>ERZ1066133.186-NODE-186-length-34641-cov-17.771063_pt1 | contig 34641 bp, 21 predicted proteins | sample MGYA00382780_ERZ1066133 | MGnify/ENA primary metagenome ERZ1066133 (study PRJEB33369, sample SAMEA5778363) | biofilm metagenome | biome: Industrial cooling water; feature: Water cooling tower basin; material: Biofilm | place: United Arab Emirates | collected... | reverse complement strand
CGATGATGGTGTTTTCCCTTGTTTTACAAGGTTTTACTCTAACGAGAGAATCGGATCGATGCTTACATCTCCATCTCCAGCACAGGAGTCGCAAGTTGCGGAATCAAATCCGAAAGCGCATTTGCCGATAGAAAGTAATATAGAAGAAGACGCTCATATCAAGAGTTATGTAAAATCTTTACTCAAGTCGGGAAGGTTAAATAACAAATACATTCCGGATTATATGGAGGAGAAGATGTACGAACAATTATTGGAGAGCATAATCATACACGTTAAACAAATTTTATCGGAAGCCAAAATTGAATTCTTGGATCATGAAATCCGTTTTTGTCTTGTACCTAAATCATCATAGGTTATATCATTTTATTCTATTCTATTCTTTGTAGGAGAGAATGAAATGATGATCACGTCCATGGAATCCTATTGCATCGATCTGTATGATAAAGCAAGAATACTCCATGTTGAATAAACCACTCCCTTAGATTTTGATCTATAAACGCGTAGTACCAAACAGACGAAAAGAGATAACCTGTATTTTCTAATTTGTGTAATGTGTCTGTGCTGGAAGGGTAAAACATTTCTAAAGACCATTTAAATTCTATGAGTTCCGTAGTATCAACTACTTTGAAATCATGAAATATAATGTTGTAGAATTGATATACAAGGTAATCAAATGTTTCATAACTTATTCTAAATCCGATATCGTCATCATATTTGATACAATTTAAAAAATGTGGCAAATTACTCATTTTATACACATTCAAATCCGAATACCATATGTAAATATCTAGATTATCTGTTTCATATAGAACTCTTTGGATTGATTCGTTATTATTATCTTGGGATTTGAAAATATTAAGAGAGTCATGATTTATTTTTCCAAGAGCTTCACCAAATATCCCCTTATTGGGTCTTCCACCATAGTATTTTTTATTCTCAAAAATATATTGACATCTCTCGTATATGTGAGCGACGTGGAAATTTTCTTTTACAAACTTAATTTCGGCGTCTATGATGATAGCAAACTCGTGTTGATCGGGGAAACTATTGAATATGTAGTGAAGAGCAAACCATTTTTTGTATGATATTGGACTCAACATGCCGTTGTTTGGATTTGCGGTGGTGATTATGAAATGTAAAAAATGTAATTGCTCATCATCTGGTCGAGCAAAATCATCCCTTTCTTTTATATTGGAAAAAACAATGAATAAATTGGGAGGATCTTTTTGTAATGTTAAGAAGTCGATCGTTTCACGTGCCAATATATTATGCTTTGGGTGTAATGGCAAAACAAAACATACAGCCATAATTATTTTTTTAATAGAACAAATTTTTTTTATTCATGTATTGAAGCTACTGGCGAATGAAATAATAGCATTTGTTGATTGATAAGTGAGTGGTGCAGACAGCGGTACCGTACTTCCTGATAATGATCTAACATAAAAATTAATTACAGAATCTGTGTCGAGTGTGAATGAAACCATGGAAGAACTTGACGAGAAATAACTTTCTGATGTTGCATAAAGACCTAGTGGAACGTTAGATCCAGTAATTCCACATGTATCTGGAAAATGTGATGCTGTTATATAAGAAATGAACTGATCCCCAGTCAATCCAGCAAACGATTGGTAATATGGATTCCATGTGATGGTGTAGAGCCCTTTGTTGATAGAGCCTAATAATGTAATGGAGCTATTATCACCATTCAATGAATACCAACCTGTTGAACCAAAAGTTGAAAAGTATGGAAAGGAAACCGCAGAACCGCTTGTGATCGCCGTGGTGCCCTTATCAGAAAGTGTAAATAAAATCATCCCCAATGTCGTATTGACAATGCTCTGATAACCCTGAAGGCCCTGCCTTCCTTGTGGTCCTTGCACACCTTGTGCTCCTTGCCATCCAGCGGGTGCTTGCCATCCAGTCAGTGTTTGAAATCCTTGGATACCTTGTCTCCCTTGCCATCCTTGATTTCCTTGATTGCCTTGGCTACCCTGTCTCCCCTGATTGCCTAGACTTCCTTGTGCCCCCGCACTTGCTGGTCCAACAAGTCCTTGAATACCTTGAAAACCCAAAAGGTCATTTGTTCCTTGTATTCCACGTATTTGAGAAGAAATATTTGGAAACCCTTGGTTTCCCTGAAATCCTTGCTGACCTTGAAATCCAGGGCCAGTTGCAGTTTGAGTGCTCTGCGCACCGTATAATCCCTGTATGCCCAAGATTCCTGTGTTTGAAAACGTTTCTCCTGGAAATCCTTGAAGACCAAGAAACCCTTGGAAACCGAGAACAGATAGAGTTGTGATTGTGTTTCCCTGAAAGCCTTGCACTCCTTGCGTTCCCTGTGTGCCCTGTAATCCCTGAGGTCCTTGAGATCCCTGTTGTCCTTGTGTTCCTTGATAGCCTTGTTGTCCTTGTTGCCCTTGAATTCCTTGAGATCCTTGAATTCCTTGTAATCCTTGTAGTCCTTGAGATCCTTGAATTCCTTGAGATCCTTGACTACCATCGTTTGTGTTTGAAGCATCAAATCCTTGTATCCCCATAAAACCTTGAAGACCAATAAAACCTTGATTGCCGGTGATTCCCTGTGATCCAGCACTCCCTTGTGTACCTTGACTACCACTCATTTGAGATCCTTGATAGCCCAAGAAACCTTGGAATCCTTGGCGACCCTGAAATCCTTGGAGTCCATCATCACCGATTACACCTTGATTTCCTTGCGAACCTACAGAATAAAACGTTGAGCCTTGTGAACCTTGTGTTCCTGTGGAACTTGTCCCTTGAAGACCCTGTCCTCCTTGATGTCCTTGATATCCTTGACGACCATGTTTTCCCTGTGGCCCCTGTGTACCTTGAGACCCCTGATACCCTCGTGTGCCTTGCTGACCTTGAAACCCTTGATTCCCTTGTGCTCCAATGGTGGATGCTTCTTCTTCTCCTTGTATGCCTTGTCTTCCGATAAACGATATATTCAACGAATATCCTACACTTGCTTGAAATCCTTGTGTTCCTTGAAGACCAACGCCACCCTGAGTCCCTATAACGCCATCATTCCCAATTGGACCGCTTATATTGATGTTTCCTTGTGATCCTTGTAACCCTTGATCACCTTGGATCCCTTGAAGATCTTGACAACCCTGTTGTCCTTGAAATCCCTGATATCCTTGGAAACCTTGGATTCCTTGAGATCCATCTCCACCCTGACATCCTTGTGATCCTTGTGGTCCTTGAGAGCCAATATTGTCAGTCTGATGTCCTGCTGTGCCTTGACTTCCATCAACAGAAGGTATCTGATAACCTTGGTATCCTTGAGAACCGATGGTTATACTCGCTACTTGTAAGCCTTGAAACCCCTGACTACCGACAGGGCCCCTGAACAAGCCAGTCGCACCAGTAATTCCTTGAGTGCCTTGATTTCCTTGAAAACCGATGTTCGATTGGATTCCATAATTTCCCTGGTTTCCAAATAAACCACACGGGCCCATAAGAGTATTCTGATATCCCTGTGAGCCAATATTACCTTGATTTCCTTGGAATCCTTGAAATCCTTGTTGTCCCTGGCTTCCTTGTCGCCCTTGAAAACCTATCGAACCTTGTGGACCAGCACTTCCTTGAGACCCTTCAATTATAATAGAAAGACCTTGTTGTCCTTGAAACCCCTCTATTTGAATAATTGGACCTTGAAATCCTTGTAATCCTTGCGATCCTTCAGAATCGATAAACCCAACTGTCCCTTCAATACCTTCTAGAGATGACGCTCGACCAACGACTCCCATATTCATTTCAAGCCCTGTCGATCCACGGCTATTCTGATAACCTTGATGACCGGTGTTTCCCTGTAATCCATATTCTCCTTGTAATCCTTGACTGCCTAGCACACTTTGATTACCTTGGTATCCCTGTATACCATAGGATCCTTTGAAACCAGTATTCCCTTGAGAGCCATTATGTTCTTGGAAGCCACGTTCTCCTTGTAAACCATAATCACCTTGATATCCAATGAAACCTTGAGAACCATCGACAGCGTTTACAATATATGCATAACCAGTGTCACCCTGATGTCCTTGTAAGCCCATCGTCTGATATCCTTGATGTGATTGATTTCCAATTTTTCCTTGAATCCCTGAATATCCTATTCTTGAGTTTGTGGTGTTTCCTTGACATCCAAATTTACCTTGGAATCCAAAGGACGAATCGACGAGAAAGGGATTTCCTTGGAAACCTCGTGATCCCTGCACACCGAATGAAGATATAACACCTGACGAAGTATTATTAATCGTAGAAGCAAAGTTGTTGTCCAATGACGGAGACTCGGAATTTCTTAAAACTTGGTTAAATCGATTAAAAGCATTTACGATTCTGTTGGTGGTTGATTTGCGCATAACTAATCAATCAATTTGTTTTAACCAAGAACATTTTTTAATTCTATATATTGTAATTCACTTTTTCAAGATACACCCGGCCATATTCGGTTGTAACTAATTCGAAAGTAATTCGATACGCTTATCGTTTCAGGTTGAGTAAAAGTATAAATGTTCATAGTACATGATGCTGTCAAATATACTGGTGAGGTACTAGTAAAGCAATAATTTCCACTTCTGGGTGATAATGACATGGCTAAACGTATTGGAGTGGATGTTGCAACAGGGTCGAAAATTGTAGATAAAGTCATGTAAACACCATATTGTAAAGAGCTATTATATGTCGTGGTTGGTAAAAATTTGATGTTTAATACAGAAATGGTAAAAATATATAGTCCGGGTGTCACATCAGGAGTAAGATTATAAGTGACTGTATTGGAAGATATTGCAAGAGAACTCAACGCAGTTCCTCTTCCTTGCGATGTCGTACTTGAAATACCGGTTCCGCAAGTGTTGCCAATCGCTAATGAATAGTCATTTGTAACTGAAGGTGCTCTAATTTGAACGGTTGCAGAACCACTACGTATCGTGACTATCCAAGAGGAGCGTCCGTATGATGATTGATAGCCTTGGAATCCCTGAACACCTTGAGGACCCCATAACCCTATACGGGTTTGATATCCTTGACGTCCTTGATAACCTTGATTACCTTGATTTCCTTGCGATCCTTGCGATCCTTGCCTTCCGTCATTACCAGGAACGTTCAAAAATCCCTGTACTCCAATAAAGCCACCTGTGATAGAAGCACCCTGTGAGCCTGGAGGGCCCTGAGCTCCCAAACGTCCAGAGAATCCTTGAGGTCCTTGTGACCCGGCATCACCCTGTAGACCAAACCTCCCATCATATCCAATAAATCCTTGAGAGCCGGTTGATGCTGGAAATCCTTGAATTCCAGGAGGTCCTTGACTTCCTTGAACACCGCTACCACCTGTAATTCCTTGAGTTCCCTGAGATCCTTGTGGGCCCTGACTTCCACTCCCATCAGCTCCTTGAGATCCCTGATTTCCTTGATTTCCTTGGTTGCCTTGACTTCCTTGAAATCCCTGACTACCTTGATTTCCTTGTGCACCTTGATTTCCTTGTGCACCTTGATTTCCTTGTGCACCTTGATTTCCTTGGTAACCAATTCCACCCTGCAATCCCTGTAGTCCCTGAGGTCCTTGAACACCCAGTGCAATGTAGGCGTTTCCTTGAAAGCCAGTCATGCCATGAATTCCTGATTGACCTTGTATTCCTTGACCTCCTTGATACCCCAAACGACCTTGGTAGCCTTGTGTTCCCTGAGGTCCTTGACTACCTTGATTACCTTGTGCTCCCTGATTACCATCATTATTATGTGGTCCTGTAAGATTTCCCTGATTTCCTTGCGTTCCTTGTGCGCCTCGATAAGCAGAATTATTTTCATCAAAAAAACCCTGCCATCCTTGCGATCCAGTGACGCCTTTACCTTGGGAACCCATAGACCCTTCAAGCCCGTATGAGCCATAAAGCCCAGTGTCTCCTTGATTACCCAAAAAAGCTAGTATGTCGTATTGAGAGCCAGCCATACCTTGCCAGCCATTGAAACCAATACTTCCGATACATCCAGTGGGTCCATCCTTGCCTTGTCGTCCTTGGTATCCTTGAGGCCCAACACTGATATTTTCTAATCCCTGTGCTCCCTGAACGCCTTGCATTCCAGGAAAACCTTCCATCCCAGTAATTCCTTGAACGCCTCTATTACCAGTTGGACCTCGGATTCCATCAAATCCAGTTTCACCTATACTTCCTATATGTCCCTGTAATCCTTGAATACCATCATTTCCGAGACCTCCTAAAGATCCCATCAGTCCTATATTGCCAACACTTCCTAGTAGTCCTTGAAAACCAAAAAAGTCAATATATCCTTGTGATCCTTGAAACCCTTGTATTCCCTGAAAACCAGTTGTTCCTTGAGCGCCTTGTGAACCTTGTGGTCCTTGTAATCCATAAAACGAATTAATAGGGTGTCCTTGTAAGCCTTGTAGTCCATCAATTCCAGAAATTCCCTGTGGCCCATTATATCCCTGATTACCTGAATAACCCTGAAAACCAAAAGGCCCCTGAAATCCTAGAGATCCTTCCATTCCAGTTTCTCCTTGTATTCCGCGTAAACCACTTTGATACCCTTGTAAACCGTTATCACCAAAAAGTCCTTTTAAGGCTAATAAATTGTATGAATCTCCCAGAAGACCAATATTTCCAATATTGCCAAGACTTCCATAAAAACCCTGCTCGCCTTCTATGCCATCTACCGTATCAACACTTCCTTGAAGACCTTGAAGCCCATTGATACCTGTAATACCCTCACTATTTGCTGGATAACCTTGTGACCCCTTCAGACCCTGCGGTCCCTGTTCTCCCTGAAGGCCCTGAATACCTTGAAGACCATTTTCCCCCTGAAGACCTTGAGAGCCTAATGCGCCCTGATACCCTTGACTTCCCTGTCTACCTTGCCAACCCTGATATCCCTGATTGCCGATAACTCCTTGATATCCCTGTAATCCTTGATACCCTTGTACTCCTTGATGTCCCTGTAAGCCTTGAATACCTTGGATACCAATATCTCCTTGAAATCCATCCAAGCCTTGAAACCCCTGGGAGCCCTGAGATCCTTGCCGACCTTGAAATCCTTGACTGCCTTGAATTCCTTGACTGCCTTGAATTCCTTGTGCCCCCATGTTTCCCTGGAATCCTTGAAAACCCAGAGAACCTTGCAATCCTTGTTCTCCCCAAAACCCTTGTACGCCTTGAAAACCAATATCACCTTGATTGCCTTGAAGACCTGTGTTACCAATCAATCCTTGAATGCCCATAAATCCTTGAACACCATCATCACCAGCCATCCCTTGTGGGCCTTGGAACCCTTGTGTGACGATTTGTTCCGTTACATCCGGTGATTCCTGTAAAAAAACATTCTGAGTTCGACTTAGATTTGTTTGAATTTTCATAATTTCAAAATGTCTATTTTTTTAAGATAATTTTAATAATTAATTTACAAGAAAGTGTTTGACATCAATAAAAACCGATGACATCACAAATTGTTACGAGTGCATCCAGAACAAATGAGTTCTGTGTGGGTGTCTTGACGAATCAGATTGGAAATAGCAACAATAGTATTATCGTAGATCAACAGGATTCATTAATTTTTACTAGTGAAGGGATACAAGGATTGCAGGGCACACAAGGAACTCTTGGCTTACAAGGTCAGGAGGGATTACAGGGTACAATTGGTCTTGAAGGACCACAAGGTTCCCAAGGTTATCAGGGGTATCAAGGGTATCAAGGGTTTCAAGGAAATGATGGATCTTATGGAATTCAGGGATGGCAGGGTAATATTGGTAGCGACGGTTTCCAAGGCGTTCAGGGTTATTGGGGGGTACAGGGAGTGCAAGGTAAAATGGGAATCATTGGTGAGATTGGAATATCCGGTTTTCCACCGTGCATTCCGATTGGTTTTTTAGGTAATCAAGGACTACAAGGATATCAGGGAAGTATAGGATCCCAAGGAGTACAAGGGTTTGAAGGGATACAGAGTATTATCGGACCACAAGGAAATTTTGGAACACAGGGAACTCAAGGAAATCCAGGGAATGACGGTTATCAAGGAGATCAAGGTCCACAAGGCTATCAAGGATCTCAAGGTTATCAAGGATCTCAAGGTTATCAGGGAAGCCAAGGTAATCAAGGATTGCGTGGTATCCAAGGAATCCAGGTAATAATATCAGGAGGAGTTCAAGGATTGCAAGGTTGGCAGGGTGGAGATGCTACTCTTTTTGGAATCCAAGGGACAACAGGATTTCAGGGGAATCAAGGATATCAGGGACCCCAAGGAGAAATTGGAATCATGGGCAATCAAGGACCACAAGGAGTTCAAGGAATTCAAGGCATACAAGGCGTACAAGGACATCAAGGAGTACAAGGGTTTCAGGGACCACAAGGAATTCAAGGAATTCAGTCTAGTCATTTGATAGGTGTACAAGGATTTGATGGAGATCAGGGACCTGAAGGATTACAAGGATTACAGGGCCCACTTGGAACGCAAGGAATACAAGGTATAGAGGGAATATTGCTGGATAATATTGGTTCTCAAGGCATACAAGGATTTGAAGGACTTCAAGGGGTGATTGGAAGTCAAGGGTTACAAGGGAACATTGGCATACAGGGAAATCAAGGAATTCAGGGCTTGCAAGGCAATACTGGAATACAAGGAATGCTTGGAGCACAAGGTGTCGATGGAATACAGGGAAATTTGGGTTATCAGGGTCAATTGGGGTCTCAGGGTGATCAGGGACCCCAAGGCAATCAGGGTCTCCAAGGATTCATGGGACCACAGGGATATCAAGGAGGCCAAGGGATCGCAAGCAATGTCCAAGGCACCGTTGGTAATGATGGATTCCAAGGAAATTTTTCAAATGATTCTATAGAAATTGGTTATCAGGGAAATCAAGGTTTGCAAGGAGGTCAGGGATTTCAAGGCAATCAAGGTCTTCAAGGTCGTCAAGGATTTCAAGGAATCCAAGGGTTTCAGGGAAGCCAAGGTATTTCAGGATTTCAGGGATTTGCAGGCGAACAGGGTACAACTGGAAATACTGGTTTGCAAGGATATAACAATGATGTCATTGGTATTCAAGGGTATCAAGGCATATCTACCATTATAATTGGGCCTCGTGGGAATAATGGCATTCAAGGTCCGATTGGTTCTCAAGGAAATCAAGGAGTTGTTGGCAATCAGGGTACATTTGGCGCACAAGGATTAGAATCTATCGTTGGCTTACTGGGTGTGGAAAATAACACAGGCTTAGCTGGTAATATAGGATCACAAGGAATACAAGGCAGTCAAGGGAGTCAAGGATTTCAAGGAGAAAGACAGGTTGGTAGTGGAATCCAAGGCCTACATGGGCTACAAGGATTTGAAGGTCAGCAAGGTTTGAATGGTCTATCTTCATCGGCCGTCGCATTCACAGGAAATCAAGGGATGGTTTCAAGTTTGAATGGTTTATCTGGTGTCGTTGGTCTGACAAATGTGAATGGAATAATTGGATGTTTGGGTAGTCAAGGATTGGATAATTTAGCGACAATTCGAGGAACACAAGGCACGACTGGTTTTTTTGGTTGTCAGGGTAAAAGTGGAAGTATCGGAAACCAAGGACTACAAGGAAACCAAGGATTACTTGGATCTGATGGATCTCAGGGATTACAAGGAAACCTAGGAACACAGGGCTCTAAGGGGTTTCAAGGAAGAGATGGTAATGTCGCAGGATACCAAGGAGATGTTACTTTTGGCGTACAAGGTAGTTTGGGACTGCAGGGCCCAACAGGGGTTGGTTCAGGTTCTCAGGGATACCAAGGATCACAGGGACTACAAGGAACACAAGGAAGACAAGGTTGGCAAGGATTACCAAGTAACTTAATAGGCCTTCAAGGTGGTTTCCAAGGCCCGCAGGGGTTCCAAGGACAACAGGGAACTCAAGGGTTCCAAGGCCGCCAAGGATATCAAGGGTATCAGGGATCTCAAGGTATCCAACAGCCATCGGAATCGAAAACCGCATATTTATCATTAGTCAATAATGGACCGATTGTCTTGAACAGTGGATACCAACAAAACCTGCTTTATATGCAACAAACACCAAACACAACTTTACCTGATTTCATTGACTCTATATCTGATGGAATAATCAATCTTAATGCTTTTGGAAATCAGGGATGTTATTTCGTATCTTGCACGATGGGATACACGGGTGCATATGGCGCGTCTACTGGGAATACAGGATTCGTTTCACTGACGACGGCTTTAGGACAACAAGGGTTCGCTCAATTTTCAGGATCGAATTTAACGACTTCGACAAATAACTATTATTTAGCACCATCCTCTCTGTACATACCTGCGACTTTTACGACAACAGATAACGTTGCTCTAAATTTTGGATCAGCATTTGAAAATAGTCCATCTGGTTGGTCGTCTGGAAATAACCGTTCACAGGTTACCATGGAATGCTTTTTCTACCCAACAACGCTTACTGGATATACAGGACATATCATGAGTTACGCAACTAGTAATATAACCATGTATTTGAATAGTTCAGGGTATCTGACCTGTAATTATAATAATATTTCTACATTTGGAGGTACTGCTTCAGCGGCTGTCAATTACAATCAATGGAATCATGCAGCGTTTTCTTATAATTCGGAGTATAATACCACAGGTAGTGGTATTACTGGATCTGTGTTTTTGTACTTGAATGGTTCATTGGTTGGGACACAAGGTGTTGCCACGATAACAAACGGACAACAAACAGCCAATATTGCCAGATGTGTAGCTGGTGGATTTCAAGGGTATATCGATTGTTTTAGAATGTCATGGTCGGATCGTTATCAAGGTGCTTCAACTATAAGAGTCCCACAAGTACCCTACGTTCCAGACATATTTACGGGATATATTAATTATTTCAATACAACATTTTCACCACAAGTAGATCAAGGAACTGGCTATTGTTCAACGAATGCGACTTCATTACCGCAACAATTCAATAGTGCCCAGAGTGTTTCAATGATGTTTGCATCACCCGGAAGGGGTTTTGCTGGTCTTTATAATACAACCAATATATTTTCACTAGTCTTTGGGTTTCATTCGTATATTGATGGTTCAGCATCAGGATCTTTTTCTTCACCAGTAACTTTGGGTGTTTATGCTACAATTGCGTATCTCGGAACAAATGTTGATGTAACTGTGTGATTATATATATTTTTTTATTCAAAAATTCAAGTGTAAATTAAACTGAATAAAAAAAATAATGTGGATTTGGATTCTTTTATTGTGATTTTTTCTCGAAATTATGATTAAGACGTTGAGCCATTCTCTCGATATCACAAACCACCATTTCATTTTTCTTAATCAAACATTTTGTTGGTTCCAAACCATTCAAACCATAATGGAATTGGATGATGCTGTTTGCTGCGTTCCTAACAGTTCCGTCGTATTTGACCTGAACGTCTTCTGCGACTTTAATCATTCGTCTCTGAATATATCCACTGGTCGCCGTTTTCATCGCCGTGTCGGTAATACCCTCGCGACCCGTTATGGAATGAAACCAGAATTCTGTCGGATGAAGACCTTTGATGAAGGAATTTTCAATAAAGCCTTGTGATTGATATCTCAAACTTGTTGGCGTATCATCTGTCCATTCCATCGGGTAGTGTGGCAGAGTCCGACGATTATTGCTGAGCGTCGGTTGGATTCGCCGTCCTTGAAAATTTTGTTGTCCGAGAAGACTCATAATCTGGGCAATGTTAAAGTAATCACCCTTGGATCCAGACACGACTGTGGATACAAAATTATTAGTCGTTCCGAGTTCGTCCTTGGCGATTTTCATTCCTCTATCACGAGCATTCCCCAAGATGCGAGAAACATGAGCTTCACGGATATTCGGATTCTGGATAGATTGTTCGTGCAGAAGAGCGTCTGCGAATAATTTATTGTTGGACAAGCTTATATTATCAGTAGCTTCGTCGGATATAATACAATCCTGAAGACCAATGCTGAATCCGTGAAATAGCAAAAACGCATTAGCGATGAATTGGATATCATTGATAAATTGAATACAACGTTCTCGTGAATATTCATGAAAAAACAAGGTGATGAATGAATAATGACTTCCACCCAACTCTTTTTTTGTCAGCACACCCTCAACTAGCACGCCCTCTTTAATACAAACATTTCCTGAATAATAGAAAAAGTCATGTGGTAATAGCATGGAAAACAAGACTTTGCCATTATAACGGAACGCATCATCGCAATCTGTGTATTTCTGATAGGTATCCATTTTTTCTTCCAATTCGGACATGGACCACTCTGTAGATAGGGAATGCAAGATGCTAAAGAATTCCGATTTTGGAATCGGTTTGTCGTAATTGGTCATGATATACGTCCCAAGAACACAATCTTGAACCACGACGATATTGGGTTTATTCGATTGGTTCGAAATAATGTGATTACCGACCGAAGAAAGAATCTCCAACTCGGTTGCGGCCTCTACCGACCCTGGTGCAAAAATATTCATCTCATCGCCATCATACAGATATTCCCCTGATTTTCACCAAGGGATGGACTATATCTTAGATAATCATTACGATTGATTACGTCGTTCATACCCACAGCCACTTAGTCTCTGAACCTTATTCATATCCTTATCATAACGGACTTAGAATCTTGGCTGCGGATTACCTATTTCAAAGACAACAAAATAGTTATCTTATCATTCGTATCCTTTTTACCATTGGAGCCGACAATTAATCGGGTTCCCTTATGAAATTTCTAACATAAGGTGGTAGATACGACTCTTAAGGCTTTCCCGCAATTCGACTGTGTCACCCATTGTTCTTGGAAATGTTTTTTATATTTTGCTATAAATGTCTTCAAGTCTTCTTCTATATGATACAAATTAAAAAATTTGCGTAATCTATGCTCTTGATAAAATACTCGATATGGAACTATAATATCTGATTTCCTTGCGTTTTGTGAGATATACATCGGTATCAGGTTTTTCCAATTAAAACAAATCATACATTGGTCTTCATCAAGTAAATTGAATGTATTGATAGCAATTGTATGATCTATCTGCCAGATTTTACCATGATTTTCCCAATTCATATCATCTTCAAAGTTCCATTCCAACCATTTGACAATATCATGTATAGGTGTTCCTAAATATTCATTACTATGTTTTGTTTTTTTTATTTTAGCTGTTAATAGACACTTCAAATCTCTTTTTATTCGCTCAACAACATCTTTCATTTTTTCTCTTGTATATTTTCTGCGAGTTTCATTAATTTTATCTTTATTGTGTTTTTTATATATTTTACTCTGAGCTATTCGGTGTTTTCTGTTTTCATAATATTTATCCAATGAATTTCTCTTTTCACAATCTTTACACCAAGAGCACAAACGTTTACCATCACTACCTTTAGCTCTTTTATCATATTGCAGTCTAAAGTTATAAAATGACTTGACTTGAAGACATTTACCACATTTTTTGGTATCCATGTTTATGATATTTGAACAATATTTCATTAAGTTTAAATATTTTTCCAAGACATAATGGATTAGGTGGTTATATTGAAGATAGGATTATACACTTTTCCTTTATAGGTTTTCCTATCAACCTACAAAGATGCCACCTATTGCTGACTATGTTGACGATACTCAATCAGCATTGAAAGACTTGGTTACCGCAAGCGAAGTGCGTATATGGTTTCCAGGTCTTATTTTGATATTGAAAGCTTGCATGGATCCCTTATGGAGAGTAGGCTGACGATTCAGAAGCACAATATCACCGTCTTGGAGTTTTCTCTCGACTGTATCCCCAATCTGTAGTCGGAATTCTTTGCGTTTTGGGTACGTAAAGTTCTTGATTTCTTCTCCATTTCGGATCACACGATCACCTTCTTGAAGGAACAATAATTGTCGTTCGGTTTTAATCAACTCGTATTTACCGTTTCTTACAATGTAATCACCAAATCTCAGTTTTGTCCCCTGTTGGTACAAAGCGTACTTCATATTGATCCGATTTGTTGTTCCCTGTCGGATCACATAATTAATCTTTCGGTCATAGAGCATCTCGTGAAGTTGATCTATATTATAACGATTCACCAAAACTGGGTACGTGAGGATGCTTGCGATATGTTCTGGAACAGCAATCTCGTTAATCTTCAGGGTTGGGTCAGGACCAATGACGGTACGAGCAGACTTGTCGACACGTTTTCCCATGAGATTATTACGAAGTTGTCCTTCTTTTCCTGTCAAGCGCTTTTTAAACCCCTTCAGAGGACGCCCATTATTATGTTTTGAGCGTTCTTGGCTGTTATCAAAAAGACATTTGATTCGGAATTTCAACGATTGTGCGTACTTGGTCATCTTCACCTCGTTAAAATCCTTGAGCAAATTCGCATTTGCCTTAATGATCTCCAGATATTGGATCGTCAGATCATCATCACAAGTGATATTATCAGATATCACGTAAGGACGAGCGACCGGTGGAAGTACAGGGAGATATTCCATCAGCAGGTAATGAGGATGTGTGTGTTGAGGATCAAAGCCTAGGTTCAAAACGTCCTCATCGGACATGTGCTGAAAGATTTTCTTTATTTCATATTCGTATAATGTTGTCTTTTGCGAACTGCCGTCCAGTTTAAAAATCATCGAAATGGTTTTATCAATGGTACATATCGAGTATTTTGGTTGAGTTGTCATACACGACGCGCAGAAATCAATGCGCTCGACAAATTTGAGAATCTTGCGGAATCGATTTTGGCGTGAATACTTGAGGATCCCATTGAATTCCAATTGGTCTTTCGTCGCTAGCAATTTCGAACAACGATAGCATATACAACGGAGGATATTTAATACAGACTTATAAAATAATGGGTGCATGACCGGAATATTAAGAGCAATATGGCCGAAATGCCCAATACACTCCTTGTTATTCTTCTCACACGTTTCGCATATCTTGCCGTTCTCCAAGATCCCCATCCTTTCATCGTAGACAGAATTCTGACCGGTCAATCGACTGTTCATGACTTCGCACACAGACTGTTTAAGGATTTCATTGGGCGACAAAATACCGAATTGGATCGTTTCCAATCGGGCTTTTGTCATGTTATATTTTATTTATCACTCATTGCTGTTTATAATATTTTAAAATCAATTTAAAATATTGTATTTGCCAATATTGTCGGTTATTTTTTCTTTTTTATTTACTGTCAACATAGCCGATTGGATAGCCGTTAATATCACAAGTGTCTACTTTGGAAAATTCATGGTGAGGTGATCCTTTTCCAGACCAAGAGCAACTTGCTTTACAGCAATCTTGCATGGTTGTCAAACAATACTTTCCTTTGGAAATAGATCCTTCACAATAACCAGAGAGATGCAATTTACGATCAGGAAATGGTTTATCATCATCATCAGTCCTTTTCAAACCTGTTAGACGGGTCAAACCATCAGGGCATTGCACTTGTAAATAATTTGTCTTGACAAAATTTTGGTGATAGAGCAGTAGATTGGTATAGATGCAACTACGGAATAGACTAACATCTTTGTAGGTGGTCTCGGCCTTGGACAATGCCATACACAATTGATAGACATCTGTCCCAGGCGCTTCGTCGAGCCATTTAATGCCACCGGAATAGCATGGATTTGGGTCATTGAAATGAGGACGATTCCAATCATCAAAGTTTCCACTGTATTGACCTACAAAACACGGACCACCCTGACAGTAATTCGTTTTACAATCGGAGTTGCATGCAGTAAAATAGCCGAATCCTCCACCACCCATGAAAATATCAAATTGACCTGGGGCGACATCAAAACCACTGTTGATGCTTTGGATAATGAGTTGTTTGTCGGTCAAAGAGTTATTCCATGAACGTTCCGCATCCCAAGGTTGCACCTGATAACATTTGCCACAGTCAGCATCAACACTGGATCCGGCGACCGCGTAAATAAAATCATGATCCAAGCCATCGTATTGCGATGCTAGAATCATATCCGGAGAAAGCATCATCATATGGGGACACGCAAACCCTATCTTTGAAGATGATTGAGGATTACCGTTACCACAAGCACTACTGTAACCATCCGCGTTTTCGCCTCGTCTTGGTTGTGGAATTGGATCGCGATAAGTCACTTGCAACGTATTTTCTTGATTCCAACTCCAAAGACTAAAAGGTTGTACAGGTCGTTCATCAGCAACGACGAATAGATTATTGGAGAATAATATTGCAATGAGAAGTACTCCACACATGCGTTTGAGAACCATCGAATTTATGTGCTGGGTGATTTTCTTAATGAACAATATAATATATATATAATCTATTTTCTTTTTTCTTGCATATCAGCATGCTCTTTTTGATGACAGGATTCGCATAACACCTGTAAGTTAAATAATTTATTTTTATGAAATTCGTTGTCAATCAATCCAAATTCATCGGCGTCCTTTTGTGGAGCAATATGATGTGTATGTAAATTTTCCGTAGATCCACATTCATCACACGCGTCCATAATCAATTTACGATTATATCTGGAACGCCTGTCAGAATGATCAAATATATTTTGTTTTTTGGAGATACGTTTTCGAAATTGGAAAGCCCTGTCTGTGAACCGTTTATCGAATCCAAGGGCATGAACTATCTCTATGCCATAGACGGGATCTCCCATTCCTTGTTCGAGCCGTCGATCGTATTGGATATGTTCTCCGTCGATACGAACTCGGAAGTGGCATACAAAGATATTTTTATTTTCAACAATTTCGGGAAACTCTGCCAGAGTGTGTAGATGAGTGGTCATCATGAACTTGCATTTCTTATCGACGCACTCTGTAATTGCGCTTGCCATGATACCGGTAGCGCTAAGCGTTTCTGTCCCAGAAGTCAATTCGTCACACAAAACCATGGAGCGACTATCTGCTTGGCTGAGTATGTGCTTCAATTCCGACATTTCAAACATGAATGTCGATTGTTTTTGGTACATATCGTCAGCATTTGATATTTTTGTCATGAGCCTTGTAAATGGACTGATTCTGAATTCTGAACAAGGAACATACATCCCAATTTGCGAAAGATAAACACAGATACCTATGGAACGGAGAAGGGTACTTTTCCCAGCACTATTAAGGCCATACACGATATAACCATGTACGGTATCCTCCATTGATACAGTATTGGTTACAAATTTTTCATCAGTGTGGACGAATTCGAGGATAGCGTGTCGCATATCTTTCGCAAAAACAGACGAGTTGGTTTCAGATTTAATAAGCATCGGACGACAATACCCATTGGTTTGAGAAAATAATGCGAATGTTGTATCGACATCCATTTCTTCAATCTTGCGTATGAGATTATGGATGATGGTCCCATGTTTTTCCACGAAAATCCGTGTCACATCATCATGAAACACCTTTTTTAGACACGTCTGTGCTTGGGATATGCTCTTATTCAACCGGTACTTCATAGCGTCGATCGTGTCTGTAGTGATTTGATACCCTTGTTTATGTTCTTCTATCCGAATATCTTTGGGTTTTGACTGTATCTCGGACATCGATTTTCGATATGCTATTTTTGTAAGATAGACATGAGACTCCATGGGGTTGGTGTTGCTGACTTTGACAACAGAGTTTGAAAAGCGACCGCTCAATGATTGGAGTTGGGAGGTAAGGTCATCCAAATCAGGAAACACGATATCCGGAGATTTATAAAAGTTTTTTTCATAGAAACTATTATTTCCGGCCAAAGAAGACATAACACCCAAATCCCAAATTTCGCTCGCGTCTCTTATTATTGGTTCAATCCATGGAAAAAGGGATAAACATGCTTGGAGAGACTCTATAAAACGTGATACTGTTATGGGTGAAATCTTTCGCAATGTCATTGCTCTAAATTGTACTTCAAGATCTCCTAAAGATTCGAAAATATGACGTATGGTCTTTGTATTATCCCAATTTTGGATGTAATTTTGGATTCTGTTATATCGGGCATGGAGATCTTCACAATTTGTGGTTGGGTGAAAACAGATATGTCGTAGATAACGTGATCCCATGTTAGTTTTTGTCTTGTCCAGAATATCAATCAATGACAATTGCTTTTGTGTATGACGGAAATGTTGTTTTGGAATAATGTCGAGTTCATGATACACATGTGTATCCATGTAAAGATGCTGGTTAGCAGGTTGAAGGAATACGGGTCGTTGAAGTTTTTTAACGAGCATGGGACTCTGTCTATAGAGAAAGTCGAAACCAAACGTAATGACTTGGACAATCATTGGGTGTCGTTCGAGATTCAATTCAGCGATCACTATATTTGTCGGAATATCATAAACAGCATTCAACACCTTTTGTTGGAATGCCAAAACAGCAAATTTTGTGTCTGGGTTAGAATTATGATGTGACCGTGGTAATGACGAATCTTGAATTTTTACGAGATCAAAATATTTATTGGACCCCAATTGTACGCATTCGACGACTCCGAATTCTAACCACCACTCTTGTACCTGTCGCAAAACCTCTTCAATGTCTATGAATGTGGTCTCTGTAACCCAAACGTGTCCGACAAATAAATCATAAATGGAGCAAACGATATGATATGCTTTTTTCTTAGTTATTGGATGACATTTTTCGAAAAACACTTGAAATACCATGCATGATTTTTTTTGTGAAGCAAATTCGTCGTTATTTTCCAAAGTGCTTTCGATAAAATCATATTCATAAGGAATGGATGGACCGTAAACGCGGTCCATTGACCGAGCTTTCCCCGTGGTTGATTTTTTTTTAACCGCATCATCATCATCGTCAACCTGATCGACAATTCCGATAGTGTATCCGTTTTCTCGGATTAACACGTCCAAATATTTTTTTAAAGCATAACTTGGAAACCCACACATCAGAGGATTATTACCCGACAACTCTTTATTTTTGTTCCGTTTGGTGAGAGTGATATTCATGATCGGACTGATTTCAGATGCTCTTCCAACATTATTGTATTCATATGTCTCATAAAAAGAACCCACCATCATAAATACAACCGATTTGTCCCCATACTCCAGCTCCAGTTGTTTTTGATAATTATAATATTCATCCATCATCATACTTTACTTTACTTACTCATTATCTACTTATGAATATTTATTTTTAGTATAATAAACAATGAACATTATTTTTCCGATCGGTGGGAAAGGAAGTCGCTTTTTACAGGAAGGATATCATGTATCAAAACCATTGATCAAGGTCTTTAACAAGAGTATCATGCGTTATCTCGTCGAAAGAATTTCTGTGGATCCGCTCAGAGATCATGTTTATGTAATATACTATAACGGTAAATCCGATCATATTCACGGACCCTTACAAATCGAAAAAAACGAACTTGCGTCAGATGTGTTTTATAATCTCAGTTGGGGGCACAAAGTAACATACATACCTATCGATATCGTGACAAATGGCGTCCTTGAAACCTTGGCAATTGGTATTTCACGTGAGATAATCGACACTACGTTGCCTGTTCTTATTCTCGATTGTGATATCTTTTACGGTGTTGATATCTTACCGATATTTCGTGACCGTTTTAGTGATGATACGAATTCAAAAAACTTTCTACTGTATTTCAAAGATGATGGCAACCTGCCAGAATATTCGTACATTCAGATGGACGAAACTTCTAAAAAAATATACTCTATCCTTGAAAAGGAAAAGACAGCAGGGTGTTTCGCAAATGCAGGTGCTTATGCTTTCCATTCTTGGAAAGAAATCTCAATCTTTTTGCAAAACGCCTTGAATAATATGTCTCGTGAATCATACCTGTCCAATTTGGTAAACCTGTTTATCGAATCGGCCAATCATGATTTCTACGGAATCCCGATTTCGGCAGGTAATGTTTATAATTTGGGCACACCAGAAAAAGTAAAAGCGTTCAAGGATTCAAGAGTATGTATGCTTTTTGATCTTGATGGTACTTTGGTTAAATCCGACGAGTTGTATTTTCAAGTGTGGAAAACCATTTTGGCAGAATTTAGGATTGTTTTATCACCTGAATTATATGGTAAAACTATACAGGGACAATCGGATTATATTGTCAAAAAGCGATACAGTCTTCCACAGGATGTGGAAACCCTTAGCCTAAAAAAAGACACATTATTCGGACACAGCATCGAACAGATAGAATTAATAAATGGGGCGACAGAATTTTTGAATGACCTTTTCTGGATGGCTTATCCAATTGTCATAGTGACTAATTGCAATCGTTCGTCAGCGGAATTGGTGATAAATCATTATGGTTTAGATAAATATCTGCACGGACTTGTGATTGGTTGTGAATGTTCGAATCCGAAACCTGCCCCCGATCCTTATTGGTATGCAATTGAGAAGGTGTTGGATACAAATCCAGAATCTTGCGTCATCTTTGAAGATTCAAAAACTGGGTTGTTGAGCGCGACTTCATGTCGGGTGAAGATGATCGTAGGGCTGGCAACAACTTATGAGAGCAAGGAATTGTATCAGATGGGTTGCAACAAAGCCTTGATTGACTATCATCATACTTCTGCGCGGGATATATTATCCTTTTTCCAAACCAAAGATCCAACCAATACGTTTGATGTCGTCCAATTGTGTATTTCGGAAAAATTCCAAAATAGGTTCCCCGTAAGTGTAGCAAATTACAAATTGAAAGGAGGGTTTATATCTGACGTGATTGCCTTTTCAATTACCTCTCGGTTTCATTATGTCTTGAAACTAGAGAACAAGGTCGATAATCCAATACGTTCGATCGCCAATGACTTGAAACTGTACGACACGGAATACTATTTTTATAATGTCATCTCGGGCATGCTGAATATTCGGACACCGCAGAGTTTGGGTGTGATTAACGATACTAAATATGGTATTAAGGGTATCATTCTCGAGAACATGTTATCACAGGGATTTATCATTCACGATTCTCTTGAGAATCAGGAATTATTTGTGATTGATAGATACATCAAGACTATGGTTGATTTGCATTTATGCGCTTGGGGTATTGATATCAAAACATTGTTTCCCAAACTACAAACAATTAAGGAACATGATTTTTCATGGGGAAATTTCATTAGGGCAAGATGGCCTAATTTCTACGAGAAATGGAATTTTATGATGTCGGAGGATATAACAAAAATATGCAAATATATTGTTGATCACTTTGATGAAATCGAAGAATATATGTGCGAGGGAGATCATCTCACATTATGCCATGGAGATTTTAAAGCTCCTAATACATTCTTTCACCCACTAAAACAAGAATGCGTGTTGATCGATTGGCAGTATGTAAACTATGGAAAAGGAGTTCAGGACTTGGTGTTTTTCCTTATTGAGAGCTTTGATGTCTCGTTCATGTCACCATGGTTCAAAAATTACGCAGTCTCCTATTATTATCTGCTCGTAAAAGCGGTTCAACCCACTTATGATTATGATACATTTAAAAAAGATCTGAAAATGTCTTCATATTATTTTCCATTTTTTGTAGCCATCTGGTTTGGAACAATCGATCAGGATAGTTTATTGGATAAGAATTTTCCATTCTTTTTTATACAACGATTATTCAACTTTTATAGTTTGTTTTAAGCCGAACAACTCGAACACGACTGTTCTTTCGATGGGTCAATCGTTACATTCTGAGAAAAGTTTTGTGGTTTTGTTCGAACATAGTAACTACCCGTCTTTAGTCCTTTTTTCCAACCATAAAAATGCATTTTGGTTAATTTATCAAATGATGGATCCGCTACAAAAAGATTGAAACTCTGACTCTGGTCGATAAACCATTGTCGTTCAGAAGCCATATCGATCAACGATTTCTGGGGAATCTCCCAAGCGGTTCGATAGATCTTTCGGAGGAATGTAGGAAGAGGGGCAAAATTGACAACAGAACCTCGTTGCACGATCAGATAGTCGATCGTGTCCTGATTCCATATTCCTAATGTCTTTAAATCTTCCATCAGGTACCGATTGAAGATTGTAAATTCTCCAGCCAGTGTCCGTCTAACATACAAATTGGAGGTGAACGGCTCAATACATTCATTCTGATTAAGAATCTGGCTGGTTGACGCTGTTGGCATTGGGGCGATCAACAGGCTATTACACACCCCTTCATTCACAATTTTGCGTCTCAATGAATCCCAATCGTACATTGGGCTTTCGTTTAGAGTAGAATAATCAAAATTATCGCAATTATCGAAATGAAAAACCCCTTTGGATAACATGGACCCCTCAAAAGAATCATACACCCCAAACTTCGACACCAAACGGTTGGAAGCGCTAAGTGCCGAGAAGTAAATGGTTTCAAAGATCTTTCGATTTAAAAACCTCGCTTCGTCACTGTCAAAGGCCAAACGTAGTTTGCAAAAGAGGTCAGCCAGCCCTTGCACCCCTAGTCCGATAGGACGATGTTTCATATTCGATGATTGACATTCGGGTGTTGGGTAATAATTCTTGTTGATCACAATGTTCATGTTCTCGACGAGTCGATTTACTCTCGTATTTAGATCAAAATAATCAAATTCGGGTCGCAAGAATGTAGCATAGGTCTCCGTAAACCCACCAATATGAGTTCCGTCTTTCAAGAACAACTGGGGAACCGTTGTCATCTCCAATCTATCCCATGACGCATGATTATCACTCTCATATATATCCTGTTCTTTGAATGCGATATTCCTCGATGAGAGTTCATGTTTCAATAGCTTGCAGAAACCACATGAAGATTTGGTAAAGATCGTACATCCTTCCAGCTCTCGCATCCTCGAATTGGAACGAATACACGTGCTCAGATTGATGGATGCCAGATTGCATACCGCCGTCTCATCTGTTCGAGAGTACTGCACGATTTCAGTACAAAGATTAGAATTCCGAATAGTACCTAAATTGTTTTGGTTTGATTTTCTATTACAACTGTCTTTATACATCATGTACGGCAGGCCTGTCTCGATCTGGGAATGAATGATCTCCTTCCACAACCCCCGAGCTTCGATCTGTCGAATAAAACGACCATCCTTTTCATATTCGATATACATTCGGTCAAATTCATCTCCGTAAGCATCCACCAGTCCCTTACAACGATTCGGGCACATTAATGACCATTTTCCGTTTTCTTCGACCCTCTTCATAAAAATATCGGGGATCCACAATCCATAAAAAAGATCTCGCGCTCTGTCTTCCTCGTTTCCAATATTTCTTTTTGCGTAAACAAAATCAAGAATATCCGCATGCCAAGGCTCAATAAAGGCAGCAAAACTACCCTTTCGTTTCCCACCACCCTGATCGATATATCTTGACGTGTCGTTAAAAACCTTTAACATGGGCATGATCCCATTGGAATGCCCATTGGTTCCGCGAATATAAGAATTCTTTGCGCGTATATTTGAAATACAGAATCCCACCCCACCCGCCCATTTTGAAATTTTAGCGGTGTCTGACAACGTTTTGAAAATCTCTTCAATGCTGTCACCCGAACCCAGAAGGAAACACGAACTCTGTTGTGGTCTTACCGTTCCTGCGTGATACAATGTCGGAGTTGCGTGTATATATTTTGCTTGCATCAATCCAGAAAAAGTGTCTTTTACCGCGCTCCAATCGTCTCTATAAAAATACAAAGCAAGCCGATAAAACAAATGTTCGGGCCGCTCCACCACTTTTCTATTGCTTTTAAGAAGATAGGAACGATAAAGCGTTCGCCATCCAAAAATACTCATTGGGAATAATTTGTATAGTTTCATGTATTCTCTAAAATGTTCGTCAACCTCTTCGCGATGTGTGGTAATAAAGTCATAAAAATCACAATCCAGAATGGGAGTGGTAGCGCCATCTTCATCCTTATTTTCTTGAAGAATGTCAGCTACTTTGGAATATTCGAAAGGAGTCTCTTTCTCATGACTGCTGGTTAGAATGCGGACGCCGAGCGTTTCGAAATCTGTATTGTCAACTACTAGCGAAGCACACAAATGAGCCGCCAGATCATCCAACTCTGACGTTCGAATCTTGTCGACCAATCGCGAACATACAAGTTTAGCAATGTGCAGAGGATCAATGTCCAAATCCTCTGTAAGAGCTTTTAACCTCAGACTGATTTCGTCAAACTTGACTTCCTCCAAAGTGCCATCGCGTTTCGTGACGCGCATGTGATGGGTTTGACGTGTATGTTGCATCTTTTCTGTTTAAAGGTCTTTTTATTTAAGTCCAATTATACGCCAATCAAATTTAAATAATTGTATGACATAGAAAAACGAAAATGATTCATCTCCTTATTAGCACGTGTGTCATGGCTGGTGACTGTGATAGAAGACAAACGTATCTCCATCGGATATCTGTCGCATTTGAAGAATTCAGGAATGTTATTCCAGATATAAAAGTTGTCATTCTTAATAATTGTGGTGAGGAAAATGCCGATTATCTTTATTTGCTTGAAGATGAGAATCTCCAATTATTTCATACCTCAAACCAACTCATTCCTACCACCAATAAAGGCTTAAAAGAATTAAAAGACGTCAAAGACTACATCGATCAAAATAATGTACCTGACGATGATTTTATTATTAAGCTGACTGGAAGATACCTGATTGAAAAACATAGTCCATTTCTTGTCGCCCTTCAGAATGACTGGAATGAAAATATAGAATGTATGATCCGCTTGGGAGACTATGATGATCGTTGTGTCAAGAGCATCTCTGTTGGTGACGAAATCGATTGTCTTTCTGGTCTAATCGGTTTCAAATGCTTTCATTACAAAAATATGCCATTGCCTGAAGAATTTGAAAATCTTGAATGGATCATGGCAGAGACGTCTATACAAATTCCTGAATCCAGAAAAATCATATTGGATGATCTTGGGATCAATATATTCTGGAAAGCCTATGGCGTCTAATCAAATCATATCATTGTTCTGAATTTGAAAAACACAAATATGAGGGCGATAAAGAAAATGATACCCGAGAAGCCAATGATATATGGAATGGCTGATCCGGTTTTAGGGATAAGATGGGTATTCCACATGGTTGTCGCCAATAAATCTACAGACGCAAAAGCGTTTAAAATCACAATGACTGCTAATATGAAACCAAGTACCTTTAGGAATCCGACATCCATGACTTTTGTTATTTATTTATTTTAACAACAAATAAAAATCACATTGTTTCAATAAAGAAGAAATAAATGCAAGCCATTCCTTATAATTTATCTGAAATCCATAAGCAGGCAACGGTTCAATTTCATGTCAAAAAGGTGCTTTCGCCTAATTCCATGTTGATGGTTGAGAAAGTGACGTTGATTCCACCAATCAACACAAATATCCTCATGAAGAGTGTTTTGGATACTGGAAAAAAATTGCGAGCGCAGATTGCGTATAAAGAACCAAGTCTGTCTCCTGTCCCTCCACAGTACGAACAGAAATTTGATTGGCTGACAGATCGAAGAAACGGACAAACCACAGATGTAAATAACCACATCACACCCGTCGGAAACCAGTATGCCTGTGGTTGTTGTTGGGCATTCTCGACGGCAGATGCTGTCAGTGACAGCTTCGTTCAATCCGGTCTGTTAAAGGCCAATCCCCGATGCAGTGTCAGTTACATATTATCTTGCTACCCTCACTGTAGGCCTGATAGTATTTGCAACAACAGTATCGCCTCCTTCCAGTGCGGGGGCGGACAAATTGCAACCACCCTTCTTTGGATATCGGACAATGGCATCGGTTCATTAGACTGTGAAGATTATTCATGGTGCTCGAGAAACAAGTCGTGCACAACAGGGGCAGGGAATACTGATTCCTTAAACGCACTTATCCCCGAATGTCCGAATAAATGCAAGAATCTGTTTTTCATTGAAAATCCAACGTCCGTCGGTCTTACAAGTCATGACACGACCACCATCCAAAAACAAACAAAATATATCAAGCAATGGATCTATAATGTCGGCACCGTCCTCACCGGTTTTTTTGTGTATCAGAACCTTCTGGGTGGGACATTCATCTCGGATAAAAATCCTGATAATATTTATCTCGAAAATGTCGATTATACAAACGATGCACTTTTTGCTTATGATAATATGAATCAATTTGAGGGCGGTCATGCCGTTTGTGTCATTGGTTGGGGCACAGGTCGTGTTCACAATTCTCTCATCGCGGATTCATCCCTTCATTCAACCTCCGGCGACGGGTTCACCGATGTCCCCTATTGGATCGTCCGAAATTCTTGGGGAGAAACATGGGGTGATAATGGAACCTTTAGAATGGCCATGTATCCGTTTAATAAGATATCGCAATTCGATTCCTATGTCGAAATTAATACTGACTTGGGGAAAGGAAGCGCTGGCGGTTTTGTAGTGTTCACCCCAACTCTAAAAGGCTCCAACTCCAACACAACCCTCTCGGATGATGATAATCAAGATAACTCATCGTCTTTCGCTTCCAAAAGAAACATCATCATCTGGGTGGTGACGATCATCGTCATGTTCCTCATTCTGTGTGTGTTGATGAAATGGGTTTAAGTGTTCGTTAAATATGACCATAAAAAATATGAAGATATCTCCGTCATTATCATTTATCCATTTAGGATGGTGGATCCTTAAATCCTCGAATGACCCTTCCGTCGCAGGAAAATTGATGCTGGAAACATGTACCTCGAGTAGATACCGATATCTCTTCGATCCTACGCGTTTTTACACTTATGAGAGTTCTACTGATTCTGTTCGTGACGCGACCACGGGGGTTATCACACGTCGTGTTATGTTATGCGATGACCGACGATTGCTAATTACCGACCCTCAGTTAGGTATTTTCTATAAATATGAAAAAATCTACTGGGAAAATCTACAATTACGACTGTTTGCTCTGATTGTTTTTATAATGATGGGTTTGGAAATTTCTATATTATATACAGAGATGCAGTGGTTGTCAATCATATTCTCTAATCAAAATCGTTTGTAATTAATTTTTATTGCGCGTCAATAAAAATGTCAAAACCATGTTGTATTTCTTGGGGTTGTGTCCCTGATTACGCATCCGAACTATCGGAATTACAAAAAACCGCAAATGATACTCGTCGCTACTTGGAAGAGATCGAAGAACGGATCTTGGATCTAGAGGTTCGTATTCAGAAGGGAATCGTGGATCTAAGTTTAAAACTGGAACAGCCTGTTGAAACGACTACCGCATCAGAAAAATCATGGGCCTGTGATGTCGCTTCGGTTGTCGCGCGAACTGGAACCTCCATCGTCACCCAACAACCAGCGCTAGCCCCGTGGCATTCCATCCTCCGATTATTTCAAAAAAAGACGTGAATAAATACAAATAATATTGTTTAAAAATCTAAATGAACGTCATTTCGATTTTCGATTAATCTACTTAATTAATTATTGTAGAATTAATATAATAAATAAAGACATGCTCTCGTCACAACAAGTTGTTTATTTGGGTTTTATGGCCACTGCTGTGAATGCCATCTCCCAACTCCCTCAGGTTTTAGTAACATTCAAGACAACAAATCTTGAAGCTGTTTCCATCACTACAAATATCCTTTTATTTGTAGCCCAATGCCTGTGGTTTATTTACGCCGTCTATGTAAAATCAACTCCTTTGATGGTATCTGCAACAATGACGGGTATTTTGTGTCTGATTATTATTGTTCGTGTATGGAGGATCCGCAGATCGACTTCCCATGATAACGAGATGTTGTCCGAGTTTGGGTTGGAAATGGATATGCTCTAACACTCCATCCATTACACCAAGTCTCCAGATTTCGTCTTGATGTGCGCAAGGAATTCATCAAAGTTTCCAGCGCTTGTGCCGTAAATGGTAGGCAACCACCCATTTAATTCGACAGGGAGGATCTTCCTATTTGAAGCCGTTGTCTCAAAGCACTTGGCTCGATCCGGATTCCCATCCCAATCCTTATCTGGCACACGGTACCTGAAGATCCAACAATAGTCTGAGAGACTAAGAACAAAGGCGTTAATGACTAATGGGGACGAAGGATTCCCTTCCGAATCCGTGGTTGGCAATTCAAACCTGACAAGAGGAGGAATTGGGTTGTCTGGTTCGTAAAAATCGGCTTCTTTGATCTTGTCGACTGGCATCCAAATCACATAGGCACACCCGTTCGCACTCACTTGGTCTTTCATCATGCGTCCATTCACCGTCCAGAAAGGCAGTATTCTATCTTTTAGCACATCGGGTGTCAGATTTGGGTCGTATGAAGTGCTTAACGAAAAATAGTTCAGATCCAGTCTTTCGTTGAGCGGGCAATATGGTCCAACATACACGTTGGGTACAGGAATTCGAATAATTCCGTATGTGTACTTCTTAAAGTTTTCGTACAAGGGCACAAATATGGGACCAAACAAGTAGGTATCAAAACATTCTCCTGCTCGCCAACCATCCAAGAAACCGTATTTCGATAAATTTCCTCCGGTTTGTTGGTCGATACGGAACATCGGTAGCGTGTCTCCTGTTATCACCGTGTCATCCGATACTGGCTCTGTCGGTATATATTCATATATTTTGTATAAGTCTGTTGGTGTATTGGCAGATTGAGACAGGTAGCACCCTATAGACGGATTACCCAACTTATAAGGATCCGGAATCCCATTTGTACCATGTTTATAGCTCCAAGTGTTCAGGGAAGTATTATTGTCCGACTTGCATGTCACAAATATCCTGACACCCTGTTTGTTGTTCCAATTGAACGACCAATAATTTACGTCAGTGTATGTATACAATTGCACAGAATAGGTAATCAGATCTCTTTCGTATTGTGGATTCGGATTTGCAAATACAGTCGCGTATTGATCGAATCCTAATCCAATTTGTCCCTTAAGGCCTGTTTTGGCGTAAGAGAACGCAATGAATAATTCACGGTTTCCTTTATTTGTAACCAGAAAGCATCTTGGTAATTTTGAGTACTCAATAATCTGATCCGTGTACACTCTGAACACGGGTGCGCTGAACAATTCCGATGGGTCGCTGTTTATAATCGTCAGGCAAACACAGTCGCTCCCACAAGTTGGTAATTCGACATTTCCACATTCTCCACAAGCACGTGCGTTTTGTTTACATTTCATCCATAGGATAATGGACACTCCCAAAAGAACAATGAATAGAAGTATGATTACATAGGACCATGATGATGAATTTCTGTTTTTCTTGACTGGCATAACTCAACTAATTGTGTATTTTATATTATAATAATATTATAATATTTCAAATTATATACAGTTAATCTCTTCTTCTGTCAGGTTGTACTCCATATATATTTCACTGATATCCGATACTCTTTTATTTATTTTTCGTAGCTTTTGAATGGAGTGTATCAGATCAAAACCATTTTTACTATATTGTTTGCACAAGAAGTCTATAATCCTCGACTTGAATAAAATTAATAAATTGTCATCCTCCACTTCTATAAACATAAAATTGTCGCTATATGTTTTGCTATGCGATTCATCGTATGTAGGCATCAAGTATCCCTTTCTCGAAAATACAATCTTATTTTTTTCTATATCATCATCCAGTTTAGGATAATAATAAATAAGGCCTTCTGGGTTTTTCTTATTTATAGTGTCCACTATAGGGTACTTATACTGTTCGTTCTGTATTTTTGACACGATTCCTTTTTTAATGTGTTGTGAACGAATACGCTGGCATCTACCTTTAAACCTGAATGTCTTGAACTCGTATTGTTCTCTTTTATTCGATGTCGTTATCTTTGATAGGATGTCCAAAACCATTTTTGATGGTGTTCTGGGAAGTCCCTCTCCTTCTCGTAGATACATTTCTGTTTTACTAACTGATGAATCTACATCAATATATTCCACAATCACTTTTGTGTTTTTATAGCTATCATTGAGCATCAGAAAGTATGTAAATGTTGAATTTACGTTAAAGAATTTCTTTGGTGTATTTATCGCTATATATCTTATATCTTGTAATCTATCAAAGATTCGACGGTTTTTATCCACACACAACAAGTAATCAATAATATTTGTTGGCGTTATAAATAGTAGTATACCATTTGGTAATAATAGCCGTTTGTGTGAAAATTTTGTAAATGACAGATACAGTTTATTATCTCCACTCGCATTACAATCCTGGTATGGTGGGTTTCCTATCACCGCATCAAATCCTTCCACTCCCCATTTTTCCTTTATATCTAATTTTAATGTATCTCCCTCATTGTAGTTCAACTTGTATTCTATGTACGGGTCCAACAACAATCGACATATAAAGATATTCATGTCGTTTATGTCACTAAAATATAGGCATTCCTCTACGATCTCCTTGTATCTCTGCTTTTCATCCTCGATTTTACCCATTAATCCATTCATGAATCTTTCCACTATATCCAGTAAGAATCCTCCTTTCCCACTGCACGGCTCAAACACTTTTCTCTTCTCTTCCCAGAACCCCTCTGGCATTTTATCCAGCATCTCTTGTCTCAATTCTCTCGGTGTCGATACCTCCGCGTTTTTCTTCATCTCGTTTTCCTGTGGGATCAAGTATCTGTCTATAATCTTTGACAATTCCTTCGAGTTCTTAACATTCTTACAAAACAATTCCTTCACCTGTCTTATCAGCATCGTTGTCTCCTTGTCTTTCTCCAAATACTTTTGAAATATACTAACCAACCTTTCCACATCTTCGGTCGACATTCCTTTTCCCCACCATACCCTCGTCTGACTCAACAGAATCGATCTCCTCTTGTCGTCATCATCCACCAGACTGTACATCTCCTCCAATGTCGTCTTTTCTTCATCGTGGATCGTCAGAACGCATATGATCATCGAAATAGGTCGTAAGATGTCTATCGGATCTATCCGTCGTTCTTCTTCTGCACACGACAACTCTTCTCCATCTGTTTGTACTCGTATTTTCTCAATCCCCTTTTTTATATTCTCTTCACTCTGACCCTTATCTAATACATCCAAAAGTCTCTTTTTTTTTTCTTTTGATAGATGTAGGTTGTTGAAGATCGTATTCATCATCTCATAGTCATTTTTAGATAACAATTCATGTTTTAATGACATCTTTCGGAATAAGTTCTCCACTGCTCCTGACAATTTTGATGTATATACCTCATAGACCGACTCTGTCAGTCTTGACAATTCAGATGAAGCATGTCCAAAACACGGCATCCAATGATCGCTATTCAGGTTCATCAATCTCTCTTGGAGTATACACTTGATCCCCTCTTTTGGGTGTAAATGCGGTCTCACATTACACGCATACTCTAGCAATATCGTCTGTATCACACGATGAATGTTCGGATCCACCACAAATCCTTTTCTCTTCCCTTCTCCCTCCGTCATGCACCGAAACATCATCTGGAATATCATGTCATACGAATTGCTATTGTTCAACATCAATACTATATCACAATCATCTATCGTCACTCCCAGACTACATTGTCTTCCACTCAACACCAATACTCCTTTTTTCCCCATATTTTGCGCCCTCGTCTTTGCATCCAAGATCGCTTGTTTCGGATCGCTCGTCGTCTTGCTATTAATACATAGAATATCGTAATCTGGAACAACTTTTTCTTTTTCCAACAGTTCCTTTGTCGCCTTTGACACAAGGTCAATGTTATCCGACGGTAGAAACGCCATAATCACATTTTGTTCCATATCATCAATATATCGAGATGACGTCTCTGGGTTCTTACATATCTTTTCTATTCTCTTCATAAAAACCAATTCATCTGGGTACTCTTTATCTGGGATTCCAAATCTATTGTATTTTCCAAATATCGTGTGCCACAATTTAAGGTTCTCTTCTCTGTTCTGGAATTCCATCTTATACACAATATTCTTCTTCTCATCCACACCTTGTTTCAACAGGAAACACGCCTCTGGACACCATCCATACGCGTTGTCTCGTGTCTCTCTCAGGATCTCTGGTAGAATATCTGGGTTGATGTTCATTGTCAGGATTTCCAGTTCTGGATACTTATTAAAGTCTTCTTTTATTTTCTCTTTAGAGTATTGTTCCAACAGATCTCTAATATCCTCTCCATGTTTCTCAATCAAACGCTCTACACTTTTCTCTTCATCTATTTTTTTACATAGTCTGATGTCCTCCAGATCCCATAAAACCCAGTGCTCCCTCGGAATTTTGTACTCCTGCGTCGGTTTTGAATACGTAGCTGTTATATAGATTGTCGTCGCCCCATCCCCATACGTTTCCAAAGTCTTTCTCGCCAAAGCCGTTGAACCACCGTTGTGGCTCTCATCCACAAATCGCATATCGAATTCCATCCTCTTCAACCACGGTATGCTTCTCGTTTTATCTCCGGCATCTTTTCCTTCATCCATTTTCGTCTGGAGAAATTGTTTGGAGCAAATAATTATATTCTTGTCTGTCATTTTGGGTTTTCTCGACTTTCCATCCAGATAGACAACATTGAATTCATCAAACTGAGCATATCCAAACACTTCAAAATACTGATTGATCGTCTCTTTCGGCGCTGTCGTCATCACAAGATAGTTACACTTGGTTTTGTCCCTACTGTCCTCTATAATCACACCACCTATGCTGTACGACTTCCCGCTTCTTTGAATTTGTCCCCATAGGATCGCCTTTGTCGTCTCTTTCATACGCATCGTCTTCATACAACATAGTCTCTGGTGGAGTCTCAACACAAGAGGAGGCTTTTTCACCCCTATCAATTCCTCAAACGTCATCTTTCCATAGATCTTCCTAAACTGATGATATGCCTCGTTCAGATCATTCCAATCAATTACTATCGTTTGGTGTTCGTCTATGATTTTTTTTATTTCTCTCGTTGTTCGTTCCGATCGCACTACTTTTGTATAAAACTCTTGGGCATCCTTTACCACAACACACAGCGTCATTGTATATCCCCTCCTCTCATACGGCCTGTAATTTGTTATAATTGTTTGAATATCCATGTTATTTAGGTACAAATTTTTCAAGCATTTGGAGGTAGATGCAAGAATATGCTTTGGAATACTCTTGTGAAATCCAGACAAATCCGACGTATCCCCTTTATCCTTCAGAATAATCTCCTTATTTGTCGGTGTCAGAAAAATATCCCTGAAGGATACTTGTCGTTTGATGGTTCTCAGATTGAAATTTCCAGTGCACATACAAAAATCCCCCAGCTTTGGTATCAATCCCAACCGAGCAAACAACCGCAGAATGCTCTCCTGTTTGTCTTTCCCCGTCCATCTGTCCGTTGACAACCACTTTCTAATATCATAGTTGTCTTCGAACGTTTGAAGGTGCTGGAATAACTCTTTATACGTCGTCATTTGTATCTTTTCTTTTTACAACCACATGCCTCATTTAGATTTCATTTTTTTATAAAAAATAAAATCCAATCCTATTTGATAACGTTCAACCCAAGAAGTGTTTTATCATTTACCGAACAACATATCTGGGACATCATAATAGTTATATTCTTGACAGCACATATCTGTTATGATTCCCTTTAATATATAAAATGATTCATTTTTTTCGTTCGTGATTTTCCATCTCGTTTCTGCTAAACTTTGTATTAGTTTAAAATCCACTTCAGCGTAAATAATTTTTATATTTGCCCCTTCATCATATTGATTTAATCTTATAGTTGAATATAAACATATTGATGGTAATATACTTTTATTTCCTATAATGAACTGAGGACTGTTCTTTTCAAGTTTAAGAGTTGATATAATGACATCTTCGGTTGAAATTTCTATTTGTGTATCCATATCACTATAGACTCCTATTATCAAATGAGCTCTTCCTAATTGTCTTCCATCTTCTATTTTCCTTTCATAAAATTCAAAGTCCGATTTGTTGTTTATCAGATTTAGTAAAGCTTCTTGACGAGTATCTTTTGACAGATCATTTGAAAAATAATTCTGAACACCTTTGTCCATCACTTTACTCCATTCCTTTTTAATACCCTCAAACAACGGTTTGAAACTGATTTCCATACTCTACTTTAAGCTTGATTTCTTATGGATTACTGTTTAAATTCATTTTTTTATTGTTTCCAGATACCACCTGTATAAGTAAGTGAATTACAATTATTCTTTTTTATTTTTTCCATTTGAATATCTATTTTGTTTTGAATACTGGTTATTTTACTTTTCAAAATACCATAGATTGTAAATTCATACACACTATTGCCTTTTAAACCATCATTTCTTCTGAAAAATTTAAGAGATATCATTTGTTTATCAGGACAATAAATAAAATATGATTTCCCTATTTCGGATGAACTGAGCTTATAAGTGTCATAAAATTCAATAAAATCTAGAATACCGTCGTTTAAATTTTTAACACTAAATTCGCAAGGGTAAAAAGACCCTTCAAAGATCATTTGAAATATACAAACTACTTCTGTCTTACTTTTTTTTGCGATCAGATCATTTATAATATTTACGACAGTGTGTTTATTATTTTTTGATAATTCCAATACAGTTTTTTGTTGAGTGGGTTTTGATTCATGTTGCGCAATCTCTTTTTTTAAGATTGTCATATTTTTTTTACTGATATTTTTAATACCTAATTGTTTTGCTCTTTGTACTAAAATTGATCTTTTTGTAGGAGTTGTCATTTTATGTACGGAAATAAATTATATAAATTATTATATTAACTTTTTTTTTTGTGAATGAAACGATTTGCAATTTTTAGAACGCCGGTGGAT
>ERZ1066133.183-NODE-183-length-34840-cov-11.929481_pt1 | contig 34840 bp, 18 predicted proteins | sample MGYA00382780_ERZ1066133 | MGnify/ENA primary metagenome ERZ1066133 (study PRJEB33369, sample SAMEA5778363) | biofilm metagenome | biome: Industrial cooling water; feature: Water cooling tower basin; material: Biofilm | place: United Arab Emirates | collected... | reverse complement strand
CCATCGCCAGCCAGCGCCGCTCGAGGCGCGCGCCGGGCCGCTCGACGACTTCCGCGGCTTCCCGGGGCGCAAACCGATCCGGGGCGCCGCCGCAGCGGGGCCAGGCCGCGCGCGGACCGGGCCGCTTGCGCGCCGGCCCCGGGCCCGGCTCGGACGCCGCCGGGGCCGCTGCGCGGGCCGCCCGCCCCGTCCCAACCGCGGACGGCTCGAGCGGCGGGCCGAGCGCCCCGGTTTCCGAGGCCGGCGGGGCCAGGCCCGCCGCTATGCAAATGAGACTCAATTTCAACACAAAGCCAAACTAGCGGACCGGGCGCCGCGCCGCAAGCGAGCCGCCCTCGAGCGCCGGCCTGGACCCGGCCGACGGGCGGGTCGGCCCCCGCGGCACAACCCAGCGGGGCCGGCCCGGCCCGGCGCGCCGCCGCGCCCGCGGCCGGGCCCCGGAGGGATGCGCTGGTCCCGGCCCCGCGCCTGTCACAATCCGCGCGTGCAGCAAGCCTCCGAGCCTCCCCGCGCTTCCGCGCCCGGCGTCCGCGACTGGGGGCCGGCCTCCCTGCTCGGGCTGTGCTGGGCGGTGCTGCCCGGGGTCTTCGGCGCAACCCTGTTGGCTTCGATCGGCACGGTCTCGGACTGGCTCGAGGGGCTGGGGGCCCTGGGCTTGCCCCTCTACGCCCTGGTCTTCGCGGCCAGCGCGGGGCTGGGGCTGTTGCCGACCTACGCCCAGGCGATCCTGGGCGGCTGGGTGTTCGGTTTCGGCCTTGGATTCCCGGCGGCCCTGCTCGGCTTCACCCTGGCCGCGGCGGTGGGCTACGGCGTGGCGCGCGGCATCGCCGGGGACGGGCTCGATCGCCTGCTCTCCCGCGACCCGCGCATGGCGACCGTGCGCGACGCGCTGCTGCGCGAGCGCCAGCGGCGCACCCTGTTGGTGACGGCCCTGCTGCGCATCCCCCCGACGTCGCCCTTTTCGCTGATGAATCTGGCCTTCGCCAGCGCCCGGGTCGCGCTCCTGCCGTTCCTGCTGGGCACCACCTTGGGCCTCTCCCCGCGCACCCTGGTCTACGTTTGGATGGGGGCGGCCGGGGCCGCGACCGGGGCCGAGGGCCTGGGCTCGCTGCTCGTCCAGCGCGGCGGCTGGTGGCAGGTCGGGCTCGGGCTGGCCCTGACGTTGATCGTCTTCTATCTGCTGCAGCGCCTGGCCCAGGCCGCCTTGCAGCGCACCCTCAAGCCCCCGGAACACGGCCCGTGACGACCCCGCCCCCGCAGCTGTCCCCCCGACTGGCGAGCCTGCTGACCCAAGGTCACATCGAGGCCGACCTGTCCACCGCGCGCACGCCCGGGGCCGAGTTCTACCTGGATCCGGAGCTGCACGAACTGACCCTGGCCCGGGCCTTCGCCGGGCACTGGCAGTGGATCGCCGACGAAGCCGAGTGGGGCCCGGGCTGGAGCGCCCTGCCGCGCCTGCTGTTGCCCGGCGGGCTCGCGGAGCCGCTGCTGCTGACCCGCGACTCGGGGCAAACCCGTTGCCTGTCCAACGTCTGCACGCACCGCGCGCGGCCGCTGCTCGATCAGCCGACGCGGGCCCCGGGGTTGCGCTGTGGCTACCACGGTCGGCGCTTCGACCTGGCCGGCCGGATGCAGTCGGCGCCCGGATTCGAGGGCTTGGAGGGCTTCCCCGGCCCGGAGGATCACCTGGCGGAGCAGGCCCTCGAGCGCGCCGGACCCTGGTGGTTCGTGCGGCTCGCGGCCGGTCCCGACTTCGCCCGCTGGTGGGGTCCAGTGGCGCGCCGGCTCGCGCACCTGCCCCTGGAGCAGGCCCGGCCCGCCCCCGAGCGCAGCCGCGACTTCGAGCTCGAGGCCCATTGGGCGCTCTATGTCGAAAACTACCTCGAGGGTCTGCACATCCCCTTCATCCACCCCGGGCTCAACGCGCAGCTGGAATTCCAGGCCTATGGCTACGAACTCCTGCCCCTGGGGGTGCTGCAGCTGGGCGAGGCGCGCACGCCGGACGGTGCCTTCGCGCTGCCCCCGGAACATCCCGATCAGGGCCGCTCCCTGGCCGCCTGGTATTTTTGGCTTTTTCCGAACCTGATGGTCAACGCCTACCCCTGGGGCATCTCGATCAACCGCATCGAGCCCCTCGGCCCGCGCCGCACCTTGGTGCGCTTTCGGTCCTATGTCTTCGACCCCAGCCGGCTGGGCCAGGGCGCCGGCGGCGACCTGGACCAGGTCGAGCGCGAGGACGAGCGCGCCGTGGAAGCCGTGATGCAGGGGCTGTGCTCCCGGGGCCACCGCCGCGCCCGCTACGCCCCCGGCCACGACCGCGGGGTGCACCACTTCCACCGCCTTTGGCAGGCGGCCTTGACCCGCGGCGACTGACCGGCGAGCGGGAGAGCGCTCGCGGCTGCTCCGCCCGCCCAAGACCCATCCTCGGGGACCGCGCCTCGGCCGCCCTGCGTCGGCTTCATGCCGGGCAGGGCGCGCGGCTCGGCGTGTGCGCGGGCCCAAACTGGCTGCACCCGGGAGGTGGCCGACCCCGAGCAGCCTGGAGCTGCCGCTTTGCTGCCGCGCTTGGCGCGGTCCGCGGAGACCGCGCCGGGACCTGGCCTTTCGAGCCCCTTGGCGGGGCCTGGGGGGGCGGTCCCGAGCCGGACCAGGGCCGGTCCCAAACTTGCGAATGAGACGCAATCTCAGGCACGGAGCGGAGTTGCGGCCCGGAGCACGCTCCGGCACTTGCGCTTGAGACTCAGTCTCAATATAAGGGTTGCATGTTCAGCGCACGAAACCAGCTGTCGAGCCTGTGTGTGCTCGCCTCGATCCCGGGAGCACCCTTCCCGGCCAGGGCCCAGACCGATCGTCCCGGACAGGCTCCGGGCGCGCAGGTCACGCTCGAACTCGGACCGATCCGCTCCGGTGAGCCGCTGCTCATGGACCTGCGGACAACGGTCCCCGGGGGAACGGGTTGGCTCTTGCTGGGCCTACAGGCTCAACCATTCCCCTCGCAACTTCCCGGTCTCCCGGCTCTCGCCATAGCGCCCCAGAGCGTCGTGCCTGTGCCCCTGGATGTCGACGGCCGGGCCAGGCTGGTGCTGCCGACCCACCCGGCCCAGTTCCTGGCCGGACAGGGGCTCGTGCTGCATCTCCAAGCGGGCGCCTTGGACCAGGCCTCGGCCTGGAGGTTGACCCCCTTGGTGTCTGGGCGGATCGAAGCCAGCCCGCAGACGTCCTTCCTGGTCGACGAATCGGCGTCCTGGTTGCCGACCCAGGCGCAAGGCCTGGGGGCAGTGCTCATCGAGGCGGCAGATGTCGATGGGGATGGCCGCCCCGATCTCGTCCTCGCTGGCTCCGCTGGGCTTGGTCTGTGGCGCGGCGGTCCTTCCGGATTCTCTGTCCAACCTGCGGCCTTTCCGCCGCATAGCGCAGCGATCGGCAGTCTGACGCTCGGGGACGTGGACGCAGACGGAGACTTGGACCTCTTCGTGGGCGCCGGCTCCGACCTCTCCCTGGTCTTGGCGAATCGACTCTTCCGGAACCACGGAGGGCAGTTCACGCTGGACACCCTCTCCGACTTGAGCACGGGTGTCGTCTCCGATTCTGCCTTCATCGATGCGGATCTCGATGGAGACCTGGACCTCTGCCTGGTGCGAGGGGGCGACCCGCACCTGGGCTCTGTCGGAGAAAAGGACCTGCTCTACTTGAACGATGGCACCGGCAAGTACACCCAGGATCCGGGCTTCGACGGCGCTTGGAATACGACCCTGGTGCCATCGACGTGCCTCGCCACAGGTGACATCGATGGCGATGGGGACTCGGATCTTTGCATCGGTCGTGCCGACTGGTCCGCGGCATCGGGAGTCTATGGGGCCAGGAATGTCCTGCTCGAAAACAGTGGCACGGGGAGTGGAGTCTTCATGGACGTGTCGTCGAAGATCATCCAGCAGTTCGCCGACAACACGGCCGACCTCGCCTTCGTCGACATCGATTTGGATGGGGACCTCGACCTGATGGCCGCCAATTCCTTCATTTCGGTGCCCGCCGCATCGAGCAATGACCTGCTCATCAATCTGGGCGGAATCCAGGGCGGACTGGAAGGCTTCTTCCTGGATAGCCAAGAGCCAGCTCTCGAAAACGGGGTTGGCAGTTTGCTGAGGCTTGGCATCCATCCAGCGGATGTCGACTCCGATGGTGATATGGACCTCCTGGTCGGAGTCCATGAGCTAGGCTCCACGCCGAGCTATCAGCCGCTGCTGATGAACCAAGGTGGATCCCAGCCAGGTCCGCTGGGTTCCTTGGGGTTCCAGCCCTGGTTCGATCCGGGCGATTTCATTTCCAGCGACGTGCAGTGGATCGACGTCGATCTGGATGGGGACCTGGACCTGATCCAGGGCGCAGCCGGGAGCCTCCTGGGTGACCCCAAGGGACGAGACCTCCGATTCTTCAGGAACACGATCCGCTGAAGCCCTGCATCCGATGATCTCTGCAATCTGCATCCATCGACTTCATTCACACTCGGCCATGCGCATGCTGCCCCTGCTCGTTGCTTGGTTCTTGCTGGCTCCGCTTGGCCGGGCGCACTTCGTCTGGATCCATGTGCGTCCGGATCGACCTGGAGTCGTCCAGGTGTATTTCGGAGAAGGTCTCTTAGAGGGTACGGATGATGGCATGTCGAGCCTGCTCGAGCCCTTGATGCTGCGGCAGGGCGGTGAGGTCCTGGTCCTCGAGTCCATCGACTCGCGCGGCCGCAATTATCGGTTGCCGTTGGAATCGGTCCCTGTAGCTGGAGAGCTCATCTACGGGGTCATCGGAGCTGGTGAAGACCGGGCTTTGCTGGTCTACCACGCGCGGGGAGCTGCCGATCTGGGGGGGCTAGATCGTCCCAGCGGGGAACGCATGGACATTCTCGCGCTGCCCAACAGCGAGGATCCTGGAAGTCTTCTCTTGAGAGTCGTCTTCGACGGTGCAGCCGCGCCCGGTGCCGTCGTCGTGGTGCGAACGGAAGGCAGCGAAGCCAAGCTGGAGCTGGTCGCCGATGACGACGGGCACGTCCGGGTCCCCCTGCCCAAGCATGGGCCCCTCGAAGTACGGGCTTTGGTCAAGGAGCGGCTGGCTGCTTTCGAGTACCGGGGAAGCACCCTCGAAGAGGTCCGGCACTATGCGACCCTTGCCATAGCGGATCCTTCGGGCGTGGATCTGCCCGAGGGAGCGGATCTGTTGGCGTGGCAGCGCCTGTGCCGTGCCATCGCCCTGGACCGGGTGTGGGATCGGGAGGATCTCGGCTGGCAGGCGCGCGTGACGGCTAGATGTGGAAGCGAGCAGGCAGCCTGGAATCTCGAAGTCGGCTCCGATGGAGCGATTCGATCCGAGCCCGCGGGGGGCGGCGAGACCCCGGGAAGCAGCCCCCTCCGGTTGGGGCTCGAAGTGCGCTGCGGCGATGGCATCGGCGCTCTGGCGCAGATCGCATACGGTCGCTGCCTTGCGCCCCTGACCAGGCTGAGGGTCACGGAAGGCGAGAGCCACGGGGCCATGCGTGAACTGCTCATCGGCAAGCAAGGCGAGCATCGGGTGCGTCTGGTGGATGATCGGATCCAGTCCGCGTCGCTTGCCGGCCTTACTCTCGTCGACGGGCGTCTCGAGGTGCAGGCTGGTCATGCGGAGATCGAGTGGTTTCGACCCGGCGGAGGCGCGCAGGAGTATCTGGCTCTTTCCGTTCTTGCATTCGGCGAGCAAGGGCAGGCGCTCTCGCAAACCAACGAGCGGCTGAGCTTCGACGAGCGGGACGGCTTGCCCGCGATCAGGGTCTTCCGACGGACCCGCTTGGACCTCGTATCTGGCCAGCGAGAGGAATCGCACCTCGAATTCCAGCGTTTCGAATGGCGCACCAGCACGGCTGCGGACCGGTGAGAGATGCGAATAGCGTCCTCCTGTCCATGGCAACACCGGAAGTACAACGCAACCGACCAAGACTTCACTGATGCAACGCGCACACTCCCTCGTACGTTCCGTCCTGGCACTCTCCCTGGTGGCGATCCCGGGTACGGCCGCATTCGCCGGCATCGGCGACTTCGGCGGCCAGGTCGTGCCTGGCTATCGAGGCCAGCCCGGCGCCAGCTTCGCCGGATTCGACGTCTTCAGCGTGGCTGTCAACGGCAGCAATACGCCCGATCTCGGGACCGGTTGCTCGGGGGCGACCCTGGTACAAACCGATCCCAGTGCCATCCTGACCTCGACCAAGAACATCTACAGCTTTGGCTCCATCGTCAAGTTCAGGCTGACCAGCCTGAATGCGGCACCGGTGCTGGACGTGAGCCTGCAGTTGAGGACCCTCGGCGCTCCCCTGGATCCCGCGAGCGTCAAGCTCTTGCCGCTCGACTTCAGTGGAGCTCCCCTGGGGGAGGTGCTGCCCTCATCCCAGGTGACCCTCGGGCCCGGAGAGGTTCAGTTCACCTGGGCCAACCCGCCGGCCACGACCGACTTCCGGATCGACTTCCAGGCGTTGGCTCCGAGCATGAGCCTGGACGTCGCCCTGCTGGACGTCCGCACCGCGCTGCCTGCGCTTTCGACCACGGTGGGGGCGATCTCCTTGGGTCAAGGTGGCGGTGTGCCGTTCGCGCTCGATGCCGGTACCGACAATGCCGGTGATCTTTACCTGATGCTCGGCAGCCTGAGCGGCAGCTCCCCCGGGATACCGATCGACGGGATCGTCCTGCCCCTGGTGCAAGACGCGTACACACTGTTCAGCCTGCAATCCGCGAACCTGCCTCCCTTCGCGAATAGCCTCGGTTTCCTGGATGCCTGCGGGCGATCCAATGCGGCGCTGACCCTTCCCGGTGGTCTCAGCCCCGCACTGGCCGGGACCGTGGCTCAGCACGCCTTCTTCACGCTCGATAGCACCGGCGGGACCTTCGCGCCGGTGTTCGCCAGCAACGCCGTGCCCTTCCAGTTCGTGTTCTGATCCAACCGAGGAGCGGAATTGTCCGGCGGGAACGAGCAGTGGCCTTGTTCTCTTCCGGGGGTCACCAGCGACTCTCGCCGGACTCTGCAGTCTCGATCCTTCATGGGAACCGTCGACCGCTGCCCTTGGCCGCTTCCGGCTGCACAGGCAAGCGCAACCGCACCTGGTCGGCAGGGCGGATGCCGCGGCTCGGTCAGGTCTTGGCTTCCGATTCCAACAATGAAAAAGCAAGCAGCCGTTCCGATGATGACCGCACTCGACCGCCTCGGCATCCTGCTCACGCTCTTCCTGGGAACCCGCGCGGTCTTGCTGCCGGAGTCGCGGGAGCCTGGCCAAGCTCACGGTCCCGATTCGGCAGGGGCTCATCTGGCCTCGGTGCAGGCTGCTTCCTCGCCCGGTTGGTCTGGCGGCCCCTGGGCGGTCGAGGTGGGGCGTCTGCCCAGGCCAGTGACCAGCTTCGGGGCTGTCTGCAGCGACGGCTGGGTCTATGTCTTGGGCGGGTACTTCGGCACGCCCCACTCCTATTGCTACGAGCACCAGTCGCGTGACTTCTATCGATTCCGAGTCGATGATCCCAGTCACCTAGAACTGCTGCCGAATGAGGCTCGGCTGCAGGGATCCACTCTGGTCGCGGTGGACGACCGGATCGTCCGCCTCGGCGGCATGGAAGTGCTGAATTCGATCGAAGAGCCGCAGGCCCTGCGATCCATTGCAGAGGTACGGACCTACCTGCCAGAAAAGGAGGAGTGGACCCAGGACCTGCCGGACCTGCCCGAGGCCCGGTCTTCGCATGAGGCTCTGGTCCACGCTGGCAAGCTCTACGTGATCGGAGGCTGGGGGCTCGGCGATGGAGAGCCGCGCTGGCATGAGGACGTCTTGATACTGGACCTCGCTCATCCCAGCCGTGGCTGGGAGCGTGTGGCTGCACCGCTCCGGAAGCGGGCCCTCGGCGCCGTCGTCGTCGAAGGTAGCCTGCTGGTATTCGGAGGTATCCACGGGGACGGTGCGATCGATGGGGGGGCGCTCCTGATGGACCTGTCCAGTCGCGAGTGGAGCCGGGGGTCCGAATACCCCGGGGATGCGTTCGCTGTCGCCGCCCTAGCCGTCGACGGAGTGGTCTATGCGTCGGGTCGGGATGGGACCGTGTACCGCCTCGCCTCCAAAGCGGGAGGGTTCGAGCCCATCGCCCGCTGGCGCCACCCCAGACTCTTCCACCGGCTCATCGCTTCCGGCATGCACCCCGGCGAGCCGCGGATGCTCCTGGCCATGGGCGGAATCGGATCGGGTGGCCGACCCGCAGCCATCGAAAGTCTCACTCTCGACGAGACCGGTGATGGTCACCCTGCGCCCGCGGGTCGCCCGGTGCATGTACAGGAGATCCATTTCCCGGGAGATGCCCGGAACCGTCAAGCGGCGCTCTTGATCGACCAAGAGTTGTATTTCCTCGGCGGCAACAAGACCCTCGGGCAACACGACTTTACGCCATCGAGTTTCAGTCAGCAATGCTGGAAACTGAACCTCGCCACGCAGAAGTGGTCCAGGCTTGCGGACTTGCCCGCGAGTGCCCAGAGTCTTGCACTCTTGGCCACGGGAAATCGGCTTGAATGCCTGGGGGGGTTCGGGCCGGTCGATGGGCGTGCGGTGACCTTGCGCAGCTCCCACTTCTACGCTCAGGATCGCGATCGCTGGTCTCCGGGTCCGGAGGTGGGGGAGGTCGCCAGGTCCCAGGGATTCGTATGTTCATCGCGGGGCCGGGCCTGGTGGGTCGGCGGGCAACACACGGCGGGCGTTGGAACCGGCGGGGCCGACACCGATTATCCGACCTCGATCTTGGTCCGGGACGAGTCAGTCTCGGGCAGTCCCTGGGAGCCTTCGAGCTTGGAACTGCGGCAATCACGCTGTGCGCTAGCATGCGCCCTGTTGGATGACAGGATCTTCGCCGTGGGGGGCATGGGGCCGGACTTCGAGCTTCGGAGTGGCGCCGAGGTCGTGGACCTGGTGGCGGGTACCGTGAGTTCGATCGCCGCGCCCAGGATCCCCAGGATCGGAGCAAAACTTGTTCCTCTCGCAGGGCGCCTGTACCTCGTAGGAGGAATGGGCCGGGTTGGCGGGGCAGGACTCGTGCCAGTCCTGGATGTAGAGGTCTATGATCCAGCGCAGGATGAGTGGCGCACTTATCCTGAAAGATTGCCTTTTGATCCAAGGCATATCCAGGCGTTTGCCTGGAATGGGCGGGTCTTGGTGGTCGGTACACCGGATCGAAGTGGCCGCATCCCGTTGGTCACTCTGGAGCCGATGCCCCTCGATTCTGGGGCAGCGACGATCAGCACTCCGCAACCTGGCGAGTGAGGGGCTCGGCTTGGCCAAGCGGATGCCTTCGGCCTGTCCATTGGGTTCTCGATCCTCGTGCATCAGCCCCGACAGAAGGCCTCGCTGGACTCCAGTCGCTTGCATGGGGATGAGTTCGCAGCCTGGCAGAGTTATATCCTACGACGACACGCGAGCTCGAACTGGGTCCTGACATCCGCTCGGCTGTGGTCCGCTCCAAGGATATGGCGTTGGCCCCCACGCGGGGTCTCAGGGGGCCTTGGCGTCCCATTGCCGACGCCACCCCGCGGCAGCTGCCGGCGTGCGCCAGGGGACCGGGCTCGAGAGCCCCGGGGGGGATTCCACTCCGGGCCAAGCCTCGTAAGCGAGCGGCTCCCCAGGAATCCGCGAGGAGTCCAGGCGCCCCGGCTCCTCCCGGGCGATGGGCGCAGCACGGCTACCGGTACCCGGCTCGCTGGGGAACGACCGGGGGTGTGCCCGCAGCCTGAAGCGAACCCCAGCGCTCCCAGCCGTCGCCGCTGCGTTGCGCCGGGGCGAAGGCCGGCGGCCCCAAGCGGGAAATCGGGCCGATTGTTAAGCTCCGGGAGCGATGCCCCCCCAACGTCGCCTGCCCGGGCCCCGGGCGGTCGGGTGGCCCCTGGCGCTGCTGCTGGCCTGCGGCGAGCCGGCGGCCCCCGCCCCGCTCTCGGCGCCCAAACTGCTCGAGCGCTACCGCCTCGAGCTGCCTTTGCCCGAGGCGCTGCAGCCGTCGATCCAGCGCGCCAGCGCCCAGTGGGCCAGCCTGGCGGACCGCGAGCAGGTGCTGCTCGGGCGCTATCGGCGCGGGCCCGAGGCCAAGGTGCTGCTGGAACTGGGCGTGCTCTACAGCCAGGCCGAAAAGAGCGATCTGGCGCTGACCTGCCTGGCGGCCGCGGCCGCCGAGCCCCAGTACCTGACCGAGGCCTGCGCCTGGTCCTCGGTGGCGCGCTTCACCGCCGGGGAGCTGGCGGAAGCGCGCCTGCTCGCCGAGCACGCCCTGGGCCTCGATCCCAAGCAGGGCATCGCCGCCGCGGTCCTGGGCCGTGTGGCCCTGCGCCAAGGCGACCGCGAGCTGGCCCGGACCCAGCTGCGCCGCGCGGCCGATCTGCTGCCCACCGACGGGAACCTGGCCTTGGAGGCGGCCGAGCTGGCCGAGGAGCGCGGCGAACTCGAGCTGGCCGGCAGGCTGCTCGAGCGTCCCCTGCGCCAGGACCCGAACCATCCGGCGCTCCTCTACCGCTTGGCCCAGGTGCGCGAGGCCCAGGGCCTGGTGCTCGAGGCCGAGGCCCTGCGCCAGCGCCACGAGCGAGCGGTGCTGATCGACGACCTGGGCCTGCGCGCGGGCGGTCAGCCCCCGGACGTGGTGGCCTGTTCCCTGGGGGTCCACTTCGACGAGCAGGGTCAGCCCGCCAAGGCGTATCCCGAGTTCCAGGCGGCGCGCGCGCGCACCCGCGACCGCGAATTGCTGGCCACCTGCCTGGCCGGCGTGGCCCACAGCGGCGCCCAGATCGGCCAGGCGGCGGAGGCCCGCCGGGCGCTGGAGGAGCTGCGCGTGCTGGCCCCGGACCATCCGATGCTGGCCCAGATCGAAGCGGCCTTCCGCAAGCACGGCCTCGACCCGGAATGACCCGCGACGAATCCCCGACTGCCGGTCCTCTCGCGCCGCGCGCGAGCCCTTCTCCCATTCCGTCGGCGGGGCCCTGCGAGGCCCTCCGGCGCCCGCGCGCCGAGCGCGCGGCGGCCGAGCCCCGGCCTGCGGATGTCGCCCCCGGCCTCCCGCGTCCCGCAGCCCGCGGCGCAGCCTCGGCCCTGGCCGCGGCCCTCGGACTTGGCGCCTGCGCCGCGGAGCCGCCGCCCCTGCTGCGGCCGATCCCGGGTCCTGCGCTCTCCTTCGTGCACCAAACCGGCGCCCAGGGCGCGCGCGAGCTGCCCGAGACCATGGGGGCGGGCGCGGCCCTGTTCGACGCCGATCTCGATGGGGACCAGGACCTGTACCTGGTCCAATCGGGCCCGCTGCGCACCCCCGACGGGAGCGAAGACCGCAGCGCGGCCGCCAACGTGCTGCTGCTCAACGACGGCCGCGGCGCCTTCGAGATCGCCCCGCAGGCCCTGGGCGCCGACGACCGCGGTTATGGGCAGGGAGTGGCCGTGGGCGACGCCGACGGCGACGGCCGCGACGACCTGTTCGTGCTCAACTGGGGGCCCAACGCGCTGTATCTGAACCGGCCGGAAGGATTCCGGGCGACGCAGTTGCCCGCGGCCGACCAATGGAGCGTCTCGGGCACCTTCGTGGATGTCGACGGAGACGGCGACCTCGACTTCTACGAGGTCAACTACGTGGTCGCGCCGCCCGACTCGCACCGCGACCCCACGATCAACCCGGAGGCACCCGGGGTCTATCGCCATTACCCGCACCCCGACCTGTTCAAGGCCGAGCCGGACCGGCTGCTGATCAATGCGGACCGGGGCCGCTTCGAGGTCGCCGGCCCCGAGTGGGGACTCTCCCATCCGCCCCAGAAGGGGCTGGGGGTGGTGGCCTTCGACGCCGATCTGGACGGCTGGCCCGACCTCTACGTGACCAACGACTCCACGCCCAATTTCCTGCTCTGGAATCAGGCTGGCCGGAGTTTTCGTGAGATCGGCAAGCAGGCCGGTTGCGCGCTCAACGCGGATGGCCTGACCGAGGCCGGCATGGGGGTCGAGTGCGCGGATGTGGACCTGGACGGCGACCTGGACCTGTTCTGCACCAACCTCGACCAGGAGACCAACACGCTCTACCTGAACGAGACCAAGGCCGGGCAGCCGCCGCGTTTCCGGGACCGCACGCGCGCCTCGGGCCTGGCCGAGCCGAGCCGGCCCTGGGTCGGGTTCGGGACCCTGTTCGAGGATCTCGACGGCGACGGCGACCGCGACCTGTTGGTGGCCAACGGGCACATCATCGACAACGTCCAGCAGGTCTCCGACGTGCGCCGGCACGCGCAGGCCAACCAGGTTTTCCTGGGGAACGGTCAGGCCCAGTTCACGCTCCTGCCCCTGGTCGGTCCCGCGGCCGAATTCGCGCGCCCGACCGTCTCGCGCGGACTCTATTGCGGCGACCTGGACGGCGACCGGGCCTTGGATTTCGTCGAGACCCTCAACGGGGGCACCCCGCGGGTGTTCCTCGGCGGACGTCCCGCGGACCTATGGATCGAGGCCTCGGCGGGCGCCGGCAATCCGCGCGGCCTGGGGGCTCGGTTGTGGGTCGAGCTCGAGGACGGACGGCGCCTGCTCGGCGCGATCGAGAGCGGGCGCTCCTACGCCGGCGCCTGCCAGCCGGTCTGGTGCACGGGCCTGCCGTCCCCCGCCCGGGCGATCGAGGTGCTCTGGCCCGGCGGCAGCCGAGAACGCTTCGAGGCGGGTCCCTTCCGGGGCGCCGTGCGCCTGACCCAGGGCAGCGGCCGAGCCCTGTGAGCCGGTCCGTGCAGCGGCCGCCGGCCGGAGCTGGTCCTCAAAACTGCCAGACCAAAGCCAGCGAAAGTTCGCCCTCGAAGTCAGCGCGGGCGCTCGCAAGCAGCGCCCGCCGCTGCGGACACACAAGCCTGCGCCGGCCGCGCGCCGGCTGCGCGTCGATAGATGCCGGCGGCCCAGAGCCCGCCGAGCCAGAGCCCGCCGAGCCAGAGCCCGCCGAGCCAGAGCCCGCCGAGCCAGAGGCCGCCGAGCCAGAGCCCGCCGAGCCAGAGGCCGCCGCGCTCCGGGAGGGGGGCTGCGCCGCGCCCGGGACCAGCGACCCGGCCTTCAGCCTCGCCGCGGGCGTGCCTGGGTAGGCGCCTTTGCGGCAGGCCCGCGGACACCGGTCAAGAACCCATTCCCCCGGGCTCCAGCGCCGTGAGCCCGAGCGCTGCGCGTCGGGCGCCTGGCTCGCGCCTGAGTCCCAACCTTCAAGGCCTCGTGAACTCCTCACGACCTGCCGCAGGCTGACCGGTTCAACGGGCAGGGGAGCCAAAAAAAGCTGGGCCGCCCAGCGGCGGCCCAGGAGCAAGGGGGCCCGCTCGATCGCGGGCCGGGCGCGGCACCGGCGCCGTGCCGAGCGGGCGTCACTCCTGCATGCCGACCACTTCGACGTAGAAGATCAGGTTGGCGCGCGGGGGGATCTCCCCCTTGCCGGCCTCGCCGTAGGCCAGCTGCCAGGGCAGGGTCAGGCGTGCGATCGAGCCCACGTTCATGAGCTGCAGCCCCTCGGTCCAGCCCGGCACCACCTGGTCCAGGCGGAAATTCGAGACGTCGCCGCGCTGGAACGAGCTGTCGAACAGGGTGCCGTCCTCGAGCCAGCCGGCGTAGTGCACGATCGCGCGCTGGTCGCGCCGCAGGGTCGGGCCCTCGCCGCGCTTGAGCCACTCGATCAACAGCCCGCTCTCGGTGCGCTGGCCCTGGCCCTCGGGGGTGCGCTTGAATTCGGGCACCGGCAGCGGCACCAGCACGGCCGACATCTCCAGCCGCCAGCAGCAGGTGCTCTCGCCTTCGAGGCCCGGCGGAACCCGCTGGCCGAAGATCTCGGAGACCGGCTGTTCGAGCAGATAGATCGCGCCGGGGGCCATCAGGGGCGGCAGTTCCTGCAGCATCGGCAGGCGCATCTCGGCCACGGTGCCGAGCAGGGCCGACCCGCCGCGCTTGAAGCTCGAGTCGATCACCTTGCCCGCCCGCGAGTAGATCGTGTAGTTGAGCTTGAACGTTCCCTCGGTTCCGCAGGGAGCCCCCTCGCCCGCCCTCAGCACCTGGTACTTGAGGCCCGACGGGGTGCTGCTCAGGCGTTCGGTGTCGAGGGCCTGGTAGGCCGGCAGCTCGGGCGCGCGCAGGACCGCCACGACCTCGATGCGCCAAACGGTCGGCTCGCCCGCGGCCACGCCGGGGATCTCGATGTCGCCGAAGCCCTGGGCCGCGGGGACTTCGACCCACAGGATCGCGCCTTGGGTCAAGCGCGGGTGCAGCTCCTTGAGGAACGGGAACTGGACCCGCTGCTGGTCGGCGATCAATGGGCCGTTGCCCCACTCCGAAGAATCGATCGGTTGGCCGGCCAGGTTGTAGAAGGTGAACAGCAGCTTGTAGGGTTCGTCGCTCTGCGGGGCCGCGCCGCTGCCAGCGCGGGCCTCGCGCACGCGCAGCCCGCTTTCGCTCCTCGGCAGATCGGCGGGCAGGGGCTCGAAGGCCGGCAGCGCCGGACCGGCGCTGAAGCCCACCAGCTCGACGTCGAAGATCAGGGTCGCGTCCGGCGGGATCTGGCTGCCCGCGCCGCGCTTGCCGTAGCCCAGCGCCGGCGGCAGGGTCAGCTTGTTGCGCTGGCCGATCTCCATGCCCTCGAGGGCTTCGTTCCAGCCGGGCACCACCTGGCCCACGCGGAACTCGACCGGCTCGTCCACGGCGCTGTCGAACAGGGTGCCGTCGGTCAGGAAGCCCGAGTAACGCACCTTGACCAGGTCGCCGCGTTTCGGGCGACGTCCCGAGCCGTCGCCCCGGCGCAGCACGGAGGTCACCAGGCCGCTGGCGCTGGTCACGGGGGGGGCGCCATCGGCCGGGATGGCGATGCCGGGGCGCTCGGTCGGGGGCGTGCCCTGTTCGGCCGGGGGCGGATCCTGGGGCGAGAGCAGCGCCCCCTCGGCCGGTTGCGGGGCGATCAGGCACAGGGCGGCCAGGAAGCCGGACAGCGGAACGATCTTCAAGCGCTTGAGGTGGGGGACAGGGGGCCGAGAACTCTAGCAGTCCTCCCCCGCGGGCACGCTCCGGCGACCCGCAGCCCGGGCCCGGGCATCTGGCCGGCCGCCCTTCGCCCGGACTTCCCGGCCTCGCGGGCGCGCTGGGCCGAGCCCTGGGCCCCGGCGCGGCCGGTGCTCCCAGCGCAGGTTCGAGCCCCCGGCGCCGTCCGGCCGGAGGCCGCGGCCCCAACCGCCGCCGCAGGCGGACCTCCCTGGGCTAGGCGGCCGCTTTCTCGGGCCCCGACCCCGCGGGTCGCTCCGGGATCCGCCTGGCCGCACTCGGCGTGCCCCCCCGGGTCATCGGTCGCTGCGGGCTGTTCCCTCCGGCGCGGTCTTTCGGCCGCCGTTCGCCGCGGCTCCGCCCGCGGCGTGCACCGCGCCGCGCCCGTCCGCCGCGGGCTCACTCCGCCGCGGGAGCGGCCGTGAAGACCGCGCTGAAGTCGGAGGCACGGAGGGCGGAGTCAGAGCTGCCCGTCTTGGGGGCGACCACGAACGCGCCCTGTCCCGATTCGCAGCGCAGCGCCGGGGGCATCTCCGCAGCGCCCCCGGGGACCCTCGTGGGGTGCCCGGGGGCGCGCTGGCGGTGGGGGCCTTGGGGCGCTGCCCGTGGGTCAGGGGTTGCCGAGCAGCGTGGCCGCATCGGCTTCCGGGACGCCCTCGGAGTCGACCCAGGTGTCGAGCACCAGACCGGTTTGCGGATCGGTCAGCTTCTGGATCAAGGCCGGCCCCAGGGGGCCGGCGTAGGCCGAGTCGGGCGCGCCGGCGCGCAGGGGCGAGGGGCCGGTCAGCATCCAGTGGTTGTTGGAGCCGTTGGGTGCGCCATTGGGCTCGACGATGCGGTCGAGGTCCAGGGCCACCTTGAGCGGGTCGAAGATCGCCGAGGGGGCCAGTCCGTCGGTGCCCTTGCGCTGGGTGTCGTTGTCCAGCGGATTCATCGGCCGGCCTTGGTCGTCGAACAGGAACAGGCCCGAGCCGAGGCCCGCCACCATGTGCACCCACAGGGGCGAGTTCAGTTTGTTGTTGGTGTTGCGGCCGAAGTGCTGCTGCAGCAGGCCGAAATCCAGGCCGCCGTAGTTGCGCGCCAAGAGGGCCGCCCGGAAGGCCGAATACTCGGTCTCGTACTGGGCCAGGCCGGTGTCGGTCAGGTGGCAGGAGACGCACTGCCGCGCGCCCTCGGCCTGGGGGGTGGCTCGGCCGCGGATCGAGTGGGCCATGAAGGCGTTGTGGCTCATCGAGCCGAAGCCGCTGGCTCCGTCGGACCCCTTGGACTGGCGGTCGGCGAAGTAGAACACGCTGGAGCGTTCGCCGTGCCGGTCGTTGTAGCGGAAGAACACCTTGGTGTTGGCGCTGAAGGTGCCGATTTCGCCGCGCGCGGTCACGCCCAGGTTGAAGAACAGGGGCGACTGGTAGACGAAGTCGGCGAAGCGCTGCTTGAACACGATGCGCTCCCCGGTGATGTTCGAGAAGTTGTTGCCCGTGTTGTACTCGCCCTCCAGGTGGCAGCCCATGCAGGTGTTGGTCCACGCGGAGTGGCAGGCGGCGCAGTTCATGTTGTCCGAGTGGTTGAACCCGGGCGTGACCGGCGCATTCTTCTGCTTGGGCCCGATGCCGTTGGCCAGCGTGTCGTCGGCGGTGCCCATGGCGAAGGAGGCCGCCGGGCTGTAGACGGGCTGGTTCGTCTGCGGATTCAGCTTGCCGTTGTCGACCACCAGGTCGCGCACCTGGGGCACGTACAGGTTGACGCCCGAGACGCGGCTCTTGAGGAACAGGTCGGCGCCTTGCTTGGTCACGTGCTTGAGCGGGTTGCCCTCGCCGTCGGTGGCAACTTGAACCGCCTGGCCGGCGTAGTCGCTGCCCGCCACGGTGGGGGCGTAGGCATCGACGGTGCCGTGGCAGTCGATGCAGCGGATGGCGATGCCCTGCTCCTGGCGCGAGAGCAGGCGGTCCTCGCCGGCGGCCACGTCGCCGCCGTGCAGGTCGTAGGTGCCGTGGCAGTCGATGCAGCCCATGCCCGCTTCGTAATGCACGTCCGCGGGCGTGTCATCGCGGCCGTCGCCGTCATAGTCCTCGCGCAGCAGGTACTGGTGGTGGTTGCGGCCGTTGAAGGTGTCGTTGCCCACGGCCGGGTCGTACAACCGCGTGTCGTTCTTGGTGGTCAGGTAGCTGACCGGATTGCTCGGGTACTGCCGGCCGCGGCGCACGTCCTGGTTCTGGTCCAGGCGGATGCCCCAGTACTGCAGCACGGTGCGGTTGCTGCCCTGGTGGCAGCCGGCGCAGGTGTGGTCGTCGATGCCTTCGATCGCGTGCCCGTTGGGCAGCTCGCGCTTGACCGAGCGGATCACGTGGCTGCGCACGTGGGGACGCTCGGGATCGTCGATGTCGTCCGGATCGAGGGGCTCGTTCTTCTTGATGTTGGGGTCGCTCGAGCCGCTGCGCCCGCCCAGGGAGTAGGGCATGTGGCAGGTGCTGCAGCCGGAGGAGCGGAAGTCGCCCGCGCGGTTGTTGGCGCCGGCGCTGCCCAGGTGGCAGTCGCCGCAGGTGAAGGCCACCTGCTCCTTGAACAGCTTGTCGAGCGGGGAGCCGCTGATCACCTGGCCATCCGGCAGGACGTCGTCGTACAGCTGCGGGACGTCGAAGGCCGGGTTGTTGAAGCTGTTGCCCGGGTCATTGACGCCGTGCTTGCTGTGCACCGGGTACTCCTTGACCTGGCCCACGGAGCCGATCGGGTCGCTGCCGGGATTCCAGTCGGGGTCCGTATGGGCCCGGAAGGCCAGGTCGGCGGCGGTGTCGCCGTACAGGCCCTGGTTCTCCTGGATCTGATTGTCGCTGCCCATGAAGAACGAGGCGCCGGACATCAGACCCGTGGAGTTGCCCAGCAAGCTGTGGGCCATGGAGTCGCTGTGGGGGGCGTGGCAGGCCCCGCAGCCGCGGCCGGCCTTGGTCACGCGCAGATCGCCCGGGTTGACGAACTGCAGGAAATCCAGGGCGCTGTAGGTCACGCCGTTCACCGTGTAATCGGCGAATTTGTCGACGCCAGCCAAGGTCAGGCGGTTGAAGTAGGCCCGCGCGTTGTGGTCTTGGAAGGCTTCGTCACCGATCTCGGGCGGGGGCGGCACGTGGGCCAGGAGCGGCGTGTCCTCGTTCGGGTTGCCGCCGTGGCAGACCGTGCACTTCAGGTTGTCGGCGCCGGGGAAGGGGTGCGGGTTCTCGATGCCGGGGCCCGCGTAGTCGTCCTCGAAGGAGGCGTTGTGGCACAGCATGCAGGACTCGGAGTTCTGCACGCTCAAGGTGCTGGTGTCCCCTCCGCCACAGCCGGGCCCCGCCAGGGAAAGCAGGCCGGCGACCAGCGCCAGCGCCAATCCTCCCTGCCAGATGCCGTCGTTTCGACCGCCGCTCCGCGCCCTTTCCCTGCCCATTTTTGCCACCGCCTCGTTCGACCCCGGGGAGTCTTCCGGCTATCGACCCGATCGGGCCCGCGCTTGAGCGCGGTCTGTCGGCGGCGGAAGGACTTGCGGCTACTGGTCGAGTTCCGCCTGATTCCAGGAGGTCGGCAGGTGGCAGCGGTCGCAGTTGTCGACCCAACCCAGGCCCAGGTGGTTCGGATTGAGCGCCTGGGCCAGGTCGGCCTGATGGCAGGCGGCGCAGTCCGCCGGGGCGGGCAGGAACACGCCCACCTCCGCTCCGGTGTGGCAGCGCCGGCAGGCGGTCACCGCGTGCACGCCGATCAGCGGGAAGCGGGTGCGCCCGTGGCGCTCGACCTGCCCGAAGGGCTGCCAGGTCTGCTCCGTGTGGCAGCTTTCGCAGGTGTTCTCGAGCGAGCCCCGGTGCACGTCCTCGTGGCAACCGGCGCAGCCCTGCGAAGCAAATACGGCCACGGGCCCGCGGTCGTTGTGGCAGGACAGGCAGCCGGCCGCGGCGTGGGCCCCGTGCAGCGGCACGCCGGTCTCGGCGCCGTGGTCGAAGCGGAAGTCCTCGCGCAGCGTCCACCAGTCGTCGCCCAGGTGGCACAGGCCGCAGTCCGCCGGGAAGGTGTCGTGGGGCAGCACCGGGCCCAAACCGGCCCACCAGCGGTGCGGTTCGAGGGCCGCCTGGCGATCGAGGGCGCAGGCCAGCAGCAGGCTGCTGACGGCGAGGCCGAGCAGCAGACTGGATCGCCGGCGCGGGGGAATGCGTTGGTTGGCAGCCATGGCGTCAGAAGGTCTTCTGGACGAAGAAGCCCAGCCACAGGCCCTGATCGTCGTCGAACAGGACCCAATCGGCTCGCATGGTCAGGCTCCAGCCTTCGGCCGTGAACCAGTCCTGCGAGAGGGACAGGCGCTGCTGGGGCAGGTCGTCGTTTTCGTCGAGAAATCCGACCACATCCTGCCAGGCGTATTCGTAGGCCAGTCGGGCTTGCCCGCCGGCCAAGGGCAGGTCGAGCGCCGCGCGCCAGCCGAGCACGTCCGTGAACTTGCCCTGGGTCAGGAAGGCGCCGAGCTGCAGGCGGTCCCGTTCGCTCCACAGGTCCGACAGCTCGAGCCCCACGTTGGCGTCGGCGCCGTCGTCTTCCTCGTCGACCCAGCCGCCGCCGCCGGCCAGCAGGCGGGCGTGGGGGAACAGGTCCGTCCACAGGTCGACCGAGGCGCGCTCGGTGCGCTGGTCGGCGAGCTGCACCAGGCTCAGCACCGGGACCAGGTCGCCGTCGATCTGGGGGAAGCGCTGGCTGTAGGCCGTGAAGCGCACGCCCTGATGGCTGAAGTCGCGCCACACGCTCAGGCGCGCCTGGGTCAGCTCGAGCCCGGATTTGAGCTCATCCCCGGAGGTGTACAGGTCGATCAGTCCGGTCAGGAAGGCCTTCCAGCCGCGGCGCGGCAGGTAGCGGCCCTCCAGCACGACGAGGTCGCGGTCCGCGCTCCAGTTGTGGAAGGTCTTCTGGTAGGCGATGCGCGCCGAGAGCTCCTCGGTCTCATCGCGGTTCCACTCGTAGAAGCCCGCCAGCGCCAGGTCCTCGGCCGATTCGAGCTGCGGGTCGGGCTGCGGCAGAAAGCCCAGGCTGGCGCCGTAGCGGTCGCCCCCGGGGCTGCGGCGCACCCACTCGGCCCCGTCCAGGAGACCCAGGGCGGGCACGTGCTGCAGGAAGCGGCCGAAGGCGTAGGCGTCCGCCTGCTGGCGCGTGCCCCCCAGGCGGTAGGCCAGGCGCTCGACCCGCAGCAGCCCGAGCTCGTCGTCGTCCTGGTCCGGCAGCAGCGTGCGCCGATAGGACAGGTCGCCCTGCCATTCGAGGCTGCCGCCCGCGCCGAAGGGGTTGTCGACCCACAGGTTGCTGCCCAGGCGGTAGAAGCCGTCCCCGCGGCCCTCGAGGTCGGTCACGATCTGATCCACGCCCACCCAGACCCGGCCGCGGACGCTCCGCGGGCGATCCTCGGGCGCGACGCGCTCGAGCCCGGACAGCAGCGGCTGACCCTCGCGCCACTCGTCGATGCGCTTCCAGGCCGGCTTTGGAGCCTGCGGCGCTGCGCCCGGCGGCGCCGCAGGGGAAGCATCGGTCGCGGGTTCCGGGGCGGCGTCCTGCGGCTCGACCTGCCCCGGGGCCGCTGCGGGCAGCCAGACCTCGCCGCGGGTGCCCACGGCGATCGCTGCGGTGCTGCCCAGCATCTCCACGCCCGCGGAGCGCTCCTGCACCTCGATCACGCGCCCTTCGAGCGTCCCGGCGCCGCGCGGCATCAGCAGCACCCGGTCCCCCAAGCGCACCCCGTCCGCCGCGCCGCGGTCGATCTCGAGCAGTCCCCCGGGGGAACTCTGCACCACCCGCACCGGCAGCGGGGCCTGCTCCTGGAGCACCCCGGTTCCCGGGGAAGCGCTGGCCCAGAGCCGCCCCGGGCAGGCGGCCAGCAGCCACAGCGCCAGCAGCCGCAGGGCCCCGGGGGCCGGACCGGGTCCAGGGCCAAGACGATGCATCGCCCAGGCCATCGGACCCTTGCGACCCGGCCATGAACCGGCGGGAATAAACTTCCGCTCGCGGCGACTCCTAGGCCAGCGCCCCGCCCCCGCCCCCGAGCTCCGCGGCCCGGGGTTCCCGAGGGCGCTGGCGCGATCGCAGCCCATCTTCCCCGCCGACCTCTTGCCTGGATTTCATGCGCATCCAACGCCTCGTCTTTCTCGCCGTTCCGATCGGCCTGGGGCTGATCGCGTTTTTCGTCCCGCGCCGAGGCGCGGAGCGGGAGATCGACGCGGCCTCCCAGCCGGCCCCGGCCGAGGAGCCGCGCGGCGGCGATTCCCCGCTCGCGGCGCTCCGCAGCCTCGCGGATCCCAGCCCCGCAGGGGCGCCCGCGTCCGAGCTCCCGGCCCAGCGCGCCGCCCTCGATGCGCCGGCCGCCGCGCCGGCCGCCGTCGCCGCGGGAGCGGCTCTGGTGGGCCAGGTCGAGGTGCGCGGCGTCGGGGAGCAGGTCTTCAGCCAGGAATCCGGCAGCCTCGATCTGTGGCTGATGACGAGCACCCGGCGCTGGCGCGAAAGCGTGCGCGTCGAGCTCGGCCGTTTCGAGATCGAGCCGCCCGAGCAGGGTTTCGGACCGTTCCAGGAGCTGATCGTCTCCCTCGCCCAGGGCGAGCTCGGCGGGCGCCCGGTGGTGCCGCCGAGTTTCGGCCTGTTCGGTTTCGGGGCGGGGCAGAACTTCGCTCCCAACGCCTCCGGGGAGCTGCGGCTGAGCCTGTGTTTCGTCGAGGAGGTGCTGCTCGAGGTGGTGCATGCGGAGGATGGCCGCCCGGTGCAGGACGTGCGCCTCGTGCGGGCCGTCGAAGGGCACTTCGCCGCGTTCGCTAGCCATCCAGGGCCCGACCTTGCGGGCGAGCGCCGCCTGGGACCCTCGCCGGTGCGGCTGCCCGCGGCCGGGAGCGGTCTGACCGAGCAGGAGTCGTGGTTCGTCGGCACCCCGGGCGCGGCTTGGCGTCCGATGCGCATCGACCGCGCCCGCGGGGGGCGGCAGCGGGTCGAGCTGGCGGCCGGCGCGGATCTCGAGATCCGGATCGAAGGGCAAGCCGACGTGCCCGGCCTGTATCTGCTGTTGCACGCGGGCAGCGCGGAGGGCCTGCGGGCTCAGCCGGGAGTCATCCAACTGCCCGTGCCAAGCCCCGGATCGCCGCTGCGGCTCGGAGGTCTGCCGGTGGGATTGCTGCGCGCCAGCCTGCAAGCGGGCGACTGGTTCGATCCGCAGCGCTTGGTCGCGCGACAAGATCTGGAGCTGGTGGCGGGGCAGCTCGGCGTGCTGCGCTTCGATCTGTCGGAGCTGCTCGGACAGCCCGAACCCTGGGTCCGCGGTCGCCTCGCGCTCAGCGCGGGCGAGGCCCCTGCAACCCCCAGCCTGTTGGCTTTGCCTTGGGTGCAGGGCGAGTCCCAGTTTTTCGTCTACGGGGAAGATCCGGTTGGGAGCGCCCGTGTGGCGACGCTGAGCGCGGACGGGCCGGCCAGCTTTAGGTTCGAGATCCAGCTCGCCGCGTCCGGTCCCCACCTGCTGGCCGTGCCGGGCCGCGGATTCGCGCGCTGGGTCGATGTGCCCGCCGAGGGCCTCGAGGGCCTGCTGCTCGAGCTGCCGCAGGCGCTCGAGATCGAGGTCGTGTGCCTGGAGGCCGACGGCGAGCGGCCCTTCGCACCCAAGACCCTGAGCGCGGCCGCCGTCGGCACCGGGGAGCATGGCGACAGCCACGTCGCCCTGGCGCTCGAGGCCGAGGGCGACGGCCGCTTCCGCCTGCGCTGTCCGCCGGGTCAGGTCCGATTCAACGCCATCGAACCTTTGCATCGCCTGATCGAGTCGCGATTCGAGGTCGGCCCCGGCAGCCGCCGCATCGAACTGCGCTTCCAGGCCGCCTGCGGCGTGCGTTTGGTCCCCAGGCTGCCCGGCGGGGAGGCGGGCCCGGCCTGGTCCTTCGGCGACCTGTCGAAATTCGGCCTCGAGCCCCTCGACGGGCAGGAGTCGGTCAACGGCCTGATGCTCTCCCAGGGCACGGTCACCCTGACCCATGGGCAGGCGGGCCGCTTCCGGGTCCGCCTGCCGGACCTGCCGGCGTTCGAGGTGCCCCGGAATCTGGAGGTGGAGCTGCTGCCCGGGCAAGTGGTCGACCTGGTCGTGGAACTGGTGCCCCGCGGCTGATCGGTGCCCACCCGAGCCGGCCGGGCCGAAGCGGGCCGGATCCAGCCCAGATCCGGCCCGCTTGCGGTCCCCAGGGCGGCGGATAGGTTGGAACCGCGGTCCCGCCCGGGGCGGTCCGCAGCGCCGCCGATGGACAACCGCTCGCCCGGCACTCACCAGCGCGTGGATGCGCGCCGCGCGCTGCTGCTATCGGCGCTGGCGTGCGCCGCGGCCGCATCGCTCTGGCTGCTGCGTCCGGATGCTTCGGGTGTGGAGGCCAGCGTCCCCCCCGCAGCCCGGGCCGCGCCCGAGCAAGCCCTGGACCCAGCGGCCGCGCCGACCGGGGTGCAGCTGGGCGAGTCCGGAGCGCGGCCGGCTGCAGCCCGCGCCTCCGCGGCGGAGCGCTCCCCGAGCCGGATCCACGCCGACCCAAGCCCTTCGTCCCTGGGGGGCCGGGTCGTCCTGCTCGCCGCGGATGGCAGCCGCCGTCCCGCGGGAGATGGCCAGCTCAAGGCCCTGGTGTGGCCCACGCTGGAGGCTCCGCGCCGGCTCGAATTCGAGGTCTTCGATGGCCGCTTCGCTGGCGCCTGGCTCGCAGCCCCCTCGGCGCGGGAGGTGCTGTGGACCTTCTTCGAGGCCGGCGCCTGGAGCGCCCGCTGGAAACCCGTGGTCGCGCCGCCGGGGAGCCCCGCGGCCAGCCCGCGCACGACCGGGGAGCCGCTCGAGCTGGTGTTCGAGGAACAGGGCGGGGTGGTGCTGCGCGTGCTCGACGCACAGACCCTCCAGCCCCTGCCCCGGGTGCTGCTGGCCGCAGCGCAACGCGGCGGGCCTAGCCCCGGATTTCTCCCGCGCGAAGGCGATCCGATCCCCGTGGAGATGGGCCCATCGCCGCTCTTTTTGCCCCCGCCCATCGACGGCGTCCTCGAGCGCCGCTGCTACTGGATCTGCGCGCCGGGCTACGCTGCCCGCGTCGTCTGGATCGACCAGGCCCTCGGCGGTCTGCACGAAGAGCGGCTCGAGCGCGCCGGCACGCTGCGCCTGCGCATCGATGACCAGCGTGAACCCGCCCCGCCCGGGGAGCGCCAGCCGGAACTGTCCGTGATGCTGATCTACGACGGCCGGGAGGGCGAGCAGGTCGGCGTGAATCGGCAGGAATGGCCCGCGCCCGCCGCGGGCCAGGTGCTCGAACTCTCCAGCCTGCTCCCGGGGCATTATCGACCCGTGCTGATCGAAAAGCGCGGGGAGCGAGTCCTGTGGGTGCTGAGCTCGGATGGGCTCAAGATCGCGGCCGGGGAGGTCGTCGAGCACCGCTTGATCGCCCGCGGCTTGCCCGCCCCGCGCCCGATTCCGATCTCCGGGGTGCTCGAGCTGCCCGAGGAATGGCGACTGATGGGGGCGATCGAGCTCGGCGGGCTGGAGGTTTTCTTGACCCAGGATCACGATCAGCTCGGCTGGCCAGACCGGCCCAAGCGGCTCAGCGTGGAGCAGACCGGTCCGCTCACCTTCGCCTTCGAGGGCCAGGTTTCGATCGCCGGAGTCCAGCGCTTGTGGGTGCCTTGGCTCGGCTTCGAGCAGCGCCTGGTCGTGCCGCAAAGCGGCCTGACCGGGCTGTCGATCGAGCTGCCGCCGCCGGCGCGCTTGCAGGTGCTCGTACGCCATCCGGTCAGCGCCGCCGCGATCGAGCTGGAGCGGCTGCAGCTGTCCCGGGTCGCCGCGACTCAGGCCCTGGGCGAGTCCGGCGTGCAGGCGGTCAACTTCGACCCCAGATCGGGCCTGCACAGCGCCTGGTGCCCCGCGGGGGAGGTCGAGCTCTTCGTCTCCCGCCCCGAGGGCTTCTCCGTGCCGCGCACGCGCTGCCGTTTGGAGCCGGGCAACAACCGCATCGAATTGCAGGCTTTCGCGGGGCGTTCGCTGTGGCTCGAGCTCTACGCCGACGGCCAGCCGGCGCAGGCCCCGGCGGGCCTCGCGCTGACCTTCGAGTCGGGCACCCAGGTCCTGCCCCAGCAGCCCTACGGAGCCCGCGTCCGCTTCGATCTGTTCGAGACGGGTCCGGCGCGGATCGAGCTGCCGCCCCTGCCCGGCTTCGAAGTCCCCGCACCCCTGACCCTCGATCTCCCCGCGGGCGACCCGCCGCCCGTGCGCGTGCACTACCACCGTCTGCGCTAGCCGGACCGCACCCGCGGTCCGGCGGCAGGGAGAACTCAGGGCCTTGGGAGCCGGACCCTCGGGGCCCCGCCCTCGATCCGGTTCGGGCGCCGGCCCGGGCACCGGCTCGATCTTTGCGGCAGAATTGCGTCCGCCCTGGCCGGCGGACCCGCAGGCTCCGGCCGCGACCATGAGCGCTCCACTCCACCCCTCCGGCCCGCGCCGCCCCGCCGGGCCCCTGGCGCTCGCGGCGCTGCTGCTCCTGGGATTGACGCTGGGGGCCCTGTGGCTCGGATCCGATCCGGCCCGGGAACCTGCGAACGGGCGCTCCTTTTCGCAGGAGATCGCGGGCCGCGCTCTAGGCCTCGAGGCCGGGCACAGCGCGGAGCTGGAATTGGAACCGGCGCCGGAGTCCGCGCTCGCGGGGCGCTCGGTCGCAGCGCCGGCGCCCAACGAGGGCCGGGCCGGCGGGCTTGAGGGCCGGGTCTGGATCGTGGCCGCGGATGGCCAGGCGCGCGCGCCGATCGCGGGCTTGCTCTCGGCCCAGGTCGGGCTCGGTGGCGAGGACCCGCGGCGCTTCGAGTTCGAGGTCCGCGACGGGCGCTTCGCGGGTCCCTGGATCGAGGCCCCGGCGAGCGGTTTGGTGCTGTGGGCTTTGGAAGACCGGAGCCCGACGCCGGTGACCCTGGCGCCCCGCTCGGTTCCCCTCGGCAGCCCCGGCGCGCGCCCCGCGATCCCCGGCGAGCCCGCGCTCGAGCTGCGCTTCGAGCCCCTGCCCGCGGTGCTCCTGCGGGTGCTCGACGCAGGGACCCTCCAGCCCCTGGCCGCGGCGCGCTGGGCCTTGATCGCGCGGCCCGGGCGGCCCCTGGACTGGCCGCTTGACCCCGCCGAAGCGCGCTTCAGCCCCTGGTCGCCTTCCCCGCTCGTTCTGCCGCCGCTCCAGGATCGTCTGCCCGGCATTCAGAGCTACCTGATCGAGGCGCCGGCCTACGGTTTGGCTTTGGTGGACGTGGATCACGCCTTGGGCGGTGCGCACGAGCTGCGCCTCCATCCCCGGGCCGCCTTGGAGGTCGAGGTGGCCGACCTCTCGGCCGAGCAGGCCGACGAGTTCCGGGTCGAGGTGCGGTGGCAAGGGGCCCAGGACCCGCGCCGCTTCCCGCCGCGCTTGTCCCTGGCCGCGCCTGCGCCGGGACACAGCGCTCGGATCGAGTCGTTGGCTCCCGGACTGTGCGTGGTGCGGCTGGTGGGCAGGAGCGGACAGCCGATCCAGGTCTACGCCTCGGCCGTTTGCAACCTCGCGGCCGGCCAGACCCAGCGCGTGCTCCTGCGCCGCGAGGCGCAGGAGCGAGCGGCGGCGATCCCGCTCGAAGGTGAGATCCGCATCCCCGAAGCCTGGTGGAGCGCGCTGGCCGAGGTCAACGCCGCACGATCCGCAGCCCTCCACGCCCTGGTCAAGGTCGGCCCGCCGGGCCCCGGGACGGGCCCGCTCGCCGGCCAAGGCTGGGCGGGCTTCGATCGAATTCCGGGTCAAGGGACCGTTTCCGCAGACGGACGGCCGGCGCCGGTTCTCGAATTGTTCACGGAACGGGAGTTGAGCGGAGCGGACGCAACAATCCGGCCGCGGCGCGTGCCGCTGACCTCGCGGGGGCCCGGCGAGTGGAGCTTTCGGACCGAATTGAGCCGGCCCGGGACCGTCTGGCTCCAAGCGAAGGAACTCGGCCAGCACTTTCGCTTGGAGGTGCCCGCCCCGGGGCTCGTCGGGGTCCAGCTGGAGGTGCCCGCGCCGGCCCTGCTCGAGGTGCTGTGCCGCCGCAGCGACAGCCCCGAGCCGGTCGCGCTGGAGATGCTCACCTGCAAGCCGCGGCGGGCGGATAGCTGGTCTGCCCTGCTCGGGCGCCAGACGCTGATCTTCGATGCAGAGACCGGAGTGCACCGCGGCGTCTGTCCCCCGGGTCCGGTTCAGATCTCCAGCGTGTTCGGCGAGCTGCACACCGGAACGATCGAGCGCGAACTCTCGGCGGGCGTCAACCGGATCGAGCTCGAGCTCCATCCGCTGCTCGAGTTGGAGCTCGAAGCGAGCCTCGATGGGCGCCCGATCCCGGTCCCGGAGGGCGTCCGGCTCGAACCGGCCGGAGCTCGCCCCGGCTATACGGTATTCGATCGCCTAGAGTTCAAGACGCTGTTCCGCACCGATGGGCCGGGAGGCTACCGCCTGATCGCTCCGCCCCTGCCGGGCTACTCAGCGCCCGAGCCGCAGGTGCTCGAACTCAAGCGCGGAGCGGAAAACCTGCAGCGGATCGAATACCGGCGTTTGCGCTAAAGCCGGGGAGCTTCGACCCGCCCCGGGCGCCGCCGTGCCGGCTAGGGGAGCTGTGGCTGGTCGAGCCGCGGGCTCCGCGCGGGGGCGGCTGGCGGGCGAGCGGGAGCTCGGGGGTGAGCTCGAGCGGGGAACTGGAGCGGGGAGCTGAAGCGGGGAACGCCCGGCGCGCCGGGTGGGGGCAGCGGGAGGCGGGCACAGGAGGGGCGGAGGACGCACGGGGCGGAGAGGGCGCCGCGAAATTCAGGGGCTGCGGGATCCCGTGGGGGCGGCGGGGCCCAAGGGCGCCCCGGAGATCCGGAGCCGGGAGCAGGGCCCTGCAGCCCCGGCAGCGCCCGCCAACCCGCAGCTCACCCACACACGAACGGTGCCGCCCCGGAATTCTCGGGGCGCGGCCGGGACGCCGGCGCGGGGCGCTGGATCTGTGGGCCGCGGGAGCTCCGAGCGCCCCGCGTCCCCATGCGAAAACCGATCCTCCCCGCGTTCGCCACCTGTTTCGGGCTCTGGCTCGCCGGCCCCCTGTGCCCCGCGGCCCTGGCCCAGGGGCCCCTCGAGCTGACGCGCCTGGCGATGGCGGCGCCCCTGCGCGCCGCCCTGGCCGTGGCCCACAGCGGCGGCGCAGGGGCCGCCAGCTCCCCGGCCTACCGCCTCGAGCTCCAACTGGCCGGGCCCCTGGCGCCGCGCGCTTCCAGCGCGTCCTACCGCCTCGAGCCCCTGGCGCTCGGACCCCAGGGCGCCTTGCCCGCGGGCGCGCCGATCCTGCTGGCCCTGGCGCCGGCGGGCGCGCCGGCCCCCGCCGCCCAGGCGGTCGAGGTGCGCGGCCTGCGGCTGACGGCCCCCGGGCAAGCGCTGAGCGGGCTGCGCTTTGGGACCCAGGTCCTGCCCGCCAGCCCCGGTTCGGCGCTGCTCGCTTCGGCCACCGCGCCCGCCGGGGTGGGCCCGAGCGGCAACCCCGCGGGGGTGGTCTCGGTCGAGCCCTGGACCGGCGCGGGCGAGGCCCTGGGCGGCGCGCTCTACCGCCACCTGCCGGCCCTGAGCCAGACCTCGCCGGCCAACGTGGGGCGCGCCCTGACGCTGGGCCTCGCCGCGGACCCCGGCAGCTTCGGCGTGCTGGCCCTCGGCCAGACCCTGCCGGGCGTCGTGCTGCCCCTGCCCGGTTACCTGGGCGCCTTCGAGCTGACCGCCGGATTCACCCAGCTCGCGCCCCTGGCGCCGCTGTCCGCGGGCCAGCACAGCTACCTGTTCCAGCTGCCCGGCAATCCCCAGCTCGCCGGACAGACGCTGCGCCTGCAAGGCCTGGTGCTCACCGGCCTGGGCGGTTCGTTCACCAACGTCCTCTCCGTCTCGATCCAGCCATGAGCCTCCCCCGTACCGAATCCGTCGCCCCGCTCCGCGGACTGGTCAGCGGCCTGATCCTCGGCCTGTGCTTCGCCGCGAGCGCGGCGCTTCCCGCCAGCGCCCAGACCCAGGCTCCGTTCCGCATTCCGGTGCAGGCGCGCCTGCTCAACAACGCCGGCGCACCGATCGAACAAGCCGCCCTGGCGGTGCGCTTCAGCCTGTTCAACACGCCCATCGGCGGCAGCCCGCTGTACACCGAGGACCAGACCCTCGACGTGGCCGCGGGCCTGCTGCTGGCCGAACTCGGCAGCAGCACCAGCCTGCCGGCGACGCTGTTCAGCACCCCGGGCGAGCTGTGGCTCTCGGTGCGCATCGGCAACGACCAGCCCATGGAACCGCGCCTGCGCCTCGGCAGCGCCCCCTACGCCCTGCGGGCCGCGCGCGCCGGCCTGGCGGAGGGCTTCGCCGGCGGCCCGCTGGACGCGGCTTCGCTTTCGATCGGCGGCCTGGCGGTGATCGACGCCACCGGCAAGTGGGTCGGCAGCCCGAGCGGCTTGGTCGGACCGCAGGGTCCCCAGGGTCCGCAGGGTCCCCAGGGCCCCGTCGGTCCCCAGGGTGCCCAAGGCCCTCAGGGCCAGAGCGGCGCCACGGGCCCCGCCGGCCCCGCCGGCGCCACGGGAGCGATGGGCCCGAGCGGTCCCCAAGGTCCGGTCGGCGCCACGGGTCCCCAGGGGCCGGTCGGTCCCCAAGGCCCGGCGGGCGACAGCTTCTGGCTGCAAAGCGGCAGCAGCGTCTACTACAACGCCGGCAATCTGGGCCTCGGCACCAGCCTGCCGGCCACCAACCTCGAGATCCGCAAGAACGGCACCGCGTCGCTGCGCCTGCGCAGCACCGCGAGCAGCGGCGAGTCGACCCTGGACCTGGTGGGCGCCGCGGGTTCGGGGCTGACGCCGAACACCGTCGGCCGCCTGCGCTTCTATGACTCGGCCCTGGCCGAGCTGGGCAGCATCGAATACGGCGACGGCGGCTTCGCCCCGGGCCTTTACCTGCGCGCCGGCGGCAGCACGCGCTTGACCGTGACCCCCACGGGCCGGATCGGCATCGGCACCACCCTGCCCCAGGACACGCTGCACGTGGCCGGCACGACGCGCACCGAAGTGCTGCGCATCACCGGTGGCTCGGACCTCTCCGAGCGCTTCGACGTGGCTCCGGCGGGCGGCGCCGAACCGGCCCCGGGCCTGGTGGTGGCGATCGACCCGGAGAATCCGGGCAAACTGAAGCTCAGCACCCGCGCCTACGACCGCACCGTCGCCGGGGTGATCAGCGGCGCCGGCGGAGTGAACAGCGGCCTGGTGATGGGCCAGAGCGACAGCTTGGCGGACGGCGCTCACGCCGTGGCTCTGACCGGACGCGTGTACGTGCGCGCCGTGGCCGGCGAGCAGTCGATCGAGCCGGGTGATCTGCTGACCAGCGCCGATCTGCCCGGGCACGCCATGGAGGTGCTCGATGCCGCACGCGCCACCGGCGCGATCCTGGGCAAGGCCATGACCGGGTTGCCCGCGGGGCAGACCGGCGAGGTGCTGCTGCTCGTCAGCCTGCAGTGAGCCCCCGCGCGAAGCCCCCAGCCTCCAAGCTCCCCGCCCCTCCCGCTCCATGAAGCCGTTTTCACGAAACCTGAGCCGCCGTGTCCTGGCCCTGCTCGCGCCGTTGCTGCTGCTTTCGGCCCCTGAGCGCGCCGAGGCCCAGGCCTGGCACCAGCACCCCTACTGGTCCCAGAGCAGCTCGATCCCGATCAGCGGGCGCCCGGTGTCCCAGCTGGCCTGGGTCGAGACCGAAATGCGCGACTTCATGCAGGAGCGCTCGATCCCCGGCGGGGTCTTCGGCATCGCCCGCAACGAAGAGATCGTCTACCTGCGCGGTTTCGGGCACGATTTCAACAAGCAACCCCTGCCCGAGAACACGCCCTTCCGACTCGCCAGCGTCTCGAAGACGATCACCGTGGCGGCCGCCCGGCACCTGATCTCGACCGGCGCGATCGACCTGGACGACTACGTCTTCGATCGCGGGCAGTGGAAGCAGATCGGCGGATTCGTCGTGCAGGTGGGCGGCATCCTGCCGAGTCCGACCTACGCGCCGTACCCCAACCTGGCGGCGGCCGATCCGGACGTCTCCAAGATCACCATCTCGCACCTGATCCACCACCGCAGCGGCTGGTACGTCAACTCCCTCTCGAACAACCTGGACTACGCCTTCCACGACTTGGACTGCGCCAACGACATGGGCATCGCCAGCCCCCCTGGCCCGGTCAACAAGGTGCGCTGGATCCAGGGCAAGCAGGGCCTGGCCTTCGAGCCGGGCACCAGCGTGGCCTACTCCAACATCAACACCCTGATCCTGGGCGAGGTCATCAAGCACGTTTCGGGCATGTCGCTCGAGCAGTACGTGCGCACCCACGTGATGCGGCCCGGGATCTGGATCCCGAGCACGGAGATCTTCGCGGCCGAGTCCTTCCGCGAGTGGGGCGATCCCCGGGAGCCCTACTACAAGACCCTGAACGCCAAACCCTCGAGCGCCACCGGACCCTGGATGGTGCCCAACGTGTTCGACAGCTACGGCCCGGCCCAGGTGGAAGCGCCCTACGGCGGGGCCCACTACGAGGCCATGGTGCCCTTCGGCGCCTGGGTCGCCAGCGGCGCGGCGATGCTGACCTTCGCCAACCACTACGACGTGCGCTACAGCACCAACCCGGACTCGACCTTCGGCATGCCCCTGAGCGGCCCGCTGACCAGCTCCGGCGGCCACAACGGATCCCTGGACGGCTTCGAATCGGTCATCTACCAGCAGGCCGATGGCATCCACGGGCGCCTGCGCTTCTTCGTGGCCTTCAACGCGCGCTCGAACTCGTCGACGTTCTACCCGGGCCACTGGCCGACCCAGTTCCTGGACCTGGTGCGGCCGACCTTGATCGGGCCCACCCAGACCTATCCGAACACCACCAGCGACGGCTTCTGGACCCAGCCGGGCACCGAGCTGGCCCAGGGGGTCGGGGGCTACAACAGTGCCTTCCGCGGCTTCCAGCGCGCCTTGGACCGGACCACCCCGGGCAGCAAGCTGCGCCTTTTCACGGGCAGCCAGGCCTGGACCGGGGTGATCAACGAGCCGATGATCATCGACGCTCCCCTCGGCACGGCGACGATCGGCCAGTGAGGCGGGGGGGGCCGGGCGACGCGCGCACGGGGCTCGCGGTTTCGACGCGGTCGGTGTCGCGCGGTTCAGCCCCCGCGCCGCAAGCGGCCCGGCTCGATCGCGTGGCAGTCCGTGCACAGGGTTCCTAGCGGCTTGTAGCGCGCCGGGTCGAATCCCGGCGCCGCGCTGCCCGGGGGCGGCGCCGGCAGCTGCGCTTGGAGTTCCGCCAAGGCCGGTTCGGGTTTGTGGCAGGCCGCGCAGGCGGCCTCGGCATGGGCGCCCTCCAGGGGGAAGCGCGCGTCGCGGTCGTGGTCGAAGGCGCCGGCGCTCCACTCGCTGGTGCTGTCGTGGCAGGCCCCGCAGTCCGTGCGGCCGTGCGCGGCGAACTGGCCCCCGTGGGCGTCCACATGGCAGTCGTCGCAGGCGCTGCCGCGGGCGGCGGCGGAAGAGCGTGCGGGCGTGGCCGCCCGCCGACGCCCGTCCGACTCCGGCAATAGCCCCAAAGCGCTGAGCGGATCGCTGGGGCCGGGGCGCAGGCGCGCTGCGCGCTCCGAGAAACGCGCCGGGGCGTGGCAGGCGCTGCAGGCTGCCTGGGCATGGGCGCCGGTCAGGGCATAGCCCGTGGCCCGGCCGTGGTCGAAGTCCGCGGCGCCGTGGCGAAAGCTCGCCGTGCTGTGGCAGGCGCCGCAATCCGTGCCCGCCGGTAGCGCGCCCGGGGCGGAGGCCCAGTCGGCGAAAGCGCCGCCGTGGGGATCTTGGTGGCAGGTCTGGCAGCCCGCGTAGCGTCCGAAATCCGCGGCCACGCGGCCGAAGCTGCGGCCCGTGGCGTCGGCCGCGGGGCGCGGTGGGTGGCAGACGCTGCAGCCGGCTTCGCCGTGGGCGCCGTCGAGGGGCAGACCCCCGTGGCGGGCGTGGTCGAAAGCGCCGCCCTCGACCTCCGCGAAGCTGGCCGCGCTGTGGCAAGCCGCGCAGCTGCCGTTGGGGTGCGCTCCTAGCTCCGCTTCGAAGCCCGCGAAGAAGCCCCGGTGCGCGTCGGCGTGGCAGGCGCTGCAGCGCGCGTCGATGCCCGACAGCCAGACCGGGACGTCGGCGCTGGCCAGCTCCGGGCGCGCCGCGAGCGCCCGGGGCGGGCCCGGGGGGTGCGTGCCCGGGCGCAAGGGCGCGCTGGCTGCGTCCACGGCCCCCGGCGCTGCGCTCGGGTGGCAGACGCCGCAGGCCAGTTCCCCGTGGCGGCCCTCGAGCGGCAGGCCGGTGCGGGCGTGCTCGGCCAGGCCGAAGGCCGGGGCCGCGAAGGACTCGCGGGCGTGGCAATCGAGGCAGGACCGGCCGCCGCTCGCTTGCTCGCTGGAGCCGTCGCGGGGGCGATCGAATTGCCCGGCGTGGGGATCGGCATGGCAGCCGGCGCACCCGTCCGCCGACCGCCCGGGAAAGCGCTGCCCGTAGGGCGCGAAATCGGGCGCGGCCTCGAAGGCCTTGGGCGCCGAGCGCGGCAGGCTCGGGGGCGGGGTCCCCCGGCGGCGGGCCAGGGCCGCGAGGTCGAGGCCGGCCCAGCCCTCGGCACGGCCCTGGCGCTCCACGCGCACGGGCTGGTTGGGGTCCGCGTGGCAGTGGGCGCAGTCCAGCTGCGCATGCGGGCCGTCCAGGGCGAAGCCCGAACTCCCATGGGCCTCCGCGCTCAGCGTCTGCGCGGCCTGCTCCCAGGCCGTGTGTTCGGCCAGGTGGCAGGCTCCGCAGGCCTGGCGTTCGGGCTGCCCGAGGAGCGCCGCCGTGCCCAGCCGAAACTCCGCGCGGTGCGGGCTTGCATGGCAATCGGCGCAGCTCCGCCCCGCGCCGTGGTAGCCCGGGGCGCGCAGGGCCGCCAGGGAGTGTTCGCCTTCGCCTTCGGGGTGGCAGGTGGCGCAGCTCAGCCCCTGGTGTCCACCGATCAGCTCGAGGTGCCGGTCGTGGTCGATGAAGCGCGGGCTGTCGAAGCCGGTCTGCACGTGGCAATCGGCGCAGGCCTGCCCGTGGCGCCCCCCGTGCGGATCCTCGTGGCAATCGGCGCAGGCCTGGCTGATGCCGAGGAAGCGCTTGGCGCCCTCCGGCAGGATCGGCGTGTCCGCGTGCTCGTGGCAGGCGCTGCACTCTTGCTCGAGGTGCTTGCCCTGCATGACCCAGCCGATCGGTCCGTGGTCGAAGGCCTTCGGGTCGGGCACGCCGGCGAGCTGGAAGCTGGCCGGCGAGACCAGCGGGAACAGGTCGCCGTGGTGCTCGGCGTGGCAGGTCGCACAGCGCTCTGCGGCCGCTCCGACCAGCAGCCCGTGCAGGCCGACGCGCTCCTCGATCTGGGCCTCGATCGGGGCGTGGCACTCGAGGCAGGCCGAGGTCATCGAGCGCGTCCAGCCGCCGTGGCACAGGTTGCAGCTCTGGCCGCCCTCGAGCTCGCCGATGCGCGCGTGCACGCTGGCGATCGGCCCGGGGGCCGTGCGCTCCAGGCCGACCAGCGCCAGCCCGAGGATCCCGAGCAGGGAGAACAGGCCCAGCCAGAGCTGGGCACCCAGGCGCGGACCGGAGCGGGCGGACACCATCCCCGTCTGGATCGGCAGGATCGGCCCGCGACTGTCGTTTCGGCCCGGCCGGGCGCGCCCAGCGGACGGGGAGCGGGACGCTAGGGGGGTGGCCGGGGCACCCGCGGCCCGGGCCGCTGGGCCGCCGCGCGGGGGTGGGCCGCGGGCCGGGGCGCCCCGGTCGGCAG
>ERZ1066133.181-NODE-181-length-34904-cov-8.076042_pt1 | contig 34904 bp, 23 predicted proteins | sample MGYA00382780_ERZ1066133 | MGnify/ENA primary metagenome ERZ1066133 (study PRJEB33369, sample SAMEA5778363) | biofilm metagenome | biome: Industrial cooling water; feature: Water cooling tower basin; material: Biofilm | place: United Arab Emirates | collected... | reverse complement strand
ATTGGGAAGGTACCATCAAGTGACTGCGTCTGATATATTGAATTACGCAAATGAAATATTTAGAGAAGAAAATAGCCACACATTATATTACTTAAGTAAACAAGCATCATGATAGTTAGAAAGAATGCACCGGCTATTAAAGCACCAGTAGATGTTGATATACAGTTACAGCCCTATGTATCATTTCATTTAAAAAATGGCGTCCCTGTTTATTTGGTAGAAGGAGGTGCTCAGGAAGTCTTACAAGTAGAATGTGTTTTTGATGCAGGTAATTGGTTTGAAGAAAAGAACTTAGTTGCTGCAACAGCTAATTTTCTAATGAAAAATGGAACAACACAAAAATCGGCATTCGAAATCAATGCTGCTGTTGATTTTTATGGTGCTTATTTAAACAGAAGTTGTTATAACGAAACCGCTACCCTCACGCTGCATTGTTTGAATAAAGATGTAGAACATCTTCTGCCTCTTATGGAGGAACTATTAACTTCTGCAAATTTTCCTGAAGAAGAATTGACTATTTATAAGCAAAATCAATTGCAGCGTTTAGAAGTTAACTTGAAGAAATGTGATTTTGTTGCGAATAGATTAATAGATGCATATTTATATGGCGAAGACCATCCTTATGGAAAGTACAGCACACCAGAAGACTATGCTAGCATTACTCGAAATGATTTGGTAGAATTTTACCAGAAATTTTATGTAAATGGACATTGTAAAATTTTTGTATCGGGAAAAATTCCAGCAGGAATTCATGCACTTTTAGATAAGCATTTTGGGCATTTGTCGATTCTGCCTCAATCTATAGCAAGACCTGTACATAAAGCTACTCCTGCCGAACAGCTTCATTATGAAATTGTACAAGATCCTAATGGTGTACAAGGCGCAATTCGAATGGCTCGTCCATTTCATAATCGTCATCACCCCGATTTTATTGGGTCTCAAATACTCAATAACTTGTTTGGTGGTTTTTTTGGATCTCGTTTAATGAGTAATATTCGTGAGGATAAAGGATACACGTATGGTATCTACAGTTATCTTCAAAATCATTTAGGTGAAAGTGCATGGATCATTAGCACGGAAGCAGGAAGGGATGTGTGTAAAGCAACCATTCAAGAAGTTCATCATGAAATGAAACGACTTCGTGAGGAGTTGGTTGATGATGAAGAATTGGATTTAGTAAAGAACTATATGATGGGTGTTCTATTAGGTGATGTAGATGGTCCTTTCCAAGTTTGTGCTCGTTGGAAAAATTATATTTTGCATGGTGTAGACGATACATATTTTCAGAAGACTATTGAAACTATTAGAACAATAGATGGTAAAGAGATTCAGCGATTGGCAAATGAGTACCTACACCCAGAGGCTTTTTATGAATTGACAGTAATATGACCAATACAATTTTGAAATTCTTGGCAAGAGCAGTGGCAACTGCTGTTGGAGTTTGGATAACCGATTGGTTAATGGATGGAATACGTGTGAATAGTACTTCCACAGCCCTAGCCGTTGGAGTTGTATTAGGTTTGTTGAATCAGTTTGTGAAACCTCTTTTGATATTACTAACCATTCCAATCACACTTTTTACATTTGGAATATTTCTCTTGTTTTTAAATGCAATGATGTTGTTCTTAGCTGCAGACATAATTCCAGGATTTGAAGTGAATGGCTGGTGGTCAGCTATTGTTGGAAGTATTCTTATCAGCATTTTCGCTGGTATTGTGCAAAGCTTACTAGGAAAACCAGGATCAGAAAAACAGCAGTAGCTATTTTGGTTGATTGGTTCTTTCTATAACCATGTCTTTGTATTCATCGCTGTATTTGAATTTCCATCTTTTATGACTCCATAAATAATTTGATGGACGTTCTTTTACTGCATCTTCAATAAATGCAACAAGGCTTTCAGTAATAGAACCCTGTGGAAGATCGTTGGGCGTTTTTGTGAGCAGTGATAATTGCATGTGGTAATAGCCTCTTTTTTTACGGTAGATATTGGCCATTACAATAGCGGTATTCATTTGTCGTGCACCTTTTTCTGGTCCTGTAACAAAGGCTGTTTTTACTCCAAAAAAGTCGATCCAATACGCCTGCTTTGGATTTGATGGACTTTGATCGGCAACTAAACCCAGTAAATAAGGCTGCTGCGTATAGCTTTTGAATTTATGTCTGAACTCATGAGAAGGTATTAATATGGTGCCAAACTTCGACCTCATTTTTCTCATTATTCTATCCATGGTCTTGTTGGAAACATCGTGGTAAATACCTAAGAAAGGATAGTTGCAATTGTAAGCAGTTCCTAAATTCAGAAATTCCCAGTTAAAAAAATGTCCAGAGTGTAGTTGTACGGGTTGTCCACTTGCATATATGTCATTAATAACTTCAGCATTTGTAGTGAGTCTTTTCTTGAATTCATTTTCTGACATGCTAATCAGCTTAATGGTTTCAATAAATGTATCAGTTAACTGTCTGTAAAATTGAAATGCAATTTTTTTTCTTTCTTGTTCAGATTTTTCAGGAAAGGCAACACTTAAGTTATGCATCACCACTTTTTTTCTGTAACCAAAAACCAAGTACATGAGCACAAATGCAAAGTCGCTCAGTAAATACAATACACGTAATGGTAGAAGCGATAGTGTATAAAGAAGACCGTATACTATATAATACATGACTATTTTATAAAACAATGTTTTGTAATAAGTTGCTTTTCTCAGGATGATCAGTATTGTAATGAAGCCCCCTGCTTTCTTTTCTAAACTGTGCCCCCTTTACTATTAAGTAACCAACTGTTATGAGGTTTCTAAGTTCGCAAAGTTGGGGCGAAACTTTTGTTGATCTATATAGGTCCTCAGTTTCTTCAAAAAGCAAATCCAGTCTTTTCATAGCTCTTTGTAAACGAACATCCGTTCTTACAATCCCAACATAGTCACTCATAATGAGTTGTAATTCTTTTAAACTTTGAGTAATAAGAATCATTTCTTTGGGTTCAGAAGTGCCCTTAGTATTCCAATCAGGGATATTATTTTCAAAAGTACTTGAACTAAAAATATGACTACTGCTTTCGGCACATCTATGAGCAAATACCAAAGCTTCTAATAAGGAGTTGCTTGCTAAACGATTGGCTCCATGCAATCCAGTGCTAGCACATTCACCGCAGGCAAATAAGCGATGTATCGAAGTTCTACCTTCTGCATCTGTTTGAATACCTCCACATGAGTAATGTGCAGCAGGGGCAACAGGTATCATTTGATGGAAGGGATCTATACCAATTGATTTACACTTTTCTAAAATGTTTGGAAAATGGGCAGCAAACTTTGTTTGATCTAAGTGTTTGCAATCAAGATAAACATATTCAGTACCATTCTTTTTCATTTCCTGGTCAATGGCTCGTGCAACAATATCTCTTGGTGCTAAATCTTTTCTGCTATCATATTTACCCATAAATGCTTCTCCACGACTGTTTCTGAGAATACCTCCATCGCCTCTTACTGCTTCAGTAATTAAAAAAGAGGGAGATACGCCTGGTTCAAAAAGTGCAGTGGGGTGGAATTGTATAAACTCCATATTTTCAATTCTTCCTTTAGCTCTATATACCATTGCTATGCCATCACCAGTAGCAATAGTAGGGTTGGTTGTTGTTCTGTAAGCTTGTCCACAGCCACCAGTTGCTAAGAGTGTTACTTTAGAAAGGATTGTTTCAATTTCGTTGGTTAGTAAATTCAATGCGTATACGCCATAGCACGTAATTGTGGGTGTTGATTTTGTAACTAGAAATCCAAGATGGTGTTGTGTGATTAAATCAACCACAAAACAGTGGTTAATAATCTGAATATTTTTATACTGTTCAATTGCTTTTAATAGTGCCCTTTCTATTTCTTGTCCAGTAACATCTTTATGGTGCAGAATTCTATGTTCACTATGACCACCCTCTTTTCCTAATTTGTACAAACCATCTTCATGTTGATCAAATTTTGCTCCCCATTCAATCATTTCCTTGATTCGGTCAGTCCCCTCTTTAACGACCATCGCCACAATATCTTCCTTGCATAATCCATCTCCAGCAATTAGTGTGTCTTCAATATGTTTTTGGTGGCTATCATTGTTTTGATCCCATACCCCAGCAATACCCCCTTGTGCATATTTTGTATTAGTCTCATCACTACGTGTTTTTGTAATGATGGTGATGGTTGAATTAGGAAATTTTTCAGCTGTTTTAATAGCATAACTCAATCCCGCAATTCCTGAGCCTATAATGAGAAAATCTGTATTCATTCTAGGAATAAATTATGAGCAAGATTACGCAAAAAATAGGGGATAGCTGGTTAAAACTATACTAATGATGCGGCATTATAAGCTAATACTTGGACTAGCAATATCGTGGTAAAACAGAAAAGTCCAATGTTCTTGCTGTCCTTTCTCCCACCAGTCTTTTCTCAATTCCATACACTTTTTACCATCGAAATCATATTTTGCTACAAACCTATTTTTCATTTGCGAAAGTTGGGGTGCATCATCGCCTCCAAAAAAAAGAATATTGTTATTGGTATGAATTGAAAAAACTTGGTGAAACTTACTATGTCCTTGAGTGACTTGATAGTGTATATATTGATCAATCCAGCCTTCATCGTCTTTCAGTAATACAACTCTATTGGTGTCATCAAGTATACTTAATTCATCCGGCAAATAGGAGGGAAAGCCTAGTTCATAGGCATTATTCAATTCTCTTTCCTGAACAAAATAGGTGGCATTCGGAAAGGCTGCTTCATAATGACCAAACCTATTTCTATAGCTCACGCCACCTGCATGATCTTTATGAAGATGAGACAGCAGAACTTTAGTAACATCATTGGCATTGATTCCGTGCTGAGCCAAGTTTTGATGAATCTGCATTTGTCCATTGATACTAAATCCAAGTCCTGTATCTAGTAAAAGAATATCTGAAGATGTAATAACCAAAAACGGTTGCACTTCCACTAACAAGCTTCCTCTATTCCTTTCCTGAAGTGAGTCTTTTGATGTGTCAAATGGGACAAACACTTTAGTTGCGTCAATTGTAAAACTTCCCTCCGATAATGGAATCACCTTCATCTCTATGTATTGAATTACAAATATCCATAATTCAAACATAGAGCCCATTCTAAGCTTCAGCTTTTTCGGAAATCGGTACTTCTATAGAAATTAAGGTACCCTTACCTATTTCTGAACTTATGTCCATGGTGGCACCAATTGCTGTAGCTCTATTTTTCATGGCTAATAGGCCAATTCCCTTTCCGCTCTTATTCAGTGATTCAACGTCAAAACCTAAACCATTATCCTCAATTGTTAGAATGAGGAAGTTATTTTCTTTGGTGAGATTAATAAATAGCTTCGTTGCTTTTGCATGTTTTAAAACGTTTGTTACAGACTCTTGAACTATTCTATAAAGGTTAAGTGCCATAGCATCATTTAAAATCTCTAAGTCATTTTGGTAATAGTAATTACAATTAATTTTCTTACCAATATTTACAGTAAGGTTTTCAATTGCTGCAACGAGTCCAACTTCTTTAACTTGTTTCGGTACTAAAGAGTGAGAAATACTCCTTGTTTCTTTTATACCATCTCTTAAGAGTTCCAATCCTTTATCGAAATTTGATTGTGTACCCGGACTTAGCAAGTCAATTTCTTTTTGAAGCAGTTCTAAGTTCATTTTAGCTGCAACAAGTGTTTGTTGAAGACCTTCATGCAATTCGTGCGCAATTCTGCTTCTTTCTTCATCAGTGGCTGCTAAAACTGCAGTTACTTTTTCTTCTTCAGCAGCAATTTTCTCTGTTATATCGAATAATATACCATCTACACTTATTTCATGGAAGGAAGCTTCTTCTTCAAATTTAAATTCTCCAATTTCGTATACCCAATGGAAGTTACCACGCTTATTAAGCATTTTATAGCTGCAGGTATATTTTCTTCTTTCATAATAAGCGTCTTGCATTGCCTTGACTCTTTTAGGAAGATCGTCGTGGTGTACCAAATCAATAAAGCTTATAGTTTTTTCTCGATTAATTTCTTCAGGTTTATAACCAGTTATATTTTCAATAAATGGACTAATAAAACTAAGTGTAAAGTTTTGATCATTTTTTGCATTGAATACAGCACCAGGGATATTATCAATAACAAGGTTTAGTTGTTTATTTTTTTCTTCAATAGCTATTTCTGCTTCTTTTCTTTCAGTTATATCTACATCAGTTCCCCTATATCCAATAATGTCACCCAACTCATCTTTTACTGGAAGCGCATTTGAATTTACCCATATTATTTTTCCCGATTTGGTTTCTATAGGATTTTCTACATTAATACCAAGTTCAGGTTGGTGTTGGAATGACATTATTTTATCAATAAATGCCTGTTTTCCTTTTTCTGGATGTAAATCAAAAATTGTTTTCTTTCCAATAATCTCCTCAGGCTCGTATCCATAAACCTTTGAAGCAACCTTGCTCACATATTTGAATGTACCAGTTAAGTCAATTTCCCAAACTACAGTTCTACTATTCTCAGCAAGTTCTTCTAACTGCTCTTTACTTTCTTTTATGCTATTGGCATAAGCAACTCGTTCAAGTTCTACTTTTTTTCTTTCCTCAATATTTCTACTAACACCTACCACTTCAATATCACCTTCCTCATTAAAAGAAAATCTTGTAGAAACTTCTACCCAAATTATTCGGCCATCTTTGCAAGGTTGTTGTATTTCATTAATTTCATGAAAATCATTTTGGCCTTTTTGAGAAATGAATTCCATGATATTTGCAGCAGTTCTTTCTTGAACATGTTTGAGCGACTCAGGAGTCATTGAGTCTTCCATTTTTTCGGCTAATGCTTCCTCAACTGTTAAGCCTCTTAATTCGTAGATAGAGGGGCTGATATAAGTAAATTTATTTTTGCTCAAGTTAAGTATCCAAATTACATCAGATGCATTTTCTGCTAATAAACGATACCTTGATTCACTTTTTATTATTCTGAGCTCTGCTTCTTTTCTTTCCGATATATCACGCCAGGTAACATGTAGCAATTCTTCCCCTTTTAAGGTGATGGGCATAAGGGTAACCTCTTGATAGATTAAATTACCTTTTAATGTTGTTGAAAGCCACTCAAATCTTTTATACCCCTTTTCCAAGGCCTCTTGAATATATTCTTTGACAACATCTTCTGAAATTGAACCATCGGGCTGTTTTTCGGGTGAGATGTCTTTAGGTGTAGACCCAAGTAATGCTTCTTTGCTTGAAGCCTCCATCATGTCAACCGCTGCATTATTACAACTCACAAATTTAAATCCCTTCATTAAAAGAATGGGGTCCTTGGTATCTTCATATAGTTTTCTGAAAGTTTCTTCGTTTTCTTTCAACAATCTTTCATTTTGTTTTCTTTGGGTAATATCCTCTTTTATGCCAAGAAAATGTGTGATAATTCCGTTTTCATCCTTGATACCTGAAATCGTAGCAGATTCCCAAAAAAGTGTTCCGTCTTTTTTTCTATTTTGGAATTCCCCTTTCCATTCTCCACCACTTATTATTTTCTCCCAAAGTGCCTGATATTCATGTTTCGATTTATCCCCCGATTTTAATATTCTTGGATTTTTATTTAATGCTTCCTTAAATGTATAGCCTGTAATCTCAGTGAACCTTTTATTGACATATTCTATGTTACCAAGAGTATCTGTTATGACTATACTGGCAGGACTTTGCTCAACGGCTCTGCTTAATTTTCGAATTGCTTCTTCTGAATATTTTCTGTCGGTAATTTCTGTACTAATTCCACAAATGCCTACTATTTCATTTTCAGCATTTTTAATTGGAAACTTAATTGTAATAAAATATCTGCTTAAACCATTTTTTGAAAGTATTTCTTCTGTCTCTTTTGATATACCTGTTAATAAAACTTCTTGATCATTGTTTACAAATTGCGTGGCCGTTTCTTCATCAAATAATTCCCAATCAGTTTTTCCTATAACCCTGGCTCTTTCAATTTCTGCAGTTTCTTCCCATAGTCTATTTATCATGGTATATCTACCATCTATATCCTTCATATAGATAAGTGTACCACTGTTTTCAAAAATAGATGATAACAAGTTTTTATTTTCTTCTATTTCTTTCTGTAAGTGGAATTGCTCTGTAATATCATGAATCATGGTTAATCGGGCAGGTGCACCGTCATAATCAATAAGTTTTGAGTGTTTGTCTGCAATTATTGTTTTTCCTTCTTTTGTAAGATAGCGCCAAACACCAAAATAACTATATTCTTCAGAGTTCTCTCTTTGTAGTTTTTCTATAAGTCTTTTTGCTTCATTTTTATCTCTAAGATCTAGAGCGGTCATATTTAATAACTCCTCCTTACTATAGCCAAAAAGAATTTCCGCTGCTTTGTTTACATTTAGTATTCTGAAGTTGTCATTAGAAAAAACATAAAGCGGTAAAGGACTTTCATTGAATAAACTTCTATATTTTTCTTCACTAAGTAATACTCTTTCTTTTAATTTCTCCTGTTCAGTAATATCTATATTTGTACCTCTTACTCCTAAAAATGAACCACTTTCATCAAATACTGGTTTGCATACGTGTTGAAACAACTTATACTCCCCATTTTTATGTTTGAATCGTAAAATGTAGGGCGCATGATTTTTTTGTCCATTAATTTTTTTATTATTTAAAAGTGCTTCTTTTTGATGTTCTTTATATTTTTCAAGATCTTCCGGATGTAAGCGATCAAATAAGAACTCCTGGTTACTTAAAAATTTTGAAGGACTAAATCCTGTAAAAATTTCACAGCTCTTAGAGTGGTAAATGTGTTTCCCAGTTGGTGAAATCCAAAATTCCCAGTGGAAAGTGTGATCAGCTAGAATTCTATATTTTGTCTCACTTTCCTGAATTGCAATCTCTTTTTCTTTAGATTGAGTAAGATCAATATGAATACCATACATTCTAATGCCTTTGCCTTGCTCATTGAATTCAGTGATACGACCTAACGAGTTAATCCAAACCCAATGTCCAGCTTTATGCTTCATTCTAAAATTGACATTGTATTGGCTAATACGGCCTAGTAAATGAAGGTTTATATCTTTTAAAGCGTTTGCTAAATCAATAGGATGTACCAAGCTTTTCCATGTAGTGAATGTAACATTTGCATAAGAATCAAATGTATGTGAAGACAGTTCATTTAATTCATAGCCTATCAATGATGCCCACACGTTATTAATAGTGAGTATATCAGTGCGAACATCCCATTCCCATGTTCCTGCTCCTGTGCTATCTAGAACGTGCTGTAATTTGTTTCTTTCTTCTAATAATTTACTTTCAACATGGCTCCTGTGATATAAATTCGAAACAACATTTGCATATAAGTATAAAAGTTGAACTTCTTGGTCAGTAAAAAAAACCTTTGATTGAACTTTTTCGATCCCTACAAAGCCTAAGCAATTATTACCATGAAATATTGGAAAGGTAGCTACACTTTGTATGTTTTGCTGCAGTAGGTGTTCTTTAAGCCTACTTTTATTTGATAGTTTGCTAACATCTTTAATGTGATATGGTTTATTGTTTTTATGTTTTTCTGGTAAATCATCAAGGTCTGTAATTTCAACTTCTTGTAGGGTAGCAATAGATTTTGAAATTGATTTTTTTGTCCATTCGTACGTATTGATGCAAATATTTTTATCCCAATCGTACTTAAAAATAAATGCTCGATCTGCAAAAGCAAACTCACCAATTTTTTTCAATGATTGCTGTAAGCTTATTTCAATTTCATGTAAGGATAGATTTATATAGGAAGTTGCAATTTCTGTTACATAACTTATAAAATCATGATCTGTTTTAGCTCTATTTTCTCTATTAACAACATCCGAAACATCTCTAGCCGCTGCATAAATCAAATCGCCTTTAGGTCTTGAATGCCATTCAATATGTTTATAAGTTCCATCTTTGCATCTGTATCTATTCGTAAATCTAAAAGTTATTCGTCCTTCTTTAAGAATAGACATTTCATTAAGTGTTGCAGTTATGTCATCTGGATGAATAAAGTCTAAGAATTTACTGCTCTCCAAAAATGTTTTTGAATAACCTAAAAGAACTTCCCAGGCATGGTTTACTTTAATAAAATTACCATTTTGATCAGCAATGCAAAGAAGATCTGGGTTTAACTCAAAAAACTCTTCATTAGCTTCTTTTGTTGAAAATTTATCGGAATGGTCATAAAGAAATACTACAAACTCATTTTCATTGTATGCGTGTGCTTCAAGATTGAATCTTTTTTTGAGGGGTTCGCTGTATTGCTCAAGGGTAATTTTCTTTTTATTTGTAACAACAGAATTAAATTGTTCTATCCAATTAAATGGGTCATCTGTAATTTTAGGTAATATTTCTCGTACCGTTTTTCCTAAGATACTTTTCAGTTTTAAACCTGTAATATTTTCATAAGCTTTATTTGCATCTAAAAACTTATAATCTATGGCTTGTCCATTTGAATCATATATCATTTCATGATGTACAAATCCAACCGAAGATATCTCACAAAATTCTTTATAAATATTTCTAGATGATTGTTTCATGATTTCAAGAACTCTAACTTATATAGCAATTTAATAAAAATGGTATAGTTTTAAAAAAATTACAAGTTGCCTCCATTGCAGGCGATTAAAATATTAATTCTGTTTAACAAACGGAACAGATACCATTAACAGAGTTCCGTTATTGGGGGAGCTGTTTACTTCTATTTCTGCGCCTATAGCTTTGGCTCGGTTGATCATTGATTTAATACCAATTCCTTTACTAGAGTTTTTTATTGATTCGAAATCAAAACCTATTCCATTATCCTCAATACTTAAGTTAATAATGCTATTGTCATAAGTTAAATTAATATTTACCTCTTTTGCCTGTGCATGTTTGATAATATTATTCATAGCCTCTTGTATAATCCGATATAGATTTAATCCAATATTATCATCTCTTAAATCTAAGTCATGCGAATAAAAATTAATTTTAATTGATTGCTGAAAGCCAGCAATCATACTTTTTATGGTAGCAATCAAGCCATCTTCTTTTACTTGTTTAGGCATTAAATTATGTGATATACTCCTAGTTGTGTGAATGGCATCAGAAAGCAGTCCAATTACTAAATTATATGCGGGGAGTAAAGCATTATTTTCTTTTAGTCTTAATTGCTGCTTACTCAATTCAAGGTTTATTTTAGCCGCTACTAGTAGTTGTTGTAATCCTTCATGTACTTCGCTTGCTATTCTACTTCTTTCAGCATCAGTAGCCTCCATAACGGCTTTTACTTTTTCTTCTTCTGCGTTTACAGTTGAGCTAATATCGAATAGAACACCATCTATTACTGAATCATAAATATCATTATTCACTTTTGTAAATTCTCCAATTTCCAAAATCCATCGAATTTGATTGGTGTTATCTTTAATTCTATAAGTAATTTGATATTTTTGATTTCTTTTGAATGCATCAGAAACTACTTCTAAAAGTTTCGTTTTGCTTTCATCAATAATGAGATCATTATAGTTGACTCTGCTTTCCAAAAATTCAACTGCTGCAAAACCAGTTATTTCTTCAATATAGTCACTTACGAATGTGAACTCAGGTGGATCTGCCTTTATGGTTCTAAAAACAGCCCCTGGTATGGATTGAATAAGAATATTTAGTTGCCTGTTTTTTTCAGCTACGGCATCTTCCGCTTCCTTCTTTTCGGTAATATCTATGTCTGAACCTCTATAACCTTTCCACTCACCTTTTTCATTATAAGTAGGAATTCCACTGGTTAGCATCCATCTAATATTTCCATCTTTTGTTACAATTTCATTTTGTAAGTCACTAAATCTTTCTTTTAAAGTCATAACCCTATAAGTCGCTTTTTTAAAATCCTCTCGACTTTCAACTGGGTGTAAATCATAGTAATGTATTTTACCAGTTAACTCCTCAGAATCATATCCCCATATATCCACACAGTTATCACTTACATAAGTGTACAATCCATCCCTGTCAACTTCCCAAATAACCATTTTTGCATAGCTAGTAATTTCCTTGGTCCTTTCATCCCTTTCTTCAATTGTTAAACGCTGTTTTTTTTCTAGTGTAATATCTTTAGACGTACCAACATTCGCTATATTATTACCATCCTTATCTTTTACCCATTTGGTTTTAGAATGAAGCCATCTAATTTCTCCATTTGGTCTTATAATCCTATGCTCCGCATCTAGCTCACCCGTTTTGAAAAATTCTTTTATTTCAGCCAGATCATCTGGATATATTGACTGTAAAAATGATTGAGGATTATTTCTTACCTCTTCTACTGGCCTATGATATATACTTTCATATGCCTCATTTATAAAAAGAATCTCATTCAAATCTGCACTCCTTAGCCAGAATAACTCATCAATATTCTCGGCAATTTGCTTTAGGTAGAGACCTTGCTCTTGTGAGCTTAATTCCTGATTTTTGATTTCAGTAATATCTCTTACTACACCTATAGATTTACTGGGTGTATTTTTAAAATTGTATTTTGTTTGACATGATTCATGTAAGTATTTTACATTTCCTTTTTTTGTAACAATGCGATGAATGATATCGTATTTCTCTTTGAAGCGAACATGGTTGTCGTAAGACTCATTTACCTTGTCTCTATCATCTGGATGAATAAAGTTTAAGAATGATTCTAAGGTTAATTTTTCGGTGAACTTATTTGTTTCAAATATCTCATGAACCTCATCGGACCAAACTAACTCATCCGTTTCGAAATTGTATTCCCAAATACCCATTTTACTAATTTTCTGGGCTTCTTTTAAAACTTGCTCTTGTTTCTTTATTTGCTGATAGGCTTCTTTATTAGCTAGTTCTCTAGCAACCATTTCAGTCATATCAGTAAAAATCCCTAAAATACATTCCTTCCCTTTGTAATGGATATTTATAGCATGTATATCCATTGGTAATAATGTTCCGTTTTTTCTTTTGAACAGCATTCTCGGCACAAAAGTAATTTCGCCTTCTATCATATTTTGAAATGACTTTTGAACTCTTGCCATTTCTTCGGGAGGGTGTATATCTCCTAAGTCTAATTGGAGTAATTCTTTTTTTTGAAACCCTAGAATACTGCAAATGATTGGGTTGACATATAAAAACTTTGGAGATTTTCTTTCTGCAATAATAACACCCTGTGGTAAGTGATCTAGCAAAAAGTCTATTCTTTCCTCAATAGCTTGATTTTCTTTATCATTAACTAGCCAAAAAAATACACCGAGGGTTTCTTTTTCAATGGTTATCTGAAATTGAATTAGTTCATTATTGGTAGATAAAGCAAAACCAGCAAGAATATTAGGATTCAACTTTTTCTCATGCACAAGCTGTGGCCAAACATCTTCTAATTTTTTCCCAATACAGTTTTCTTTGATATTTAATAGCCTTTCAGCTGCATAATTGCAGAATAAAATAGTTTCATCTTTATCTAACAAAAGGAAACCTTGATTGATTTGGTTAAGATGCGCATCAAATTTATTCATGGGGGCTGTAGTATTAACATGATGTCATATTAACAACTACAAATTAACAATAACCAACAACTTTAAAAAATGATACTTATCATTTTACCTTCTTTAGAAGATAAATAATTGTTCCTCTGCTCTTATAAGCTATTATCTTTTACAAATTGCATCAATTCTGCTTTTTTATCTCGTGCAACTTGCGCAGAATGATTATGCGTAAGCACTAATTCTCCGTGGTCAGAGGAGATATTAAGAATATGTTTAATGTTAATTAAATAGCTTCTATGCGTTCTAAAGAAACCTTCTTTTCGGTTAAGGATTTCTTCATAGTCTTTAATGTTTTTACTTACAAGTATTTTATTGCCGTCCTTTAAAAAAATGTTCACATAACTCCCTTCAGCCTTTAAATGTGTTATTTCACTAATATCTATAAATAAACTACCGTCACTAAGAGGGACAACAATTTTTTTTATCTTGTTCTCTTCAAGATTAGCTTGTAATGTTTCTATTCTTTCTCTTATAAGAGAATTACCTTTAATTTTTGTAAGCTTTTCTACAGCTTTAGTAAGCTGATCAATTTGTATAGGTTTTAAAAGATAATCAATGGCACTAACTTGAAATGCTTTAAGGGCAAATTCACTATATGCAGTTGTAAATATTATTTCAAATTGAATTTCTTCAAAAAACTCTAGTAATTGAAAACCGTTGTACCCTGGCATTTCAATATCTAAAAAAACTACATCTGGGTTTAATTTCCTAATAGCTTTTACCGCTTGTGGAACATCTTCTGCAACTGCAACTACAGACACTTCGGGACAAAATTCTGCCAGAAAGGTTTCTAGGATTCTTCTAGCCTTTGCTTCATCATCAACAATAATTGCTTGTAATTTATTTTCCAAACTAAAAGTTTATATGCAGGTGCATAATCTGATTTGCGCAAAAATCTCTTTTTAAGGCCTTTTTAAACATTTAAATTTGTGAAATGCTGCTTTCGCTTTGTGAGTCGTTTGCTGGGAAAAGGGGAATTTTTAAATTCACTTCTGTTCCAGTTTCTGAGAAATCATTTTCATCATAGTCGGTATAAGAAACAACAATTTGCTCTTTCCTGCCTTGGTTTAGTAATTCTAATCTTTTTTGTGTAGCTCCAGTTGCAAACGAAGTATACTTTTTTTGCCTAAGTCCATTTATTTCTAAAGATTTTTTTCGACCTATACCGTTATCTTTTATTTTACATTCTAAGTAAGTAGGATCGGTTTGTTTGAATTCAACCGATAGCTCTTTATTGCCATGTTTGTGCAACAATCCGTGTTTTATAGCATTTTCAATATAAGGTTGTACAATCATGGCAGGAATAAATGTATAAAGGGTATCAATATCTGGATCTACTTGTAAGCTATAATTAAATTCTTCTTCAAAGCGAAGCGCTTCAAGCTCAAGGTATAATTGAATCATTTTTAATTCATCTTCTAAACTCACTGTTTCTTTACTACTTTGGTCTAGAATCATTCGCATCAAATCGGCAAATTTCCCCATATATCTATTTGCACTTTTTTTCTCATTCAATACTATAAACTCTTGAATGGAGTTTAATGCATTGAACATAAAATGAGGATTCATTTGTGCTTTGAGTGAAGCAAGCTGCGATTGACGAAGCTCTTCTTGGGTTTGAAGCGACTTAATTCGAAGGTTCATTTTATTTTGACTGCTTCTAATAATTTGTTGTACTAGAATATAAACACCCGCTCCAAGTGCTCCTAATAAGATTAGTAGCCACCAAAATGAATACCACCATGGTTCTCCTACACTAAATGAGTAAGACGCAATAGTACTCTCTATGCTATCTTCATTAACCGATTTTGCTTGGAATACAAAATTTTTATTCCATGGTAGGTTAGGATATCTAATAGTTTGCCCTGCTATTGCACTGTTCCAATTGCTATCAAGTCCAATTAATCTATAATAGAATTTGAGGCTTCCTCTACTTTTTAATGCTGCTCCATCTAGTTGAAATGTTACATTGTTTAATTTATAGTCAAGTTTTCTCTTATTTGTATCACTTAAATTTAAAAAGGGTGTTATGATAATGCTTGGCGGGGAGTAGTTTTTTGAACTAAATGATTCGTTAAAAAATTGCAGTCCTCTAGCAGTTGAAACATATACGTTGTTGTTGAGAACTTCTATATCGTTGATTTCTTTTGACGACAAGCCATCATGAATAGTATATGTCATTATGCTTGTTCCTTTTTTATGCAGCTCAATTCTTTGTACTGATTCCCCTGCAATAACCCACAGATATTTTTCAGAGGTTCTAATTTTTTTTATTCTGTTAGAATAAAGTCCATTAGCCACTGTGAGATGTCCTACTACGGAGTCGCCTTCGACAAAATAAATACCTTGATTAATGGTTCCTAGGCAAACCCGTCCATTAGGAAGTTGATTAATAACGTTTGCTATAATAGGGGCTCCAGAGCTAGGATCTAGTAACTTTTTTGTTTTGTTATCCCTAAATGCATAAGTGCCGTCTATAAAACCTCCCCATAGTGTGCTGTTTTTTTCATCCAACAAAACCGCTTTGCATCTTTGGATTTTAATGTAATATGATTTTAAATCATCTTTACTTCTTACTTGAAATCCACTATCCTGTTTATGTAATGATTTAAGAAAGGTTAGCTGTTTTTCATTCGAATAAATAGCCGATAAACTACTTCCAGTTACATAGGTAATTCCATTAGAGCCAAAATAAAAATCTTTATATGCCTCATTAAACGGTTCATATTCTTTGTACTTGAAGTTTGATGAGAATACGCCCATGAAGGTTTTGAAAATAAATAATTCATTCGTGTATGGATTAAATTTGAGTGCTTGTGCATCTCTGTCATATATACTGTTTAATACTTTATCAACTTGATTTTTTTTCGTATTCCATACTAATAAATCTTTTTTATAAGTACTTATAAAAAGTTGATCTTTTTGATTAGAAGATAAAATTCCGATGATACTCGCATCAACAGGAATTTCAACTGCACTAAATTGTTGGATGGCCAAATTAGGGATGTGAAAAATGCCATTTTTTAACGAACTAAACCAATAACCACCGTCTTTTGTCTTAATTACACTTGAAATTCCATTTCCCTCAAATAACAGTTTTTTAAAAGTATAAATGTTGTTTTGATAAGTGAACCAATAGCAGCCTTGAAAGCTTCCAATAAAAAGATTGCCATCGTCATCATCCAGAATTGAAGTAGGATTGATATCTAATTCATTAATAAGATCAAGTGCTGGGTGTTCATATAATTCTTGATTTCTATATATCCATACTTTTGGATTCGTCTTAATGCTAGGCTGTCTTTGAAAGGCAATTATTTTTTTCTTTTTGAATGAGAAGGAAAAGTTCACTGTGTTTTTAATTGTAGTAACTATACTTTCACCATTTTTCTTTTTTGTATTAACGGATTGGATAGCTCCATTTGTAATAAGCTGAATTTTTCCATTAGTTAAGTCAGTATACAATGCTGAATCTTTTGCAATATGAAATATACCATATTTTGGCCCTATATTATCACCAAACATTCTAGGCATAACATTGCCTTTTTTGAATTGGTATATATAGTTGATTCCATTTACAATATATAGTTCTCCATTTTTATTTATTGAATAGTCTATTAACTGTTTCCCGTAATATTTTTCCCAAGGTTTAAAAACTTTTGCTGTGTCTTTGTAAATATAAAGAACTTGGCCACTAAAGTTATGTCCCCACATTTTGCCAGATTCATCTTCCTGTATATCTGTAACACTCGTGCCTCTAACATCGTTACTTGGTAAAAGCTTAAAATTATTGCCATTGTATTTTACAAATCCGAGTTCTGTACCCAACCATAAAAATCCTTTTGAATCTTGAAATAAATTATATATCTCATTAGAAGGCAACCCGTTGTTGACATCAAAATGTTGGAATGAAGGTTGCTGTGCCTGTGTGTTACTGCATAGCAAGGTGAGCAAGAGTATATGAAATAGACGACACAAATTCATAAAATGAATATACAACAGATCACACCTAATTCCTAACTATCTAAGTACCATTTGTCGATCTGCATCTAGCCTGAGTAATATAAATATCATGGCTGTAAATGTCACTAAAGAAGACCCTCCATAGCTGATGAGAGGCAGTGGAATACCAATAATTGGAAATAGACCAATAGTCATACTAACGTTTACAGTGAAATGGAAAAACAAGATACTAGCTACGCTATATGCATACACCCTGCTAAATGTACTTCTTTGTCTTTCGGCAATAATGATAATTCTAATTAAGAAAAATAAATAGATTGCCAGGAAAGTAAATGTGCCAATAAATCCAAATGCTTCTCCTAACGAAGTAAATATAAAGTCGGTATGTTGTTCAGGAACATACTTGCCTCTTGTTTGGGTTCCCTTTAAAAATCCCCTGCCAAGTAAACCGCCAGACCCAATAGCAATTTTACTCTGACGAACATTATAGTCGTCTGGTTTTCTTACTTGCTTATCTGGTCTTTTTGCTGCGTGTATGTTTTGTGTACAGTCGTAATCTTTGCCTACAGCACTATAAATTCTTTGGCTTTGATAACACTCAAATACATTATTGAAAATATAAGGTACAGCAAATCTTTGTACCCCCACGCATAGCACCCATAGCGACAAGATAAGGGCTAAAATTCTTTTTTTTCTCTTTATTACTTTTCTTAACAAATAGATACTTAAGGCCGCAATTCCTGTAAGAATCATAGCCAATGTATTTGGATCCATTGTTAGTGTTGCAACGACTAAAACAGCAAAGGAGAATCCAATAATTAAGATAGCTGGTGGAAGCCCTTCTCTGAACATAACAATGAAAAATGAAAAGTATACCAATGCAAGTCCAGTTTCATTTTGTAAAACCGATAATACAGCTGGGGAAAGCGCAATAGCAGCTGCAATAGCTTGTGAGCTGAATTTCGAAAATTCTGTTTCTTGCCTCGATAAATATTTTGCTAATGCAAGTGCTGTAAAAATTTTACATAGTTCTGCAGGCTGTAAATTAAATCCACCTCCTAAAGGTATCCAGCTGTTAGATCCATTAATATTTTTACCTATGACAAAAGTTGCTAGCATCAGCAAAATTCCAAATGCGTAAAATAGATTTGCAAAGGCAGTGAATAATTTACTATCTGTTAGTAGAATGAAAGTTGCTACTAAGATGCTTACACCTGCAAAAATAAGTTGCTTACTATAGTTACTTTTTCCGTTTAAAAAAGTTTCTATCCAATCTGTATTTGATCGGTATTCAACCATAAAAATGCATAAAATTCCTATGGATACTAAAATCGCATATAGCCAAACTATCCAGTAGTCAATTTTTTGCGTTCCAAAGTTTTGATTCATGTGGTGATGGTTGGCTTTTTATTTTTTCTTTGATCTGGAGCAATGATGGGCATCTTATTTTTTTGTTCAGGAAGCGGTTTTTCTTTTCTTCCTGGTTCTGCCTCTGGGTCAAAAGTATTTTTTCTGTCTTCTACCGAATTTTCAACAGGGGTATTTTCATCAATTTGAATTTTTGATTGACGGATAGAGTCTCTTCTATAGTACCATTTTTTAATAGCTGCAGGCATTAAATCCATTTTAGCTAATCGTTCAACTTCTGCTAATCTTGGTGTACTGATTGAATCATGCAAATATTGTTCAATCATTAAGGAAGCAATAGGTGCCGCAGAAGTTGAACCATATCCGCCATTTTCAACAACTACTGCAATAGCAATTTGCGGATTTTCTCTGGGGGCGAAAGCCACAAACATAGCGTGTTCCTTTCCGTGAGGGTTTTGTGCAGTTCCAGTTTTGGCACACATTCTTACACCGGGTATTCTGGAACGAGTAGCAGTACCATAAATAGTTACGTCTTCCATACCAGCAAAAACTGCTTCATATGCACTATCAGAAATATTCACTACTTGGTGCTTCTTTCTGAATTTTGCTAACATAGCCTTGTCTTCGCCATTTTCATTTTCTATACTATCTACAAAATGTGGATGGTAATAAAAACCTTTGTTCGCAATGGCACACATCATGTTAGCCATTTGTAATGGGGTTGCTAACATTCTATCTTGTCCAATACCTAGTGTTAATGCAAAACAGCTCCCCCATTTCTTGCTACCAAACTGCCTATCGTATTTACTGGTGTCCTGAATATTACCCGCATTTTCACTTGGTAAATCAACTTCCAATTTCACACCTAATCCAAAACCATTTACGTAGTCCTTCCAAATTTGATAACCATTTCTGGGGTTATTTATTTTGGGGTTATCAACCACCATCTGAAAAACTTTAGAGAAGTATGAGTTACATGAATTGGCAATAGCTAAACGTACATTTTGTGAGTGGTGACAATCTTTATGGGTACAATTTACTCGAATACCACAGGCATAGTAGGCTCCGCAACATGGAACTCCAAACGAAGGAGTAATAAGTCTTTGATCTAGCGCAATAAGTGCTCCTAAAGGTTTAAACGTAGAGCCAGGAGGATACTGACCTTTAATGGCTCTATTCAGTAAAGGTTTTGCGGTATCCAAAAACATTCTGCTAAAGTTCTTTCTGCGAAAACTACCTGTAAGTTCATTAGGGTCATAACCCGGACTGCTTGCCATGGCTATAATGCCACCTGTTTTAGGGTTAATAGCAACTGCACTTCCAATTTTATTTTGAAGTAGTTTCTCTGCCAATTGCTGTACATCAACGTCTAAACTGGTATATAGACTTCTTCCTGCTACAGCAATGGAATCATACATTCCGTTTTCATACGGTCCCTGAATTCTATTTTTATTGTCTCGTAAAAACAATTTGATCCCACGCTGACCCATAAGTACCTTTTCATAGGTCCTTTCTAACCCAGTCATGCCTGTATAGTCACCCATTTGGTAACCCTGTCCTGCATTCCTTCTTAAAAATGAAGTGTCAACTTCTGCTATATAGCCCAATACATGCGGTGCTGTATGATATGGGTAAGAACGTACCGAACGATCGCTTAAAGTGAAGCCAGGAAAGCGATACATGTTTTCGTTTAATTTGGCATATAGCTCTTGTGTAAGTAAGCCCTCAAAAACACTGGGCTTATAACTTGTATTTTTAATGATAGCAGTTACAATTCGCTTTCGGTACTCAGATGTATCTATATTCAATATTTTGCACAACAAACCAGTATCAGTTCCTCGTGTTTCGCCAGGTGTTACCATTAAATCAAACATGATAGTGTTTTCTAGAATAGGTTTTTTCTGTCTATCATAAATGATACCCCTATCTGGATAAATCACTTTTCTGTAAATAGCATTGTTCTCAGCTGCAATTTTATATTGGTTTGAAAAAAGTTGGAGATTAATGAGCTGTATTGCAATGATAATAAAGATCACTACAAATATGATTTGAATTACTCGGGCACGTGACTGGTTGAATACGGACATGTTTCAGGAAACTTTATGTTGCTATAACGAAGATGAGCCATTATTTATGATGGCCAATAATACAAAGTTGAAGGAATTCACAATCCCTTTAAAGCTTTGGGTAAAAAAAATCCGGCCGAAGCCGGATACTAAATTTTAGTGGTGATGCTGGTGTTCTTCAACACGCTTCACAAAATCTTCAGCAGAAATAGATTCTGCTACTGCCGTAACCTTGTTTTCTAAGGCATGGAACAGTTTTTCAGTTGCAATTCTGTGGTAGCTATCTTCAACATACTTTTTATCCTTCATCATTCTGTTTACATAGTCGTCAATCCAAGCTTGGTTATCGCCCAATGCACCTAATTGACCACCCATATAACCCAGCAATTGCTGTTTTGCAAACTCGCGGATATCATCAGGAACTACTTGTATAGCTTCATCTTGCTGTAATTTAGAAGAAATTAAGGTCCATTTTAAGCTGTTAGCAAATGATGGATACTCTTTTTCTGCTTCTTCTGCAGACTTTCTTTGTTCGCCTCCTTCTTGAATCCAGCGCTTAAGGAAGCCTTCAGGTAAATCCATAGTAGTATGATCTACCAATGAATGATAAATTTGATCATGGATTTGATTACGAGCCTGCTGTGCATAGTATTGTTCAATATTGGTGCGAATAGCTGCTCTGAATTCTTCTTCTGTGGTAATGTTTTGCTCAGGGAAGGAAGCTTTGTAAAGTTCTTCGGCTAGAGGAGCTTTTTCAATCAATCCTACCTTAGTAATGGTCATTTTGAAATTGCGGTCAGCTGCACCAGCAACGTTAGCATCAATACCTAGGTCATTTAGAATCCAACTTCTTTCTTTGTCTTCAAAAGCAGTTGCTAAATGAACATCTACTACATCGTCCTTCTTCTTACCCATTAATTGGGCGCGGAAAGCGGGACTAAAATATTTAACTAATAAACTATTGGCTTTATTAATACCACCTTCTGGAACATTTCCATCAGCATCAATCTCAGTAAAAGTTACATTTAACATATTCTCATCAGTAGTAACTTCTTCTGGATCGGTCATTTTACCATACCTGCTCTGTAAGCGGCTCACTTCTTCATTGATCATTTCATCGGTAACAACCACTTCAAAGCGCTTCACTTTTACATTAGAAAGATTTACATCGAAGTTTGGCTTCAAACCAACTTCAAAATTGAAAACATACTCTCCAGGAGCATTCATGTCTAAGTTCTGGTTATTGCTTTCTAAAGGAAGTGGCTGAGCAAATATGTCGAGTTGCTCCTTTTGTAAATAATCCATTAGAGACTTCTCTACCTGCTTAATTACCTGATCAGCAAATACACCTTGCCCGTACATTTTCTTTACCAAACCAGCTGGCACCATGCCTTTACGGAAACCAGGTATATTAGCTTGTTTGGCGTATTGCTTTAAACTTTTTTCGAATTCTGCGAAGTAATCTTCTTTTTGGAGGGAAACACTGATCTTATCGGTGAGTAAACCGATGTTTTCTCTGGTAACTGTAGCCATGTACACTCAAATTTTGTTCCTGCAATCAGGAGGTGATTGATGCCTAAAAAGGTGGTGCGGATGATAGGAGTCGAACCTACACGCCTCGCGGCGCCAGATCCTAAGTCTGGTGCGTCTGCCAATTTCGCCACATCCGCAAATGGACCGATGTCCTTTTTGGGGTTGCAAAGGTAGGGAATTAGATAATTGATTAAAATATTTCTATGAACTTACTTCATCTAATAATTGAACCAAGTGCTGAAATTCCTTTCCTGAGAAATGTGTAAGGTTCATTTCGCAGGTGCCAGCAGTACTATAATAGCCTTGACATTCGCCTAAGTGTTTGATTTCCATATGAGTAGCAGACTCGGTCATTTCAGGCACCCAAAATCCTCTGTCACCAGCCATGCCACAACAACCTGCATACGCGGGTACCAAAACTTCTTTTGCACAAGCGCTTGCAACCTGCTTCATGGCATTTGAAAGCCCCATTTTGGTGCTCGCGCAAGTTGGGTGGAGAGCAATGGTCTCTTTTTTTGAAGTAATAGGAAGATGTGGTATGATTTTGTCTTTGAAAAATTCAATGGAATCAATCCAGGTAATTTTCTGCCATTTTTTTCGATACTCAGCCGATAAATGCGCCGATTGCTTGAGGAAGGTGTAAGTGCAAGATGTAAAATCGCATACAACAGGTAGCTCTCCGTTATTGGTCCAAGAAAGAATGGCATCAATTGTTTTTTCTTCTATAGCTACAGCCGCATCCAAATATCCTTTACTGCTGAAAGCTTGTCCGCAACAATGTCCTCTGATATCTTGTGGGAATAAAATACGAATACCTGCTTTATTACAAACTCGGATCATTTTTTCTTGCAACGATTCGCCGCCATCACCCAGCATTCTATGAATACATGCACTGAAGTAAACGGCTGAGGGTTGATTGGGGTTGGAAGTTGGAAGCGATTTTGCTGCTTTAATTTCATTCCACCATATGGGTGTACCTGGAATGATTTTATTAAGTCCTTTGGTAATATTTGTAAGAATATTTATTCCGCCTGCTCCATTTATAGCACTGGCAAATTGAATGGTTTTTCGTGCAAGCCTTTCAACCAGTTTGTAATTTCTGGCAATGGTTAGCGCCATCTTATTTCCAAACTTGCTATGGTTTTCTTGTCTTAGTCTTTTTACAAGATCGCCTGTGTTAATGGAGACTGGGCATTCAGACTGGCATAAGCCATCTGTTGCACAGGTGTCTAAACCTGCATATTGATATTCCACTAATAATTCTTTGTATGCAGCTTTTTGTCCTGTTTGTTCCAACTTTTTTAGATGTCTTCTAATCTGAATTCTTTGTCGGGGTGATAGGGTGATATCCTTACTTGGACAAAGCGGTTCGCAGTAGCCACATTCAATACATTTATCAACCTCTTCCTCTACAACAGGCATTTGTTTTAAGTTGCGAATATGTGCATCTGCATGTTCATTAATGATAACACCTGGATTCAGCAAATTTTTAGGATCAACAACTTGTTTTATGGTTTTCATCATTGCGTATAACTCACCACCCCATTCAGCTTCAACAAAGGGAGCCATGTTTCTTCCTGTGCCATGTTCAGCTTTTAGTGTGCCATTGTATTTCTGTACAACAAGATCTACTAAAGATTGAATGAATCTATCATATCGATCAATCTCTTGAGGTGTATCTAACAATTGCGTAATTACAAAGTGTAGGTTACCATCTTTTGCATGCCCAAAAATGATAGCATTTTCATAATTGAAATCGCGAAAGAGTTGTTGAAGATCAAGTACAGCACTGGCTAAATGTTCAAGCGGGAAAGCTATGTCTTCTAAAATGACTGTTGTTCCTCTGGCTCGAACAGCTCCCACACTGGGGAACATGCCTTTTCGAATTTTCCAATAAAATTGTCTTTGTTCGGAGTTGGTGGTAAAATCAGCAGGGTGTAACAATTGCAATTCCGCAATATAAGCTGCAGCTTTTTTTAGAAGTTCTTCTAATTCTAATTGCGAAGGCGCAGCATATTCACAAAGTAGACATGCAGCCGATTCAGGGAGGTTTTTAAAAAAGGGCGGGAGTCCTTTCAAATCTTCCACACTTCTTAAGGATGCTCTATCCATCAGCTCCAACACATCTGCACCACTTTCTTTAAGAGGAAGGATGGCATTACAAGCATCACTAATAGTATTAAAGTAAAGCAATGCTGTAGAAGTGTGTGGCTGAATGGGTATGGTTTGAAGCACTGCTTCAGCAATAAATGCAAGCGTTCCTTCTGCGCCAATAAGCAAATGAGAAAAAATATCAAGTGGGTGTTCATAATCCACCAAAGCATTCAGTCCATAACCAACTGTGTTTTTAGTTTGGTATTTGGTTCGAATTTTTTGGAGTAGGGTATTTGAATCAAAAATTTGTTGACGAAACTGCGAGAGTGTTGCACAAATTTCTTTTTCTTGATTTACAAAACGATGATAGTCTTCTTCTTGAGCTGTATTGTACACATGCCCATTGGGAAGAACAAACTGAATGCTCTTTAAAGTATGGTATGCATTATAAGCAACACCACAACACATGCCCGAAGAATTATTGCTGAGGATACCACCCATCATAGCAGCATGAATAGAAGAAGGGTCTGGTCCAATTTTAGTGCCATAGCGGAGCAGAAAATGGTTCACCATGCTTGCAATAATGCCTGGTTGAACTTTAACCAGCTTTCCATTTTCTAAAGGCTCAATGGCTCTCCAATGTTTACCTATGTCGACTAATACTCCGTCGGTAATACTTTGTCCAGATAAACTGGTTCCTCCTGCTCGAAAGCATAATGGTGTACCTGTTCTATTACTCCAATGAAATAGTTGTATGATTTCATTAATCGAATTGGGTTGTACAACTGCTTGAGGAATGAGCTCATAAAAACCTGCATCACCAGCATAGGCAAGTCTATCTACTAATGATGTCTTAATCCTTGATGAATGAATAAACGGAAAAATATTTTTAGTCATATTAATAGATGCCTAAATGGTAGTTGTCAAAAATAACTAAATAAAGCGCTTACTAGTTTGCTACATTTTAATGAAACATGATAATTATCAGTTTCAAAGTTGATTAGAATCATATTAGAGGTTGATCTAAATCATTCTTTAACAATCCCTTCACTTCTAATCTTGTGCAATCAAAATGATACTTATGAAGAAACTATTTAGAAATGTCTCCTTAATTGTTTTATGCAGCTTCTTATTTTCAACATTAACTACTGCTCAAGTTAAGTTTTCGGCAAAAGATAATATATCACTTATAGTAAGTGGGACATCTACATTGCATGCTTGGGATATGAAATCATCTAAAGGTGATTGTCATGCAACCTTTACATTAAACGGATCTGGAGCCCCAACTGCATTAACTGCATTGAGTTTTTCCACTTCTGCTAAATCTCTTAAAAGCGAGCATAATGCCATGGATAAAAATGCCTATAAAGCATTAAAAGCAGAACAACATCCCGAGATTTCATTCACAGCCTCATCAGGTACAGTGACTGGTTCTGATGCTGCTGGCTATACTGTAAAAAGTTCAGGTAAATTAACCATAGCTGGAACTACAAAAGATGCAGAAGTAATTGGAGTTTGTAAAGTGAATGCCGACAAATCAATTACAGTTACAGGAAGCACACAAATTAGCATGAAAAATTTTGGGATGACTCCCCCTTCATTTATGATGGGTGCTGTAAAAACTGGCAACGATGTGGTTTTGAAATTCAATCTAACCTTACGCCAATAATAAAACACAACTAAATAAATTTTTAAAAATCTTTAATCAACAAGAATATGAAAAGTAAACTCTCAATTAAAAGGCTTATTGTAGCTCTATTATTTATAGCCCCATTAGCAACAATAGCTCAACAGCCTAGAATTTCAAACTGGAGACCGTACGATAAAACAGGTATCAATATGTTTGAAACACGTAAAGGTGATACAGTTCCTTTTGATGGTTTAAAAGTTCGAATTGGAGCAGGATTTACACAACAGTTTCAAAATTTAAAAGCAAAAAATACTGCTTTAAATAATACGGGAACAGGCGCAAACAGACTTGTGCCTCTTAAGCCTGGATTTATGACTGCTCAGGCTAATCTCTTTATTGATGCCCAGTTGGGTGATGGTATAGCCTTGAACGTAACAAACTATATGTCTTCTAGACACCACAATGAGTTTTGGGTGAAAGGTGGATATATTCAGTTTGATAAACTTCCTTTTAAAGGAAAATTTTGGAGTGATCTAATGGAGATTGCTACTATTAAAATAGGTCACTTTGAAGTGAACTATGGTGATGCGCATTTTCGCAGAAGTGATGGTGGTCAAACATTATGGAATCCATTTATGGAAGGAAATATTATGGATGCATTTACAACAGAAATTGGTGGAGAAATTTACTTACAAAAGAATGGTTGGTTGGGTATGGTAGGTATGACCAATGGTATGATTAAAGGTCACGTTGATTCAGTTATAGCAACAGCACAAGACCCAAATACAAGCAGAAACCCCTCTATTTACTTTAAAGGTGGATATGATAAACAAATTGCAGAAAAGCTTAGAGTACGTGTAACAGGTAGTTACTATACCAACTCTAGTTCGGCAGGTAGTGGTTTAACACTGTATGGTGGAGATAGAACCGGTTCTAACTACCAGAATGTTATGGAAAGAATGACCAATGGTACTATACCAGCTGCAACAGCTATGTATACATCAGGCAGATTTAATCCAGGTTTCGGCAAACGAATCAGCGCTTTCATGTTTAATGGATTTGTAAAAGCAGGTGGATTTGAGTTTTTTGGAACTTACGAAACATCAAAAGGTAGATCTAGAACTGAAACTACTGATAGAAAAGCCAATCAATTAGCAGTAGATGGATTATATAGATTTGGTAAAAATGAAAATTTGTATGTAGGCTACAGGTATAATACTGTTAATGCAAGATTAGCTAACCAAACATCTGATATTAGAATCAATAGAAGTGCATTTGCAGCTGGATGGTTTTTGACTAATAGTGTCCTTCTGAAAGCAGAAATTGTTAATCAGAAATACCTTGATTTTCCAAATACTGATTTTAGAAATGGAGGTAGATTCAATGGTTATGTAATTGAGGCGGTTGTTGGATTCTAAAATTAAGAGGCTTGCTATTTTTATGGCCGGGGTATTTATATTCCGGCTTTTTCTTTAATTTAATATTAGCTTATGCTTGTTAGATATTTTTTGATATGCTTAGTATTTCTGCTCAGTGGTTTTGAAAAACCGATGTCTGAATATGAGTGGACGGTTATGCGTTCGAGTAAGCTGGCTGTAAACGGAAGTACGAATGTAAATAAGTTTAAGTGTGATGTAAGTGAGTATGTTCCTATTGATACAATTGGTTGTCATAAAATGTATTTGAAGGAAAAAGGCTATACCATGTACGGTGGCTTGAAGATTGATGTAACAGGGTTTAATTGTCATAATCCTATGATGACGGCTGACTTGAGGAAAACGCTTAAAGCAAAAGAGCATCCCAAATTATTTGTTCGATTTCTTAATATTGCCAGGCTACCAGAATTAAAGCAACATGCAGAACAAATACCTGGATGGGCTGAAATTGAAATTGCTGGAGTTATAAAGAGAATGGATATGATGTATAGTGTTTCATCGCCTAATAGCGACTTAGTAATTTTAAAAGGAAAACGTCAAGTCTTATTTTCAGATTTTGATATCAAGCCGCCTACACGTTTAGGTGGTATTGTTCGGGTAAACAACGAATTGGATGTTGAGTTTACCTTACATTTAAAACCTTTCTCTAAGGGTTAACCTTTGCAAAATAAATTCCTGCTATTACAGATTGAAAAAAGCCGTACAGTAACCAGCTTCCTACCATTCCCATTGTTACATCCCATGCGCTGTATGTGATCCACATTACAGGAAGTAAGGCTACCAGCGCATAGATACATCCAAATTCAAGCCCCCTCCAAAGAAAGTGACCTTCAAACATCGATTTAAATCTTTCCCAAAACCAAGCAAGCGCAACGCTTAAAATAAAAGGATGTGCATAGAAAAATGCAAATCTGTCGATACCTCCTGAATTAAAAACTGGATTGATGTATTCCACAAAAAGATTTGGGAAAATTTGTACGCCAATAAATAAGCTACCGTAGGAAGCTATGAATAGAATAACTCCGCCAATTAATCCGGTTTTGAGAATTTTTTTTAGCATAGATCTTATTGCAATTTAGTCAATCCTTCCTGGAATTGTGATTTAATGTTAAGAATGTTTTTTTAATATGATTCTAATCATAATCTAATGCTATGTACCTATCTAATTTTAGATTCTAAAAAACAATCAAATATGAAAAAAATATCACTAATGTTACTTTTTATTTCTAGTTCCATATGGATGTTTTCTTGTGGTGGATCTTCTGAGAAAAGTGCTAGTTCAGTGGAAGCACCTAAGAGTATGGTGCCAGATGCAGAAGCCTATGATCCCAAAAGGGGCGAAGGGAAGTTTAATGAATCAAATGTTCAGCTTGGTGCATTAGATGCAGCTATGGCCAAAAATGGCGAAGTAATTGCTAATACAAAATGCTTATCATGTCATAAATTAACTGACGAGCGACTTGTAGGTCCAGGTTGGAAAGGTGTTTCTGAAAGACGAACACCTTATTGGTTAATGAACTTTATTACAAATCCTGATCCAATGATTGATAAAGACCCTGAAGTTCAGGCGCAATTAGAGCTTTGCTTAGTAAGAATGCCAAATCAAAATTTAACTGATGATGATGCTAGGTCTATTCTAGAATTTATGCGTAAAAACGACGGTGCTAAATAATTTTTTATACTTAAGACATATCTCATGAAATATTCAAAAATCACAATGCAATTAGGCGCTTTGGCATTTATTGCTACGAGTGCACTTTTTACATCATGTAAACCTAAAAATTCATCTGGAGCAATAGATTCGGATGCCGCTCTCAAAGCTTATGTGCCACCTGGTAAACATGATGAGTTTTATAATTTTGTATCTGGTGGCTTTAGCGGGCAGATGAGCGTTTATGGCCTTCCAAGTGGAAGGATGTTAAAAGTCATTCCCGTTTTTTCAGTAGATCCTGAAAAGGGTTACGGATATAGTGAAGAAACAAAACCAATGTTAAATACTTCGCATGGATTTGTACCATGGGATGATCTACATCACACAGAAATGTCTCAAACTAAGGGTGAAATTAATGGTAAGTGGGTTTTCGCAAATGCTAACAATACACCACGTTTAGCCCGTATTGACTTAAAGACTTTTAGAACTGCTGAAATCATTGAATTACCAAATAGTGGAGGTAATCACAGTTCTCCATTTGGAACAGAAAATTCTGAATACATTGTTGCTGGTACCAGGTTTAGTGTACCTGCTGATGATGCAAATGGAGATGTCCCCATTAATAGCTACAAACAAAATTTTAAAGGCCATATTAGTTTTGTAAGTGTTAATCAGGAATCTGGAGAAATGAATATTGCATTTCAATTAAAAACTCCGGGAGTAAATTTCGACTTAGCAAGAGCAGGAAAGGATAAGTCTCATGGATGGTTCTTCTTTAGCTGTTATAATACTGAACAAGCAAATACTTTACTTGAGGTGAATGCTTCCCAGAAGGATAAAGACTTTATAATGGCAGTGAATTGGAAAAAAGCAGAAGAATATTTGAAGGCAGGAAAAGGTAAAAAAGTGAAGGTTAAGTACGCTCATAATAAGTATAATGAGGAAACGCATACAGCCACTTCTGAAATTAAAACTGAAGTAACTGTATTAGATGTTGCCGAGTTAAAAGACATATGTTACTTTATACCTTGTCCAAAATCACCGCACGGCTGTGATGTTGATCCAACAGGAGAGTATATTGTTGGGAGCGGAAAATTAGCAGCAGTTATTCCGGTATTTAGTTTTGATAAATTACAAAAAGCTATTGCAGAAAAGGCATTTGATGGTGACTATGAAGGTATTCCAGTAGTAAAATATGAAGCAGCTCTTTATGGCGAAGTTCAAAAGCCTGGTTTAGGACCTTTGCACACAGAATTTGATGGTCGTGGTAATGCGTATACTTCTTTCTTTGTTTCTTCTGAAGTTGTAAAGTGGAATATCAAAGATTTAAAGGTGTTGGATAGAGCTCCTACATACTATTCAGTTGGTCACCTTTGTATTCCTGGTGGTAACACTAGAAAGCCTAATGGAAAGTATTTAATTGCATACAATAAAATTACAAAAGACAGGTACTTACCAACAGGTCCTGAGCTTACTCAAAGTGCTCAGATTTATGATATTAGTGGCGATAAAATGCAGATGATTTTAGACTTCCCAACTATTGGTGAACCACACTATGCACAGGCTGCTCCTGCTGATCTCATAAAAAATAATGGGCAAATAAAAATTTATAAGATAGCAGATAATAAACATCCAAGAGTTGCTAAAGGCGAGGGAGAAGCTAAAGTTGTAAGAGAAGGTAATAAAGTACACGTTTATATGACTTCAATTCGTTCTCACTTTGCACCTGATAATATTGAAGGAATAAAGCTAGGAGATGAGGTGTTTTTCCATGTCACCAATTTAGAACAAGATTGGGATGTTCCGCATGGCTTTGCCGTTAAAGGAGCAAACAATGCAGAATTATTGATAATGCCTGGCGAAACAACTACTTTGAAGTGGGTTCCTGATCGTGTAGGTATTTTCCCAATGTATTGTACCGACTTCTGTAGTGCATTACACCAAGAAATGCAAGGTTATATTCGCGTTTCACCAGCAGGAAGTAATGTTCCTTTAACGTATAGTGTAGGGACGAATTTGCCTCCTAAGAAGTAATTTTTTTTCATTTTTTGGGGGAGTAAATTCTTGTCAGGGATTTACTCCCCTATTTTTTAAACTAGTATCATGAAATCAGATAGACTACAGGCATACACTAAAATAATGGCATACATTGCAGGGGTAAGTTTGATTATTTCATTATTTGTTCCACTATGGCGGATTGAATTAGATGCACCTCAATATCCAGAAGGATTAGCATTACAAATTTATCCGCATAAATTAGGGGGGGATGTTGAAATTATTAATGGTCTGAACCATTATATTGGAATGCAAACATTGCATGCCGACAATTTTATTGAGTTTACCATTCTACCATACATCATAGGTGTATTCGCTTTACTAATGATTTTAGTTGGTTTTATTGGAAAAAAGAAATGGTTATATACAGTATTCGCTTTATTTGTAGTTTTTGGTATTGTTGCAATGATCGATTTTTGGAGATGGGAATACAATTATGGGCATAATCTAGATCCAAATGCTGCCATTATTGTTCCAGGTATGGCATATCAACCTCCACTAATTGGATTTAAACAATTACTCAATTTTGGCGCCTACTCAATTCCAGATTGGGGTGGATGGTTGTTTATTTTTGCAGGATTACTTTTATTGGTTGCTTCTTCAAAAGAAGGTAATTGGTTACAAAAATTTACAAAAAAATAGGAATATGAGCCGTTTTTTAGCGATAGTTATTGCTTTCATTCTAATGGGATGTGCTGAAACAGGTCCATCTAAAATTGAATTAAATAAAGATGCCTGTGATCATTGTAAAATGAATATTTCTGATATTAGGTTTGCTGCACAGTTTGTTACCCCTAAAGGTCGTTATTACAAGTTTGATGATTTGTTGTGTTTACTTGAGTATACTAAATTGAACAATATGGAAACCAAATCAATTTGGGTAAGTTCTTATGTAAGCAAAAATGAATTTATTGATGTGCAAGATGCTTATTTCTTTTCTTCAGATCAATTAAGAAGTCCAATGAGGGGCAATATGGCAGCAGTTCGTATTGTTGATTCTTCTTCAGTTCCATTTGACAAGAAAGATATTAATTCATATAGTTGGAAAGAATTAAATCCATGAAACTAGTTTTCTATTTCATAAATCTATTAATAACAATACAGGTTTCATTTGCAAGAGAAATTTGGGTTGGTAAAGGCATGACTTACACCTCAATTAAAGCTGCAATTGCTGCATCAAATGCATACGATACCATTCATATAAACAAGGGATTATACAAAGAGGGAAATATTCAAATAACTAAGCCTTTAACGCTAATAGGGCATGATTGGCCAGAAATTGATGGCGAAAAAAAGTATGAAATATTTACAATTAAGGCCGATGGAGTTTTGATTAAGGGACTAAGAATTCAACATTCAGGATATGCTAGCTTAGATGATCCAGGCGGGATTAAAATTCTTGAATCTAGGAATGTAGTCATTGAACAAAACTGGTTATATGATAATTTTTTTGGAGTTTATGTTCAGTATTCTCAGAAATGTATTATTCGACAAAACAAGATTGAAGCATTTGGAAAGCAAGAACAAGAGATTGGTAATGGCATACATGCTTGGAAAAGTGATAGCCTCTTGATTGATGGTAATTATATCAAAGGACATAGAGATGGCATCTATTTTGAATTTGTTAATTACTCGAACATCCAAAAAAACCATTCCTTCGGAAATATTAGATATGGGCTTCATTTTATGTTCTCTAATAATGATATTTATAGTGAGAATGAATTCCAAAGTAATGGATCTGGTGTTGCTGTTATGTATTCTCGCTCGGTAAATATGATGAATAATGTTTTTAGGGAAAATTGGGGTGATGCAGCTTATGGGTTGTTATTAAAAGAAATTTCAGACGGATATATTACTGGTAACCAATTTCACAAAAATACAGTAGGTATTTTTATGGAGGGTACTAATCGGATGCAGGTTCATAAAAATCAGTTCCATTACAATGGATGGGGAATGAAGATCCAAGCCAACTGTATGGATAATGAAATTCAAAAAAATAATTTTGTTGCAAACACTTTTGACGTTAGTACAAATGGCTCAACGGTTTTAAATAAATTCAATGGAAACTATTGGGATAAATATTCTGGATACGATTTAAATAAAGATGGAATTGGTGATGTGCCTTTTAGGCCATTAACTATGTTTGGTGTTTTGGTAGAAAAAGTACCTGCAGCAATGCTTTTATTCAGAAGTTTTATGGTCCTTTTGTTAGACCAATCGGAGAAGGTGTTCCCAACATTAACTCCTGATCAATTTATTGATCCGAGTCCATCTATGAAATTGATTAAAGCATGATACAAATTGAACATATATATAAGCAATTTGGAAAGATGGAAGTTCTTCATGATGTTGAACTTCATTTTAGAAAGGGGGAAGCAATAGCACTTATTGGGCCTAATGGTTGTGGAAAGACAACTTTAATTAAGTCCATTTTGCGAATGGTATTACCTACTAAAGGAACAATCTTTTTTGAAGGAAAAGATATTTCAGTTTCAGGAGATCAGTATAGAAGGAATATTGGATATATGCCTCAAATAGGTAGGTATCCAGATAATATGCAAATTGGACAAGTAATTGAAACGATACAGTCTTTGCGAAGTGATATTTTGAATGTTGATGATGAATTAATTTATAGCTATCAACTTAAGCAGTTATATCATAAAAGAATGAGCACTCTAAGTGGAGGAACTAGGCAGAAGGTAAGTGCTGTAATAGCTTTTTTATTCAATCCAGATGTGCTCATTCTAGATGAACCAACTGCTGGACTTGATCCAATTGCTTCAGAAATACTTAAGGAGAAAATATTATCTGCAAGGAATAAAGGAAAGCTTATTGTCATTACCTCCCATTTATTAGCTGAGTTAGATGAGCTGATTTCTGAAGTTGTTTTTATGCAAGATGGTAGGGTGCAATTTCATAAAAAAGTCGACGATTTAAAGTCAGATGAAGGTACAATTAGTCTTTCAAAAGCTATTTCTAATTATCTAAAAAGAGGAGTAGCATGACACGGATTCTGCAACTTATATTGATGGATATCATCAGAAATCGGGTAGTTATAGCATATACAATATTTCTTGCTTTGGCCACATGGAGCATTTTCTTTTTAGAAGACTCTGGTAATAAAGCACTTATTACTATGCTAAATCTAGAGTTACTTGTTATTCCTTTAATATCAATTTTATTTTCTGCAATTTATATTTATAACAGTTCCGAATTTATAGAGTTGTTATTAAGTCAGCCAATTAAGCGATCGCAAATTTGGATTAATCTTTATTTGGGTTTAGCCATCTGTTTATTATTATCTTTTTTATTTGCTGTACTTCCACCTTTACTTCTATTTGGCTATTTGCAAAATTCAATATGGCTAATTGTTGGTGGACTTTTGGTGAGTATTATTTTTATATCCTTAGGATTTTTGATAAGTATTATTCAGCGTGATAAGGCAAAAGGAATTGGCAGTGCATTAATGATTTGGCTTTTTTTCGCACTACTTTTTGATGGGCTAGTTCTATTTATATTATTTCAATTTGGTGATTATCCAATTGAAAAGCCTATGGTATTTATG
>ERZ1066133.180-NODE-180-length-34917-cov-8.554615_pt1 | contig 34917 bp, 32 predicted proteins | sample MGYA00382780_ERZ1066133 | MGnify/ENA primary metagenome ERZ1066133 (study PRJEB33369, sample SAMEA5778363) | biofilm metagenome | biome: Industrial cooling water; feature: Water cooling tower basin; material: Biofilm | place: United Arab Emirates | collected... | reverse complement strand
GCCCTGCGGAAGAGCCCGACGCCGGCCCAGCGGGCGGCGGCGAAGGCCGAGAAGAAGAAGGCCGCTTCGAAGTAAGTTCTTTCGCCGCGGTTTGTGCCGCGGCTTCGCACCGCCCGCCGGGACCTAAGTCGGGGAGTTTCCCCCTCCGTTCGGGCCAGTTGGAGATGGATCCATGCCACGCGTTCGTAAAGGCGCAGCTCGCGCCCAGGCTCGTAAGCGGATGCTCAAGTCCGCCCGGGGCTACTTCGGCACCAACAGCAAGCACTGGTATCGCGCCCGCAACGCGGTGATCCGCGCCGGCGTGTACGCCCTGCGTGACCGTCGCTACCGCAAGCGCGACATGCGCGGCCTGTGGATCGTCCGCATCACGGCGGCCTGCCGCATGCGTGGGACGCGCTACAGCCTGTTCATCAACGGTCTCAAGATGTCGGGCATCCTGCTCAACCGCAAGATGCTGAGCGAGATCGCGGTGAACGATCCCAAGGTCTTCGATCGGTTGGTGGACATCGCCAAGAAGTCGGCGAAGTCGATCCCGGCGAAGGTCTAAAGACCACGACAACGAAGAACGAACGCCCGGTGTGAGCCGGGCGTTTTTCGTTTTGCCCTCCGGGCCGCGGGCTTGAGCCCGCGCGGCGTTGACCGTCGGAATGCGCGTTCGGGTACGCTCGACCCCTCATCCGGCCTCACGGACTCGGCCACGTTCTCCCCGCGTCAGTGGGGAGAAGGGGCGCGGTCGTCTATCCTGTGGGGAGCGAAAGGAGTTCGCATGGATTGGTGGGTTACTCGATCACTTGAAGCGGGCATCATTGTGCTTGGCTCCCGCGTTTTCTGGGTGATCTTTTCCATCTGCGTTCACGAGCTGGCGCACGGATACGCGGCGCTGTGGCAAGGGGATGACACGCCGAGGGCGACGGGGCACATGACCTGGAACCCGCTGGTACACATGGGGCCCACGAGCTTGATCTGTTTCGCCATCTTGGGCATCACGTGGGGTGCGATGCCTGTAAATCCGTACAACTTCCGCAGCCGCTACGGCGATGCGATCGTTGCTGCGGCGGGGCCGGCATCGAATCTCTGCTTGATGCTCTTGTGCCTCGTGGCGTCGACGATCTGGATTCTGACCGCGAAGGGCGTCGGTGCTCCGTACTACGAGAACATCTCAATCTTCCTGTGGTACGGTGCCGTGATCAACGCCGTGCTGATGGTCTTCAACCTCATCCCGGTACCCCCGCTCGATGGCAGCAAGATTCTGTCGGACTTCGTGCCTTCGTACTCGAGGCTCTGGGAGGGCGAGAGGGGGGCGATCATCGGCCTGATGGCGTTCGGACTGGTGTTCTTCTACGCCGGTAGATACGTCATGGAGGTTGCGGCGATGGTGATTGCCACGATACAGGCCGTGCTGTTCACCGCGCTTGCTCCGATCTTCGGAACCCCCTGAGTTGTTTCGATGAAACACATTATCATCATCCCTGATGGCGGCGGCGACAAGCCGCTGGAGCAGTTGGGCGGGAGGACCGCGTTTCAGGCGGCGCGGACGCCGAATCTCGATGCGATCGCGCGGATCGGCACGGTGGGTGTGGCCAAGACGACGCCGCCGGGGTTTGAGGCGGGGTCGGATGTTTGTTCGATGTCGCTGCTCGGGTATGACCCGGCGGTGTATCACACGGGGCGGGCGCCGCTGGAGGCGGCGTCGCTGGGGTTGAAGCCGACCGACACGGATTGGATCTTCCGGTTGAATCTGGTGACGACGGGCGCGTCGGTGCAGGGGCCGTATCACGCGGGTGATGATGCGCTCATGATCGATCACTCGGCGGGCGCGCTCTCGGACGCGGAGGCGCGGGAGCTGCTCGCGGCGCTGTTGTCACGATTCGCGGCGGAGCATCCGACGCTGGCGGCGCAGATGGTGGTGACGCCGGGCGTGTCGTATCGGAACATTCTGATTGATAGTGGGGGGCGGGCGTATGGGTCGATCGTGACGACTCCGCCCCATGCGGTGCCGGGGGAGTCGTGGCGGAAGCATGTGCCGCAGAGTGAGAAGACTGCGGATGCGGAGCGTCTGGCGGCGCTGGAGGCGCTGCGAGCGCTGTCGGTGCGGGTGTTCGCGGAGCATCCGGTGAACGCGGTGCGGGTGCGTGCGGGGAAGCGACCCGCGACCATGGCGTGGCTGTGGGGGCAAGGGAAGAAGCCCTCGATGCCGTCGTTTGCGTCGCGGTTCGGGCTGCGGGGCGCGATGATCACGGCGGTGGATCTGTTGTCGGGCATCGCGGCGTACATGGGCTGGGATCGATTGCATGTCCCCGGCGTGACGAGCTATCACGACACGGACTACGCGGCGCAGGGGCGGGCGGCGGTCGACGCCGTGGAGTCGGGCGGGTATGACATCGTCTGCTGCCATGTCGAGGCGCCCGACGAGGCCTCGCACCAGGCGGATTGGAAGACGAAGGTGGCGGCGATCGAGGCCATCGACGAGAAGGTGGTGGGGCCGGTACGGGCGGCGATGGAGCGACTGGAAAGGCAAGGCGGTTGCCGCGTGCTGGTGCTGCCGGATCACTACACGCTGGTGAGCACGCGGAAGCACGACGCGACGCCGGTGCCGTTTCTCGCGGCGGGGACGGGGATCGGTCGAAATGGAGCCGGGGCGTTTGACGAGGCTGAGGCCGAGCGAACGGGGCTCGTGGTCGAGCACGGGCACGACCTGATGGGGCTGTTTTTGAAGGGGTTTTCGCGGTAACGAAATCCCACGCGGGGCGAATCGCAAAGAGATGACATGAGCGACGAAGCCAAGCCAATGGATGAGAAGCAATCGACGGATGCGGCGGCGCCGGAGCCGATCGGGCTTGAGCCGTTGCAGGAACCGGCGGCACCTCCGCCGCCACCACCCCCATCCGCTGCGACGCCGAAGCCTGCTGCATCAAGGCCGGGCTCGTCGGCGGCAGCGTTCATCAAGCCGGGGATGGGGTCGGCGCAGCACGTGGCGATCGCCGGTGGTGTGCTGCTGCTGGTGGCGGTGATCGGATCGATCTGGACATCGTGGAACGCGGGGACGTCGTGGTGGGCGAACGGGCTTTTGACGGCGTACCTGGGTGTCGTCCACGCGTGCACCGGTGCGGCAGCGGCCGGGTTTGTGGGGTATGCGTTGGGACGCGAGATCGGTGACATCCCGCTCGCGGCGGCGAGGATGTTGCTGGGTGTGGCGCTGCTTCTGGTGACCACCAACGTGAGCCTGCCGGCGCATCCGATTCTGGTCTGGGTGTGCGCGGTGGGTTTGTACACGATCGCGACCCTTGTGCTCTTCCGATGGGAGATCGCGGAGTGGGCGGGCGTGGCGAGCGTGCATGCGTTGATGTGGTTCGTGATGTTCCTGGCGGCGAAGCTGCAGGTGGCGGTGGCGGCCACGCCGGTGAAGCCGGCGTGAAGTCGGCGGCGTCTACTCAGAAACAAAGCACAACGTTGAGGAGAGCGACGGATGGCGAAGCGGGCGAGCAGAAACTCCGGTGGCAAGGCCGGCGCACACGGGATCGGGAGGCTGCCGCAGCGGTCGCTGATCGGGATGGTGCATGTGCGGGCGCTGCCGGGGACGCCGTTTGCACCGAAGGGGGATATGCGGGCGTGGCTGGATGGCGTGGTGCAGACCGCGGTGCGCGAGGCAAAGGTGCTGGTGGATGCGGGCTTCGACGCGGTGATGATCGAGAACATGCACGACCGGCCGTATGTGCAGCCGCCGCATGCGCCGGTTACGGTGGCGGCGATGACGCGGGTGGCGTTGGCGGTGAAGGAAGCGATCGGGGCGACGCCTCTGGGCGTGCAGGTGCTGTCGTGCGGCGAGCGAGAGGCGCTGTCGATCGCGCTGACGGCGGGGGCTGACTTCATCCGCTGCGAGAACTTCGTATATGCCCATGTCGCGGATGAAGGCTTGCTGGAGCGGGGCGCGGCGGGGCCGCTGCTGCGGTATCGGCGTGAGATTGGAGCCGAGAAGATCTCGATTGTGTGCGACATTAAGAAGAAGCACGCCTCGCACGCGATCACGAGCGATATCACGCTCGCCGATGCCGCCCATACCGCGGAGTACTTCGGGGCGGATGGCGTGATCGTGACGGGGCAGTTCACCGGCGAGGCGACGGACCCGGACGACATCGCCGAGGCACGCGGTGCGGTCAAGGTGCCGGTGTGGGTGGGGTCGGGCGTGACGCCGGAGCAGGTGCCGGAGCTGTGGGCGCACGCGGATGCGTTGATTGTGGGGTCGTCGATCAAGAAGGGCGGCGTGTGGTCGAACGCGATTGATCCCAAGCGATGCCGCGCGATCGTGAAGGCGGGGCGGGGGTGACGCGAGCGTGCGTTGCTTTGGGGCGTTTCGCGGCGCTGGAAGAAGCGAGTGAAGAGGCGTTTGGCGTTGAACGGCGGTTCCGCTGAAAGGCGGAACTCGCCCCCCGGCCCCCTCCCTTCGGGAGGGGGAGCGGGCGAACCGCGAGTCAGGTAGTTGAGGACTTTGTGGCGACCGGACTGGTCATCTTCATCTTCCTGATCGGGTCGCTGGGGCCGATGGTCGGCGAGCAGGTGCCGCGCCCGTGGTTCTTTCTAGCGTTGATGGCCACGCTGGTTGCGGTGTCGTGGGCGTTCTTTGTGATGCTTGAGTCGCGGCTGGAGAAGACGGGGCGCACGCGGCACATCCTCCGGGCGGAGCGGCTGCTGTCGGTGTCGCGGGCGGCGGTGGTGGGCATGCACGCGTATGGCGTGTTCGCGCTGCAATGGGCTGCATCCGCCCGAGCCGCGGTGGGCGGCTTGCCGGTGATCGACGATTTGGCGGTGGCGGGGCCGGCTCTCATCGCGCTGGTGCTGTTGTTTGCGGGGTATGCGCCGATTCAGAAGCGTCTGCGGGAGGCGGTGCTGTTCCGATTCCTGCATGAGGGGCGACCGATCGGGCGGGCGCTGACGCGGTGGCAGCTGGTGTGGGAGCACGTGCGGCATTCGATTCTGCTGGCGCTCGTGCCTCTGATGCTGCTGCGGGCGTGGATTGAGTGCGGCGGGCTGGCGACACAGTGGTTGGGGTTGACGGGTGAGGCGGCGGGCTGGGTGGAGCTCGGGTGGCAGGTGGTGGGGGTCTTTGTGGTGCTGGCGTTCTCGCCCTGGCTGCTGCGCTTCGTGTGGGACACGGTGCCGCTGGAGGGCGGTGAGCTGCGGGATCGGGTGGAGCGGGTGCTTTCTCGCAATCGCGTGAGCGCGCGGAATGTGCTGGTGTGGCAGACGTCGAGCGGGGTGTTGAACGGGGCGCTGATGGGCGTGGTGCCGATGGCGCGGTACGTGTTGTTCACTGACGCGCTGCTGCAGTTGCTTCCGGTGCGGCAGGTGGAGGCGGTGGCGGCTCACGAGGCGGGGCACGGACGGATGAAGCACTTGCCGTGGCTGCTCGGCTCGATGATGGCGGCGGCTTTGCTGTTCGCGATGGCGTTTGAGGTGCTGGCGCGGGCGTTGGATCTGCCGCAGAACATGGAGTGGTCGCTGGTCGGCGTGGGGGCGTCGGTGCTGGGGGCGGTGCTGACGCTGGGCTTTGTGAGCCGCCGGTTTGAGCTGCAGGCGGACGCGTTCGCGGTGGCGGACCTGAGCAGGCATCCGGAGCCCCTGTCGGCGGATGACGCGGGCGGGGCGGCAGTGGTTCCGATTGCCTCCGACGCGGTGACGGCCGAGAGCGTGGCGGCGATGAACGCGGCGCTTGGGGCGGTGTCGGAGTTGAACGGTGTGCCGCGAAATCGGTTCACGTGGCGGCACGGGACGATTGCGTGGCGGCAGGAGCACCTGGAATCGCTGGTGGGCACGCGGCTGGAGGCGCTGCCGATCGACGCGACGGTGCGGTGGATCAAGTGGGGTACGCTCGTGGCGGTGGCGCTCGCCGTTGGATTGATCGTGGCGATGGGGTTCATGCCAGCCTGATCTTCTGCCCCTCTGCTGGCCACGCCGGATACGCTCTGCACCACCGGAGGAATCGATGCCACTGGATGCTGTGGAGCAACGGCTGAGAGAAGCGATCGCGGCGCGGCGGGAGTCGCTGCTTGCGGATCTCCGCACGCACGTGAATCTGCCGACAGGCGGAGCACGGGCACCGGCCATGGATGAATCGGTGCGGCTGCTGGTCGAGCGGCTTTCGGCGCTGGGAGCATCGACGCGGTCGGTGGTGGGGCCCAATCCGCCGGCGTGGTTGAGCCCGGATGCGGCGGGGCGGACGCCACGGAAGGTGGTGGTGTGCTCCAGGCCGAACGTGAAGGGGAAGTGCCGCGTGCTGGTGTCGGGGCATGTGGACACGGTGCACGAGCCAGACTCGGCGTTCCGGTCGCTGACGATCGCGCCGGACGGGAAGACGGCGACGGGCCCGGGCTGCGTGGATATGAAGGGCGGACTGGTCATTGCGGTGCACGCACTCGAGGCGTTGCAGGAAGCAGGACTGGATGCGTCGTGGTCGTTTGTGCTCTCGACGGACGAGGAGACGGGGTCGTTCGCGGCGGATGCGACGTTGCGCGAGGAGGCGGCGCGGCACGATGTGGGTTTGGCGCTCGAACCGGCGACGCCGGAGGGCGGGCTGGTGGTGGAGCGGCCGGGGAGCGGGCAGTTCATGATCGAGGGGACGGGCAGGGCCGCCCATGTGGGGCGGGACTTCAAAAGCGGGATCAACGCGATCGCGGCGGTGGCGCGGACGGTGGATCCGATTCAGGCGCTGGCGCGGCCGGACGATGGGTTGATCGTGAATGTCGGGGTGATCGAGGGCGGGACGGCGACCAATGTGGTGCCGGAGCGGGCGCGGGCGTTCGGGAACATCCGGTGCAGCACGCCGGAGGTCGGGCGGCGGGCGATGGCTGAGATTGGAGCGATCGTCGCGGGCGTGACGGTGCCGCCGGGTGGGTCGCTGACGCTCTGTTCGACGCTCAACAGGCCGGCCAAGCCGGCCACGCCGCAGGTGATGGGGTTGGCGGGTCTGGCGAAGGCGGCGGCGGAGGATCTTGGGCAGCGGCTGCCGTTCAGCAAGACGGGGGGCGTGTGCGAGGGGAACAACCTGCAGGATGCGGGGCTGCCGACGATCGACACGCTGGGCGTGCGGGGCGGCGGGCTGCACACGCCGACGGAGTGGATCGAGCTGGCGAGCCTGGTGGAGCGGTGTCAGCTCCTGGCGGTGCTGATCGCGCGGCTGTCGCGGATGGGATTTTCGGGGTGATGCCGGGTGTGCGGCGGCGTTGGGAATCGCAACCAACAATGCAAAGGCTTTGCACCCCGGAGGACGCAGAGGACGCGGAGAGATTGCAAGATAGAGATCCGGTTGCGGCGATTGGTGTTTCGGACCTTGCCTTGTTCATCTCTGTGTCCTCCGCGTCCTCCGCGGTGAAATGCTTTTCTTCCCCCGCGAATGCCGAGACCGCGGCGGGTGGCTGGTCGATAATCGGCATGGACCCGCGCTGGCGCGTGGGGAGGGTGGGGTTCGCTGGAGAGTTCTCATGACACAGGCCGCTGCTTCGGTTTCGCCTTCGATCCGTCCTTCGTCGGGTGGCACGGTTGCTTCGCAGCTTCGGACCAGCCCCGCGGTGCTCGCCGCGATCGACACGATCGTGAAGGAGGCGCAGGCGAAGAGCGCGTTGGTGACCGACGTGCGTGCGGCCGATCCGGCGCTGAAGGTCTCGTACGACGCGCTGATGGCGCGGGCGGCGGACGTGCGCGGACGCGGGCTCTTGTATCCGTACATCGGATCGGGGATCGGCCACGGGGCTCTGGTTGAGCTCGCCGACGGCAGCGTGAAGTGGGACATGATCTGCGGCATCGGCGTGCACTACTTCGGGCACAGCGATTCGGAGCTCATCCGCGAGGCTCTGGTCGGCTCGATGGACGACACGCTCAAGCACGGCAACCTGCAGTCGAACATGGAGGCGTATGAGTTCGCGGAGGTGATCTGCGCCGAGGCCCGCAAGAGCAGCCGCCTGAAGTACGCGTACGTCTCGACGGCGGGCGCGATGGCGAACGAGAACGCGATCAAGGTGTGCTACCAGAAGGCGGCACCCGCGGGCGTCCGCGTGCTCGCGTTCAAGGACTGCTTCATGGGCCGCACGGTCACGATGGCGCAGATCGGCGACACCGCGGACTATCGCCAGGGCATCCCGCTCTCGACGCTGGTGGACTACATGCCCTTCTGGGACGCGGTAGCGGCGGAGCGGATGGGCAAGAAGCGGTTCATCGACATGTGCGTCGATCACCTGATGCAGTACATCCATCGGTATCCCGGCCAGCACGCGTGCTTCATCTTCGAGTTGTGCCAAGGCGAGGGCGGGTTCAACGTCGGCGATCGGGACTACTTCAAGGCGCTGATGGACGTGTGCAAGGCGCACAAGATCGCGATCTGGGACGACGAGGTGCAGACCTTCGGGCGTACGAACCAGATGTTCGCGTACCAGCACTTCAACCTGGGCGAGTATGTGGACGTGTTCTGTGCCGGCAAGCTGACGCAGGCGTGCGTGACGATGTTCACCGAGGAGTTCAACCCCAAGCCGGGCCTGCTCAGCGGCACGTTCACGGGCGAGGGCGTTTCGTTCCGTGTCGGCAAGAAGATCGTGGAGCGGCTGCGCGACGGGAACTACTACGGCGACAACGGGATGATCGCGCAGCATCAGGCCGCGTTCCGGGCCGAGATGTCGAAGCTGATCGCCAAGTTCCCGGCTCACTTCCCGGCGGTTGATTCGCTGGGCGGCGGCGGGGACCGGCTCGTCGGCGGCGTGGGCGGCATGATGCGGTTCACGCCCTTTGGCGGGAAGAAGGACAAGGTCGCGTCGTTCTGCAAGACCGCGTTCGAGCACGGCGTGGTGTTGTTCTATTGCGGGCACGGGCCGTACCACCTGCGGATGCTGCCGCCGATGGGCGTGATGAAGCTGTCGGATTGGCCGCGGGTCTTCGCGTGCCTGGAGAAGGCGTTCGCGGCGGTGCCGGCCTGAACAGAAGGTGGGCATCGGAATCGCTGTAAGCGATGATGGCGGCGAGGGTTGTCGCAATGCTGCCCTTTCACTGATCCCCGAAAAAGGGTCGATATACCATGGCCTTCCCGAGGGTTCCATCGGACCCCGGGCGGTGCTTCATTCCCTTTGCTTTAACCCCCACGGAAGGGCGGCCCATGTTCGTCATTCGCCAAGCCATGCCGACCGACAACGCGACGCTGCTGAAGCTCGCGAAGATGGTGTTCTTCATCAACCTGCCGCCGAACGAGACGATCATCGCGGGCAAGATCGAGCAGAGTCAGCAGGCGTTTCTGAAGGCCTCGGGCGCGGAGGTCGCGACGAAACCGGCGAAGAGGAAACGCGGGGGTGGGGGTGGGGTGCAGGGGAGCACGAGCCTCGACGAGGACTCGGACCTGTTCGTCTTCTCGATGATCGACACCGACCTGCAGGGCGTCATCGGCACCAGCCAGGTGCGTTCGCATCAGGGCGGGCCGGGGAATCCCAACTGGTCGATGCAGATCACCGAGAAGCAGTTCCGGTCGGAGCCCTTGAGCTACAGCAGCACCCACAAGGTGGGGCGGCTCTACGGCGATGAGTCGGGGCCGACAGAGGTGGGTGGACTCATCATCCAGCCGTCGTATCGCGGGCACGAGAAGCGGCCGGGGCGGTTCCTGTCGTTCGTGCGGTTCCACTTCATCGGGATGTACCGGCGGTTCTTCGCCGATCGGATTCTGGCGGAGATGATGGCGCCGGTGAGCAGCGAGGGCGAGAACGTCTTCTGGGATCACTTCGGGCGCAAGTTCATCCCGGTGAAGTACGCGGAGGCGGACCGCTTCTGCCAGCACAACCGCAAGTTCATTCCCGAGTTGTTGCCGCGGGAGGAGATCTACTTCTCGCTCTTCCCGCTGGAGGTGCAGAACTTGGTGGGCGTGGTGAGCAAGGAGACGATTCCGGCGCGGCGGCTGCTCGAATCGATGGGGTTCCGCTACCGCGGGTTCATCGATCCGTTTGATGGTGGGCCGCACCTGGATGCGCCGACGGACAACGTGGAGCTTGTGAAGTCCACGAAGGCGATCAAGCTGGGCGAGCCCCTGCCGGCGTCGAAGGCCGCAAAGCTCGAGAAGCACGGCATCGTGAGCGTGCTGAGCGACGAGGGCGAGTTCCGGGCGGTGGAGACGCGTTACGCGGTCGAGAAGAACACGCTGCGGCTGAGCGAAGCGGACTTTGACGCGCTCGAAGCGAAGGCGGGCGCGGCGGCGGGGTACACGCCGGTGACGCCTCCGGATGTGGCACCGGCCGATGCGGCGAAGGCGGCGAAGAAGTCGGGCAAGGCCCGGCGCGGCGCGAAGGCGGGGGCGGCGTCGTGAGCAGTGCTTCCACTTCGGGACAGCATGCGTCGTTGTCGCATCCGCCGAGCGATCTGATCGCGGGGAAGTTTGTCGTTCCCGTGAGCGGCGCAGTGGTGGAATCGCTGAACCCGGCGCGGCCGGGAACGGTGGTGTGGTCGGGCCGCGGCGATGTGGCGCACGTGGATGCAGCGATCGCGGCGGCGCGGCGGGCGCTGCCGACGTGGTCGAGGCTTGGGTTTGAGAAGCGGGCGGCGGTCTTGAAGCGGTTCAAGCAGAGCGCGGATGCGAAGGTGGACGCGATCACGAACCTGATCCGCGATGAGACCGGCAAGGTGCAGTGGGACAGCAAGGCCGAGGCGCAGTTGCTCGGGGCCAAGGTGGACATCACGCTCGATAGCGGCGAACTCGGTGCGATGCGCCGCGTGACGGGGTATGAGTTGGACTTGGCGGCGACGCGGAAAGGCCGGGCCTGGTTCCGGCCGCACGGTGTAATGGCGGTGGTGGGGCCGTTCAACTTCCCCGCGCACTTGCCCAACGGCCACATCATCCCGGCGCTTGCGATGGGCAACACGGTTGTCTTGAAGCCCAGCGACAAGACGCCGGGCGTGGGGCAGTTGCTCGGCGAGCTGTATCAGGAAGCGCTGCAGGCCGAGGGGCTGACGGGGCCAGAGTTCGCGGGCGTGGTGAACGTGGTGCAAGGCGGCGTAGACGTCGCGAAGAAGCTGGTCGGGCACGCGGACCTGGATGGCATCCTGTTCACGGGCTCGTGGCCGGTGGGGCGGGCGATCATGCAGGCGAACCTGGATCATCCGGGGCGTATCCTGGCGCTCGAGATGGGCGGGAACAACGCGGCGGTCATCCTCGCGGACGCGGACATCAAGCAGGCGGTGATCGAGTGTGTGCGCTGTGCGTTTATCACGAGCGGGCAGCGGTGCACATGCACACGCCGCGTGATCGTGCATGAGGCGGTGGCTGAGCGGGTGATTCGGGCCATTTGCAAGAGCGCGAGCAACCTGATCATCGGCGACCCGAGCGCGACGCACCCGGTGTTCATGGGCCCGGTGATCAGCCGAGCGTCGCGGGACGCGATCCTGCAGGCGCAGGAGCAGTTCCTCCGCGCCGGGGCGCAGGCGCTGGTGAAGGCCGCGGCGATCGAGAATCCCGCGCCGACCGGCGATGCATCGGGACCGGGGCATTACGTCTCACCGGGCGTGCTGCAAGTGGACCGGTTTGTGTCCTCGGATGCACCGGGCTACGCGGGCGCCGATGTCGAAGTCTTCGGCCCGCTGCTTCGGATCAGCATCGCGAAAAGCCTCGACGACGCGATCGAGCAGGCTAACGCCACCCGCTACGGACTTGCGGCGTCGATCTTTACGAAAGACCAAGCCGCCATCGAGCGATTTCTTGGCGAGGCCCGCGCGGGCTGCGTGAACGTGAACACCGGAACGGCAGGCGCATCGAGCAAGCTGCCGTTCGGGGGGCTCGGTTTCAGCGGCAACCACCGTCCGGCTGGGGCGTTCAGTCTCGACTACTGCGCGTACCCGGTCGCTGGTATGCTGGAGCGGGGCGAGGCCGCGACGGTGAGCCCGGGGATGAGGGTGGACGACAGTTGGCTGTGAGTTCACAACCATCCAATCTCTTGCTCCCGGCGGCACCCGCGCGTTGCATTGTCGCGATTGGCTTTCTCGCCCTGGGAATCCCTCGGTTTGTCGAGTCGGTTGGGTATCTTGTGCGCGAGCTCGCGAGACCTATCGAGCGGTCCGCTGGATACGACTTCGACGAAGCATCGCTCGCTGCGAGCGTGGCACCATCGTGGGGCGAGTACGTCGGGCCATTCCTTTCGAGCGCGGCCCCGGGGGGCTTGATGTTGTTGGCCGGCATGCTGCTTCTTTGGAGCTCGCACGCCACGCGGTTCTTTCCGCTCCTGCTGAGTCGGCGATCCCTTCGGAGGCTGTGATGACTCTCGACACCCGATACTTCGCGTTGGCCGTCAGGGCGATCGGGCTCGTGGTTCTCGCTTTCGCGGCTCCCGACCTTGCGACGCTGTGCGTCAGCTTTGCATCGCTCGTCAAACAGTCTTGGGACCCGGGCACGACGTGGTCGCTCGTCGACATGGGATGGTCGTACGCCCCGCCGACCGTCAGGGTCTTGGTCGAAGTCGCGATTGGCATCTACCTGCTGCGCGGAGGTGGTGCAATCGCTCGTTACTGCGTTCGAGTCAGCGAGTTTTCCTGCCCCGCGTGCGGATACGACCTTCGGGACGTGCAGCGCGACCTCTGCCCGGAGTGCGGGTGCGTGAACGTCTTGCGGGTTGGAAAACACAATGGTGAGTCGGTTTCGTGATTCGCTGACGCCAAGGGTGCTTTCCCGGCTCAGAGAGCCATCGCTGCGATCTCCTTGGCCAGCGTCGCCCCCGCGGCGTGATCGAACTTCTGCGACTCCCAGCGGATCCCCAGCCCGGTCCCGTTCTCGAACTTGGGGATGATGTGGAAGTGCACGTGGAAGACCGCCTGGTGGGCCGCGGCGCCGTTGTTCTGGAGGATGTTGAACGCGGTGGCGCCGGTGGCCTTGAGCACCGCCCGACTCAATCGCGGCAACGCGCGACCGATCGCTGCGGCGGCGTCATCGCTGAGCTGATCGAGCGTGGCGGCGGGTTCCTTGGGAATGACGAGCGTGTGTCCGCGGCTGAGCGGGGCGATGTCGAGGAAAGCGAGGACGTGCTGGTCCTCGTAGACCTTGTGGCAGGGGATTTCGCCGCGGATGATCTTGGAGAAGATGGTCTCGGACATGCGAGACTTTATCGCGGACGGTCGGTGCGAGCGGGAGACGGAGTGGCTCCGCGAGCACGTCGCGCGAGGCGACCTGCGGCGGGTCGGCCTGGCGGGAGCATCGCTGGTACGGGGCGATCAGCGACGTCCGCCGCCGCGTCCGCCGCGCATCTCGGAACGGAGGCCGTTGCTCTGAGCATTGCCGCTCATGATGCGTCCGCCGATGCGATTGACGATGGCGGCGCGGCGCTGCTCGGAGTTACGTCCTGCGTTTCGATTGCCGGCCGGTCGATCGGCGGGTCGCTGGGCGGTCTCGCCCGGGCGTGCCTGTGCCGGCGGCTGGCCTGGCGGCTGCCCGAAGGCGGGCAGTTTCTCTTCGCCCCGCGCCACGCGCTTGGCGAAGTCGTCCATGTTCTGCTCGCGGATCTGCTCCATCACTTTCTCGTAGGCGGGATCGCTGCGCCACCGGTTGCGTTCGTCCTCCGAGAGATTCGGCCACATCTTCGCCAACTCGCGGTAGTAGTCGGCTCGACGGAGGTCGTCGAGGTTGTTGATGCGACCGGTCTGAATCACCGACGCCCCCTCCGCGAAGGACCTCGGCATCGACGGCGGCACCCATTGACGGGCCAGCCAGGCGCCGCCGACGAGCACCGCGATCGCTGCCGCCGCGAGCCCGACGGCTCCGAACTTCTTCTGCGTGGGCGACCAGTCCGTGTAGTTCAAGGCGTTCGATACGGTCGATCCGGAGATCTCTCGCCGCGACGGAGCGGGTTTGCCGGTCATGGACTCGGGCAGATTCAGACCCTCGAGAAGACTTGGGTTCTTGTTCATGGGAAGCTCCGTTTGCGGCGTCGTGGTGGGTGATGCCGGGAAGTGGCGAGGGGGAGAAGGGTGGTGGGTTGGGTGAGTTGGAGGTGGGGGTGGTCAGTTCACGGTGCCCTTGGTGTCGAACTGGCCGGCGTGACCGTCGGCGAAGAGCACGTTGCGGACGCGGTGGAAGTAGGGAGTCGAGATGTTGCGTCCGTCCTGGGTTTCGAACGTTCCGCCGTCGAAGTCATAGAGGATCGGCGTGTTGCTCGGGGTGAGTTTCAGGTACTCGGCGAAGAAGGTCTGTTCGACGCGTTCGCCGGAAAGCGCGGTGACGTAGGTGTAGGACATCCCGCCGATCCGATCGACCGGGGTCGGACCGCTTCGGTCCTGCCACGGAACGCTGAAGATCTCCCGATCGCCCGGGCACTTGTACGCAGGGCTCTCGCGGTCCAGGAAATCCACCATGGCGTCGTTGAATCCGGGCCGCCGGCTTCCGCTGAGCCACGGATTGGGCATGTACTTGGCGATCGGGAAGACCTCCCGGTGGCGGTCCTTGTACAACTCCAGTGCCTGCCCGACGGAGCGCATGTTGACGCCGCAGGCGGCACGCCGCGCGGCGTCACGGGCCCTCGGCAGGGCGGGAAGCAGGATCCCGATCAGCATCGCGATGATGGAGATCGAGACGAGCAACTCGATCAGCGAGAAACCTCGCTGGCTAGAAGGCGTTGTGTGCACTCGGACGAATCCTCCCGCGCGGCCGCGTACTGATACAAGGCAAACGGGCGGCCGTGGTTGTTATTTCGACGAATTCCGACTTTTGGGCGCAGTTGCACGGGAATCCGAACAGAACAGGAACGATTCGACGCTGGCCGCTCCTCGGGGGCCTTCGGGGAGTACTGTCGGGCATGGCAACCGTCACCGTCCGAGCCGCCGTGGAAGCCGACGTCCCATTCCTGCTGCGGATGATCAAGGAACTGGCGGCCTACGAGCGGGAGCCGGACGCGGTCGAATCCACCGAGGAGTCGCTGCGGCACCATTTCTTCGGGCGGGGCTACGGGCGGGGGCCGTGCGCCGAGGCATTGGTCGGCGAGATCGACGGCGTGCCGCAGGGCGTGGCGATCTACTTCATGAACTTCTCCACATGGTCGGGGGCACCCGGGTTGTATCTCGAGGATCTGTTCGTCAGGCCCGAGGCGCGGCGGCACGGGCTTGGCCGCAGGCTTCTCAGCGGGCTCGCGAAGATCGCGACCGAGCGTGGCTGCAAGCGGATGGAATGGGCGGTGCTGGATTGGAATACGCCGGCGCAGGACTTCTACAAGACACTCGGCGCCTTTGAGATGACCGGCTGGCACGTCTGGCGCATGGTGGGGCCTTCGATCGCGAAGCTTGCGAATCCTGAATAGTGCGTTGCGACGCTGGAACGAGGGAGTTCGCGGTCGTTGGTTCGTGCAAACGAAAACGCCGCGGCCTTTGGGCCGCGGCGTTTGCCATCACGTGTGCTTGAGGAGCACAGGCGGGACGCCTGTGCGACTGTGCTGCGGACTTAGTTCGTCTCGCCGACCTGCCAACGCTGGAAGGTCACGATCGTGCCCTTGCCGACGAGGTCCTTGACCTTCTTGGTGGGGTCCATGACGAAGGGCTGCTCGAGGAGGGCGATCTCTTCGAAGAACTTGCGCATGCCGCCCTCGACCATCTTCTCGGCGATTTCCTTCGGCTTGCCGGACTCCATCGCCTGCTCGATGCGGAACTTGCGTTCCTTCTCGACGATGGCGGCGGGGATCTCGCTGGCCGAGACGCCCTGGGGGCGCGGGACGGCGGCGACGACGTGCATGCAGATCTGGCGGAGGGTCTCGGCCGAGATCTCGCCCTCGCCCTGGACCAGTGCGCCGGTCTTGCCGTCGTGGTGGACATAGGCGCCGAACTTGGTCTGGGCGTTGCCGGCAAGCTTGTGCCCGCGGGCGTAGGAGCAGTTCTCGCCGGTGGAGATGCGGACCTCGTCGACGGCGGACTTGATGGCGGGGGTCTCGGCGACGGCGCCGGGGGCGGCGTCGGCGGCGGAGGTCGCGACCTTGGTCACCATGGCGACGAACTTGTCGTTCTTGGCGGTGAAGTCGGACTCGGCACGCACCTCGACGATCGCGGCGGCGGAGTTGTCGGCCTTGGTGAAGATGCCGATGCGGCCCTCGCCCGCGGCGCGGTCCGTGCGGGTGTCCATCTTGCCCTTGAGCTGCTTGCGGAGGATCTCTTCCGCCTTCTCGGGGTCGCCGCCGGCCTCGGCCAAGGCGGCCTTGCAGGCCATCATCGGGAGGCCCGTCTTGTTGCGGAGGTTCATCACGTCTTTGCTGTTGATCTCGGCCATGGCGAAATTCTCAAATCGCAAATCTCAAATCGCAAACTGCGGATCAAGACAAGCGTGGGTGGGTGTTGGGGGGAAGCGAAAGCGAACAACGAAAGGCGAACGGCAGGAGGGCTCGGCTGAGAGCAGTTGCCGGGGCGAAATCTGGTTTGATTTGGCCCTTTGCTATTTGCTCTTTTGCCATTTCCGCCGCGGGCGACTTACTGAGCGGCAGCGCCTTCGGCCGGGGCGTCCTGGCCCGCGAGCTCGCTGGCGCGGGTCTGGGGACGACGGCTGCGGCGGTCGCCGCGGCCCGGGGCGTTGGAGGCGTCGCCGCCTTCAGCGCCGCTGGGAGCGGCTTCGCCGGACATCTGGCGGGCCTGGCGGCCGTCGTTGACGGCGAGGCAGAGCTCGCGGATGACCACATCGATCGACTTCATCGAGTCGTCGTTGCCGGGGATCGGGAGATCGACGAGTTCCGGATCGCCGTCGGTGTCGACCAGCGCGATGGTGGGGATGCCCAGCTTGCGGGCTTCCTTGAGGGCGGTGATCTCGTGCTTGACGTCGATGACGACCAGGGCGCCCGGCAGCTTGTCCATCTTGCGGATGCCGTCGAGGTTGCGCTTGATCTTGGCGAGTTCGCGCTTGAGCTGGCTCTCCATCTTCTTGGAGTAGCTGGCGAAGTTGTCGCTGTTCTGGATCGCTTCGAGTTCCTCGAGGCGCTTGAGGCGGAGGCGGATGGTGCGGAAGTTCGTCAGCGTGCCGCCGAGCCAGCGCTCGGTGACGTAGTGCATCTTGGCATCGCCGACGCGCTGCTCGAGCACGCTCTTGGCCTGACGCTTGGTGCCGACGAAGACGATGTCCTTGCCGGACGAGACCGTCTTGGCGATGAACTTCTTGGCGAGCAGGAGGCCCTTGACGGTCTCCTTGATATCAATGATGTGGATGCCGTTGCGCTTGCCGTAGATGTACGGCCCCATCTTGGGGTTCCATCCGCTGGCGCGCTGGCCGAAGTGAATGCCGGCTTCGATGAGATCCTGAACGAGTGTGTTGGCCATGGGCCACCTCTATCTTGCAGCGACACCGGCGGGCTTCGAGATCGGGCCGTGATCTCCGTCGCTTGGTCGCGACGGTGGTCACGCGGAGCTCGCCAAAGGGCGCTTCGTGGTTCGGACGGGTTCCGCCGCGGGGAGGAACCCGGTCCGTCTTGGAACGTGGAGGCACGAGCCCACGGCTCGCGACCCGGCCGCCGATCCGCGGCCAGTGGGCAGAGTATAGGAGCCTATTCGGGTGGGGCAAGGCTCGGAGCGGGAACTCGTTGTCGGTCCGGGGGATGGGCGGGTTGAGCGAGAGGCCGCCGGTCTCGGGACTCTTTACATTGCGGCCGAGCCAGCGGTCACTGCGGCGTTTGCGCGGTGGTCGTCGGAGCGGCGGGCTCGGCCGATGTCTGGGGCTTGGAGCTGTTCACGATCGCATCGATCGTGCTGCTCGGCGCCAGCCGCGGCGTGCCTTCGGGGTTCTCGAGTTGTTCCCACCCGCCGCCGAGGGACTTGTAGAGGGCGATCAGGTTTGTGAGCGAGCTGGCGTGGCTGATGACGGCCTGGTCTTCCGCGTCGTAGAGGGTGCGCTGGTTTTCGAGCACTGTGCGGAAGTCGACGTTGCCGGTCTGGTAGAGGTCCTGTGCGAGTTGGACGGCGCGGCGGGAGGCATCGACGGCACGCCCGAGCGCGGCGTACTGCTCCTGCGAACTCACGAGCCGCAGCAGCGAGCCTTCGACGTCCTCGAACGACGCGAGCACGACCTGTTCGTAGCGGATGAGCGACTGAGCAACCTGCTCCTGACGCACGTCGATGTTGCTGCGGATCTTGCCCCAGTCCAAGATCGGCCAGCGCACGCCCGGTGCGATGCTCCAGTAGCGGCTGCTCATGTCGAACCACGATCCGGCTTGGCTCGACTGCAGACCCAGCGCGCCGGTGATCGAGAAGCTCGGGTAGAGCTCGGCGGTCGCGACGCCGATGCGTGCGGTGGCTGCGGCGAGAGCACGCTCCGCGGCACGGATGTCGGGCCGACGCTTGAGGAGTTCGGACGGGAGGCCGACGCCGACGGTCGTGGGAGCTGTAGGAAGGTTCTTCGCAGGCGTGAGCTCTTCGGCGAGCGCGCGTGGCGGCTTGCCGAGCAGGACGCTGAGCCGGTTGATCGAGACATCGATGCCCGAGCGGATGCCCGGGACCTGCGAGCGGCGGATCTCGAGCTGGGCCTTGGCCTGAGCCACGTCGAGTTCGCCGACAAGGCCGGCCTTGAAGCGGCTCTCGGTGAGCTTTAGCGATTCTTCCTGCACGCCGACGGCGCGGGTGACGACGGCGAGGCGCTCCTGGAGACCCCGGAGATCGATGTACGAGCGGGCGACTTCGGAGAGGACGAGCACCAGCACGTCGCGGCGGAGCTCGATGGTCTGCATGATCTCGGCATCGGCCGCTTCGACGGCGCGGGCGGTCTTGCCCCAGAAGTCGATCTCCCAGGATGCGTCGAGGCCGAGGTTGTAGTTGTCAACTCCCGAGGAGTCCTGCTGTGCGCCGAAACCGGGCTGTGTGTTGCTGCTCGAGCGGCTGCGTGAGTAGCCGGCGCCGGAGCCGACCTGCGGGAACCAGTCGGCCGCCGCTCCGCCACGGGCGGCGCGTGCTTCGCGGACGCGGGCAAGGCCGAGCTTGAGATCGAGGTTGGAGACGATGGCTCGATCGATGAGCGTGTTGAGCTGATCGTCGCCGAGTGTTTTCCACCACTCACCCAGCTTGGCTTCCACGGCGGCCGGCGTGGTTGTCACATCCGAGGGCTTGGCGGCCGGAATCGCCGCGAAGCCATCCGGGGTTTCGACCGTCGGCGGTCCGGCGTAGTTCGGACCGACTTTGCAGCCCGAGAGCGAGACGGCAGCGCCGGCGGCGATGGTGAGAGTCAGAACGCGTGGAAGTGTGAGCATGGGATTCTGGAGTTGGGAGGAAAGGGGAGCGGCACGGAAGCCCGACGCTGTGTCCGGTCAGTTCGCGGTGGCCGCGGTCGTGTCGGCGGTGCGAACGGGTTCGACGGCGTCGGCCTCAATGTAGACGTCCATTTGCTGGCCGACGAATACGGGAAGCTTGGCAGGATCGAACGAGAAGATCATTTGCAGCACCCGGGTGTCGACGCGCTCGGTGGCGTCGCCGGTGAGGGATTTCTTGGGAATGACGTAAGGCTCGAAGCGCACGAACTGCAGGGTGGTCCTCACATCGCGGTTGCCGCGGAGGAACGCCTCGGCCTTGGCGCCCGCCTTGGCACGCCAGGCGTCGTTCTCATCGATGTCAACGCGGACATGGAGTTTGCTGACATCGCCGACGAGCATCAGGGGCGTGTTGAGCGCCGCCGCGGTCGCGAACTCGCCGGGACGGACGTTGACCTGGAGCACACGGCAGTCGATGGGGGCGCGAACGATGCGGCGTTCGATCTCGGTCTTGATCTGGTTCACCGCGGCCTCGGCGCTCGCGATCTGGGCGCGGGCGACCCGCATGTCGGGGGCCCAGGCGCCCGCCTTGACCAGCGCGAGCGCGGCCTTGGCCTCTTCGAGCCGGCCTTCCGCGGCGATCATGGCGAAGCGGCGCTTGGAGAGTTCCTCCTCGGAGCGTGCACGCGGATCGGTGACGCGCTCGAGCATCTGGAATTGACTCTTGAGATCGTCGTAGGTCGCGCGAGCCGATTCGACGCGTGCCTCGGCGGGCGAGACTTCCTCGGCTCGAGGCATGGACTCGAGTTTCTGCAGGTTCGCGCGGGCGGTCGCGAGATCGGCTTCGCGCACCGCGAGCTGGCCGTCGAGTTCCCGGGTGTCGACGATGAAGAGCACATCGCCCTTCTTGACGTGGTCGCCGACGGTCACCGCGACCTTCGAGACCGTGCCGGGCACGGGCGTTCCGATCGCGATGTTCTGCGAGGCCGTCTCGATGATGCCGGAGCCGGCGATGAACTGCTCGAACGGCGACGTCGGCGGCATGACAACCGGAAGCGCCGGCGGACGGGGCTGGCTGCTCTTCACCACGGTGACGACCGCGTACAGCATGCCGACGATGGCGAGGATGGGAATGAGGAATGCCCTGATCATCTGGTGTCTCCTGTGAGGAGCAAGGGGTGTGAGGTGCGGGGTGTGGGGTGGGGGGTGTGCGTGAACGCGGGGATTACTTCGCGGCCATGTTGGGGCCGTAGAGCTCCTTGGCGGAGCCGACGACCTTGTCGACGACGCCGTCGTCCATATGGGCGATGCGATCGGCGAACTCGAAGATGCGGTTGTCGTGGGTCACCACGATGAGCGAGCGGTTGCCGCTCATGGCGACGCCACGCAGCAATTCCATGACACGGTGTCCGGTTTCGTGATCGAGTGCGCTGGTGGGTTCGTCGCAGACGATGAGCTTGGGGTCGTGGACGAGGGCGCGGCTGATCGCGACGCGCTGCTGCTGACCGCCGGAGAGTCGATTGGGCGTTTCGTTCACCCGGTCGCCCAGGCCGACGACCGCGAGCATCTCCTTGGCCTTTTTGAGCGCTGCGGACCGGCCGACGCCGTTGAGCAGCAGCGGGACCGACACGTTCTCCGCGATGGTCAGCGTGGGAATGAGGTTGAAGGACTGAAAGACGAAGCCGATGGTCTGGCCGCGGAACCGGGTTCGCTCGCTGCCGGCGAGAGCCGAGAAGTCCCTGCCGAAGACCTGGCAGTCGCCCTCGTCGCGGTCGAGGACTCCGGCGATGACGGAGATGAGGGTCGTCTTGCCGCAGCCGGACGGGCCGACCATCATGAGCAGCTCGCCCTCGAAGACATCGAGATCGACGCCGCGGAGAGCGCGGACGGTGGCGTTGCCGGTGCCGTAGTTCTTGGTGACCTGGCGGCAGCGGACGGCGATGGGACGCGTGTTGCCCTCGGGAGCGGTGGCGGAGACTGCGGTGGCGAGTGCGGACATGTGTTTCCCTTCTCCGGATGGAGCGGTCGTGAACCGGGCTATCCCTTGAAGACGATGGCGGGCTCGAGGGCGATGACCTTGCGGACACTGAGCATCGCGGCGAGCATGCAGATGACAACAACGGCGCCGCCCGCGGCGAAGACGAGCTGCCAGGTGATGCGGAACGCGAGCTGAGTCTCTCGCATCGATGTCCCGAAGAACGACGCGATGCCGACACCCAGCCCGAAGCCGATGAAGCCGACGGTGAGCGCCTGCAGCATGATCATGGCCATCAGCTTGCCGTCGCCGACGCCCATGGCTTTCAGCGTGCCCAGGTACTTGAGGTTGTCGATCGTGAACGAGTAGAACATGAAGCCGGTGATGAGCGTCCCGACGAGGAATCCCAGCGAGACCGCGATGCCGAAGTTGATGGGGATGCCGGTGTACTTGAGGAAGTAGCTCACCGTGAGCATTTTGAACTGATCGCTGGTGTACGCCGCCAGCCCGGTGCGTTTGGTGATGCGCTCGCACAAGGCGTACAGATCTTCGCCCGGCTTGGCCTTGACGAAGATGAACGAGAGGAGCTTGCGTTCCCTTGGCGCGAAGGTGATCGCACGCGAGTAGGTGGTGTAGATGTTCGGTTGGCTCTGGAAGGTGCGGGAGCCCTTGCTGATGCCGACGACCACCGCGCGATGGTCGTTGAGTTCGAGGGTGTCGCCCACCTTCAGCGGGACGCGCGGCGAATCGGGCGTCGGGCCGGGCTTGGCGAGCCGACCGGTAGCGCCCTCGAGATCGACGATCACGGACTCGGCGCGGCGGAGATCCTCCAGCCGGCCCTCGACCATCATGCCGGGGCCGCCGATGAGGCTCGAATCATCGAGGCCGTAGAGGTTGCAGTTCTGGAACGTTCCGTTGTCCATGCGGGCGCGGATCATGCCCTTGTACAGCGGGACGGCGGAGGCGACGCCCTCGATGCCGCGGACCTCGAACAGGGCGGTGTCGGCGAGCGGCTTGACGTCGTCGATGAACTGCACCTTGCGGTCCATGACCCAGATGTCCGGGTAGGACATGTCGGTGATGGTGCCGAAGGTGCGGGTCATGATGCCGGTGAAGATCGAGCCCTGCTGTGTGATCACCAGCGAGGCGAGCGTGACGCCCATGACAATGCCAAAGAACTTGGCCTTGTCGTTGAAGAGCATTTTGAGGGCGATGAGAAACACGGTGTTGGCGGTGTGTGAGGTGCGGATCGAATGCGTGGACGCTCTACCCCCGGAAGACCACGCCGGGTTCGAGGTACAGGACCTTTCGGATGCTCAGTGCCGCGGCGAAGATGCTGATGCCCAGGATCGCGACGCCGGTAATGAGCAGGAGCTGCCACGGGAGGCTGAAGGCAAGCGAGGTGCCGCCGATCATCGCGCCAAAGGCCGCCGCCCCGCCGACGCCGAGGCCGTAGCCGATGAGGCCGACCACGATCGCCTGCGTCAGGACCATCGCCAGAAGGGTGCGGTTCGACGTGCCCAGCGCCTTGAGCGCGCCGAAGTGGCGCAGGTTGTCCATCGTGAAGTTGTAGAACGTCTGCCCGGCGACCGCGGTTCCGACGCCGAAACCCAGCAGCACCGCGATGCCGAAGTTGACGAGGATGCCCGTCTTCTCCAGTATGTAGCTGGCGGTGAGCCACTTGAAGCCCGATTCGGTGTAGGCCTTGAGCCCGGTCACACTCTCGATTCGTGCGGCGACCATGGCGATGTCCTGGCCGGGCTTGACCTTGACGAGGATGAACGAGAGCTGTTTGCGCTCCTGGGGCGCGTACGAGACGGCTCGGGTATAGGTGGTGTAGATCACCGGCTCCCAGAAGAAGCTTGGCGTGATGTTGAACGTTCCCGAGACGACCGCGCGGCGATCGTTGAGTTCGAGCACATCGCCGATCTGCAGCGGGCGGCTTCCGCCGTCGGCGGTGCGTACCGCGAGCTTCTTCTCGATGTCGGCACGGTCGACGAGCACGGCATCGGCCTTGCGCAGGTCGAGGCCGTTGCGGGAATCGATCGACTGCGGCGCACCGACGAGCGTGTTGTCGTCCACGCCGACGACGATGCAGCCGCGGCGCTCGCCGCTGGGCAGCCGCATCTTGGTGAACGCCTTGAACATCGGCGTGGCCCATTCCACGCCCTCGACGCCGCGGACGCGGAAGAGCTTCTGCCCGACCAGCGGCTTGCTGTCGGAGTGATGCTGCAGGTCCGGATCCACAACCCACAGGTCCGGCTGCGGCGTGTCGGTCACGAACGAGTAGGTCCGCTCCATGAGGCCGACAAAGATCGCCCCCTGCTGGGTGATCAAGAGCGCGGCAAAAGCGACGCCGATCAGGATGCCGAGGTAGCGAGCCTTGTCGCCGAAGAGCATCTTCAGTGCGTAGTGAATCATCGCCCGCCCCCTGGTCGCCCGCCGCCGGCTCGCGCCCGGGCGTTTTCCTCAAGCCCCCGGATCGCCGCGAGTGAGAACGCCGTGATGTGTCCCGTGAGCAGTTCGAGGTTGTACGGGAAGCCGTCGGTGCGGTCGCGGTACAGGCGTCCGATGACACGCCGGCAATGGAAGTAGTGGAGGATCTGTCCGATGATGCTGGCGCCGCTGCCCTCGACCTCGACGGAGTTCAGGTGCGGCCCCATCTCCTGGATAAGGGCGCACAGGTAGTGAAAGTTGGGCCGTACGCCCGTTTCGACGATCATGTCCAGCGAGAGCGTCGGCTCCTGCATCTCGCGCGACATGATCCGGCCGTGCCAAGTCGGGCGGTTGGGATCGAGGATCTTGGCAAGGAACGAGCGGATGAACCCCTCGATGCGGCGCTCGACCGGAGCGGACGCGGGCACGCCGCCGTCCATCGGATACTGCTCCATTGAGTAGCGATGGGCGTGCGCCACGGTCTCGGCGTAGAGCGTTTCCTTGTCCCGGAAGTGGTAGTTGACCGCCGCGATGTTCGCCCCGGCCCGGGCGCAGATGTCGCGGATCGTGGCCTGGTTGAAGCCGGCCTCGGCGAAGACCTCGCCCGCGGCTTCGATCAGCCGGGTGCGGGTGTCCGGGCCGCTTTCGGCCGGGCTCGAGGATTTGAGCGTTTGTTCAACGGACATGAAACACTCGATTCAAACGAACGTTTGACATAATCATTCTCGCCGTTCGCCGGAGGTCAAGCAGGGGATTCAAACTTTTGTTTGAATTGCCCGTTTGTCCACCCGCCTTCGTCGGCGGCGCGCACCGAACCGCAGTACCGTTCGACGTGTCGCGATTGACCGTGCAGGGAGCGTTGGAACTGGCCGTTCGTGAGCACCAGCAGGGGCGGCTCGACGACGCCATGACCCTGTACCAGCACGTGCTCACCGTCGATCCGTCGAACCCTGACGCGTTGCACCTTTCGGGCATGGTGGAACTCGTGCGAGGCCGCGTTGCCGAGGCGATCGCCCGGATGGAGCGCGCCGTCGCGTCGTTTGGCGCTGGCGAGGCGATTCCGGCGCACTTCCGGTCGAATCTCGCCAATGCCTTCCGCGAGGCGGGCGAGCTCGAGCGGGCGGAAGCGGAGTATCGTGCGGCGATCGCCACCGGCGGTGGAACGCCCGAGGTGTTCAACAACCTTGGTCTGACCCTGCTTGCGCTGGGGCGTCCGACGTGGGCGATCGAGGCGTTTGAGGCTTCGCTGGCACGCCGCCCGCGACACCCGGCGACGCTGACAAACCTGAGTGTTGCGTGTCTTGCGGCTGGCGCGGCGGCGGAGGCGCTGCGCTGCGCTGATGAGGCGCTCTCAGCCGACGCGACCCTTGGCCCGGCGATTCTGGCTCGGGCCGCGGCCTTGGCCGCACTCGACCGGCGATCCGAGGCCCTCGATCTCTACCGCGGTCTCGTGACGACGCCGTTGGCACCCGGCGCGCTTCGCGGGTTGAGCGATGCGCTCTTCGCCGAGGGCCGCGCGACCGAGGCGGTCGAGATTTCGTCGCGGGTCGTTCAGGGCTTTCCAGATGATGCAACCGCGTGGACGCAGCATGGATTGAATCTCATCCGGGTGGCGCGGGTTGTCGAGGCCGAGGCCGCCTTTGCCCGTGCGTGTGAGATTTGTCCCGTCGGTGCCGCACCGTGGGGGCATCGCGGGGCGGCGCTGCTGACGCTTGGGCGCTACGCCGACGCGGTGAAGGTGCTGCGGCGTGCGACGCAGCTTGATGCGGGGCACGCGGAGGCGTGGACCAATCTCTCGACCGCGTTGCTGGCGGTGAAGGACGGTGATGGAGCGGTCGAGGCCGCGGAACGAGCCGTTCGGTTGACGGATCGATCACTCGAAGCGCTCGAGGTCCTTGGTGCGGCATTGCTGGGGGCCCGTCGGTTCGACGCTGCACACGGAGTGTTCTCCGAGCTGATCGCGAAGCGTGCGGACGCCGATGCGTGGAACGGGCTGGGCGTGAGCCTTGAGCGACTGGGGCGCGTGGTCGAAGCCCGCGATGCATACGCCCGCGCCGTCTCGATCGACGCCGGCCACACGGTGGCGAAACTGAACCACGCCGAGACGCTTCTGCTGCTCGGTGACTTTGAGAACGGGTGGAAGGCGTACCAGTCGCGCTTCGCGTACTTGCAGCAAGCGGGGGTTCGTGGGCCTGATTCGAGCAAGCCGCGCTGGGCGCCTGGGGTGAAGCGGCTCGATGGTGCGGCACCGACCGTCCTTCTGATCGCCGAGCAGGGGCTCGGCGACGCGATCCAGTTTGTGCGATTCGCCTCGGTCCTGCGCAAAGAGGCGGCTCGTGTGGTGGTGCAGGCGCCCGAGGGGGTTGCACGGCTCTTGGCGGCGGCGCCGGGCGTTGATGCGGTGATCGGCTTCAGCGACGCGTGCGATCATGACTTTGCGATCCATGCGATGAGCCTGCCGGCGACGCTCGGGACCTCGTTGGAGTCGATCCCGGCGGAAGTGCCTTATCTGGCGCCGCCGCAGGATGCATTTGAAGCCTGGCGTGCGCGTCTGGGGCGACGGCGTGGGCTCCGTGTGGCACTTGCGTGGGCGGGCTCGCCGGGTCACAGCCACGATGCGAGCAGATCGATCCCGCTTTCGCTTCTCGAGCCGCTGGCGGCGTTGCAGGGCATCGAGTGGTTCAGTGTCCAGAAAGGACCGGGGTCGGAGCAACTCGCAGCCGTGTCGTCGAAGTGGTCGATCGCCGATCTCGGCCCCGCGCTGGGCGACATGTCGGAGACCGCCGCGGTACTCGCGCACATGGATCTGATCATCTGTGTCGATACATCGGTGGCGCACCTCGCGGGAGCGATCGGTGCCCGGACGTGGACGCTGCTGGCCCATCCACCGGAGTGGCGCTGGTTGCTGGACCGTCGCGACACGCCCTGGTATCCGACGATGACCTTGTTCCGGCAGCGTGAGGTTGACCAGTGGGGCCCGGTGGTCGCGCGGGTCCGACACCGCCTCGAGCGCCTGGTGCGATCGAAGGTGCACTGAGTGGCCTGTCATTGAAAACGGAGTCCGAGCGTCGAAGGCGTGACCGATGACGGCTCGCGATTCTCAAACACGGGCGGCAGGAGTCGAACCTGCAACCTCCTGATCCGTAGTCAGGTGCTCTATCCAATTGAGCTACGCCCGCACACGCCGCTTGCGCGGCAGGGGTGAAGGATAGCGGGGTGACCGGCGTTGGCAAGTGGTCGGGCCGGGTTCGGCGTTCCGCCGGTACCAGGGGCTCGGACCGGCGGCTCCGGTGCATCCGCACGCACCCGACATCCGGCTTGATTTCTGTTCGGTTCCGGTCAATCATTTCGACCCGTCCGGGACATGTGCCCGGGCGGCGTGTCGAAGCTGCACGCGGGTGTTGTACCCTCGCTTTGGAAGGATTGAAGGAAAGACCATGGCTCACTCGTTGTCCGCTCAGAAGCGCGTCCGTCAGAATGAAGCCGCTCGCGCCCGCAATCGCTGGCGTCTGCGCACCATGCGTGACGCGATCAAGGATTTCAACGAGAAGATCGTGCACGGCAGCGCGGCCGACGCCGGCGCGGCCCTCAAGAAGGCCACGCAGATCATCGATCGCACCGCCGCCAAGGGCGTGATTCACAAGAACCAGGCCAGCCGCCGCAAGAGCCGACTGGTCGCGAAGCTGAAGACCAAGCAGTCGTCGAAGTAACTGATGTCGAGGCACCCGCCAAACGCCGCCGAAGAGGCGGCGTTTTTCATTGCCCCACAGGTCGCGCGAGTGCCGCTCTCGCGTACCGTTGGGAGATGCCGTCGCTCCCCCCCGATCGCTCGCACATTCTCACCGAACAACGCAACCCGCGGACGATGCGTCTGCACGAGTTGTCCACGCGGGAATGCGTGGCGCTGATCGCACGGGAAGATCGAGCGGTGCTTGACGCGATGGACAAGGCCGGGCCGGCGCTCGCCGCGTTCATCGAGGCGGCGGAGCGAGGATTCGTCGCGGGTGGGCGTCTGGTGTATCTCGGCGCCGGCACCTCGGGCCGCCTGGGCGTGCTCGACGCCTCCGAGGCGCCTCCGACCTTCCAGGTGACGTCCGACCGCGTGGTCGGGATCATCGCCGGCGGCGACGGGGCGCTGCGAAAGAGTTCGGAATCGAAGGAAGACGATCCCCGGGGCGCATGGCCGGAGCTCGAGAAGCTGGCCTTGAACAGCAACGACGCCGTCATCGGCATCGCGGCGGGCGGAACGACGCCCTACGTGCTCGGGGCGTTCCAATACACGAACTCGCTGGCGAGCCGCCCGGTGACGGCGATGCTGTCGTGCTCGCCGGTGCCCAAGCCCGACGGCGCGGATCACTTGATCGTTCTGGAGACGGGTCCGGAGGTCATCACCGGTTCGACGCGGATGAAGGCCGGTACGGCGACGAAGCTCGCGCTCAACACGATCTCCTCCACGCTGATGATCCGTAGCGGGCGGGTGTACGAAAACCTCATGGTCGACCTGCGGGCCACGAACGACAAACTGCGGGACCGCGCGATGCGGATCGTCGCGACGCTGACAGGTCTCACTCGTTCCGACGCGCTGGAGCTGCTCGACCGTGCCGGTGGACGGGTGAAGGTGGCGGTGCTGATGCACCGTCGCGGGATCGACTCGGATCAGGCCGAGCGGCTGCTGGATGCGGCCGGTGGCCGGTTGGACAAGGCCATTCTGAGATAGCGACGGCTCGCGGCACGCGGCTCACAGCAGCCGCGCCTGGCGGTCCAGGACGAGCCCCTGATTCCACTCCGCCGCGTCGAGTGGCCGATACTGCGGCATCCCGATCGAGGAGTTTCTGCCGTGCCACGCCTGCCCGTTGCTGCATCCGTTGCGACCCATGTCCGACTGGACGACAGGGCCGTGCTGTCGTTTGGCGGGTGCAACTACCTCGGGCTCGGGCACCATCCGGACGTCATCGCGGCGGTCACGCGGGGTCTGCAGACATACGGCCTCTCGACGACCGCCTCGCGTGAAACCACAGGCGATACCGTGGCCCACGATGCGCTCGAACGCGAACTGGCGGCGTTCCTGCAGGTCGAGCAGTGTCTGGTCACGCCCGAGGGATACTCGGCGAATCTCGCCCTGGGCCAGGCCCTGGCGCGGACACACCGGGTGGCGCTCACCGACGAGAAGAGCCATCGCAGCGTCTCGCACGCGGTCGCGGCTGCCGGGCTGCGTGTGATCGCGTACCCGCACCTCGACGCGCGTGCAGCCGGCGTGCTCGCCGCGGAATACGACTCGGAAGGCGTCGTCATTCTCACCGACGGCGTGTTCGCCGCGGACGGGGCGGTCGCTCCGGCTCGGGCGCTGTTCGACGCATTGCCTTCCCGCAACGCGATGCTGGTGATCGACGACTGCCACGGCTTCTGCGTGCTCGGCCGCTCGGGCCGCGGCACGGCGGACCACCACGGCCTGAGCGCCGCCAACCGGCCGCTCGATCCGCGTGTCGTTGTGACGACCAGCCTGGCCAAGGGGCTGGGTTGCTACGGCGGGGTGATCGCGGGAGCGTCGTCGATCGTGCAGGCCGCCCAGGATGTCGCGAGTGTGTACCGCGGGACGACCCCGGCGCCGCCGGCGATCATCGAGGGCGCCCGCGAGGCGCTGCGTGTCATCGACCGCGAGCCTCAGCGGTTCCAGCGGCTGCGTTCGAACGCGGATCGCCTCCGCAAGGGCATGGCCAGGCTCGGTGTCGAGCTTCCGCCGACTCCGGCGCCGGTCTTTGCCTTTGTGCTCGGCGACAGCGCCGCCATGGAACGCGTGCATCAAGCCTTGCTCGCTCGCGGAATTCTGGCGCCGCTCATCATGTACCCGGGTGGCCCGACGGACCGGTACTTCCGCGTCACGGTCAACGCCGAGCACACGCACGAACAGATCGACCAACTGCTCACCGCCCTCGGCGAGTCGCTCGCGAGCGAACCGCCGCTGAAGAAGGCCGCGGTGGCGGTCGAATCCGCTCCGGCCGCCGCGAAGGACCGGCCGCTGATCGGACCGTGGGACTTCACCTTCCCGCCGAAGCCTGTCGGCGGTCTGGCGTAATCGTGGCGATCAAGGAGCGTGTCGGGCTGCATCACCGTCCGGGCCGAACGCGGCAGCCCGATTGTGCGGGGCAGGTGGGCCGAGACATGGGGGTGCGGATCGCCGTGGGCGCCTCTGCTCGGTCCCTGCGGTGCACGGGACAGCATTCCTCCGCTAGCGGGCGAGGGCCGCGAGCTTGACCTTGAGCTCTTCGAGTCGGAGTCGGCTCTGGGGATCGAGCTGTTCGGCCATGGTTGTTTCGATCGCGGAGGCGATGCTCTGAGCGCGGTCGGGTGTCTGCTGAATGGCGAGGGCGAGGGCGGCGAGCCACGCAGAAACCGAACCTTCGGCTTCACGGGCCTGATCCAAGCGACCCAGCAGGATCAGCCCCTGGGTGCGGGCGTCACGGACCTGGGCCGGCGTCAGGAGCGTCTCCATCTCCGGGAGCGCGTCGAGCGCTCCGATCGCATCGCCGGGGCGGTTGAGTTCGAGGCGGAGCTCGGCGAGCTGCAGCAGACCGCGCGCGACCGTGGCGAGCGTCCGCGGCTCGGTCCGTTCCGCCATGATGCGTCTGGGATCCGCGAGCTGAGCGAGAACCGCCTCGCGGAGAGAGAGGTCGGCGACACGTGCGGCGGCCTCGATGATCTCGTCCTCGTCGAGCACCGATGCGATCACGGTCAGCGCGCCCCTCCGTTGTTCGGGCGCGTTGCGAGTGGCTTCTTCGATCGCGACGAAGCCCGGCACACTCGGCGACTGGGTGAGCACGCCTCGCACCGCGGGCTCGATCAGGAGCGGGTCAACACGCGCGGCGGCCAGGATTCGCGGAAGAAATTCGCTGTAGGACACGAGCGACGTCGCCGCCGCGAGCCGCTGAGCCGGCACCTTGGAGCCTAGAAGCACGGCGACGGCATCGCGGTCCGACGAATCGCCCACCTCGACTCGGAGTTGGCACCCGGCGCCGGACAGATCTCCGAGACTGATGCCCCGGAGCACCTCGCGGATCGGAGCGGCAGCATCCTCCTCACGCAGGTAGCCGGCGCGGTGCAGCGCCCACGCGGCTTCGATGGCGCCGTCTCGCGCCGCCCGGGCCTCTTGCGAGGCGGATGCATCGACCTTCAGCCAGCGGATGATCGACGGCTCGAAGGCCGCTTCGGGCCAGCGCGAGGTTGCGGCGAGCATGGCGGCTGCCGCCCGAGGGGACGTCTCGTGCTCGAGTGCGTTATTGAGCGCTTCCGCCGCGCCGGCGGGCGCGAGATTCGCGACCAGAATCGCGGCCTGCTCCCGGACCCGATCATCGGCGCTCCGCATCAGCTTCAGGACCGCCGTGGCGATGGTGGCATCGGCTCGGTTGTTGGCGGACAACTCGCGCGAGATCAGATCGAGCGCGAGCAGGTTGACCTGGGGCAGCGTGTCCGAGAGCATCGAGCCGAGCAGCGGCCACCGCTGTTCCGGCGGCGTTGCCAGGTGCAGGCTCCGCAGCGAGTCGGTCAGTCGAGTCGTGAGCCCGGCCGCTTCCTGTGCCTTTGAGTCTCGGGCGCTCGCCAGATTGCGGATCAACTCGGCCTGCCAGGCCGCCTCGCCTTCCGGAATTCCTCGCAGGTACGCGGACCACGAGCTATCGTCGGGTTCGAGGCCGAGTCTGCCCGTCGAGCGCTCGAGGGCCGCGTGCATGGTCCGGAGTGTTTCGGTGTCGCGGGCGGCGGCGAGCATGGAGACCAGGTGGCCGGCCGCGGCACGCGTCCGACACGATCCGAGCGCCCGGCCGATTTCCCGCAGCATCGCCGGATTGTCCGCGTGCCTTCTGGCGCAATCGACGAGTTGGGGCACAAGAGCCGGGTCGGCTGTGGCCGTCGCCGCGATGGCACGGAGCCGCGCCTGCAATTGGTCCGTCGAAAGCGTCGCGAGCGTGCCGGTTCCCGGCTCGGACGCAAGTTCGCCGGATTCGACCGCGGCCGCCAGCGGCTCCGCCCCACTCCACGGCGTCGCAATCAACGGGGCCACGAGGCCCGCGATGCGGAGCATGGTGTACGGACGGGTCTGGCGGAGCTTCAACGCCAACGCGAGCCTCACTCCCCCACGAGCAACGACACCCGCGGCCACAGAGGTGCAATCGGATCATCGTCCGTGAGTTCGACACAGTTTACCGCACGGCGCTCCCGATCGGTTCGGGAAACTTCGAAGAAACATGAAACCGGCGCTCCGGCCGGACGCGATCCGGGATCGAACCGGCAGACGTGTCGGTACCGGTGACGCTCGGCGAGTACAGTGACCCGCATGAACACTCTGATGCAGTCGCCGGAGCGGGTGTTGGTGGCGCCGTCCATTTTGTCGGCCGACTTCGCGGCGATGGGAGACGAGTGTCGCCATGTTCTCGCTCCGGACTCGGCGGGCGGTGCGGGTGCAGACCTCCTCCACCTCGACGTGATGGACGGTCACTTCGTGCCAAACCTCACGATGGGACCCGATATGTGCCGCGCCCTCCGCCGGGCGTTTCCGGCGGCGGTCCTGGATGTCCATCTGATGGTGACCGACCCCGAGAACTTTGTGGAGCCGTTCGCCCGAGCCGGGGCAACCCTCCTGACGTTTCACATTGAGCGTCACCGGGGCGATCGCGCCGTCGCACTGGCCGAGCGGATCCGTGCCGCCGGCATGTTGGCCGGGGTGGCGTTGAACCCGCCGACGCCGGTCGAGCCGGTGCTCGAGGTTGTCGGGGCGTTTGACCTCGTGCTGGTCATGTCGGTCAACCCTGGGTTCTCCGGGCAGGCGTTCATCCCCGAGGTCCTGGAAAAGGCACGCCGGATCAAGCCGCGGCTGCGCCCGACGCAGCGACTCGAGGTTGATGGCGGCGTGTCGGAGGCAACGGCTCCCGCGTGCAGGGATGCCGGGATCGACGTCTTGGTGGCGGCGTCGGCGATCTTCGGGAAGCCGCGCGAGGCAAGGGCGGAGGCTGTTCGGCGGATCCGCGATGGCGCGACCGCCTGACGACAGGTTGTTCACACACCCGTACAAAGATCGTACTCAACTTTGCGCGGCCTGAACGCCGAAGTGCTAAACTCCCAACCACTTCTGACACGCGCGGGTCGTCGGCTGGAGCCGGCGGGCGGGTCGGGAGAGGGTTTCGTGTGCGGCTTGGCTCGGGCGGAGTTCCGGGTGGAGCCAGCTTCGGACGGTTCTCGGCGAGGGTTCGCCGGTCCGTTTCGGGGCGTACGCGGGCGAAGGACATGCCCGCGGCACGCGATCGGGACTTGCCGGGAGCGACGCTCGAACCTGCTTCGTACCTGAAGCCGGGAAGGGTGTCGGAATTTCGGTCGGTCACCCTGGAACGCACGGACATGACACAGGCACCCAGCCGCAAGCCGGCCGTCAGCACCAAAGCAGCCCCCCAGCGTACCTGGGCGGACCTGCGCCCCGAGCGTCGGGCGTCGATCCCGGAGGGGATCTGGCTCCGCTGCCCGTCGTGCACAAAAATGATCTACCGGCGGCACCTGGAAGCGAACCTCAACGTGTGCCCCGAGTGCACGCACCACTTCCGCATCGGGGCGACCGAGCGGGTGCTGCAGCTCGCCGACCCGGGCACGTTCGAGGCGATGTTCACGGAACTGCAGCCGACGGACCCGCTGAAGTTCAAGGATCTGAAGGCGTACCGCGATCGGCTGATCGCCGAGCAGGTGAAGACCGGGCAGATCGACGCGATCCGGGCAGGCAAGTGCTTCATCAAGGGCCGCGAAGCGATGCTCGTGTGCCTGGACCTGACCTTCATGATGGGCTCGATGGGCTCGGTGGTGGGCGAGACGATCACGCGGGCGATCGAGGAGGCGACTCCCGACAAGGCCAACGGCAAGAAGGGCCTGCCGGTCATCATCATCTCGTGCTCCGGCGGCGCCCGCATGCAGGAGTCGGGCCTGAGCCTGATGCAGATGGCCAAGACCTCTGCCGCACTCGCTCGCTTCGACGACGCCGGCGGGCTGTTCATCAGCGTGCTCACGGATCCGACGACGGGCGGCGTGACGGCCTCGTTCGCGATGCTCGGCGACGTCATTCTCGCCGAGCCCAAGGCCCTCATTGGCTTCGCCGGTCCCCGCGTCATTCAGCAGACGATCCGCCAGGAACTGCCAGAAGGCTTCCAGCGGTCGGAGTTCCTGATGAAGGCGGGGTTGGTCGATCGCGTGGTCGCTCGCGGGAATCTGCGGAGCGAGCTGGCGCGGTTGATCGACTACACCGGGCGGTAAGAAGAGACGCAGAGACTAAGGGACGGAGAGACGGAGTGGCCTCGCGGGGGTCGCTGGCTCCGGCGCTGTGCCTATTGACACTACTTGTGCCTTGCATTAGTATTCTGCCATGATCGTTTCCTTCGTCGATCGCCGGACGGAAGAGATCTTCCTTCGCGGCGTCGTGAGGGGACTTGACGCCCGCATCCAGACTGTGGCGCTGCGGAAGCTCCGCATGCTGGACGCTGCGGTGCGACTGGATGACTTGCGTGTGCCGCCGGGGAATCGTCTGGAGGCGTTGCGAGGAGATCGCGCCGGCCAGCATTCGATTCGAGTCAATGACCAATGGCGGATCGTGTTTGTCTGGCGGGACGGTCAGGCGGAACGAGTGGGGATCGTCGATCATCACTAGCGAGGTGCCATGATGCGTGCAAAAAACTCCAAGAAGCATCCTCCGGTGCACCCCGGCGAGGTCCTCCGCGAGGAGTTTCTCGTGCCCATGGGCCTGACGCAGTACCGGCTGGCCAAGGCGACGGGCCTGCCGGAGGATCGCGTGAGCAAGCTGGTCAACGGCGCACGGGCCGTCACGGCGGACACGGCGCTTCGTTTGGCCCGGTACTTCGGGACTTCGGCGGCGTTCTGGATGAACATGCAGGCTCGCTATGAGCTCGATGTCGCAGAAGACGAAGTCGGTCGTTTGATTGCCAAGCGTGTGAAGCCGTTCAGGGCGGCGTAAGTTCTACGCGCGAATGGGTCGGATTTGTGGTGTCGCACGCCACGCTGAGCCGTTACATTTGCGGCGTGAACTCTTCGCGGAAACAGATGCTGGTGTCGTTCCTGGCTGGGCTCGCGCACGCAGGGCTGATGGCGGTGGCGTTCGCGCCGGTGGAGTTTGGGTGGGCGGCGTTGGTCGCGATCGTGCCCTTGGTGTGGGTTGCGGTGGGCATGGAGAAGGCGGGTGTCTCGAATGGAGCCTCTCGCGTAAGCGAGAGGTCGGGGGGGAGTAGGAACTCGAACTCCGAGTCTGGCGAGCTCGATGGTTCCGCGACCTCTCGC
>ERZ1066133.178-NODE-178-length-34928-cov-12.025923_pt1 | contig 34928 bp, 25 predicted proteins | sample MGYA00382780_ERZ1066133 | MGnify/ENA primary metagenome ERZ1066133 (study PRJEB33369, sample SAMEA5778363) | biofilm metagenome | biome: Industrial cooling water; feature: Water cooling tower basin; material: Biofilm | place: United Arab Emirates | collected... | reverse complement strand
CCGCCGGGCCGCGCTGGCCCGCGGCCGCTCGGGGGTTGTCCGGGCACCCCGGGGACCTGAGAATGCGCCTGCCTTCCATCCCCAACGCACACGCATCCATCCATGCCCGCCCTGTGTCTGTTCGGTGCCCAGTGGGGCGATGAGGGCAAGGGCAAGATCATCGATGCCCTGGCCTCGCAAACCGACGTGGTGGTGCGCTACCAAGGCGGCGCCAACGCCGGGCACACGGTGGTCGTGGGCGACCAAAAGTACGTCCTGCACCTGGTGCCTTCGGGGGTGCTGCACGCGGGCAAGGTCAACGTGATCGCCAATGGCGTGGCGGTCGATCCGCTCAAGTTGTGCGAGGAGCTCGATGCCCTCGCCGCCCGGGGGGTGCACGTCGACGCGCGGCGCCTGCGCGTCTCCGCCCGTGCCCACGTGATCTTCGAGCACCACCGCAACCTGGACGTGCTCGCCGAACGGCTGCGCGGCTCGGACAAGCTCGGAACCACCGGGCGCGGCATCGGTCCAGCCTATGCCGACAAGGCGGCTCGCTCGGGCCTGCGCATCGCCGACCTGCTCGACCGCGCCCATCTCGAGGCGCGGCTCAACGCGGTCCTGATCGAAAAGAACGCCCTGCGCGAGCGGCTCTACGGCGAGGCGCCCCTCGACCCGCGCCAACAGATCGAGCGCTACGCGGCCATCGCCGAGCGCCTGCGCCCCTTTGTGGGCGACACCGGCGAGGAGCTGCGCCAGGCCTACCGCGATGGAAAGGGTCTGCTGTTCGAAGCCGCCCAGGGGGCCATGCTCGACGTGGACCACGGCACCTATCCGTTCGTGACCTCCTCGAACACGGGCGTCGACGGGATTCCGTCGGGAGCGGGCTTCCCGGCGCGCTGGCTGGACGCGGCCCTGGGCATCGCCAAGGCCTACTGCACCCGCGTGGGGGAGGGGCCGTTCCCCACCGAGGATCACGGCCCGGACGGCGTGCGGCTGCGCGAGCAGGGCAACGAGTACGGGGCCACCACGGGCCGGCCGCGCCGCTGCGGCTGGCTGGATGTGCCGGCGCTGCGCTACGCCCTCGACCTCAACGGGGCCGACGGCTGGATCCTGACCAATCTGGACGTGCTGTCGGGCTTCCCGCGCATCCGCGTGGGCGTCGGCTATCGGCTCGGAAAGCAGCGCTTGGCGCGTTTCCCGGCCGAATTGCACAGCATCGACGCGCTCGAGCCCGAGTTCGTCGATCGCCCCGGATGGGACGACGACCTGACCGGAGCGCGCAGCTTCTCCGACCTGCCGGCCAAGGCCCGCGATTACGTGGAGTGGATCGAAGCCCAGGTGGGCTATCCGATCCGCATGATTTCGATCGGCCCCGCCCGGGATCAGCTGTTCCCGCGCGATTCCCGGCCGATCTGGCCCGCTCGGCGCTAGCGCCCAGCCTGGGCGGCGGAGCTCTCGGTGCGCCTTCGGCGCCGGGCTGTTGTGCAGCTTCTCCCCGCGCTGCCGCCGCGCTCCGCTGCGCAGGGCGGGTGACCGAGGCCTAGCAAGGGCGCGGCCCGTGGGAGCGGCCCTGGCCTGCTGCGGGGTGCAGGCCGCTGGGGCTGCAGGGCCGGGAGATCGCATGCGACCGGCGAGCAGGTTCACGGCCTTGGGCCTGCGGGGCGCCCTGGCGCCGGCGCTCCGGGGCCTTGCCGGGGCCGGTTCGAGGGCTTGCGAAGGCGCCTGCGGGGGGCCCCGTTGCTGTGTTGCTCACGCGCACCCGGCCGGCCCCGGGTTGGCGCGGGACCCGCTGGGGGGCGCCGCAGGCAGGCCGCGGCGCCGCGGCGGCCTGTCGGCCTGTCCGCGCTCCCTTGGCGCTCCCGGCGCGGCGCGCGCTCGGGCCAGGGCCCCAGCGCAGCGCAGGCGCTGGGGCCGGGTTCCGGCGACCCGGGCGCCGAAATCTGGGTTCGCTCGGCGCCCAGGGGGGCCTCAGGCTGCAGCGTCCCGGGCGGGGCGGTCCGGAAGCGGGCTCGCAGCCCGGGGCCGCGTTCCGGTGGGCCGCGGGGTCGCCTATGCTGGACAGTCCGCGGGCCGCGGCCGGCCGAAGCCGTCCGGGGCGCCCCTCCCGGACCGCCCGCCCGCGCTTCGGCGACCCTACCGACACCCCACGCGATGCCGCGGGCCCATGCGGCCCAGGTCGATGCTCACGCCCGATTCCCAACGTGCCCTGCCCCGCCCCGTGGCGGCGCCGGAGCCGCGCCCTGGTCAGGCGGAGCTGCGCGCGCGGGCCGAGCGCGAGCTCGGCAGCGGGCTGCCCGCCCATCTGGCGATCATCATGGACGGCAACGGGCGCTGGGCCCAGTCCCAGGGTCTGCGGCGCGTTTTCGGTCACAAGGAGGGCACCAGCTCGGTGCGCGAGGTGACCACCGCCTGCGCGGAGCTGGGGCTCGAATCCCTGACGCTGTACGCCTTTTCGGTCGAGAACTGGAAGCGTCCGCCGCGGGAAGTGGGCTATCTGATGCGCCTGCTGAAGCGCTTCCTGCGCAGCGAGCTCGAGACCTTCCGCCGCCACGGGGTGCGCCTCAAGACCATCGGCCGGATCTCCGACCTGCCCCCCGATGTGCAGGCCGTGCTGGCGGAGTCCGAGCGCTTGACCGCGGGCCACCAGGGCTTGGTGCTGCGCCTGGCGCTGTCCTACGGCAGCCGCGCCGAAATCGCCGACGCCCTGCGGGCGGTGGCGGAGGACGCGCGCGCCGGCCGCCTCGATCCCGCTGCGATCGACGAGGAGACCCTGCGGCGCTATCTGTACGACCCAGCGACGCCCGATCCGGACATGGTGGTGCGCACGGCGGGCGAGCTGCGGCTGTCGAATTTCCTGCTCTGGCAGGCGTCCTATAGCGAGATCTTCGTCTCGCGCGTGTGCTGGCCCGAATTCCGCCGGCCGGAGCTGCTCGAAGCCCTGCGGGAGTACGGCCGGCGGGTGCGCAAGTTCGGCGGCTTGGTCTCCGATGCGCCCTCGGCGGTCCCGATCCGCGCCCGCGCGCGCGAGCAGAGCCGATGAGGCGCTGGCGGGGCCGGGGCGAGCGTGTCGCCGGCGGCCGACGGTCGGAGGCCGGCCATGGTTGATGCCCTTTCGCCGGCCGCGCAGCGCCGCGCCAAACTGCTGCGGCGCACGCGCGTCGGGGGCGGGCTGGCGTTGGCCCTCGGCCTGCTTTTGTGGGGGGTTGCCGCGGCCGCTTCCGAAAAGCTTGTGTTCGCCATCGCCGCCGGGCTCGGCGTGCTGACCGCCAGCGAAGCGGGCGGCTTGCTGGCGCGCGCGCCCCGCAGCGGGCGGGTCCTGGGCGCCCTGGCGGGCGCGGCCGCCGTCCTGCCCTGGTGGCTGTTGCTGGTCGAGCACCCGCTGCTGCCCTCCCGGGTGCCGATCGCGGCCTACGGCCTGGCCTTCGCCCTGGCGGGCCTGTTCGCGCTGCCGCTGCGAGCCCGCGAGCCCGCCGAAAGCTCCTTTGCCCTGCCCGCCTGGTTCTGGCTGGCCTGGGCCAGCGCCCCGCTGGCGGGCCTCTCGGCGGTCTACGCCCAGCTGGGCCAAGCGGGCCCCGGCGCCCGCGAGCTGATCGCCCTGATCGTGCTCAGCAAGGTGGGCGACATCGCCGGCTATTACGGCGGCAGCGCCATCGGGCGCCACCATCCTTTCCCCCGCTTGAGCCCGGGCAAGACCAGCGAAGGCTGCTTGTGCTCCCTGCTCGGAGCCCTGCTGGCGTCGGCGCTCCTGGCGCGCGCCGGGGTGCTTTCCCTGCCGCTCTTCTCGGCGTTGCTGATCGGAGCGGCGATCAACCTGGCTTCCCAGGCCGGCGACCTGCTGGAGAGCCGCCTCAAGCGCTCCCTGGCCGTCAAAGATTCCGGCCGTCTGTTCGGACCGAGCGGCGGTTTCCTCGACCTGGTCGACAGCTTGCTGCTTTCGATCCCCGTGTCCCTGGCCCTGTGGCCCGCCCTGGCCCGCTGAGTCCGCCCCAGCCACCTCCCGAAACCGCGCGACCCTGCCGTCGACGCTCCCCGTTGAGCACCGAACTCACCATCCCGCTGCGCTCCCACGACGAGGCCATCCTCGTCCTGGGCCCCTACGATCGCCACGCCAAGCTGCTGCGCCAGAGCCTCGACATCGAGCTCTTCACCCGCGGCGGCAACCTGCGCCTCAAGGGCGCGGAGGCCGAGGTCGAAGCCGCCCGGCAGCGCATCGAGCACCTGCTCGGCAAGCACCGCAAGGGCCGCGAACTCAAGCCGCGCGAGATCGAGGCCATCCTGCTCGACCAGGAATCGGGCGCGGGCGAGACCCGGCCCGCCGCGAGCGCGGCCCAGGCCCCCGTCGCGACGCCCCCGGCCCGCGGCCCCGGCCGTCCCGGTGCCGGCCGGGAGGAGGACCCGGCCCGCTTTTTCCCGCGCCGCACCATGGATGCCAACGCGGCCATGGTCACGCGGGCGCTCAAGGTCGGCGCGGTTCAACCGCGCACCCAAAATCAGCGCCGCTACCTCGAGGCGATCGAGAAGACCCCGCTGGTCTTCGGCCTGGGGGCGGCCGGCTCCGGCAAGACCTTCCTGGCGGCCGCCGCCGCGGTGCGGGCCCTGCGCGACGGGCAGGTGCGGCGTTTGGTGCTGACCCGTCCGGTCGTGGAGGCGGGCGAACGCCTGGGCTTCCTGCCGGGCGACATGCAGGCCAAGCTGGACCCCTACATGCGGCCGATCTACGACGCCCTGTACGACCTGCTGTCGTTCGAGGACGTGGCCCGGCTCGAGGACTACGGCGTGATCGAAATCGCCCCGCTGGCCTACATGCGCGGGCGCACCCTGAGCCACGCCTTCGTGATCCTCGACGAGGCCCAGAACACGACCGTTTCGCAGATGAAGATGTTCCTGACCCGCATGGGGGAAGGCTCGCGGGTGGTCGTGACCGGGGACCCCTCCCAGAACGACCTGGAGCGCGGCAAGCAGAGCGGCCTGCCCGATGCCGTGCGGCGGCTGCGGGGTTTCGCGGGCATCTCGGTGGTGGAGTTCTCTTCCCGTGACATCGTGCGCCATCCGCTGGTCGAGCAGATCGTGCGCGCCTACGAGGGCGGGCGTGCGGAAGGCGGCGAGCCGGTCCCGGAAGAACCTCCCGAGGGCGCCCGTGGCTGACCCGCGGCGGGTGCGCATCGAGCTCGATTTCGGCGCACCGCCCGAGCTGCTCGAACGGCTCGGCGCGCGCCCCGAGTGGATCGAGCGGGTGGTCGCTGCGACCCTCGATCACCTGGGCGCCGGCCGACCGCTGCTGGCGATCGCCCTGGTGGACGAGCGCCAAAGCGGCGCCTACCACGCCCTGAGCCACGGCGATCCGGAGCCGACCGATGTGATCAGCGTCGAGCTCGGCGGGGGCGCCGGCCCCGCCGGGGAGGTGGTCGTCAACGCCGAACGGGCCGAGCGGGTCGCGGTCGAGCGCGGCGTGGCCCCGGCCCGCGAGCTGGCCCTGTATCTGGTGCACGGGCTGCTGCACCTGTACGGGCACGACGATGGGGACGAGCCCGGGCGCGCCGCCATGCGCCTGGCCGAACGCGCCGTGCTCGACCGGCTCGGCTTTGCCCCGGACCTGCTGCCGCACGACGCTTGAACCGGCCGGGCGAGCAGTTCCCGGGGCGCGCCGCGCTGGCCCCGCGTCCGCGGTCGGGAAGCACGGTTCGCTCGGCTCCAGGGAGCCGGGCCGAGGATTTCGACGCCGCGCTCCGGCTGCTCCGGGAGCCATGGGGCCAGACCGCAGAGCGCGTGGAGCGCGGCTGCGCAGCCCTGCGCCCAGCGCGCGCGCCGCGCCCGTCGGGATCCCGTCCGGGAAGCGCGCTCGCCGCCAGCGCAGAATCTGCTTGCAGTGGCGGGCGTCGGCGCGGCAATGTCATTCCACAGCGGGCCCGCGATCGGTCCGCGTGAACGTCTGCTCGCGCAGCCGTTCGCGCTCGATCGGGCCTCGCCACCGCGCCGCCTAGCCCGGCGACTCGGTTCCCGACGCATCGATGACTCGCTCCCGCCCTGCCCTGAGTCGCGACAGCCTGGTCGCCAGCGTGGCGCGTGCCGTGGAGGCCGTGCGGGCGGCGCGCGCGGCGCAGGACACGGCCGGCGGCTCCGCGCTGGCGGAGGTCAGCGCCCCGCCCGTCGAAGCGCTCGGTGCGCAGCGCCCCCCGGAGCGTGCCGCTGCGCTCGGGGCCCGGCGCCGCCGGAGAAACGCCGGCAGCGCGCAGCCTTCGGCCGTGCCGCCTGCGGCGCGCGCGGGGAGGGGCCCCGCGGAGCAACCCCCCCGCGCCGAGGTTCTCGACCGGGCGTCGTCGGCGGCGCCGCGCCTGCGGCGCGCCGCGGGTGCCGCCCGCACCCAACCCCAGCGCTGCGCTGCGCCTGGCTCGTCGGCGTCCGATACGAAAGCGCCCGCTGCGAAAGCGCCTGCCGGCAAGGAGCCCGATCCGGCCCCGGCCCCGGGCGATTTGGGTGCGCGGGCCAGCGAGCGCTGGACCAAGCCCCGGGCCCGATCCGAGGCCGCGGCCCGTTCCCTGGGCGGATCCCGGGGGCCCTTCCCCGCGGCCAGCAGCAAGACCGCACAGGGGGCCATCGGGCGCTCCCAACAGCCCGAGGCGGCGGATGAGGCCCAGCGGCGGCGGCTGTGGCGCGCCTATCGGCGCGCCCCGAACGACGAGACCCGCAACCGCCTGGTGGAGGCCTACCAGCCCCTCGTGCGGGAGATCGTGTCCCGTTTCGGCGCGCGCCTGCCGCGCAGCGTCGACCGCGGCGACCTGGCGACGGCCGGAAACATGGGCCTGATCGCTGCGATCCAGAGCTTCGATGGCCGCCGCGGCGTGCGCTTCGAGGCCTATGGGGATCGCCGCATCCGCGGCGCGCTGCTCGATGAACTGCGCAACCAGGATTGGCTGCCGCGGCCATGGCGGCGCCGCCTCGAGCGGCACAAACAGGTGCACGAGCGGCTGTGCGCCGAGCTGGGACGCGAACCCCACGATGAGGAACTGGCCGCCGCCCTGGGGCTTTCCGTGGCCGCCTACCAGAGCCTGTTCGGGCTGGCCTGGCCCCTGGCGCCGAGCGGTGTCGGGCGCACGGCGGAAGGGGATGAGGATGCCTGGCTGGGGGAGCTCGAGGTGGTGCCGGATCCGCGCGCCAAGGCGGCCGACGAAGAGCTGACCCGCGAGGAGCTGTTGGCCCTGTGCGCCCAGCGCATGAGTCCCCAGGAGCACCGCATCGTGTACCTCAAGTACTGGCAGGAGCTCTCCCTGCGGGAGATCGGAGCCATCACCGGGCTGTCCGAGTCGCGCATCTGCAAGATCCACGCCCAGTTGCTCGAGCGGCTCGCCGAGCGCCTCGCGGGCCACGCCGCGGACCTCTGACGGCCCCCGGATCGAATCGGGGCTGCAGCGATCGGGTTTGCGGCGAATCGGAGTCGCGGGGAATGGGCAGCGGCGACCGTGCGCTCACTCGAGCTCCCCGAGCCGCCGAGACGACCGCAGACACAAGTCGTCGGACCCCGCCGAGGCCCTGGAGGTCCGGAGCCGGGAGCGAAGCCCGTGCGAAGCCTGTGCTCAGCGGGCACCCTGTCGGGAGTGCCTCCATCCGCTCACAACCGCCGGAACGCGCACGAATCGCCTCCTGCGAACCCGCTCGAGCCTCAGGCGCCCCTGTTTTCCCTACCTGCCTGCATCCGCCGCCGGAGGCCCATAAAAAAAGGGCGAGGGCACGAGCGGCGAAGCCCGTGCCCTCGCATCCCGCCAGGCTGCCCGAAGGCATCCAGGCCGCGGCGCTTCGCCGAAGCGTTGCGCTCCCCATCGCGGCCAGCTCCGTCCCCGTGTGGAGGCCGGGCGGGATCAGAGCCGAGCAGAGGGTCCCCGTCCGCTGCTCGGCATGTCGAGTTGTTCGTTGTGTTCCGCGCCGCTTGCGCCGCGCGTGCACCCTTGATCGAGCCCCCGACCCGGCCGGATGAAGTCGATCCGGGATCTCCGCGGCGATCGGTTGCGGCCCCTGTGCGCCGTACGGCTCCTCCGCCGCAGGCCCTACGCCCGCGGCGGAGTCGCACGCTTCCGGTGGCGCGGTCGCCCGCGCACTGGGGCCAAGGGAGCCCCCAAAGAACCGCCTCCCGGACGACGTGCGTGAGGTCTCGGACGGCTTCGGCAGCCCGGCTGCCCCGGAGGGGCCCGTAGCTTTGCGTCCCAGCCTTGCGGCTGGTTTGCCCTGTCGCGCCTTCCGAGAGGCGGCGAAAGCTAGCCCAGGATCCGCACCGCGGTCGGGCGAGGTCGGGCCCCCGGCGCTAGCTCGGGGCGGCGCTGGGGCTTACGCTGCTCGGAGCCGCGGGGCTCCGACGCTCCCGGGAAAAATCTTCTGGCTTGGAATCGATCGAAAGCGACCCCTCCGGCCTGCCTCCGGGCCTGGCGCGCCACCTGATCCGGCCCTGCAACGGGGGCGCGCCGCCCCCGGGCAGCTCGGCTCTGTCTGGCGCGGCCTCGAACGCCGCCTGCGGGGATCGGCTGGTGCTGTGGATCTGGCCCCAGGGTCCGGGTCACCGCATCGCCTTCCAGGCGCAGGCTTGCTCTGCGGTCTTGGCCGTGGCCTCCGTGGGCTGCGAGGCCCTGTCCGCAGCTTTCGCCCGAGCCGGGGAGCGGGACGCCCTGCGCGCGGCCGCCGCCGAGCTGCAGCTCGAGCGGCGGGTGGCCGAGCTCGGGGGCTTGCCGCGCCACAAGGCCCATGCCCTGGCCGTGTTCGAGCGGGCCCTGGGGGAGGCGCTGGCGGGCCTGGGGGCGGCCTAGCGCTCCGCCCCTGCGCTCCCCTGCGCCCGCCCTGAGCAGCGCAGCGGCCCTCAGGCCGCCGACCGCGGGCGGGCTCGCCCGACCAGCCACACCAGGGTCGGCGGCAGGACCAGGCCCAGGGGCAGCAGCAGGCGCAGGCCGGCCGGCTCGGCCCCGTGCTTCGAGATCTGGATCAGGGCCCAGGTGTAGACCAGGTAACCCACGAACAGCAGACCGCCTTCGAAGCGGTCGATGCGCCGGCCGCTGGCGAAGATCGGCCAGCAGGCCACGGCGGTTGCGAGCAGGATCGGGAAGTCGAGGCGCAGGGCCTGCTCGGGGATCGCGATCGGGTTGGCGCTGGCGGCGGCCCCCAGCACCCCGACCTGATTGAAGACGTTGGAGCCGATCACGTTGCCGACCGCGATGTCCCTCTGGCCACGCAGGGTGGCCAGGATCGAGGTGGCCACCTCGGGCATCGAAGTCCCCGCGGCCACCAGCGTCAGGGAGATCACCAGATCGCTCACCCCGAGGGCCTGGGCGATCTCGATCGAGCCTCCGATGAACAGCTTGGAGCCCGACACCAGCAGGGCCAATCCCGCGGCGATCAGGGCCAGGTCCACGGGCAGCGTCGCCGATTTGCCGGCGCCCACGCCCTGCTCGTACTCCTCCCGGACCGCCTTGGTTTCACGCCGCGAGGCGCGCACCGTCCCCAGCGAATAGCTGACCAGTCCGGCCAGCAGCAGCCCGCCTTCGACCCGGGACAGGACGCCGTCGAGCGCGGCCAGCCAGATCGCACCGGACAGCGCGATCAGCAGCGGGGCTTCCCAGCGGATCAGCTTGAGGTCGACCTTGAGCGGGGCCAGCAGGGCGCAGATCCCCAGGATGAAGAGCACGTTGAAGCTGTTGGAGCCGATCACATTCCCCAGGGCCACCTCGGACTTTCCCGCCAGGGACGCGGTCAGGCTGACCACCACCTCCGGAGCGCTGGTCCCGTAGGCCACCACGGTGAGACCCACCACCAGGGCCGAGATGCCCACGCTGATCGCCAGGCGCGCGGCGCCGCGCACGAGCCATTCTGCGCCAAGGGTCAGGACCGCCAGCCCGAGCAGGCAGTCGATCCAGGGGATGCCGGTGCTCATCCCGGCAGCCTGCGCTCCGCGCCGGCCGGCGCCAAGCAAAACCGGGGCGGATCCTCGGCGGACCTGCGCCCGCCGGGAGGGGCCGATCCAGGGCCGGGACGCCCCCGGCCCCGGGCAGGACCGGGCGCCGGTCGGGGGCCCTCGAGGGGCTTCTGGCCAGCTCTGGGGCCGGTGTCCCGCCGGGGCGCAAGCGCTGCACGGGACGGCCTCCGCCGGGCGGCGCCTTCAGCGGGTCGCCGGGACGCGCCCGCGGGTCACCGCCCAGGCCAGGGTCGCCGGCAGCACCAGGCCCAGGGGGAGGGCCAGGCGGACCCAGGGAGCCTCCGGCCCAGCCCGGGAGATGTCGATCAGCACATAGGTGTAGGCGATGTAGCCGGCGAACAGCAGCCCGCCCTCGAAGCGGTCGATGCGCCGACCGCTGGCGAAGATCGGCCAGCAGGCCACGGCCGTCGCGAGCATGATCGGGAAGTCGAGCCGCAGGGCCTGGGGCGAGACGGCGATCGGGCTGGCGCTGGCCGCGGCGCCGAGCACACCGACCTGGTTGAAGATGTTCGAGCCGATCACGTTGCCGACGGCGATGTCGCGCTGTCCGCGGATGGTGGCCAGGATCGAGGTGGCCACCTCGGGCATCGAGGTGCCCGCGGCGACCAGGGTCAGGGAGATCACCAGGTCGCTGACGCCCAGGGCCTTGGCGATCTCGATCGAGCCGCCGACGAACAGCTTGGAGCCCAGCACGAGCAGCGCGAGGCCCGCGGCGATCAGGGCCACGTCGGCCAGCAGGGCGTGCGGTTTTTTGTCGTCCAGCCCCTGTTCGAATTCTTGCTGGATGGCCTTGGTCTCGCGCCGGGAGGCGCGCACGGTCATCACGGAGTAACTGACCAGGCCCGCCAGCAGCAGCAGCCCTTCGAAGCGCGAGATCGACCCGTCGAGTGCGGCCAGCCACACGCCCCCGGAGAGCACGATCAGCAGCGGGGCCTCCCAGCGGACCAGCTTGAGATCGACCTTGAGCGGGGCCAGCAGCGCGCAAATCCCCAGGATGAAGAGCACGTTGAAGCTGTTGGAACCGACCACGTTGCCCAGGGCCACATCGGACTTCCCCTCCAGCGAAGAGGTCAGGCTGACCACCAATTCCGGGGTGCTGGTGCCGTAGGCCACCACGGTCAGGCCGACGACCAAGGCCGAGATACCCACGCTGATCGCCAGGCGCGAGGCGCCGCGCACCAACCATTCCGCGCCGAAGGTCAAAACGATCAACCCGAGGATGCAGTCGATCCAGGAGATGCCGGTGCTCATGGGCGAGAAGATTGCCAACCCGATCGAGGTCGGCAAAACGAAACCGAGGCCGAAAAAGCCCGGACTGAATGAACAGACCGTCATCGGGCGTGCGCGGCGACTGCACTGCCCCGAGCTCCCGCGCGGGGGCGCTCCAGGATGCCTGGACGCGGGTTCGGCGCGCGCCTGCGCCCGAGGCCGGAGCCCGCTCCGGGGTCTGGCCCGCGGCGCGGCCGAGGACGCAGGTCCCGGCCGCTGGCCGCGCGAGCTCCGCCGATCGGGCTCCGCGGGCAGGATTCGCTGGCCCGCGGTCGGCCGATCACTCGGGCAGGCTGCGCGCCAACCTATGGAGCGCCAGGCAGCCTTCGAGCACGGCCGGGAAATCTCCGAGCCGGACCATGTTCGGTCCATCCGAGGGGGACTTCTCGGGCTCCGGGTGCACCTCGAAGAACAGCCCGTCGACCAGGCCGGTGGCCACGGCGGCCCGGGCCAAGAGCGGCACCCGGCTGCGGTCGCCTCCGGTGCGGCCGTCGGCGCCGCCGGGCTGCTGCACCGAGTGGGTCGCATCGAAGACCAGCGGCGCCCCCGCCTGAGCCAGGTCGGGGAAGCCGGCCATGTCGACCACCAGGCGGCCGTAGCCGAAACTGGCCCCGCGTTCGGTGGCGAGCACGTTTCGGTTGCCGGTGGAGCGCAGCTTCTCGATCACGTGGCGCATGTCCCAAGGCGCCAGGAACTGTCCTTTTTTCACGTTGACGGCCCGGCCGGTTTCCCCGGCGGCGAGCAGCAGGTCGGTCTGCCGGCACAGGAAGGCCGGGATCTGCAGCACGTCGACGGCTTCGGCCGCCGGCCGGCATTGCTCGATGCCGTGCACGTCGGTCAGCACCGGCACCTCGAATTCGCGCCCCACGTCCGCCAGCCACTCGAGCCCCACTTCGGGACCGGGACCGCGCGCGGAGGCCAGGGAGGTGCGGTTGGCCTTGTCGTAGCTGGCCTTGAAGATCAGCGGCACTTCGAGGCGCCGGCACAGCGCGGCCAGCTCGCCGGCGATGCGCCGCGTCAGTTCGCGGGTTTCGAGCACACAGGGCCCGGCGATCAGGAACAGGCGACCGCCGCCGAAGGGGCGTCCGCGGATCTGGATCGTGGGGCGCGCGTGGGGCGCTTGCATGCCCGCAGCATAACCCCGGGTCCCGCGGGGCTGGTCGCGGCTGCCGCGAGCTTTCGGTCGCCGGCCGACCCCGGGTACCCCCGGGCGCGGGGTGTGCGCAGCGCCCAAGCTCCGCCGGCCGGCCGGCGGATTTAGGCAGCCCAGCCGGGCCGGCAGGGCCGGGCTGCGCGCGATCGGCGACCCCGCGTGGCGGGGCCGCAGCCGCAGCTCAGCGAGACGAGCTTCGGGGTCGAGTGGCAGGCTCGAGCCGTTCGGGCTTCAGCCCGGGCCCGGCACGAGGATGCGGAAGCGATCGCCGGTGACGCGGTAATCGAAGGAGCCCAGACCGCCCAGGTCGCCATCGACCTGGTAGGGCGTGTCGGGCGGGGCCTCGACGCGGAAGGAGCGGCCCTGGAAGAACTCGGTGCGCGCGCCGGGCAGCTCGCGCCAGAAGGCGGTTCCCGCCAAGCGCAGCAGCCCGGAGAACTCGGCGCCGCGCAGGGCATAGGCCTCGACCAGGCCATCGTCGCGGCGGCCCGCGCTCGACAGATGGAAGAAGGCGCCGTACTCCCGCACGTTGCTGATCAGCACGAAACCGAATTCACCCGGCACGCTCTCCCCGTCCACCCAGAGGCGCAGCGCCGGGGGCCGATAGCGCCGCAGGGTCGAAGCCAGGGCCGTGACGTAATCCCATTTGCGGATCGGTCCGCGGCGACGGCGTTCGACCTCGGCCACGGCCAGCCCGTCGATCCCGCTGCCGACGCACAGGAACGAGAGGCGCCCGCCGACCTCGGCCACGTCGAGCCAGGTGGTGTGACCGCCCAGGATCGTCTCGATGGCGCCGTCCACGTCGCGCGGCAGTCCCAGCTCCGTGGCCAGGACGTTCGCGGTGCCGAGCGGCAGTTGCGCCACCGGGATGCTGCGGTCGACCAGCCCCGCCAGGACCTCGGACAGCGTGCCGTCGCCGCCCACCGAAACGACCAGATCCAGGCTTGCTCCCAGGGAGCGCAGGCGGCGCCAGCCGTCGCGCCGCTCGCTGGTCAGGTGCAGCTCGGCGGGCACGCCGGCGGCCCGCAGCCCCGCGCAGAGCTCCTCGGCGGCGCGTGCGCCGCGACCGCGGCCGGCGATCGGGTTGGCCACGATCAAGGCTCGGCGGTAGGGGCCGGACGCGAGGCGCGGCTCGGCCGACGGGGTGGCGACTTCGGCGCCGCCGGCCGGGTAGGCTCTGGATTCCTGCATGGAAGCGCTCGATCGAGGCAAGCAGTCTATCGGCAGCCACGGCGTCGAACCGAGCCCGCCGGCCGCGCCGTTCCCGCCCGCTCGCCCGCCGCGGCGGCTGCTGGTGCTCGGAGGCAGCGGTTTCCTGGGCCTGCCCCTGGTCGAAGCGGCGCTGGGCCAGGAGCGCTGGGAGCGCGTCATCCTGGCCGCTCGGGATCCGCACGGGGCGCGGCTGTGGCCGCGGGCCCTGCGCGATCCGCGGCTCGAGCGCGCGGCCGTCGACCTGTGCGCGCCGGCGGCAGAGCTCTGGGCCCTGCTCGATCGCTGGGCGCCGGATGCGGTGGTTGGTCTGGCGGCCTTGGCCGAAGCGGGGGCTTGCGAACGCCAGCCGGCCCTGGCCGAGCGCCTCAACGCCGAAGCCCCCGGCGATCTGGCGCGCTGGTGCCAGCAGCGCGGAGTGCGCCTGCTGCACGCTTCGACCGACCTGGTCCACGGCGCGCAGCCCCCCGGCCCCGAGGGCTTTCCCGACGAGCAGCCCGCCGCGCCGCTCTCGATCTATGGGCACAGCAAGGCGCGCGGGGAGCAGCGCGTGCTCGCGGCACACCCCGCGGCCCTGGTGGTGCGCCTGCCGCTGCTGTTCGGCGCCGCCCGCGGCCGCGCCCGGGGCGCCAGCGCCGCCCTGTTCGCCGAGCTCGCCGCCGGCCGCCCGGTGACCCTGTTCGAGGACGAGCGCCGCCAGCCCCTGGAGGTCGGCCTGGCGGCGCGCGCGCTGCTCGACCTGCTCGCGCTCCCGGTCCAGGGGCGCCTCAACCTGCCCGGCCCGGAGGGGCTCTCCCGGGCCGATTTCGGGCGCCGCCTGCTGGCCGCCGCCCGCTCCCTGGGCCGGTCCCTGCCGAGTCCGCGCTACGGGCATCGCGCGGACCTGGGGCTCTCCGCCTCGCGCCCGGCCGATACCCATCTGGACGGCCGCCGGGCCCAGGCCCTGCTCGGGCCCCTGCCGCCCCTGGAGCGATCGCTGCGGGCCGCCGCCGCCTCGGCTTGACTTCCCGCTGCGGATGCCGTTCAAAGGCCCGCCCCCACCTTTTCCGCGCCCCGCCGCCCTCCGATGGAACTCTCCCCCCGCTACGACCCGGCCGAGCACGAGGGCCGCATCTATCAGGCCTGGCTCGAAGCCCAGGCCTTCGAGCCGGCCGCGCGGCCGGCCCCCGGCCAGAAGCCCTTCGTGATCATGATCCCGCCGCCCAACGTGACCGGGGTCCTGCACATGGGGCACGCGCTCAACGGCACGATCCAGGACATCGTGATCCGCTTCCGGCGCATGCAGGGCTACGACGCGCTGTGGGTCCCGGGCACCGACCACGCCGGCATCGCCACCCAGGCGGTGGTCGAGAAGAAGCTCTACGCCGAGCACAAGCAGACGCGCCACGACCTGGGCCGCGAGAAGTTCCTCGAGCGCATCTGGGAATGGAAGCAGCACCACGGCGACATCATCCTCGAGCAGTATCGCCGCCTGGGCGCCTCCTGCGCCTGGTCGCGCACCGCCTTCACCATGGACCCGGCGCTCTCGCGCGCCGTGCGCGAGAGCTTCCTGCGCCTGTGGGAGCAGGGCCTGATCTATCGCGGCGCGCGCTTGGTGCAGTGGGACTGCGTGCTCGAGACCGCGATCAGCGACGACGAGATCGAATACGCCACGCAAAAGGGCAAGCTGTGGCACATCCGCTACCCGCTGGCGGACGATCCGAGCCGCTGCGTGGTCGTGGCCACCACGCGCCCCGAGACCATGCTGGGGGACACGGGCGTGGCCGTGCACCCTGAGGATCAGCGCTACCAGGCCCTGGTCGGGAAAAAGCTCAAATTGCCCTTCCTGGGCCGCTTGATCCCGATCGTGGCCGATGACAGCGTCGACCCGGGCTATGGCTCGGGCGCGGTCAAGATCACCCCGGGCCACGACCCGGCCGACTACGAGCGCGGCGCCCGGCACAAGCTGCCGATCATCAGCATCCTCGAGAAAAACGGCGTGCTGAACAAGGAAGGGGGACCCTTCGCCGGCCTCAAGCGCGAAAAGGCGCGCGAGGAGGTCGTGCGGCAGCTCGAAGAGCTGGGCCTGCTCGAAAAGGTCGAGGACATCGTGCACAACGTGGCGCTGTCCGACCGCTCCAAGTCGGTGATCGAGCCCCTGGTCAGCGAGCAGTGGTTCGTCAAGATGCAGGAGCTGGCCGGGCCGGCGATCCGCGCCGCCGAGGACGGCACGCTCAAGTTCCGGCCCGAGCGCTGGAAGAAGGTCTATCTGGACTGGCTCTACAACGTCCAGGACTGGTGCATCAGCCGCCAGCTGTGGTGGGGGCACCAGATCCCGATCTGGTACGACGCCGACGGCGTCCCCGCCGGTTCGCGCGAGGATCTCGAGATCGGCCAGCCGCACCCGGTGACCGGCAAGCCGATCGTGCGCCAGGACCCGGACGTGCTCGACACCTGGGCTTCCTCCTGGCTGTGGCCCTTCGCCACCCTGGGCTGGCCCGACCAGACCAGCGACCTGTCGCGCTTCTACCCGACCCACTTCCTGTCCACCGCGCGCGAGATCATCTACCTGTGGGTGGCGCGCATGATCATGGCGGGCTACGCCTTCATGGATCGCCTGCCGCCCGAGCAGCGCTGCGCGTTCGCGGTCTGCAACGTGCATGCGACCGTGCTCGATGCCAAGGGCAAGCGCATGAGCAAGAGCGCCGGAAACGGCATCGACCCCCTGGACATCATCCAGAAGTACGGCGCCGACGCGATGCGCTATTCGTTGATGATGCTGACCCGCGAAGGCCAGGACGTGCGCCTGGCGGAGAACCGCTTCGAGGAGGGCCGGCGCTTCACCAACAAGATCTGGAACGCGGCCCGTTTCGTGCTGCTGAACCTGCCTTCCGGACGCCCGCCGGAGGTGCCCCGGGATGCGCTCGAACTCGAGGACCGTTGGATCCGTTCGCGCCTTTGCGCGGCGATCGCCGAGGTCACCCTGGCGCTCGACCAGTACCGCTTCAACGACGCCGCCACGGGGCTCTACCGCTTCGTGTGGAACGATTTCTGCGATTGGTACCTGGAGCTCGCCAAGGCGCGCTTCGGCGAGGGCGGCCAGAGCGGCCAGGCCGTGCGCGCCACCCTGGTGCGCGTGCTCAGCGACATGCTGAAGCTGCTGCACCCCTTCACGCCCTTCCAGAGCGAGGTGCTGTGGGGCGCCCTGCACCAGACCCTGGGCGAAGCGCCCAAGACCCAGCTCGTGCGCGCCGCGTGGCCGGACGGCGCCGGGCTGATCGCGGACCCCGCCGCCGAGGCCGACCTGGCCCTGGTGCAGGACGTGGTGCGCGCCGTGCGCAACGTGCGCGCCCTGACCATGGTCGCCGAGCGCAAGCCCCTGCGGGCGCTGCTGTCGGTCGCCGGCGAGCGCGAGCGCGCCGCCCTGGAGGCCTCGCGCAGCCGGATCTTGGCGCTGGGTGTGCTGGAGGGCCTCGAGATCGGGGCGGCCCTGGGCCGCCCGGCCAACGCCGCCGCCGCCGTGGCCGGCTCGGTCGAGGTCTTCATCCCGCTGCCGCCCGAGGTCGACACGGCCAAACTCAAGGAAACCCTCGAGAAACGCTCCCAAAAACTGGCCCAGACGATCGAGGCCGGCGAAAAGAAGCTCGAAAACCCGGGCTACCTCCAAAACGCCGACCCCGAAACCATCGAAGCCGACCGCCAGCGCCTGTCCGAAATGCGCCAGGAGCAGGACCTGTTCCAAAAGAACCTGTCCGGCTTCTGAGGCAGTCTTCCTGGGGCGCGTCGGCAGCGCGCCCCGCCCAGCGCCGCGCCCCGCCCAGCGCCGCTCCCGAGCCGCGGCCTGGGGCTGGCCTGCTTGCGCCCGGCGGAGCTAGGTTTGTCCAGCCATGCGGCGCAGGCCTTCGAAGATGGCCGCGGCGACCTGCTCCGGGAAGTCGGAGGGAAGGCGAGCTTCTGTCCGCTGGATCGCCTGCGGCACGGCCTCCCGCAGGGCTTCCACCAGCCCCGTGACCGCCGCCGTGGGCAGGCCCGCCCGGCGGCCCGTCTCCAGGTAGTGCTCTGCTCGGATTTCGGTCCAGGTGTAGGGGTGGGTGCAAGCGCGCCAGCCCATTGCCATCCTCACCTCGTTGCGGTGCACCTGTTTTTGCTTCAGCAGCGGCCACAACGACATGATGTCGTAGAGCGGGGTGCTCTCGAAGCCGCCGCCGGGGTGTATGTGGATGGAAAAGTTCTTGGCATGGCCGTCGGTGGCGGCCAGCCAGTGGTAGAGGATCTGGGCGCGCAGGAAATCCAATCGGTCTCGCTGGGCTTCCATCGAGCGCGACAGCAATTCGAGACAAGCGAGCATTCCGGGCCCGCCGTCGGCTTCGTACTTGTGGGTTGGGCCGATGCCGTGGGCTTGGCACAGGTCCTCTTGGTGGGAGCGCACGATCCAGGTGCCGTCGGTGGCTAGGCGGCGGTCGAAGCGCTCGACCACCAGCACCTCTTGATCTTCGAAGCGGGCGATCCAGGTGTCGGGGGTACGCAGGCCCAGTTCGCGCGCGATTTGGAGGCACAGCCACTCGTTGGCGACGCTGCTCGACAGGTCGTACCCGTTTGGCAACCGTCCGATCGGGAGTTTCAGCAGGTGGGTCGAAGGGGTGGCACCCAGCGGTATCTGCCAACGGTCCTCGTGGAGCAGCAGGGCCGTCTTGTCCTGGGCGCCTGCCAGGGAGATCCGAAACTCAGCGGCTCCCGGTTGGACCCCGGGGGGCTGGGTGCGGACCGAGCGCAGGTGTCGCGCCACCAGGGCCTCGTCCAAGGGCCAGCCTTCGATCCGGCGCACATCGCCAGCCGCTCCGGGCTCCAGCAGCTGCAGCGCCCCGATGCAATCCCTGCCCGCGGCGCTCAGCAAATCGTAGGTGCTATCGCTGGCCGCCCCGGTTGTCCGTGCCATGCGCTGGCGCGACTCCGGGCGATCGGGCAACAGGTTTCCGAACCAGTAGTCAAGCTCGTCTCCCGAATAGGGGGCTTTGGCGAGCGGGAAGCGCACGGAGAGCGGCAGCGCACCGGGGGCCTGTAGCCAGTTGGTCGCATAACTGAAGCGCAGGTTTCCACCCGACGCTCGCTCCAACTGGCCCACCGCCTCGCCGTTCATCCGGACCTCGAGCGGGGGGTACTTCCGGCGCCTGGCCATCAGCCTTGCTCCCAGGGGGCTCGAGGCAGGTCGCTGGACCTCTCGAACAGTCCCAAGTCGAGGCCCAGGGCGTTGAGCAGGGCCACGAGCTGGTCGAGGGACCCGAGACCTAAGCCGCGTTCGAGGCGCGAAACCGAGGGCTGGGTCAGGCCCGCCCGGGCCGCCAACTGGGCTTGGGTCAGCCCCAGATGGAGGCGGCGATCGCGGACCTGGCGGCCCAGCTCAAGGCCGGAGCGGATGGGCTGGGGACGGGCCGGGGTTCCCATTCATGTATTGTATACGCCTGGTTTATGCTTCAAATGCATAGATGGCCGGCATTCACCTCGTAAATGGGACGCCCGCCCTTTCCAGGACCCCAGCGGGCGGGCCTGCGGCGGGGCGCCGGGCCGGACGGTTCGGAGCGGTGCGGCCGCGTCCCGGTGTGGCGGCACCCCGGATGGCCCAGGGGCTGAGGGTGGTCCCCGGTCGCCCGACCGCCGGGGGGGGGCTGGGGGGAGCGGCTTTCGGGCGCGAAAACGGAGCGGGGCCGGCCAGGGGCTGCCTGGCCGGCCCCGCTCGGGGACCGTGGGGAGGGGACGGGGCTAGGGTCAGCCGCGCCAGTCGTCGAAGGTGCCGCGCTGGACTTCCAGGGGCAGGGGGAAGACCAACAGCTCGTTCTTGGAGGGCGTCAGCAGCTTGATCTCGAAGCGCGCGGTGTCGTGCTCGGGGCCCTTGTCCTCTTCCTTGACCGCGAACTTGGGCGGTTCGTAGGGGATCAGGGTCAGGGTCGAGGGCTCGGGCTTCTTGGTGCGAACGGCCTCGATCCCAACAGCCTCCAGGGCCAGGACCGGCCGGCCTTCGAGGTCGAAGAAGAAGAACTGGTCTTTGGTCAGATCGCCGACCTGGCGCAGGGCTGCGAGGGCCTCCGCGGCCGGGTCCGGCTTTTTCTCGGCGGGGGCCTGGGGCGCGGGCTCCTGCTCCTGCTTGTGGCGCACGGCCTCGCCGGGCACCGGCTCTTCCCCGGCGGGCTTCTTGGGCTTCGGCGGCTCGCCCCCGGCTCGGTAGGCGACCAGGTAGGTGCCCGGTTCGAGGGCCGGCTTGGCCAGGGAAACGCTGGTGGTCAGGATGCCCAGGGCCACGGGACCCTGCTCCAAACTGGCCTGGTTCAGGGCTTCCAGGCTGCGCAGCTCGGTTCCGTCCGCGGGCACGAAGGCGAAGCTGTTGAAGCCCTGGATGACCGCGTAGCTCGATTGTACCTCGGGTCCTTTGCCCCCCAGGGACGGGGTCGCACCCAGGCGGACCTTGCCCGGGGAGTGCTTCCACCGGTAGCGGCCCGCGGCGCTCGCCGGGGCCAGGTCGGCCGCGGCACGGATGCCGGGCGGCAGTCCCTCGATCAGGTTGCGCAGGGAGGTCTCCAGGGGATTCTGATCGGCGGCGCAGCGGAATCCGGTCGCCGTGGCGATCTTGAAGCGGTCGGTGCCCCGCCGGGTGGTCAGCCGGGCGGTCATGTGGTTGCCCACGAAGGCGCCGCCCACGACGACGCGCTGGTCGGCGTCGAAGGGGGCCGCCAGGGCGATTTTCTCGCCCCGCGGGCCGACCTCGAGGGTCTCGGTCTTCCAGCGCTCGATCAGCGGCTTGAACGGGCTCGAGGTCCACTCCCACACGTTGCCCGACATGTCGTGGACGCCGAAGGGGCTGACCCCGCCGGGGTTGGCCCCCGCCGGCATCACGCGGGTGGTCCTGTTGCGGTGGAGTTCGGCGGTGTTCACCAACCCATCGACCCAGTCGTTGCCCCAGGGGTAGCGCTGCCCCAGCTTGTCGGCGCCGCGGCCGCCGGCGGCCTGGAACTCGAACTCGGTCATCAGGCGCAGGCCGGCCCAGCGGGCGTAGGCCTCGGCGTCCTGGTAGTCGACGTTGACCACCGGGAACGCCTCCTGGCCCGCGGGCAGGGCCCAGGTGCTGGTGGCGTAGTTCTTTTGCCACCAGGCGATGCGGTCGAAGGGGGTCGCGGGCGGCACGGGCCGGCCTTCGCGCTTGGCGGCCTCGCGGGCCTCGAAGTCCGCCTTGACGAAGGCGGACTGGGCCTCATCGATCGCCTGTGTGCCCCAGTCGATCGGCGGGCGGTGCCCGGTCGAGCGCACGAACTCGAGGTATTGCTCGTTGGTCACCTCGGTGCTCTGGAGATAGAAGCCAGCCACCTCCAGGGTCGGGCGGCGCTTGGTCTCGCCGGCGTACTCCGGGGCCAGATTGGGGGCCAACTCCGCCGCGGTGGCGACGTTTTCCTTGATCAGTTTTTCGAGCTCCTCCAGCGGCGCCCCGAGCACGATCTGTTGGGGCGGGACGAAGACCATGCCCGGCGGCGGCGTGGGGGCCGCGGCCTCCGGGGCCTTGGAGCCCTTCTTGTCGGCCTTGTCCGCCTTGTCGGCCTTCTCCGCCGGCTTGCCGCTCCCCTGGGGAATCACGGGCTGCCGGCTGGCGCGCGGGGCTGCGTTCAGCGGCTCGGGCACCGCGGGGGCCGCGACCCTGGGGCTGCAATGGCCGGGGGCCGTGATCACTGCCAGGCAGGCCAGGCCGATCAGGCCGGGGACCAGGAGGGGTTTCGGGTTCATCGGGTGGATGCCGGGGGCTGCGCCCGGGGGCCGGGGAGTATCCGCTCTGAGCCGGGCGGTTACAGCCGGCTCGGAGGGCCGAACGGTCCGGGCTCGCGCTGGGGGGCTCGGGCGGGCATCCTAGCGGGCCGCGTGGCCGAGCGCCGGGGGCTCCCGGGCGGCACCCGCCGCCGATGGCCAAAAACCCCCGACCCTTCCGTCGCCTCGTGGTCCCGCCCGCCTGGGCGGGCCAGCGCCTCGACAAGGCGCTCTGCGACCTGCTGCCCGAGCTGTCGCGCACCCGCATCCAGGCCGGCATCCAGGCCGGGATGGCGCGCCTCGATGGCCAGCCCGCGGAGCGCCCCGCCCAGCCCCTTGAAGCGGGGCAGGTGCTCGAATGGAACCCCGAGTGGGCCCCGGCCCCGGAGCCGGTGGCGGCCGGGCCCGAGCCGCGCGTGCTGTTCGAGGATCGCCGGCTGGTGGCGATCGACAAGCCGGCCGGCATGCTGACCCACCCGGCGGGCTCGAAGCGCGGCTGGAGCGCCTCGGAGTGGGCCCAGGGGCGCTACGGCCGCCTGCCGGAGCTGCAGGGCGAGGACCGCCCGGGTATCGTGCACCGGCTCGACGCGCAGACCTCCGGGGTGCTGGTGATCGCCCTGGACGAGGCCACGGGCCGGGCGCTGCTCGAGCAATTCCAGGAGCGCCGCGTTGCCAAGCGCTACCAGGCGCTGGTGATCGGCGTTCCGCGCTTCTTGACCGATTGGATCGCCGCGCCGATCCAGCGCTCGACGCGCTCGCCCGACCGCATGGCGATCGCGCCGGAGGGCCAGGGCCGGCCCGCCGAGACCTTCTACGAGCGCCGCGAGGTTTTCGCCGAGTCCGCCTGCCTGGGGCTCGAGCCCAAGACCGGCCGCACGCACCAGCTGCGCGTGCACCTCGAGTCGATCGGCCATCCGATCCTCGGCGATCCGCTCTACCGCGGCAACGTGCCGGAGCTGCTGCGCCGGCGCCTGCCGCGCGCGCCGCGGGTGATGCTGCACGCCGAGCGCCTGGTCGTCCAGCATCCCGAGGACGGCCGCGAGCTGTGCTTCGAGTGCGAGCCGCCCGCCGACTACCAGTCCGTGCTGGCCGAGCTGCGCGCCGGCCCGCGGACCTGACAGGCGGGCCTGACGCTACCCCTATTGGTTACTGCTTCGGGTCGGGCTGCTCCCAATCGGTATCACGGATTCCGCGAGGCGACCCGCAGTGTGGAGGCGGAAACCGCTGTATCGGAGCGGCACCCTAGGTAGGGGGGCGAAAATCCCGGGACCAGGCTTGGAGTCCCGGTCTCGAGCTGGGGATTGACAGGGGGGGGGCTGGCCTTAGGCTCGACTACATCGTGGGATTCACTTCCCCAGGGCTTCGCCTCCCCGGACCTCCCTCGAACCTACCTTGCCAACATGCTTCGCACCAATTCTTCGATCGCAGCCGCCATTGTGCTGTTCCTGCCTGCCGCATCCAACGCAAGCGCGCAGATCGTGGTTCCGATCCCTTGCCCGGGCTGCGTTGCGAATCCTGGTCCGGTCGATACGGATGCGAATCTGCTGCTCACCAAGACGCTCAAGATCGAGGTCGCTGCTTCGAGCGGAATCTGCCTGAAGATGCACCTCTACGAACAACCCATCGGAGCCTGTGTCCTGGGTCTCAATTGCAAGGCCGATGTGACTGTGACCTGGAATCTCGGGACCGGCGAGGCGCCTCTGAACCTGATCGCCACCCTGCCCAACGGGACTACCCACTCGACCCCGATCCAGGCCAGTTTCGCCGAGCTGCTCTGGGGCTTCGGCTCAAGGGAGATTCCCTACGGCGGCAGCGGAGGCATTCGCTTGCTGGCCTGCGGAAGTGGAATCACCCAGTTCTCGGCGGCAGCCGCAGGGCTTGCGGTCCAGACCCAGGTCAGCTGCTCAGGCTGCGCTGACTGATGTCGAACCACGAAAGAGACTCTGCTGCGCGTGCGGGACACGGCTGGGCCAGCATCTCGCTGTTTGGCGCTTGCGTCGCTGCGCTGCTGTGGCTGATCTTTGGGGCGCGAGCCCCTCTACAACCGGATACGGGCGGAGCGCTGCCTGCGGCAGCTTCGGTCGACGGCGATCCCCCGGGCCCGTAGGTCCAGAATGCGCCTCCCGCTGCAGAAGCGCCCGAAGCTGCTGAGCTCCCCACGGATCCACCCGCCGGCCCCAGGAATGCCCGAGAGTTCCTCGCCGATTACCCGGGAGGAGAGGCCATCCTGGCGGCGCTGGTGGCCAAGGGTCACGACGTGGACCTCGCACCGCCGCTGGAGCCCCTCGACAAGGTCTGGAATAGCATTCTGGACCAGTTCGTGCTCTCCCCGGCGGATATCGAAAAGCGCAGCGCCATGAGCCTGCGTTGGGACGCCACCTGGAGCAACGAGCAGATCGCCCAAGAATTCAGTCTACCTCTCGGTACCCGGCAGTTGGAACCGGGAGAGCTGCAAGCCTTGTGCGCACCGCTCAACGAGCGCATCCTGCAGCAGGCACGCGAAACCCACGAGGCCTACAGCGCGGCGCTCCAGACGGCCCTCAACCAGGGGGACTTCCTGGCGGCCCCCTACATGAGCCAAGGAGCCGAGCTTTGGAAGCAGAAGTTCGAGCGCGGACCTGAGGACCCCGTGATCGCCTCCATCGGTCTGGTGCATCGCGGTTGGTCGGTCACCTTGGGGCTCTGCTCCAGCACCTACCCACCCTATACCGCCGCTCGCAATCGGCTCACCCAGCTCGAGCTCGATCGGCTCTTGGCCTTGCAGGCGTTCTTCCAGCCCCGCTGAGGCCCGCCCGGCCCAGCGCGGGCTCAGCCGCGCTCCCTCCCAGCGATCTCCCTCCCAGCGATCTCCCTCCCAGCGACAAAGTCCGCCGGTGCCTTGACGGCAGGAAGCGATGCGCCGGCCTAAAGCGCGGGCAAGGCCCCGGCCTGGACCTGGGATCGAAGGGGTTTCGACGGCCTGATCGTTCGGGCCGCTGGGGGGCGCGGCTTCGAAGGGGTCCGGGCGGTGCGGCTTCGTCCCTGAGGCCCGCGACCCGCCTCGGTGCGCGGCTCCGCCCAGGGATGGCGCAGCCCAGGGATTCCGGGCTGCGAGGGCTCGACACCCACCACGCCGTGGGACCCGGCGGGGACGGCGCGGCCCCGCCGGGCGCACCGAGGGAGGCCCGCGGAGCGACCCGACCAGCTTGGCCGCAGCCCTGCGGGGCGCCGGCGGGTCGCCGAGGACCCGGGTCGGCGGGTGGTCCGGCCCGCGGGCTTCTTGCCCCTGCGCATCCGCGCGGGGGCGCCCGCGGACGGCAGCGAGCGGGCCGGGACCGCCCGACGCCCCGCCTCGGCCGCTCGAGGACGGACACATCCGGCTGGCGAAGGCGGACCCGCCGGAAGCGCGCGGCACCGGCTCGGCGAGGCTAGGATCTCGCCCCGCGCGGGACCCCGCGCGCCCCCCTATGGATCTGCACGCCGCCCTGCCTGGGCTGGTCCAGGCGCTCGATCACATCGCCGTCGTCGTCCCTTCGATCGCGGCCGCGCGCCCGATCTATGAGGGCCTGCTGGGCATGCCCGGGGGCGAGCCCGAGTACGTCGCCGACCAGAAGGTCAACGTGCTGTGCGTCTCGGCCGGCGGCCAGCGCATCGAGCTGGTCGAGCCCGCGGCCCCCGACTCCCCGGTATCCGGATTCCTGGCGAAACGCGGCCCGGGCCTGCACCACCTGGCCTACCGCGTCGCGGACGTGGCCGAGGCCATCCGCCACCTGGAGGCCGCCGGCGTGCAGATGATCGACCGGGCCCCGCGTCCGGGAGCCCACGGCACGCGCATCGCCTTCGTGCATCCCAAGTCGACCGGCGGCGTGCTGACCGAGCTGGTCCAGCTTCCGGCCCAGGCCGGCCACTGAGCCCGCGCCCTGCCCGTTCCCGCGCCGGGCCCAACGACCGCCCGGCGCGACCGATTTCCCCCCAACCCCGACCGACTCGATGACCCGCGAGACCCCCCTCGATCGTCTGCGTCGCATGCGCGAGGCTTCCCTGGCCGGAGGCGGCCCGGAGCGCATCGCCGCCCAACACCAAAAGGGCAAGCTGACCGCCCGCGAGCGCATCGACTTCCTGGTGGACGAGGGCTCGTTCGTCGAGCTGGACCGCTTCGTCACCCATCGCTGCAGCGACTTCGGGATGGACAAGCAGAAGATCCTCGGCGACGGGGTGGTCACCGGCCACGCCCGCGTCGACGGCCGTCCGGTGTTCCTGTACAGCCAGGACTTCACCGTGTTCGGCGGCTCGCTCTCGGAGACCCACGCCGAGAAGATCTGCAAGGTCATGGACCAGGCGCGCAAGGTCGGCGTGCCGCTGATCGGCCTCAACGACTCGGGCGGCGCGCGCATCCAGGAGGGCGTGCAGAGCCTCGGGGGCTACGCGGAGATCTTCTGGCGCAACGTGCAGAGCTCCGGGGTGATCCCGCAGATCTCGGCCATCCTCGGGCCCTGCGCGGGCGGCGCGGTCTATAGCCCGGCGATCACCGACTTCATCTGCATGGTCGAGAACACCTCGTTCATGCACATCACCGGGCCGGACGTGGTCAAGACCGTGACCCACGAGGATGTGACCAGCGAGGAGCTGGGCGGTGCCGAGGTGCACGCCTCGCGCTCGGGCGTGGCTCACTTCACCAGCCCGGACGACAAGAGCTGCATGCAGCTCGTGCGCCGGCTGCTTTCCTATCTGCCGCTCAACAACGGCGAGGAGCCGCCCTTCGTCCAGAGCGACGACCCCAGCGACCGCAGCGACGAGCAGCTCGACCTGCTGGTGCCGGAGGACCCGACCAAGCCCTACGACATGACCCGCATCATCGAGCTGGTCGTCGACGAGGGCAGTTTCCTGCAGGTGCTGGAAGGCTACGCCCGCAACATCCTGGTGGGCTTCGCGCGCCTGGGCGGCCACGTGGTCGGGATCGTCGCCAACCAACCCTCGGTTCTGGCTGGCTGCCTCGACATCAACGCCTCGATCAAGGGCGCGCGCTTCATCCGCTTCTGCGACGCCTTCAACATCCCGGTGGTGACCTTCGAGGACGTGCCCGGGTTCCTGCCGGGCACCGAGCAGGAGTATGGCGGGATCATCCTGCACGGAGCCAAGCTGCTCTATGCCTACTGCGAGGCCACGGTGCCGAAGCTGACCGTGATCACGCGCAAGGCCTACGGCGGGGCCTACGACGTGATGGCCAGCAAGCACATCCGCGCCGACCTCAACCTGGCCTGGCCCAACGCGCAGATCGCGGTGATGGGTGCCGCCGGCGCCGCCAAGATCATCCACCGCCGCGAGATCCAGACCGCCTCCGATCCGGCGGCGATGGAGCGCCTCAAGACGGCCGAGTACGAGCAGAAGTTCAACAATCCCTTCCAGGCCGCCGCGCGCGGCTTCGTCGACGACGTGATCGAGGCGCGCCACACCCGGCCGCAGCTGATCCGCGCGCTCGAGCTGTTCAAGTCGAAGCAGGAAAACCGCCCGGTGCGCAAGCACGGCAACATCCCCCTGTGAGCCGCCGGCCATGCAATTCAAGCCCTACTTCAAACGCATCCTGATCGCCAACCGGGGCGAGATCGCGCTGCGCGTGATCCGCACCGCCCGCGAGCTCGGCATCGAGTCCGTCGCGATCTACAGCGAACCCGACGCCGCGGCGCTGCACACGCGCATGGCCGAGCTGGCCTATCCGCTGGGGGGCAAGACCCCGCGGGAGTCCTACCTGGACATGGAGAAAGTGATCCGGGCCGCGAAGGAAACCGGCGCGGAGGCCATCCATCCGGGCTACGGCTTCCTGTCTGAGAACGCCAAATTCGCGGAGCTGGTCAAGGCCTCCGGTCTGGTCTGGATCGGACCCCCGGCCCAGTCGATCCGCGACATGGGCGACAAGATCGGCAGCCGCCGGCTGATGCGCGCGGCAGGCGTGCCGATCGTGCCCGGCCTGGCCGAGCCCGTGGCCGACGCGGCCGCGGCGGTCCAGGCGGCCAAGGGCATCGGCTATCCGATCGCCCTCAAGGCCTCCGCCGGCGGGGGCGGCAAGGGCATCCGCATCGTGCGCGCCGAGGGCGAGATGGACAACGCCTTCCGCACCGCCTCGGGCGAGGCCTTGGCTTCGTTCGGCGACGGCCGCATGTATCTCGAGCGGTACCTCGACAAGCCGCGGCACATCGAGATCCAGGTGCTGTTCGATGCCCACGGCAACGGCGTGCACCTGGGCGAGCGCGAGTGCTCGATCCAGCGCCGCCACCAGAAGCTGATCGAGGAGTGCCCCTCGCCGATCATCCGGCCCGAGATGCGCGCCGCCATGGGCGCCGCGGCCCTGCGGGCCGCCGGCGCGGTGGGCTACCAGGGGGCGGGCACCTGCGAGTTCCTGGTCAGCAACGGCGAGTTCTTCTTCCTGGAGATGAACACGCGCCTGCAGGTCGAGCACCCGGTGACCGAGATGGTGACCGGCATCGACCTGGTGCGCGAACAGATCCGCGTGGCCGCCGGGGAACCCCTCGGCTACGGTCAGGACGCGATCACCTGGCGCGGCTGGTCGATCGAGGTGCGCATCAACGCCGAGGACCCGCTCAACAAGTTCCTGCCCTCGACCGGCACGGTGCGCAACCTGCGCCTGCCCGGCGGGCCCTGGGTGCGGCTCGACTCCGGGCTGTACCGGGGCCTCGAGGTGGGTCTCAACTACGACCCCATGCTGGCCAAGGTGATCGTCTGGGGTCCCGACCGCATGACCGCCATCCGGCGCATGCAGCGGGCGCTCGAGGAGCTCAACGTGGGCGGCGTGTCGACCGGCGCCCCGGCGGCGCTGCGCGTGCTGCGCGAGAAAGCCTTCCAGGACGGCGACTACGACACGCACTTCCTCGAGAGCCTCGACCTGACCGAGGATCCGCGCCAGCTTTCGGCCATCGCCGCCGCCGCCGCCTGCGTGCACCGCTGGTACGCCTCGCGCCGCTCGGCGCTCTCCGCTGACCAGTCCTCGCGGGCTGGCTGGCGCGAGCGCGGCCGCCGCCTGCGCAGCGACTTCTGACCCGCCGACCCCCCCAATCAAGCAGCCATGAAGTACTACGCCAAGGTCAACGGGAAGGAGCACGTCGTCGAGGTCGTCGAGCGCCTCGGCGAGCTGATCGTCAAGGTCGACGGCAAGCAGCTCGACATGAGCTACCGCGAGATCGACGACGGTGGCCAGGTGGCGCTGTCGATCGGCAACCTGAGCTACGGCGTCTCGATCGACGGCGGGCGCCACAAGGGCGCGGCGACGATCGCCGGTCAGCGCTACAACCTCGAGATCGAGGACGAGCGCGAGCGCGCCGCCAGCGCCGCCGCGCGCGCCCGCGGCGGCAAGGGCGGCGACCTGAAGAGCGTGATGCCCGGCGTGGTCGTCAAGCTGCTGGTCCAGGAGGGCCAGGCGGTCAAGCAGGGTCAGCCGATGCTGATCCTCGAGGCCATGAAGATGCAGAACGAGATCGGCGCCCCGGCGGACGGGATCGTCAAGCAGATCTACGTCAGCGAGCGCCAGGCGGTCGGCTCCGGCGAAAAGCTGGTCAAGATCGCCGCCGAGGGCGCCTGAGGCCTGCGGGCGGGGCCGCCGCGGCGCGGGCCGGGCGGCCCCAGGGGCCTGGGCGCGCCGGCGGCTCTCCAGCAAGGCGCCCGGCGGGGCCCAGGACGGGGGGCCCAGATCGCGGGCAGAAGTCGCGCTCGCAGCGTGCACCCGGCGCCCGGCCGGCGGCCAGAGCCCGGCGCGGCTCGGCACCCGGCTCAGAACCGGCGAAAAAATCGGAGCGCAGCGACCACCTCAGCCCCATGGGCCGCCGAGGGCGGCCCGAAGGCACCTGACGGGTGGGTATCGCCCCTCGGGCGATGCCCGAGTCGATTTTCTCTCAACCTGTCGGCCCCGCCCGGCGCGGCCGTGCCGCCGCCGCGCTGGGCGCCGCAGAAGCCGCCGCGCCCAGCCCCGCCAGGACCGACCGCGGCGGGGGCTCAGCCCCTGCCCAACAGGGCTTCCAGGCGCCGGCGGGCCTGGTCGATCGCGCCCGCCGCTTGGGGGCTCAGGCCGGCGAGGTCCCGGGCCTGCTGCAGGGGCTCCAGGGCCGCCTCCGGTCCGCTCGCGGACTCGAGGCATTGGGACCAGAGCAGCAGCACCTGGGCGCGCAGCTCCACCGCTGAGCTGGCCGCTGCCGTTGCGGCGGCCTCAGCCAGCTGCAGGGCTCCGCGGGTGTCGAGGATCGAAAGCCGCAGGGAGGCCTGCTCGGCCAGCTCGGCCGGGCCCGGAGTGGGCAATCCGCCCAGGGCCTCGAGCCGCTCGATGCGCTGCACGAAGGGCAGCGCTTGACCCGGGGTCGGCAGCAGGGTTTGCAGGCTTTCCAGGGCCTCGCGGGCCGCGGAGAAGTCGCCTGTCGCCGCCAGGAAATTGGCCCGAACCGCTTCGGCCTGGGGCGTCTTGCGGGCCGCCTCTTCCCCCAATCGGGCCTCCAGCTGGCCGCTCGCTTCGGGGGTGCCCACGGCGCGCAGGGCGAACAATTCTCCGGTGCGGGCTTGGATGTAGGCCTCGTCGCTGAGCGGGTCCCCGGCCTTGCGCAGCAACCCCTGGGCCGACAGTTCGAATTGCGTGGCCGCCTCCTGGAAACGTCCGTCGCGCATCAGCACCTGGCCCAGGCTGAGGCGCAGGGTCGGCGAGTCCTGCTGCCCCGCGACCAGTCCGGAGAGCAGGCTGATCGCCTCCTTGTTGCCTTGGCTGGGCAAGAGGCGCCCGAGGATGCTGGCGGCGGCGCGGGTCTCCCGCGAGTCGTAGGGGTGCGCTTGCAGGCCGCGGCGCAGGTCCTCGACCACGCCCGCGATGCGCGTCGCCATTTCGACCGGATCCTTGGCCGGCAGGTCCAGGCGCGCCTGGGAGCGCAGCAGCAGCGCGCGCAGCAGGGCCTCGTCCTTCGGCCCGAGCGCCAGGGCGGCCTCGGCGCTCTCCAGGGCCTTGTCCGGCTGCTGCTCCAGCTCGGCATCCCCGCGGCCCAGCAGGTACTCGATGCGCAAGTTCTGGTCGGCTCCGGACTTGCCGGTCTCCGCCTCGAGCAGGGCCAGGTGGCGTTGGAACAGCTCCGCCGCCTCCGCGTGGCGCCCGGACAGGCGCAGGAAGCGCGCATACCCGCCGACACCGGAGGGGGTCACCTCGATCTCGAGTCCGCGGGCGTAGGCCCGATCCGCCTCCTCGAGGCGGCCCAGGGCGCGCAGGGTCTCGGCTTTGCGCAGGGCCACGTGCGGGCTGACGTAACCGCGCTCCTCGAGTTGCTCCAGGAAGTCGAGGTGCCCCTCGGGATCGAGGCGCGGGTTGATCGCCTGCAATTGGGTCAGGCCCTCGAGCAGCACCGGGATGCTGGTGGGGCTGATCGGCGCACCGGTCCGGTAGCGGTAGCCGGCCTGTTCCAGGCGCACCTCGAGCGCCTTGCGCAGCGCGCTGGCGCTGCCGGCGGGATCGTCGGCCCGCACGCTGGCCAGGGCCGCCCAGCTGTCGGCGTAGCCGGGATACTTCTCGGTCGCCTTCTGGAAGTACAGCTCGGCGAAGCCGCGCGATTCCTTCTGCAGGTTGGCGATCCCGAGGTTGAACTGGGCCAGGGCGCTGTTGGGCGAGCTCTTGTTGGCGGTGTAGCTCCACAGGCTCATCGGATCGAGCCAGTGGCCGGCGCGCTGGATCGTCCAGTAGACCCCGCCCAAGGACAGGACCAGAGCCAGGCCGACCCCGATCCGGCCCAGCCGGCCGAAGAAGGGCGCCAGGAACAGCACCGCGAAGACCGACGGGAAGAACAACAGGCGCTCGCCGAACAGGGTGCCGATCGGGAACAGCAGGTTGCTGGTCAGCAGGGTCGAAGCCAGCAGCGCGAGGAACAGCGCGGCGCGCGTGCGGCAGGCGCGGAAGAGCAGCAGCGGGGCCGCCAAGGCCAGCACCAGGGCCAGCAGGCCGAGCAGGTTCGGCAGGGCGAAGGCCGGCAGCACCGGGATCTGGCTGGCCGAGTAGTCGGCGCTGAAGTCCCAATTGCCCGAGAGCCGGTTGATCCCGATCAGCAGCGGCAGGCTGCTGGCCAGCACACGGGCCGCGTTCATGGCGCGCGTGCCGAAGTCCTCGAACACCAGCGGGTTGACCAGGGCGGTCTCGGGCGGGTATTCGGGGGTGAAGCTGCCCAGCACGGCGAAGCGCAAACCCAGGGAAAGCGCCAGGGCGAGCAGCAGCGCGGCTTGGGCCGGCAGCTTGCGGCGGGCCGCTGCCAGCCCGGCCCCGAGGCCGCCTTCGCGGGCCAGGGCCAGGTCGAGGCAGAAGGCCACCAGCGGCAGCGCGAAGGCGCTCTCCTTGGACAGGCTGGCGAGCAAGGTCAGCAGGGCGGCGCCGGCCAGCCGGCCGGGCGCCGCGAAGGGCATCTCGCCCAGGCGCACCCAGAGCACCAAAGCCCCCAGGGAGAAGACCGTGCTCAGCAGTTCCGCCACCCCGACCAGGTCGAACAGGGCTTCGCCATGCACGGGCAGGGCGGCGAAGAGCAGGCCTGCGATCAGCGCATAGCGCCGACGCTTCAGCACCCAGCTGGCCAGCTCGACGACCAGCAGCGCCGCGATCACCTTGAGCGCGATGTTGAACAGCTTGAAGGGCACCGCGCCCATGCCCGGGGCCGCGGGGTTGTAGGGTTCACCGGAGAGCAGCGCCCCGAGGCCGAGCACAAAGCTCGAAAGCGGCCGATAGAGCGCTTGACCGGGATCCAGCCGACCCCACCAGGAGGTCGTCAAGGTCTGCGCGAGCTCGCTCGGCTGGGCGGGGATCTGGCTCAGCACCTCGTGTCCCGTGATCAGGCGCAGGCCGTCGTGGGCCAGGGCCACCCCGACCGCATCCGCCGGGCCGCTCTGGCGGTCCCAGAGGTAGGGCCAGACCAGCGCCGCCAAGGCGATCAGGGCCACCAGAGCGCGCTCGAGCGCCGTGGGCACCTCCGCGGGCTCGAGGTTGGGAAGCGAACAGGCGGCGGGGGAAACCTTCGAAGCAGCGCTCATCTCTAGGGGGGGCCGGGGCGAGCCGGGCAGGATATCGCCAGTTCGCCTCCCTTCCGTGGACGGCCCGGGGCGCGCGCCCGTTCCCGGGCGTCCGCCGCCCGGGGCAGGCCCGGGGGGGGACGCGCTGCCGTGGGCCGCCAGGGCATCAGCCCGCCTGCTCCGTACTTCAGGGTGGCGTCGCCCCCGCGATGCTTCCCGGCCGCCGGTGCTCGGGGCCCCGGGCGCCCCCCCAGGCCTCGGGCAAGCTGGCTGCGGGGGGCCAGGGGCTCGATCGCCGCCGGCGGGCCCGAGCGCTCGAGGGCTCGTGTGTGCTGGGGGCGCGCTCTGCTCCCCGACCGCCGGAGCCGCTCGGGCACGGTCGAATCGAGGGCCTCCCCGCTGCCGCTCCGGGGGGGGGAGGGCTAGGGCCTGGCCCGGGGCGCTCCCCGGCCTCCCCGTCAGCGCAGGCGCAGCTGGCGCTGGACTCGATCGGCGATGGCGGCGGGCTGGAAGCCGTAGCGCTCGAGCAGCACTTCGGCCGGGGCCGAGGCGCCGTAGTGGTCCAGGCCGATCACCAATCCGCCCTGGCCCACGTAGCGCTCCCAGCCGAAGCTGACGCCGAGTTCGATGGCCACCGCCAGGGTCTCGCCGGGGCGCAGCACGGCCCGGCGATAGCCCGGGTCCTGGGCCTCGAACAGCTCCCAGCAGGGCAGGGACACGACCCGGGTCGGCACCGCGCGCTGTTCCAGCACGGCCTGGGTCTCGAGGGCCAGGGCCAGCTCCGATCCCGTGGCGATCAGGGTCACGGCCGCGGCGTGCACCGAGGCCTCCGCCAGCACGTACCCGCCCTGGGCCAGACCCTCGGCGGAGCCGCGGCCCTCGCGAGCGATCACCGGCAGCTTCTGGCGCGTCAGGATCAGCGCGGTCGGCCCTTCGTGGTGTTCGATGGCCTGGCGCCAGGCGACCTGGGTTTCGTTCGCATCGGCGGGGCGGATCACCCGCAGGCCCGGGATCGCGCGCAGGCTGGCCAGGTGCTCGACCGGCTGGTGGGTCGGGCCGTCCTCGCCCAAGGCCACGGAATCGTGCGTGAACACGAAGACCACCGGCAGGTGGTTCAGGGCGGCCAGGCGGATCGCCGGCCGCATGTAATCGGCGAAGCAGAAGAAGGTCGCCGTGAAGGTGCGCAGGCCCCCGTGGTAGGCGATCCCGTTGGCGATCGCTCCCATGGCGTGCTCGCGCACCCCGTAGTGGATGTTGCGGCCGAGCTTCTCGGCGCGCCCGTCGAAGCGTCCGCCATCCTTGATGCCGGTCTTGGTCGACTCCGACAGGTCGGCGTCGCCGCCCAAGAGCCAGGGCAGGCGCTGGGCCAGGGCGTTCAAAACCGCGCCGCCGGCGTCGCGCGTGGCCACGGACTGGCCGGCCGCGAAACCCGGCAGGCCGAGGTCCCAGCCCTCGGGCAGCAGCTGGAGGCTGGCCAGTCCGTCCTGGGCGGCCAGCTCGGGGTGCTGCTGCGCCCAGCGGGCGCGCCGGCGCTCCCAATCGGCCACCCGCTCGCGGCCCAGCTCCACCTGGCGCCGGAAGTGCGCCAGGGCCGCGGCCGGGATGGCGAAGGGCTCGCTCTCGGTCCAGCCTAGCTGGCGCTTGGTGTTCGCCAGCTCGTCCTTGCCGAGCGGCGCCCCGTGCACCTTGGACGTTCCCTGCCGATTCGGAGATCCGAAGCCGATCGTCGTGCGCACCACGATCAGCGAGGGCCGCTGCGTGTCGGCCTTGGCGGCCTGCAGCGCCCGGTCGATGCCCTCGAGGTCGGTGTTGCCCTGCTCGACGATCTGCACCTGCCAGCCGTAGGAACGGTAGCGCGCGGCCACGTCTTCGGTGAAGGACAGCGCCGTGGGCCCGTCGAGGCTGATGTCGTTCGAGTCGTAGAGGCAGATCAGCTTGGAAAGCCCGAGGTGTCCGGCCAGGGAGCTGGCTTCGGCCGAGATGCCCTCCATCAGGTCGCCGTCGCCGACCAGGCAGTAGGTGAAGTGGTCGACCACGCTGTGACCCGGGCGGTTGAGGCGTTGGGCCAGGGCGCGCTCGGCGAGCGCCATGCCCACCGCGTTGGAGATGCCTTGGCCCAGGGGACCCGTGGTCGCCTCGACACCGGCGGTCAGTCCGAACTCCGGGTGGCCCGGGGTGCGGCTGTCCCACTGGCGGAAGCGCTGCAGCTGCTCGAGGGGCAGTTCGTAACCGTACAGGTGCAGCAGCGCGTAAAGCAGCGCCGAACCGTGGCCCGCGGAGAGCACGAAGCGGTCCCGATCGGCCCACAGGGGCTGCGTGGGGGAGAAGCGCAGGTGGCGATCGAAGAGCACGAAGGCCATCGGCGCCGCGCCCAGGGGCAGTCCGGGATGTCCCGAGTTGGCCTTTTCGATCATGTCGATCGAGAGCGTGCGCAGGGTGTTGACGCACAGGCGCTCGAGGGTCGGATCGAGGCGCGGAGCGAGGCTCGGGCGGGTTTCGCTTTGCATGGGGCGCGGGGGAACTGGATCGAGGCCGATCGGCGGGCCGGCCGCTGCCCAGCATAGGGGGCCCCGGGGCCGGGCCCGCGCCGCGGATGGCGCCGGCTCC
>ERZ1066133.177-NODE-177-length-34991-cov-12.703000_pt1 | contig 34991 bp, 26 predicted proteins | sample MGYA00382780_ERZ1066133 | MGnify/ENA primary metagenome ERZ1066133 (study PRJEB33369, sample SAMEA5778363) | biofilm metagenome | biome: Industrial cooling water; feature: Water cooling tower basin; material: Biofilm | place: United Arab Emirates | collected... | reverse complement strand
GGCCCGGGAGGCGCGCTCCGCCGGAAAATCTTGCCGCTCGCCCGGCCCCCGGATGGTGGGCAGCCCGCGCGCTGCGCCGGAAGTTCCCGCGGGCCGCTACCGGGGGCGGGCGGGCCGTGCGGCGGCGCCCGGCGCGGCGCACAGGGCGCCGCCCGGGGGCGGCCGGTCACAGATGGCGCAAAACTTGATCGACCTCGTCGGGGCTGCCCAGGATCACGCTGGTGCGCTGGTGGATGCCGCGGGGATCGACGTCGAGCAATCGCTGCTGGCCGGCGAAGGCCTTGCCGCCGGCCTGCTCGATCAGCAGCGCCATCGGGTTGGCTTCATACATCAGGCGCAGCTTGCCCTCGGGGGCCTTGGCGGTCGGCGGGTAGAGGAACACGCCGCCCTTGAGCAGGATGCGGTGCACGTCGGCCACCATGGCGCCCGCGTACCGGCTCGAGTAGCCGTTGGATTGGGCCCAGTCGAGGTAGCGCTGGTAGCCCTCGGGGAAGCTCTTGCGGTTGCCTTCGTTGCAGGAATAGTTCTTGGAGGCGCGCGGGATCTGCAGTTTGCTGCCCACCAGCAGGAAGGCCCCGATCGAGGGGTCGAGCACGAACATGTCCACGCCGTTGCCCGTGGTCAGCACGCACACGGTCGAGGAGCCATACAGGATGTAGCCGGCGGCGACCTGTTCGCTGCCGCGCTGCATCAGCGACTGCTCGGCGTTCTTGGCGCGGCGGTCGTGCCGCAGGATCGAGAAGATCGTGCCGACCCCGCCGCAGACATCCAGGTTGGAGGACCCGTCCAAGGGGTCGAACAACACGCAGTAGCGGCGCTCGCCTTCCTTGCCGTCGCGCAGCAGGGTCGGCTCGTCGTTCTCCTCGGAGGCCACGATGGCCACGCCTTCACGGCCGCCCAAGCAGCGCATCAGCACCTCGTTGGCGATCACGTCGAGCTTCTGCTGGCTCTCGCCCTGGATGTTGTCGCTGCCGGCCGCCCCCAACACGTCCTCGAGGCGCGCGCGGCGCACCTTCGAAGAGATGATCTTGGCCGAGATCGACAGCGCCGAAAGGATCCAGGAAAAGGTCCCCGAAGCCCCGGGGTAGCGGGCTTCTTCGGCCAGGATGTGGCTCTGGAGGGTGACCAGGTTCTGGCCGCGGGTCAGGTGCGGGGTGAGGGGCGATGCTTCGGGGCTCATCGGGGTGGGGCAGGTGGCGGGGCCGAACAGGTTACTGGTCGCGCTGTGGGGCGAGCGTCCCGCCGCCGGAGCGCGCGACCGGGGCCGGACCGCCGGCCGCATCCGGGGGGCCTGCTAGACTTCCCCCGGCGTCCGGCCCAGGCCGCGCGGCGCTGCGCAGTCCGGGCCACGGTCCCGGCGGCCACCCGCCCCGGCGCCGCTGGAGCCCCGGGGACCCCCGGCCCCCGGGTCGGCTCCGGAGGCAGCCCGGGGCGCCCGGATCGGACCAGGGCCCGCGGACCCGCCCGCCGCGCTGCCCGCGCCCGAGCACGACGCCGCTCGGGTCGCGGACCGGCCCCTGCACAGCCCCCGCTCCAGCGACCCCAGGCCAGCCCCCCCGCCAAGGCAGCACCGAGCCGGTGCCCCACCCCACGGCCCCCGGCGGCCGCCAGCCCCCCCGCGCCTCCCTTGGTCTTCAGCTCGCCGCTGTTCCTGTTCGCCTTCCTGCCGCTGTGTGCCTGGCGCTCTATTACGTGCTGCCGGCGCGGGCGCGCAACGCCGTGCTGCTGGCCTTCAGCCTGCTGTTCTACGCCTGGGGCGAGCTCGAGTACAGCGCCGTGATGCTGGTCTCGATCGCCGGCAACCACCTCTGCGGAGCCCTCGTGGCGCGGGCGCAGGGCGCGCGCCGCGGCCGGATCCTGGCCATCGGCCTGGCGCTCAACCTGGCCCTGCTGGGCCTGTTCAAGTACGCCGGCTGGCTGGTGCGGGAGCTGGCCGGCCTGGCGCTCGATCTGGGGGCCACACCGCCGCCCTCCTGGACCGGGTTCGAGGTGCACCTGCCGATCGGCATCTCGTTCTTCACCTTCCAGGCGATGTCCTACCTGATCGACGTCGCCCGGCGCGAAGCAGAGCCTCAGAAGCGGCTGACGGACTTCGCCCTGTACCTGGCCCTGTTCCCCCAGCTCGTGGCGGGCCCGATCGTGAGGTACAGCGACGTGGCCCGGCAGCTGGTCAAGCGCCGCCACCGCACGGCCCTGTTCGCCAGCGGCGTGCAGCGCTTCATCCAGGGCTTGGCCAAGAAGCTCTTGCTCGCCAACACGGTGGGCAGCGCGGCGGACGAGGTCTTCGCCGTCCCCGGGGCCGAGCTGACCCCCGCCGCAGCCTGGCTCGGGACGGTCTGCTACACGCTGCAGATCTACTTCGATTTCTCCGGCTACTCGGACATGGCCATCGGGCTCGGTCGCATGTTCGGGTTCCGCTTCCGCGAGAACTTCCTGCACCCCTACGGCGCGGCCTCGGTGACCGACTTCTGGCGCCGCTGGCACGTCTCCTTGAGCACCTGGTTCCGCGATTATCTGTACGTGCCCCTGGGGGGCAACCGCGGGGGCACCCTGCGCACCTACCGCAATCTGTGGACCGTGTTCCTGCTGTGCGGATTGTGGCACGGAGCGGCCTGGACCTTCGTGGCCTGGGGCGCCTTCCACGGGGCCCTGCTGGTGTTCGAGCGCGCCGTGCTCGGGCGCCCGCCGCGCGGCCCGGCGGGCCACGTCTACACCCTGCTGATGGTCATGGTGGGCTGGGTCTTCTTCCGCGCCGAGAGCCTGTCGGGCGCCCTGGCGCACCTGGGCGCGATGGCTGGCTTCACGGCCCCCACGGGAGCGGCTCTCGAAGCCGCGCCGCTGCTCGAGCCGGAGCTCTTGGCGGCCCTGCTGATCGGGCCCCTGGCCGCCACGCGGCTGCCGCTGTACGCCTCGGTTTGGCTCCAGCGCCGGGTCAAGGGCTCGCCCTTGGCCCCGGCCTATGACCTGGCCGCGGCCGTGGCCCTGCTGGCGCTGTTCCTGGCCTCCGCCGCCGAGCTCGCCAGCGGCAGCTACAACCCGTTCATCTACTTCCGCTTCTGATGTCCGTCCGCCACACCCATCGTCCGGCCCGGCGGCATCCGACCCTCGCCGATCGCCTGCTGAGCCTCGGTTTCTGCGCTCTGATCGCTTTGCCGGGCCTGTGGCTGGCCCTGGGCCGGTCCTCGGCGGCCGACGTGCACTTCGAGTTCCGCACCCCCGCCGAGGCTCCCGTGCTGAGCCTGGATCCGGCCACCTGGCGCGCGTTCCCCAAGGCGGCCGAAGCCTTTTTCGCCGACCGCTACGGCCAGCGCAGCAACCTGCTGCGCCTGCGCGCCTGGATCTATTGGGAGCTGCTCGACGCCTCGCCTTCGCGCATGGTGGTCCGCGGCGCGGGCGATTGGATCTTCTACACCCAGGCCCGGGTGCTCGACACGAGCCGCGGCGTGACCCCGCTCAGCCCGCAGCAGGTGGACGACTGGCTCAGCGTGTGGGAGCAGCGTCGGCGGCGCCTGGCGGAGCTCGGCATCGTGCACCTGGTCAGCTTCGCGCCGGACAAGTCCGCCATCTATCCGGAGCACCTGCCCTGGAACCACGCCCGGCGCGGACAGAGGCGCATCGACCAGCTGGTCGCCGCGGCGCAGGCCCGCGGCCTGCCGAACCTGATCGACCTGACCCCCGCGGTGCTCGCCGCCAAGGCCCAGGACCGGGGCGACGATCTGGTCTATTATCCGCTGGGCACCCACTGGACCCAGCGCGGAGCCCTGGCGGCCTGCGAGGCCCTGGTCGCGCGCCTGGCCGAGCTGGGGGCCAAGCCCAATCCCCTGCCGAGCGAGGGCCTGCGCTTCGTGCAGCCCGCGGACAAGGAGGGCGATTCCTGGGCCCAGCGCCTGTACCTCGAAGGCCGGCTCCGGCAGGGACACTATGTGTGCCGGCCGAGCGGACCGGGCAGCGCCCGGGAGCTGCCCCAGGGCCCGGAGAAGCGCGTCTCCGAGTGGCGCCGCGAGCCCGAGGCGGGTCCGCACCTGCTGGTGTTCCACGACTCCTACGGCCCCGATGCGATGCCGTTCCTATCGATGGCCGCGGCGCGTTCGCGCTGGGAATGGCGGCCCGGCCGCCTGACCCGCGACGGGCTGCGCCGGCCGATCGGCAACTTCGACCTGGAGGCCGTGCTCGCCGAGCGCCCGGACGTGGTCGTCGAGCTGTGGACCGAACGGCTGCTGGCCGCCGGCCTGCCCCCCGCCGACGAGCCCCTCGACCAACCGGCCCTGGCGGCCCGCTTCGAGGCCGGGGAACCCGTGCTCGAACTGCGCGGCCCGAGCCTCAGCGCGCGCCTCGCCCCGCAGACCGGCGTGGTCGTGGCCCCCAGTCCGGATGGACAGCGGCTGCGGGTCCTGCACGAGCAGGACGACAGCTTCCTGCACCTCGACCTCTCCGGCTTGCCCGCGGGGCGCGAGCTGCTGCTGCGGCTGCAGCTGGACATGCGCGCCAGCGGGTTCCTGTCCCTGCGCTACCCCTACCGGGACGGCTCGCGGGCCTACCCGGTCGACGGCCAGCACCGCGAATGCCATGCGCTGACGGCCGGCCAGGAGCAGCTCTACCTGCGCCTGCAGGCCCCGCGGCGCGGCGAACGGATCGAACTCTTCAGCGAGGTGGCGCCGCTGGCCTATGGCCTGCTTGGAATCGAGCTGCGCCTGGCGCCGCCGGACGGCCAGCCCGCCTCCGGGCGATAGAGCCGATGCGACCTGGCCGGGCCGCTCGACACCGACCGCCGAGCCGGGGCCGGGGAGCGTCGCGGGTCCCCGGCGATGACGGCCCCCCTGCGCCGCTCGGGGGGGGGCCGCTCGGGGGGGCCGCTCGGGGGGCCTAGCGCAGAGCGGCCAGGATCGCCCGCGTGGCGTAGCTCTTGTTGAGCGTGTAGAAGTGGATCCCGGGGGCGCCTTTTTCGAGCAGCTCGCGGCATTGCAGGATCGCGTGCTCGACGCCCAGGGCCATCACCGCCCCGGGGTCCTCCCGCACGCGGTCGAGGCGCGCCTTGAGCTCGGCCGGGATGCGCGCGCCGCACAGGCTGGTGAAGCGCTCGATCTGGCTGACGTTGGTGATCGGCATGATGCCCGGCACGATCGGCACCTCGATGCCGCCGCGGCGGGCGCGGGAGACGAACCCGAAGTAGTCGTCGTTGTCGAAGAACAGCTGCGTGGTCAGGAAGCTGACGCCGCAGGCGACCTTGTGGCGGGTGAAGTGCAGGTCGTCGGCGCTGGTCTTCGATTCCGGGTGGTTTTCGGGGTAACAGGCCCCGCCCAGGTCGAAGGGGAAGTGCTCGCGCAGGTAACTGGCCAGCTCGCTGGCGTGTCCGAAGCCGCCCTCCGGCCGCTGGAAAGCCGCTTCGCCCTTGGGCGGGTCTCCGCGCAGGACGAGGATGTTCTCGATGCCGTCCTCTTCGAGCAGCGTGGCGATGCGGTGGATCTCGGCCGCCGAGTGGCCCACGCAGGTCAGGTGGGCCATGGCGGTGATCTTGAGCTCGCGCTGGATGCGGGCCACGGTCTGGAGCGTGCGCTCGCGCGTCGAACCTCCCGCGCCGTAGGTCACCGAGACGTAGTCCGGCGTGTGCATCGCGTCGAGATCGGCGACGGTCTGCAGCAGGTCGCCGACCGCTTCCGCCGTCTTGGGCGGAAAGAACTCGAAACTGAAGACCGGGCCGGAACGCCCGTGCATCTGGCTGATCTTCATGCTTTGACCTCGGCACCGTCTTCTAGGATTTCGCTGAACTTCTCTCGGTAGCGCTCGTGCATCGGGATCGACTGGAGCGTATCCAGATCGACGCACACCGTGGTCATGCGCGCTTCGAGGCAGACCTCGTCCCCGACGCGGTAGATGTAGCGCAGGCCCAGGGACGAACGGCCCAGCTTGAAGCAGGTGATGCGCACCTGCGGCCGGTCGCCGAAGTGCAGCGGGTGCTTGAACTCGACCTCGCTGTGGACCAGCGGAAAGCCGATCTTCTTTTCGCCCAGCAGGTAGTAGTAGCGCTCGCCCACGTGCACGTCCCAGAGCTCTTCGAAGGCCTCGTGGATGTAGTCGAAGATGCGCGGGTAGTAGGCGATCCCGGCGGGGTCCACGTGGCCGAAACGGACCTGCTGCTGGCAGGTAAAGCTCTTGTGCTTGCGTTGGGGGGACATGGCGCTCGTGCGACGCCCTAAGGATAGCCGCGGGGCCGGCCCCCTCCGCTGTCCGGCCTCCCGGGGCCGCTCCTGCGCGGGACGGCCGCGGCCGAGCAGACCGGTCCGGCGCGGGACTCAGCTCGGCCGGGCGGAGAACAGCTCTGGCCAGGTTTCGCGCAGGGCGTCCACCACGATCCCGGCCAGGGCCTCGACCTGCTCCCGGCCTTCGGCGGCGCTGGCCTCGGCCGGCGCGCCGCAGTAGGCCTGGTCGGCCCCCAGCTGGCGGAAGTTCTGCTTGCCGGCGGCGAAGCCCTCCACCAAGCCGACGCGCACCTCCGGCAGGGCGCGCCGCTCGGCTTCGCGCACCGCCTCGGGATCCGCGTGCATCACGATCGAGGTCTCGTAGCTGCCCGCATGGCAATCGCCGCCCTGGAATTCGGCCGACAGGCGCGCCACGAAGCGCCGCCGGGTGTGGTCGGGGAACAGGATCTGGAGCTTGCCCGGGCGGGGCAGCTCGTATTCCTTGGCCAGGCCGCGCAGGACTTTGATCTGGGCCGGCTCCAGGTGGGCGTTGACCAACACCAGGCGGCGCAGGCCCTGCTCGGCCAGGGACTCGGCGATGTCCTCGAGCAGCGCCCACAGGGTGCCCGGGTGGATCGTGACCCGGCCCTCGAATCCGTCGGTGAAGAAGGTCACGCCGTAGGGCAGCGGCGGCAGGATCCAGGCGCGCACGCCCTGCTCCGCGAGCAGCTCCGCCGCGCGGCTCGCCTGGGCCTGGGCGATGGTCACGTCCACATCCAGCGGCAGGTGCGGCCCGTGGGGCTCGGTGGCGCCCAGGGGCAGCAGCACGACCAGGTCCGGCCCGAAGGCGGCGCGCGCCTCGGGCCAGGTGTGGCGGGCCCAGCGGGGGTCGTGGGGCTGCATCAGCGCCGCCGAGCCTCTTCGGCCAGTTGCCTGCGGGCCACCTTGCCGCGGTCGTTGCGCGGCAGGGACTCGCGCCACTCGAAACGGCGCGGGTACTTGTGGGGCGCGAGCAGATGCTTGAGGTGCGCCTTGAGCTCGTCGGCCAGGGCCGGGCTGCCGCGCTGGCCGGGCTTCAGCACCACGTAGGCCAGCGGCTTGACCAGGCGATCCCGGTCCTCCTCCCCCACCACGCACACCTCGGCCACGGCGGGATGGCGCAGCAGGGCGTTTTCGATCTCGAGCGGCGAGACCCAGATGCCGCTGACCTTGAGCAGGTCGTCGCTGCGGCCCTCGTAATAAAAGTAACCCTCGCCATCGCGGCGGAAGATGTCGGCGCTGGTGCACCATTCGCCCTGGAAGGTCTCCACGCTCTTCTCCCGGTCGCCCCAGTAGCACAGGGCGGTGGAACCGCCGCGCACGCGCAGGCGGCCCGGCTCGCCGTCCGCCACCGGTTTGCCCGCCGGGTCGACCACCTGCGCGTCGTACCCGGGCACCAGCCGCCCGAGCGAACCGGGGCGCACATCGCCCAGCCGGTTGCTGATGTAGATGTGGAACATCTCGGCCGAGCCGATGCCGTCCAGGATCTCGGCGCCGGTGCGCCGCTTCCACTCCCGGTAGAGCTCTTCGGGCAACGCCTCGCCCGCGGACAGCACGGCGCGCAGGGGGCGCCAGTCGATGCTCTCGAGGCGCGGCGAGCGCAGCATCTGGCCGATCATGGTCGGCACCGAGGTCAGGATCGTGGGCCGATGGCGCTCGATCTGGGCGAACAGCTCGTCGGGGGTGGAGCGCCCCGGGAACAACACCGCGCTGGCTCCGAAGCGCAGCGGGAACATCAGGTTGGTGCCGGTGGCGTAGCCGAAGAACAGCTTGGGCACGCCCAGGCAGATGTCATCCGGGCGGTAGCCGATCACCTGGCGCGCGTAGGTTTCGGTGTTGTAGGCGAAATCGAGCTGGCGGTGCACGCAGGCCTTGGGCTTGCCGGTCGAGCCCGAGGTGAACAACCAGCCGGCCAGGTCGTCGGGCCCGGTGGGCTCGGTGTCGGCCGCCGCCGAGCCGGGATCCTCGGCCCCCAGGGCCTCTTCGTAGGGCACGGCACGGCCATCCTGGGGGCCGACGGCCCAGACCTGCTCGAGGCTGGGCACGCGCTGCCTCAGGGCCACGAAGGTCGCCGCCAGGCCGCCGTCGACGATCGCCACCCGGGCGCGGGTGTAGCGCGCGTAGTACTCGAAATCCTCGGCCGGCAGGAGCGGGTTGACCATGGCGAACACGGCCCCCGCGCGCAGGACCCCGAACCAGCTCTCGGCGAATTCGAAACCGTCGGGGAGCACCAGCAGGACGCGCTCCTCCGGCCGGACGCGGGCCCGCCGCAGGGCCGCCGCCACGCGCCGCGAACGCTCGATCAGGCGGCCATAGGTGCGCAGCTCGTCCCCGACCCGCAGGGCGATGCGCGCGCTGCCCTGTTCGGCGTGCCGGTCGAGGAAATAGCTGGCCAGGTTGAAGCGCTCGCCGACCACGAAGTCGGCGGGCAGGGAGCCTGTGTGCTGCAGGGCTTCAGCCATGGGATCTCGGGGCTTTTGGAGCGCTCCGGCGGAGCGGCCGCCTGGGCCGCAGCGCCAGCGATCGGATCAGGGGGCCCAGGCGGCCAGGGCCTGGGCGAAGGCCTGGGCGCTCGGGTAGCGCCGTTTCGTATCCGCATACAGGCCGCCGCGGATGGCGGCCTCCAGGGCGCTCGGCACCTGCAGCCCCGGTGCGCGCTCGGCCACGCGCGGGGGCTCGGGGGCCAGCTTGGACTGGAACACCTCGAGGAAGTTCTTGCCGCGCCAGGGCTGCACCCCGCTCAGGGCTTCGAACAGCAGCGTGGCCAGGTTGTAGATGTCGGATTGGACCGTGGGCGCTTCGCCGCCGAACTGTTCGACCGGCGCGTAGAAGGGCGTGCCGATCAGGGCCGTGCGCTCGCCCAGGTCCTTGGCCAGCCACAGGCCCGGGGTGGCGCCGCCGTCGACCAGCTGCGGACGCAGCGGGGCTCCGGCCACGGGCCCCTCGGCGAAGACCGTCAGCGGCTTGACATCGCCGTGGACCAGCCCATGGGCATGGATCGCCGAAAGGCCCTCCAAGAGCTCGAGCCCCAGGGCCCGGGTCGCGGCCGGGCTCAGGGGGCCGCCATCCTTGAGCAGGTCGCGCAGCGAGCGACCGCGCGGCAGGTCCGTGACCAGGATCAGCGCATCCGGGCCGAGCAGGGTGATCTCGTGCACGGCCAGCACGGCCGGGCTATGGACGCGCTTCCAGGGCTGCCAGGCGGCGGCGAACTCGCGCGCCTCGGACTCGCCGTCGAACAGGTGCGGCGGGAAGAATTGCAGCTCGCGGCGCTGGCCCGCGCGGCGGTCCTCGACCTCGAAGGCGACCGAGAGTCCGCCCTGGCGCCGGGCGCGCAGGACTTCGAAGCGCTCGGCGAGGAGCTTGCCCGGGGCGATGTCGTAAGCGTGGACGGGCTCGGTCATGGGCCCTGGATTCTAGGCAGGCCGGCGGCCGGGCAGCCATGCGCAGGGCCCGGAACCGAGCCGATTCCCCGCGCCCCGTCCAGGCCTTGGATCCCCGATCCAGCGCCTGTACGCCGCCCGAGCCGCGCCCGCCCCCGCCCCGCCCCTGGGCCCCGCGGATGTGTCCAAACCGCGCCCAGCCCCTGGCACGGGCTTTGACAAGCGAGCCTCGTCCGCGTCCAGGGCGCGCCGATGTCCGGCCACCCTCCGCGGCCCGAACCGGATCCCCACCCATGCGCCACACCGCTCCCCTGTTCCCGCTGTTCCTGCTGGCCCTGCCGAGCCCGGCCCAAGAGGTCACCCTGCGCGGCAAGGTCGAAGACGTCCAGGGCACCCAAAACCAATTCGTGCTCGATTGCACCGCCGCGGCCCTGACCTCGACCCAGTTCGACCTGAACGCCTTCGTGGGCCTGTCGGTCGAACTGAGCGGAACCTGGAACGGCAGCTCGACTGCGCCGTCGCTGGCCGTGACCGCGATCGCCACGACCGACGAGAGCTACGAGATCGGCGGCGGAGCCAAGCTGGGCGAGATCTCGGTGCAGCGCTTCGCCGCCGCCCCCGGCACCGCCGTGCTGGGCCTGCTCTCCCTGCAGCCGGGCTTCCTGCCCCTGGGCGAGCCGGGAACGGTGCTGATCGACCTCGGCCAGAGCGTGCTGCAGGCCAGCGGCGTGGTCGGCGGCAGCGGCGTGCTCGAGCTGCCGTTCCTGATCCCGAACAACCCGAACCTGCTCGGGCTCGACTTCTACGGGCAAGGGGCGTTGATCGCCGGCGCCGGCGTCACGCTGACCAACCCCGACTGCAAGACGGTCGAGGATTGAGGCCGAGCGGGTCGCCCGGGCCCAGGCTCCGCTCCCCGGCGCCCCGACCGCCCGCGCTGGCCTCTGCGCCCGCCGGATGGCGGGCCAAAGGCATGCGGGCAGGCTGGTTTCAACGCTCGGGCGCAGCCCGAGTCGATTGCTTTCCAGCCCGCCAGAGGCGCGAAAACCAACGGCGAGAAGCGGCGGTGGATTTCCGCCTCTGCGCCCGCCGGATGGCGGGCCAAAGGCATGCGGACAGGCTGGTTTCAGCGCTCGGGCGCAGCCCGAGTCGATTGCTTTCCAGCCGGTCCGCCCGGGCGGTGTTCCTCGAAGGCGTGCTTCGAGAGGATCAATTTCTGGATCTCGCTGGTGCCCTCGTAGATGCGCAGGGCGCGCACCTCGCGGTAGAGGTCCTCGACCACCGAACCGCGCTTGACCCCCAGGCCGCCGTGGTGCTGCACGGCGCGGTCGCAGATGCGCCCGGCGGCCTCGGTGGCGAACAGCTTGGCCCGCGAAACCGCGCGGGGGGCTGCCGGGTCCTCGGCGTCCGCCAAGCGGGCCGCCTCCGCCACCAGCAGGCGCGCCGCGGCCAGGTCGGTGTCCATCTCGGCGATCTCGAAGCGCAGGGCCTGGTTCTGGGCCAGGGGCTTGCCGAACTGGGAGCGGGCCTCCAGGTGCGCCACGGACTCGGCCAGGGCGCGGCGCGAAAAGCCGTTGGCCGCCGCGGCGACCGTGGTGCGGAAGGTGGCCAGCGTCTCCAGGGCCAGCGCGAGCCCCTGACCCTCGGCGCCCAGGCGCTCGGCTTCGGGCACGAAAACGCCGGAGAGGTGCACATCGCCGATCGGGTGGGGCGCCAGCACCTCGAAGGGCCGGGCCGCCAAACCGGCGGCGCTGGCGGGCACCAGGAACATCGACAGGTTCTCGCGGCCCTTGTCGCCGGGCTGCCCCGCGGTGCGCGCCAGCACGGTGTAGAAGTCCGCCAGCCCGGCGTTCGAGATGAAGGTCTTGTGGCCGCTCAAGCGATAGCCGCCGGGCACGCGCTCGGCGCGCGTGGCGATCTCGTCCAAGCTCGATCCCGCGCCGGGCTCGGTCAGCCCGTAGGCGGCCACGGCCCGGCCGCTTTGCACCCCCGGCAGCCAGCGCCGGCGCAGTTCGGGGTTGCCGCCGAGCTGCAGCGGATAGGAGCCCAGGCCGGCCATGACCAGCATCAGATCGAGCATGCCGTGGTGGTAGGCGAGCTCTTCGCGCAGCGCGCACAGGGCCCGCACCGAGACCGCGGCCGGGCGCTGGCCCGGCAGGGCCAGACCCCCGTGGGCGGGAGCGATCGCGGCCCCCAGCAGGCCGCTGTCGCCCAGCAGGCGCAGGGACTGGCGCGCCGCGGCCAGCCCGTGGGGATCTTGCTGCGAAAGGCCGAACAGGGCCGGTCCCTCGCTGCGCCCCAGGGCGCGCGCGCGGTGGCCGAGCTCCGCCAGGGCCGCCTCGAAGGCCGCCTCGAGGGCGGCGCGCTCGGCCAGGCCCTCGAGCGCCGGCGCCGGGCCGCCCGCTGCAGAGCCCGCGCTCATGGCTTGAACAGGCGCGGCGCCTGCGCCCCGCTGCGGCGGAAATCGGGCTCGCGCTTCTCCAGGTTGGCGTCGAATCCCTCGCGATAATCCGGGTGCTTCATGCACTCGGCCTGGATCCAGCCCTCGGCGGCCAGGGCCTGTTCGAGCGTCATCGAGGCCTCCTGGTTCAGCATGCGCTTGGTGATCGCCAGGCCGAAGGCGGGCCCGTTGGCCAGGCGCGTGGCCCAGCGGCGCGCCTCCAGCTCGAGTTCGTGGTCTTTGCAGACCCGGTTGTAGAGGCCGATCTCGTAGGCGCGGCCGGGGCTGATGAACTCGCCGCTCATCAGCAGCTCGCTGGCGTGCCCAAGGCCCACGATGCGCGGCAGCAGCCAGGCCGCGCCCATGTCGGCCCCCGAGAGGCCGACGCGCACGAACAGGAAGGCGATCTTGGCGCTTTCGCTGCCGATGCGCATGTCGGCGGCCGCGGCGATCACGGCGCCCGCGCCGCAGGTGATGCCGTTGAGGGCGGCGATGACCGGTTTTTCCAGCTTGCGGATGTTGAGGATCAGCTCGCAGGTCAGGCGCGTGAAGGCATACAGCGTCTCCTCGGGCACGCCGAACAGCCGGCCGATGATGTCCTTGACGTCGCCGCCGGAGCAGAAAGCGCGGCCGGTGCCGGTCAGGATCACGCTGCGCACGTCCTCGCGGGTGCGCAGGTGCACGAAGAAGTCGGTCAGCTCGCGGTAGGATTCGAAGGTCAGGGCGTTGAGCCGTTCGGGGCGATCCAGGCGGATCGTGCCGACCCCGTCGGCGACCGAGAAGCGAAAATGCTGGGGTTGCATGGGAGGGATCAGGCGTGCGCAGCCCCCGGGAGTTTAGCGGATCGGGAAGGGTCTCCAGCCGGCCGCGGGACTCAGGCGGAGGGATACAGCCAGAGGTCCGCCAGCGAACGCTCGAAACGGTCGTCGGCGGGCGGGGGCTGATCCCGGCCGTCCCGAAGGGCCTGCAGCCAGGCGGAGGCCCCCCAGCGCTCGACCAGGGGCCCCGGATCGAAGCGCCCCGCTTGGCTTTGCAGCAGGGCGCGAGCGAGCCGATAGCTGGCCGGCACGGGCTCGAACGCGGGCCCCTGGACCTCGAAAGCGAGTGCGGGGCAGCGCTCGCCGGCGAAGCGGTCGGCGCCGGGGGTGAACTCGAGCGCCTCCGCGGCCAGCCCCGGGATCGGGTCCTGCCCGAGGGCCATCAGCAGCGCCCCGGGGTCGAGCCAAGGGGCCCCCAGGCGCTCGAAGGGTGCCGAGCTGCCGCGCCCGACCGAAAGCGCACAGGCCTCGAAGCAGCCCAGCAGCGGGTAGAGGGCCACGGCCTGCGGTCGGCGCAGGTTGGGGGAGGGCGGCTGGAATTCGAGGCCGAAGTCGCCCCAGCGCATCGGGCGGGTCAAGCCGCGGCAGGGGATCACCTCGAGCTGGCAGTCGAGGCCCAGGCGCTCCACGAACCAGCGCGCCAATTCGCCCAGGGTCAGCCCGTGCTGGACCGGGATCGGTGCGTAGCCGATGAAGCTCCTGCGCTCGGGCTCGAGCAGCGGCCCGCCGCGCTGCTCGAGCCCGAGCGGGTTGGGGCGATCGAGCACGATCAGCGGCACGCCGGCGGCGCCGGCCGCCTCCATGGCGTAGGCCAGGGTGGTGGCATAGGTGTAAAAGCGCACGCCCACGTCCTGGCAGTCGAACAGGACCCCATCCAGGCCCTCGAACCAGGACGGCAGCGGGCGGCGCGTGGCTCCGTACAGGCTGCGCAGGGGCAGGCCGCTGCGCGCATCCCGGCTGTCGCCCACATCCCCGTCCGCGCGCGCCTCGAAACCGTGTTCCGGGGTCCAGACCTCGCGCAGCTCCACCCCGGGCAGCGCAGCGATCGCGTCCAAGCTGCGCCGGCCATCCGCCAGGCGCGCCGCGGCGTGGCTGATCAGGGCCAGGCGCCGGCCGGCCAGGCGCTCGGGTTCGAAGCGGCACAGGAGGTCGGCGCCCGGGAGCACGCGCGCGCCGCCGGAGCGGGCCTGCGCGGGGAGGCGCCCGGCGCGCTGGCGCTGCAACGCGTGCACGGCCGCGCCCGCGGCCAGGCCGAGCCGGCGCCGCATGGGCTGGGCGCTGGCCTTTTCGCCCGCGCCCAGGGGGCTCGTGAGCAGGATCGCGAAGCCGCCGCTGTCCGGCTCGAGCCACAGGGATGTGCCGGTGAAGCCGGTGTGGCCCAGGCTCGCGCCACGCCAGAAGCCGATCGGGCCGAGTTCGAGGGGCTCGGCTGCGGGATCCGGCGCGCTGGGGGCCCGGCCGCCCCGGGGGCCGCTGTAGGGCGTGTCCACGTCGCCGAGCAGCGCCCGCGCGCGTCCGTCGGGCAGCCACTGGGAGCGCAAGAACTCGCGCCGCGTGGCGGGCGAGATCCAATCCGGCCCAAGGCCCAGCCAGGCCCGGCACCAGCGCGCCAGGTCGCCGGCGCTCGAAAACAGGCCGGCGTGGCCGGCCACGCCGCCGATGGCCCGCGCCCGCGGGTCGTGCACCACGCCCTGCAGCGGGCCCTCGCCCGCGGCGGCGCTGCGGCCCTCTTCCGTGGCCGCGATCTCGGTCGGCACGCAGCGGGAGCGCTGTGGCGCCGGCGGATTGAAGCCGGTCTCGCGCATGCCGAGCGGCGCGAACAGCTCCGCCTGACAGAAGCGCTCGAAGTCCCGGCCGTCCAAGCGCTCGACCAGGTGCGCCAGCACGGCGTAGCCCACGTCGGAATAGAGGAAACCCTGGCCCGGGGCCACGACCGGCTGCAGGGCTTCGACGCGGCGCCAAAGCTGATCCGCGCCGCCGCGCCAATCCGCGAGCGGGTTGTCGGCCACCAGGCCCGCGCTGTGCAGCAGCAGCTGCCGCGGCGTGATCGCCGCCTTGCCGCCGGCGGCGAAGGCGGGCCAGTCGGCGGCCACGGGGCGATCGAGGTCCAAGCGGCCCCGGTCGACGAGCAGCGCCACGGCGCTGGCGCTGGCCACCGGTTTGGTCAGCGAGGCCAGGTCGAAGCGCGCGTCGAGGACCTCGGGCGCCGGGGACTCGCCCGGAATGGGCGCGCGCCCCAAGGCGCGCTGGCCGAAGGGGCGCGCCAGCAGATCCCGCGCCCCGAGGCCGACCCAGCACACGCCCCCCGGCAGCTCCCCGGCGGCGACCGCGGCCTCGAGCTGACGCTCCAGCTCGGCCAGGGCCCGCTCGGCCTCGGCGCAGCGCTCGGCCGCGGAGTCGAAGCCGGCCGGCTGGTCCGCGGAGCGTCCCGGGGACTCCCCGGCGGACGGTCCTCTGGCGCGCCCGTCGGAGGCGCGCGACGACCGTGCGCGCGCGCCGCTGCAGGCCAGCCCGGCGGCGCCGAGCAGGCCCGCGAACGCACGCAGGAGCTCGCGCCTCAGCAGCGCGCGCCCGGTCATGGGCGGCTGCCCCCCCGCGGCAGGCACCAGCGGCCGTCGAGGTGCCAGGTGGCGCGCCGCCCGGTGACCGCCGGCAGGGTGATCGCCAGTCCATCGGCCGCCGCCAGCCCCAGGACCGCCATGGCGGCGCCCTCGCGCTCTTGCGGGCCCAGGCCCCGATCCCGGGGGCTGCCGATCACCACGCGCACCTCCGGGTGCGCGTCCCGCGCGGCCCCCTCGATCGCGGCGACCAGGGCGCGGTTGCGCGCGCCGCCGCCGAACAGCAGCAGCTCGTCCGCGCCCCGCGCGGCGGCGGCGATGCGCCGGCCGAGGGCCGCGCACAGGCTGGCCAGGGCGTCCTCGGGCGGGAGCCAGGCCAGGCTCTCGAGCAGCCCCCAGCCCTCGTCCCCGGTGCCCAGGGAGCGCGGCGCCGCGCCGTCCCCGGAGCCCAGGGCGCGCTCGAGCAGCGCCGCCGCGGTCGGGTGCTCGCAGCCCGCGCAGGCCGCGGCGCCGTCCGCATCGAACTCGCGCCCGAGCCAAGCCCGCGCGGCCGCGTCCAGCAGCTGGTTGCAGGGCACCACATCGCCGCCGGCGACCGCTTCCAGGGCGCCGCCGGCCCCGGGCAGGCGCGTCAGGTTGCAGAAGCCGCCCAGGTTGATCACCGCGCGCGGGCGCTCGCCGCGCAGCAGCAGCCAGTCGGCCAGCGGCGTGATCGGGGCGCCCTCGCCGCCCGCGGCGCGGTCCACGAGCCGCAGGTCGGTGACGATGGCACAGCGCTGTGCGGCCAGCAGCGCGGTCGGATCGAACAAAGCGAAACTGGCGTCGCGGCGGTGGTAGAGCGTCTGGCCGTGCACGGCGATCAGGTCCGGCGCGGGCAGTTCCGGGCGCGAGCCCAGGAGCTCGGCGTGCAGGCGGCCCAGCTCGGCCCCGAGCCGCGCCAGGGCGCCGACCGAGAGCGGCTCCTGCCGCGCGGCGAGGGCCAAGGTCGTGGAAAGCTCGCCGAAGCCGCACTCGGCGCGGCCGAGCACGCGCGCGCGGAGGCCAGCGCCGCTGCCCTCCGCCTCGATCCAGACCGCATCGAGCCCGTCCAGGCTGGTGCCGGACATGCAGCCGATGGCGTGGCGCAGGCCGCCCGCCCGGGGCGGGACCAGGCTGGCGGGGAGCAGCGGCGGAGGGTCAGCGCGCATCGTCGGCAGAGTCTCCTGCGCGGGGGCGGGTGTCGGAGCGCAGCGGCGTTGCCCCGGCGGCCGCAGCGCGCGGCGCGAGCGCGGCCCCCACCAGGATCAGCATCCCGGCGCCGACCAAGGCATACCAGGGCCAAGCCAGCACGAAGCCGAAGGCGGGAGCCCCGAAGCGCAGCCACAGCAGCGCGCCCAGGGATGCCGCGAAGCCGATCCCGGCGGCGCGCGCGTCCGCCCGCGGGGCGAGCCGCGCCAGCAGGAACAGGCCGAGCAACAGGCCCGCCGAGAAGCTGGCCACCGCCAGCACCTCGCTGACCACGCTCTCGCTCTGCCCGCGGGCCAGCAGGGCGACCGCGATCTGCAAACCCATGAACAGCAGCGTGAAGCCGCGCAGCAGGGTCAGCTCGCCGCCGCGCGGGCCGCGCCAGGGGCGCCAGAAATCCGACAGCAGCGCTCCGGCCGAGGCGTTCAGGGAGCTCGACAGGGTCGACATGGCCGCCGCCGCGATCGCCGCCGCGAACAGCCCCAGGAAGCCGCTGCCGGCCGGCGCCGTGCGCGCCAGGAAGGCCGCCACGGCCTGATCGGGAGCCGGGTTGAGTCCGGAGTGGCGCGCCTCGGCGGCCAGGGCCAGCCCGAGGGCCAAAAACAGCAGAAACTGCAGCAGCACCACCGGCCCGCTCCACAGGAGCGCGCGCGCGGCGGCCTTGGGCTCCCCCGCCGCCAGGCAGCGCTGCACCATCATCTGGTCCGCGCCGTGGGTCCCCATGGTCAGCACCAGGCCGCCCAGGATTCCCGCCAGCCAATGGCGCTTGTCCGTGAGCCAGTCGCCCCCGTGGAACAGGCGCAAGCGGCCGCTTTCGCGCGCGAAATCGAGCATCTCCCCGAAGCCGCCGGGCAAGGCCTCCACGGCCCACACCAGGGCCAGGACGCCGCCGGCCAGATACAGCAGGCCCTGCAGGCAGTCGTTCCACACGATCGAAGCCATGCCGCCCAGGGCCGTGTAGGCCAGGGTCGCCGCGGACAGGCACAGGAGCGCGGCCAGAAACGAAACCCCCAGGAAGCGCTCCAGGGCCGCCGCGGTCAGGAACAGGCGCAGCCCATCGCCGACGGTGCGCGTCACCAGGAAGGTGCCGGCCGCCAGCCGCCGGGTGCCGCCGCCGAAGCGCTGCCCGAGCAACTCGTAGGCGCTTTCGATGCGCCCGGCGAAGTAGGCCGGCAGGAACAGGCGCGCCACCAACCAGCGACCCAGGCAGTAACCGAGGGCCAGCTGCAGGAACCACAGGGAGCCGCCCTCGCGGAAGCTGAGACCCGGCACCGACAGGAACGTGGCCGTGCTGGTCTCGGTGGCCACGATCGAGCCCAGGATCAGGGGCCAAGCCAGGCGCCGACCGCCGAACAAAAAACCCTCCAGGTCGCGCCCGCGGCCCGCCGCTCGGCCGACCCACAGGGCGCAGCCCAGGTAGACGGCCAGCACGGCGAGATCCAGGGCGGCGGGCATCGGGAGGCGGTCGCACGGGGCGCGGGCCGGCCGAGCCTCCCTTGCGGGCGGCCCGACCGGTGAGGGCCGGTGCTGTTCGGGGAAGTTAGCGCAACGGGGAGCCCCAGCGCGGCCCAGAAAGCGATCTCGAACCGCGACGGGAGCCGGGCGCGGTTGGGCGGGCCCGCGGGCGGGTGCAGCGCGCGCGCTCCGGATCGACCGCGGCCGCCTTCGGATCGAGCCCGGCAAAAGCAGCGTGCGCTCGGCGCCCCGGGCGCGGGCGTAGGTACGGCCGACCGGTCGGCGGCGCGCCGGCGGGTCCGGCGGCGAGGGTCCGCGAGCGGGCGAGGTCCGCAGCGCCAGCCCTGCTAGGCTGACGGGGCCGCGGCTTCTCCCAGGCGACGCCATGCAGGAACCGGCCACCGAAGGACGCCATCCCGCGGCGCGGGATTTGGACTTTTTGCCGACCCGCGAGCTGGTCCGGCGGCTGGTCAGCGCCGAGCGCGAAACCCTGGCCGCGGTCGAGGCGGCCGCGCCGCGGATCGCCGCGGCGGTGGACCGCATCGCGGCGCGCCTGGCGCGCGGCGGGCGGCTGTTTTATGCCGGGGCGGGCACCTCGGGCCGGCTGGGGGCCCTGGATGCGGCGGAATGCCCGCCGACCTTCGGCAGTGCAGCGGAGCAGGTGCAAGCGCTCTTGGCCGGCGGGCCTGCGGCGCTGCTGCGCGCGGTCGAGGGCGCCGAGGACGACCGCGAGGCCGGGGCCGCGGCGGTGCGCGCGGCCAGCATCGGCCCGAACGATGCCCTCTTGGCGATCGCCGCCTCCGGGCGCACGCCGTTCTGCCTGGGCGCTTTGGAGGCGGCCCGCGCCGCGGGCGCCCTGGGTCTGGCCCTGAGCTGCGTCGCCGACGCGCCCCTGGCAGAGGCCGCGGAATTCGCGATCGAATTGCCGGTGGGCCCGGAGCTGCTCTCCGGCTCCACGCGCCTCAAGGCTGGCACGGCCACCAAGATCGCCCTGAACGCGCTCTCGACCGGCGTGATGGTGCGCCTCGGGCGCACCTACGGCGACCTGATGGTCGACGTGCAGGCCAGCAATCGCAAGCTGCGCGGCCGCGCGCTGCGGCTCTTGACCACGCTGAGCGGACTCGAGGGCGAAGCGGCCGCGGCAGCTTTGGCGGCGGCGGGCGGCGAGCTCAAGACCGCGGTGGTCGCGGCACGCCTCGGCCTGTCCCCGGACCGGGCGCGCCAGCGGCTCGCGCTGCACGGCGGCCGCCTGAGGCCCGCCCTCGGCGAGCACCTCGAGGACGGCGGAATCCTGGCCTTCGACGCCGGCGGCAGCCGGATCCGCGCCGCCTACGGCCTGGCCCGGGGCGGTCTGCCGGCCCTGGCCCAGGGAGGGCCCGGAAACCTGCGCTCCGAGGGCCTCGAAGCCAGCCTGGCGCGGCTGCTCGAATGCGCCGCCTGGGCCCAGCGCACGGCGCCGGCCATCGAGGATCCGTTCCGGTCGCTGGGCCCGGGGCCTGACCCGGCGCGGCCGGCCGCGATCGTGTGCTGCATCGCCGGAGCCTCCGCGGGCGGCGAGGCCCTCGAAGCGGCCCTGGCCGCGCGCTTCGGCATTCCGCGCGAGCGCGTTTGGGTGCTGCCCGACTTCGAGGCCCTGCTGGCCCAGCAGGTGCCGGTCGAGGGCCCTGGCCGGGTGGGCCTGATCGCCGGCACCGGTTCGATCGCCGTGGCCGTGGACGCGGCGGGCCGGCGCTGGCGCGCCGGGGGCCAGGGTCCCGGGACGGCGCAGGGCGACCCCGGCAGCGCCCTGTGGGCCGTGCTCTGGATCGCCGAGCGCCTGGGCTGGCCGCTGCCCGCGGACCCGAGCCCCGCGGCGCGCGCGGCGCTGCTGCCCGCTTGGCTCGCGCGCCTCGAGTCCGAGGCGCCGGACGCGCAGCGAGCGCTGCTCGCCGACGCCGCGGAGGCCCTGGCCAACCTGGTCCGCGCAGCCCACCGCGCCGCAGCCCTGCCCGCAGACTTCGCTCTTTTGACCAGCGGGGGTTTTTTGCTTTCGCGCCCCGACCTCGCCGCCGCGCTGCAACAGCAGTTGCGCCAAGACGGTCTGACCCCGAGATCGATCCCCTGCCCCGAACCCTGGCGCGGCGCGCTGCACATCGCTCGGAGTCTGACGCTGCCGGCCGTTTCCGGGCCGACCCTGGCACCTGGAGCCGTCGCCCGGCCTGGCCCGCGCCCCCCGCCCGCCGCAGCGGTTGCAGCCGCGACCGACGGGCTTCCGCGACCCTGACCCGCCGCTGCATCGGCGGCTGCGGGTGGCCGATCCGACCCTCTCGCCTCCCGCGGGGGCGGGTTCACTGACGACGGCGGCCGGCTTTTCTCAGACGGGATCGTTCCCTTGCCCCCGGGCATCCGAGAGCCTTCTCGCCGGGGCAGACGCCCCCCGGACTCAGCGGCGTCCAGCTTTTGGGGGGGGGCGCACGAGCGGATCTTGCCGAGACCCCGGGGATTCGCAGGGATATCCCGTCTCAGCACGACCAACCAACGAAGCGCAGCGCGTATCGCTAGGTGTGTGCGCAACAAGATGGTACGGCGCACAGACTGAAACGACTCGCACCCTCCAACTCTGGAGGACTCCCATGGAACGACTCCCCCGCCTCATCACGGTCGCCTCTGCGCTCGCCGGCTTCGGCTTACTGTCCCTGACGATCGCCGCTGGTTTCTCTCCCCAAACCGGCAACCTGGATCTCGGAACGGAGACGCCCCTGAAGCCAGGGACGACGACACTCGCCAAATTCGATCCGGACGCCCTGCCGGCGACAGGAGCGCCCGCGGTCGGATCGGTGAAGAACACCCACGGAATGGGAGTGCCGATGACGGACCTCAACATCGGCGTGGACAACGGCAGCTCCGGAGAAATCACGGTGAACGGACAGGTGAGGACCCCGGACGCCAACGGCAACGCGCACTTCACCCTCAATCCGGCGGTCAATTTTCAGGGGACGGCGCAGATTTCGATCGCGGGCCTGACCAAGGATGCTTCCGGCAAGGACGTGGAAATCGATGCGACCCCCTCCTACTCGCGGAGCGTGGGCAGCCAGGTCGTGGAGGTCAACGGATTCCCGATCCATGGCCTCAGCAGAGCCCAGGATCAGGTCCGCACCAGCATCCTCAAGGCATACCACCCCGCTGGCCTGGCCTTCCTGCAGAACGAAGATTCCTCCCAGCGCATCAACCAGATCGATGGCCAGCTCTCCTTCCCAGCCAATTCGTCCGCCGGCCTGATCGACGTGGCGCTGCAGGACACGCTGGGGAACTCGCTGGGCGGCACCGTGACGTACTCCGGCAACTCCTTCTCGATCTCGAACCTCTCTCCGATCGCGGCCGGCAATTCCGTGGCCTTGGTCGTGCGCTGGAGCGGAGCCTCCCAGGGCACCAGCGTGCAGCTGCGTTTGACCGGGAGTTTCGTGCCCTGACCGGTTGAAAAAAAAATCGACTCGGGCTATTCCCGAGCTGCGATACCAACCTGTCGGATGCCTTTGGGCCGCCATCCGGCGGCCGCAGAGCCTGAGATCGGCGCTGCGCACCGATTTTTTTCCCAGGCTGTGAGCCCCTGAGGTCTGGTCGGGCCAAAGCTGCGTTTCGGCCCGACCAGAACAGCGGCTCCCTGGTCAGAGGCGCTTGATCGCCGCGGTGGCTTCGATCTCGATCAGGGCGCCGTCTTCGAGCAGGTCGGCGACCTGGACCAGCGCCATGGCGGGGTAGTGGCGGCCCAGGTGCGCGCGGTAGGCGGCGCCGATGTCCTTGAGGCGCTCGAGGTACAGGCGCTTGTCGGTCACGTAGAGGGTCAGGCGCGCCAGGTCGTCGGGAAACCCACCGGCGGCGCGCACCACGGCGACCACGTTGGCCAGGGCCTGGGAGAACTGGGCCACAAAATCGCCGCGGCCCACCAGGCGCTGCTCAGCATCCCAGGCGATCTGGCCGGCGACGAACAAGAGGTCGCAATCGCCGCGCACCAGGAGGCCGTTGGTGTAGCCCTTGGCGGGCGCCCAGCCGGCGGGATGGATCGGATCGAGTTTCATGGGGCCAGGGTCAGCAGGAAGGGGGCAGCTCGCGGACGGGGCCACCGTCGAGCACCAGCAGGCGGCCGGAAACCGGCCGGTCGAGCCAAGCCAGCGCCGCGGCGGCCACCTCGGCGGGCGGGATCAGACGCCCGCCCGGGTTGCGGGCGGCGAACTCGGCCCGGGCCTGCGCGAGACCCTGTCCGAGGCTCTGGCTGCGGTGCTCGATCGCCCGGGTCAGCATCTCGGTTTCCACGTAGTAGGGGCATAGGGCGCCGACCGGGATGGCCTCTGGCTCGAGATCGATCGCCAGGGCCCGAACCCAGCCGAGCAACGCGTGCTTGGCGGCCACGTAACCGGCAATCCCGGGAAAGCCGCGGAAACCGGCCGCCGAGGCGATCGCCAGCAGCCGTGTCGGTCCCGCGGCGAGGAGCCCGAGTCCGAGCCGCTCGACCAGCGATGCCGGGCCGAGAAAGTTGGCTTCGAGGTGCGCGCGCAGGGGCGCTCGCTCCGGGTGACCCGGCAAGCCGGCCTCGAAGACGCCGTGGGGCTCGATCCAGCCCGCGTTGAGCACCAGGGCGGCGAGGGGCCCGGCCGCGCGAGCGCCCTCGGCCACGGCCAGGGCCAGGGCCTCGCGCGAGGCCGCGTCGGTCTGCTCGAGCGCCAGCCCGCGGGCCGAGCCGCCGTGGGCGCGCTCGAGTTCCCGGGCGGCTTGCTCGGCGCGGCTGAGCTCGCGGGCGGTGAGCCACAGGCGCCCGCCCCGGGCCAGCCAGGCGGCGCCGATCGCGCGTCCGATGCCGCTGCTGCCGCCGGTCAACAGCATCCAGGGGGCGGCCGCAGCGCTCACGGGGAGGCTCCGCGCTCGATGCGGCGCGCCCCGTCGAGTTCGAGGATCCGGCCGCCGCGCCCGGACACGCACAGGTCGAACACGGCCTCGGCCACCTCCGCGGGCGTCAGCAGGCGCTGGCCAGGGTTCTGGCGGGCGAAAAAAGCGCGCGCCTCGGCCTCGCTTTGGCCGGTCTTGGCGCGCACGTTGGCGATGCTGGCCTCGAGCAGCGGCGATTCCACGTAGTGCGGGCAGACCGCGCCGATGCGCAGGCCCTTGGGGCCGAGCTCGGCCGCCAGGGCGCGGGTCCAGCCCACCAGGGCATGTTTCGAGGCGCAATAGGCGCTGACATAGGCGTAGCCCTCGAGTCCGGCGGAACTGGCCACGTTGACCAGCGCGCCGCGGGCCGCCAAGAGCCCCGGGAGCAGGGCCGCCGCCAAGCGCCGCGGGCCATGAAAGTTGACCGCCATGTGGCGCTCGAACAGGTCGCCTTGGGGGCCCGAGCCGGAGCGCTCGAACGGAGCCGATAGGGCGATGCCCGCGTTGTTGACCAGGATCGAGACCGGGCGGGCAGCGATGCGGCCGGGCAGGGCGGCCACGGCGGCGGCCAAAGAGGCCGGCTCGCCCACGTCGAGCTCGAGCGCGTGGGCCGGGGCCCCGGCGGCCGAGTACTGCGCGGCCAGCCCTTCCAGGGCCGCGCGGCTGCGGGCGGCGAGCACCAGTTCCGCTCCCGCGGCGTGCAGGCGCGCGGCGATCGCCGCGCCGATGCCGCGGCTGGCGCCGGTGACCAGAGCGATCTGGCCGGCGAGGGGACGGGGGTCGACGGGCATGGCAGGGCGTAGCATGACGTCGATGAGCGCGCCGAAGAAGCACCCGGCCCTGCCGATCCCGCCGGCCCGCTGGCCGAGCGCCGAGGAAGCGGCCGGTAGCCGCCTGTTTTCGCCGGCACGGCTCGGCCCCCTGGGCACGCGCACGCGCACCTGGGTGCCGGCCATGGTGCCCTGGCGCGCCACGGACGAGGGCTTCGTGACCGAAGCGGTGCTCGACTGGTACGGGCGCTTCGCGGACGGGCGGCCCGGGGTCTTGGTGGTCGAAGCCACCGGCATCCGCGACGTGCCTTCCGGGCCGCTGCTGCGCATCGGCCACGAGCGCTTCCTTCCCGGGCTCGAGCGTCTGGTCGAGCGCGTGCGCCAGCGTTCGGGCGGCGCGACGCGGCTGTTGATCCAGATCATCGATTTCCTGGCGATCAAACGCCGGCCGGAAAAAGAGAAATACCTGCGCCGCTTCCTGGCGCTGCGTCCTGCGCACCGCCTGGGACTGGCCGAGCGCCTGGGGGTCCCCGCGGAGTCCCTGGGCGACGACGCGGCGCTGCGCGAGCGCCTGCTCGCGCTGCCCCACGGGGCGCTGCTCGAGCTGCTCGACGGCCGCGAGCGCGAGGCGCTCGAAATGGGCCAGCGCGAGCGCGTCACCGACACGCACCTCGAACACATCGCGGCCCTGCCGCAGGTCCTGCCGGGGTTGTTTTCCGCCGCCGCCGAGCGGGCCCTGCGGGCCGGCTTCGACGGGGTCGAGCTGCACATGGCCCATGCCTACACCCTGGCCTCGTTCCTCTCCGCACTCAACACGCGCCAGGACGGCTACGGCGGCAGCCTGGAGGGGCGCGTGCGCCTGCCGCGCGAGGTGATCCAGGCGGTGCGCGGGCGGGTCGGCGCCGGCTTCTGCGTCGGGGCCCGGTTCCTCGGGGACGAGGTCATCGCCGGCGGCAGCGGGCCCGCGGACGCGGCCAGGATCGGGGTCGAGCTGGCCCGCGCGGGGCTCGATTTCCTGTCGGTGAGCAAAGGCGGAAAGTTCGAGGACGCCAGCCAACCCAAGATCGGCGAAGCGGCCTATCCCTACACCGGCGAAAGCGGCCACGAGTGCATGCCCACGGTGCGCATCGGCGGCGCCGGTCCCTTCGGGCGCAACCTGGGGCTGGCCGCCAATGTGCGCGCCGCCCTACGCCAGGCCGGTTTGGAGACGCCCGTGGTCGGCGCCGGAGGCATCGCCGACTTCGAGCTGGCGGAGGCCGCGCTCGAGCGCGGGGATTGCGATCTGGTGGCGGCGGCGCGCCAATCCCTGGCCGACCCAGACTGGTGGCTCAAGCTCGAGCGCGGCGAAGGGGCGCGCGTGCGGCGCTGCAAGTTCACCAACTACTGCGAAGCGCTCGACCAGCGCCACGTGGAGGTCACCTGCCAGCTCTGGGACCGCGATTTCGAGACGCCCGAGCCCGACGGCAGCGCCCCGCGCCGCTCGGCCGACGGGCGCCGGCGCCTGAACGCCCCCGGCGGTTGAGAGCTCGGGCAGACCGCGCGGCCCGAGCCCCGGGGCGCCGGGCTGACGCTTGGATCCCGCGGCGAAGACCCGCTCGAGACCTGGCAGCGCTTCCTATGTCCTCTGCGCAGCGCCGGGGACCCGCGCAGAGCGGGGGGATTGGCCCAATTCCTGGCCTGGACAAAAACTCGGCCCACCGTGCTGACTGGCTGGGATTCTCGGGCAAGCCATGGGCCGGCGAACCGCTCGATCCAAGCAGGATCGCGGCTCCGCGCTAGGCTTCGAAAACGAGCGCCGAGGCCCCCCCCTGCCCCGGCCGCTCGGCCCCCTCCCGACCGCGGCCCAAGCCCCCGCGGTCCCACCCCTCGCAACCGCCCCGATGGCCGAACTGCCCCGGTCCGAAGCCGTTCCCCTCCCCCGCGACCCTGCACACCGAGAGGGCTCGCTCCGAGCCCTGCTGCGCGCCGCCCTCCCCTCGGCGGCCGCTGCGCTTTGCACCGCGCCAGCGCTGGCGCAGCTCACGGCGCCGCCCTGCACGCCGAACTGGCTGCCGACCTTCGGGTCCCACGCGCACCCCAAGGGCATCGTCTGGGCCCTGACGACCTACGACGACGGCAGCGGGCCCTGCCTGGTGGCCGGTGGGAACTTCACGCAGGTCGGTCCGCTCGTGGCCAATCACATCGCCCGCTGGAACGGGCTCGAATGGCTGCCCTTGGGCGGCGGTGTGGACGACACAGTCTTCGCGCTGCATGCCCATCCCGGGCCCGCCGGCCCCGAGCTGATCGCCGGCGGCATCTTCAAGCGCGCCGGTGGATTGCCGGCCAGCCGCATCGCGCGCTGGAATGGCCAGCAGTGGGCGCCCCTGGGCCCCGGGCTCGATGGCAAGGTCAACGCCCTGGCCAGCTTCGACTCCGGCGCCGGGCCGGAGCTGTACGTGGGCGGCGAGTTCATCGCGGCGGGCGCGGTGCCCGCTCGGCACGTGGCGCGCTGGGATGGCCAAGCTTGGAGCGGCCTCGGCACCGGCATGGACGATTTCGTCAGCGTGCTGATGCCCTTCGATGACGGCGCCGGCCCGTCGCTGTTCGCCGGCGGCGGCTTCACGGTCTCCGGCGGCCAGATCACCAACCACATCGCGCGCTGGGACGGCCAGGCCTGGCACCCGCTCTCGAGCGGCATGGATGCCTGGGCGCTGTCGATGGCCATCTTCGACGATGGCAGCGGCCCGGCCCTGCACGTGGGTGGCCGCTTCATCCAAGCCGGCGGCGTCTCCGCGAAACGCGCCGCCAAGTGGGACGGGCAGAGTTTCCACCCGCTGGGCGAGGGCCTCAACAGCCGCATCTACGACCTGGCGGTGTTCGACGACGGCAACGGCGCGGCCCTCTACGCCGGCGGCAGCTTCATCCAGGCCGGCGGGCAGTCCTGCCTGCGCGTGGCCAAGTGGGATGGGCAGGCTTGGAGCCCCCTCGGGCCGGGCGTGGGCTCGTGGGTCTACGCCGTCGAAACCTTCGACAAGGGCGACGGCCCGAGCGTCTACTTCGGCGGCCAATTCCAGGAAAGCCCCGCAGGCGACAAGTACCTGGCCCGCTGGGATTGCCCGCCCCAGTGGATTTTCCCCCTGCCTGGGTGCGGGGCGAACTCGGCGCTGCTGAGCGCCCAGAGCCAGCAGCTGGCCTTCGGACAGCCGGCCCAGTTCAGCCTCCAGAGCAGCACCTTCGCCGACGGCCTGGCGCAGCTCTGGGCGGGCAGTTCCGGTGTCGATGCCTCCGGCTGCGGCTTGGCCCTGCCGGGCCTGGGCGAACTGCTGCCGAGCCCGCTCGACCTGCGTTTGGTGGCCAGCGAGCCGCTGGCCGCAGGCAGCGCTCCCCTGACGCTCGCTGCGATCAGCGACCCGAGCCTGGTGGGCCTCCAGGTCGTCCTGCAGGGCCTGGCCATCGAAGCCCACGCCGCCCCGCCGGCGATCGAATTCAGCAACGGCCTGTGGACCCAGATCCTGCCCTGACGCGGGGCCGGAGGCTCTTTGGGCCCACGGGCTCCGCCGCCGCAGGGGCGTGCTGAGCAGCCCCTGCGGCGGCTTCTCGAAGGGGCCCTTTCCGCCGGGGACAGCCAGGTCTTCTAGCTCGCGGCCTGCCCGGAGCACACCGGGGACTGTCGCCCGCTGCTGGGCTCCCTTTTCGGCACCAGCCCGGCACCACTCGGGCCCCGCCCCGGCGCTGCCCCGGCGCGGCCCTGGCGCTGCCCCTGGGCGCGCTCGATTGCCGCTGGTGCCCGACGCCTACACCCAGTTCACCCTGGCCTCGCCCAACTCCCCCTTCCTGCCCGCCTCGATCGGCCAGCTCGACCCCTGGGGCCGCGCCGACACCTCCTTCCGCCTGCCCCCCGGCAGCGCCCCGAGCTTCGTCGGCCAAACCGCCCACCACGCCTTCCTGGTCTTCGACCTGGCCAACCTGGCCCTCGAATCCGTCAGCAACCCCACCCCGGTGCTGCTGGCCCCGTGAAGGGCGGTCTGGGAGCACCCGGATGGCGAGGACTTGAGGCCCCGGATGGCCAGCCGGGTGGGCCCGGGCAGCTCGCGGGTATGCGGAGCCGCGGGAGGTGCTGGCCTCCGCGTTTGGCGCGCTGCAGGGCTGGCCGATCCCAGGGGCCCTCCGGGGCCCGGGCGGGGAACAGCTCGGGGCGGGGAGACCGCCGGAGGCGGAGCCGCTGTACCGGGACCGATGGCGGCCGGGGCGGAGCGCAGGAATCCGATCTCGGGGGTGCAGCGGGCTTTGCTCTGGCGTATCCAGAAGACGTCGACTTCGAACCGATGCGCCTGCCATGCCGCTCCGCCTCCTGCTCTGCGCCCTGCTGTTCCTGCTCTTCCCTGGGCCTTCGCTCGGCGCCCAGTTGCCGCCGGACCTGGAGGCCGAACGCGGGCGCCTGGCGGGGATGCTCTCGGTGCGGCCGGGCGTGCTCGAGCTGCCCGGGGGACGCCTGCTGCAGGACCGCCAGCCGATCGCCCGGGCCTTGGAGCTGGCCGCCCCGGGGGCCTTGATCCTGGTGGGTGCGGGGCGCTATCCGCGCCTCGGCATCGGCTTTTCCGGCAATGCCTGGTGGAATGCGCGCACCAGCGGGGGCACCGAGAGCGCGCCGATCCGAGTGGTCGGGGAGACCGGTGTGCGGCTGGTCTGCGACGAGCCGGGCGACACCCTGGCGGTCAATCAACAAGTCGAGAACGGCTGGATCCAGTTCGAATCGATCGAATTCGAGGCCGGCGAGCGCGCTGGGATCATCTTCTACCAGGGGCCGGCGGACAAGCCGCATCGCGGCTTCCACTTCTATGACTGCACCATCGACGGGCTGTGGGAACACGCCACCGACAGCGGCCCCCACAGCAGCAAGTGGGGCGTCCTGGGCCATAACCTGGCCGATTTCGTCTTTGCCGGCCGGCGCGGTCGGGCCGTGGTGCAGCGCATCCGCCACGAACATGGATTTTACCTGCAAAATCCCCTGGGCGACCTGACCCTCGAGCGCATCGACGCCAAAGAGCTGGGGCGCACCTTCGTGCAAATCACGGCCCGCGAGAACTCGGGCCCGCCCGGCCGCGGCGCGATTTTGATCCGCGACTGCAACGTCTCGGACGTGGGTTTGGCCGCCGGCGATGGTTTCAAGGGCGGCAGCGCATTCACCTTCGCCGGGCGGCTCGCGGAGAATACGATCCGGGTCGAACGCTGCACCTATCGGGCCGGGTTCGAGCTCGGCCTGCGCCGCTTGACCAGCCCGGGGCAGCCCTACGGCACCGGCGCCCTGGTGGCCTGGGACGGGGGCGAAAAGCTGGCCAACGGTGCGCTGACCCTGAGCGGCAACCGCTTCGAATTCGCGGCCGGCTGCGGCGACCGGCCGGTGGTATCGATCGGCGCCTGCTCCCAGGTGACGCTGGAAGGTGGCAATCAGTTCCTGTCGGGGAGCGAGTACCCCTGCCTGGTGTTCGACCCGCTGACGCCCACGGGCGAGCTCAAGAACCTGCCCAACGGCCCGGTGCGCATCGCCGCCGGAAATCACTTCCAGGGTCGCATCGAACGGCGCGGCCTGCCGCTCGACCCGGCGACCCTGGCCGGAGGCTGAATCGGGTTCGCGCTCAAGGCGCAGGCCCGGCGGGGCCGATGCGGAGCGGGTGCGGGTGGGGCTCTCCCGCCTGGGTTCTGTCCGGCCCCCCTGGCCGTGCTCCGATGAATCAAGTTTGGAAGTTTGGGCGCTCCGCCGGATTCGCCCTGGGTTTGGCCCTGGCCTCGACGGCCTGCGCCAGCGACAAGAAGCAGGCCGCCAGCATCAAGCAGCTCGACGACCTGCTCGGGCGGGTCGAACGGGTGCACCTCGAAACCGAGCTCTGCCACCAGCGCGCCGGCGCGGCCTTGGAAGCCTTGCAGGTGGTGCTGAAGAGCCCCGGGGGCGAAGATCTAGCCACGAATTTCGCCGAGCTGCAGGGCACGGCGCGCGCCTCGGAGGACCAGAGTTATCGCCTGCGCGCCGCCACCGGTCCGCTCAAGGCCTCGGCCGAGGCGCATTTCGGCCGCTGGACCGACGACCTGGCCAAGTTCGGCAGCCCGGCGCTGCGCCAGAAGAGCCAGGAGCGCATGGATGCCGCCCGAGCCAGCTTCGATGCGATCCTGGCCGAGCTCGCGCCGGCCCAGTCGGCGCTCGAGGTCTACAACAAATCGCTCAAGGACGTGACCCTGTTCCTGGCCAACGATCTGTCGAGCCAGAGCCTGACGCTGATCGAAGGCGACGTGCACGGCCTGGTGGACCAGGCCATGGGCGTCGACCAGAAGTTGAAGGACACCCTGGCGGCCTGCCGCGGGTACGTGCGCACGCACGCGCCGGCGGCGAGCCTCGCGGGCAGCCCGGAGGTGCAGCCCGCGGCCGACTCCGGCGCTGTGTCCAAGCCGCGCTGAGCGGCTGCCTGGGGCCGGCGCGCGGGCCGGCGGCTGGAGCTGCTGAGCTGCTGAGCTGCTGAACGACCCGCGGCCGCTGTCGGGCCGGGTTCCGTTGCTGTTGTGACCATGATCTGGACCGCGGCCCTGGCGATCGGTATCGGGCTGCTCGGCGCTGCCGCGGCGGCTCGGGCGGAATCCCGACGTCGCCAGCAGGCGACCCTGGCCGAGAGCCGCGAGTCGCGACGGGTCGGCGCCGATCGTGCGCTGCTGGTCGAGCCGCGCATCGACCTTTCCAAGTGCTTCGGCTGCGGGGCCTGCGTCAGCGCCTGTCCCGAGGAGGGCGTGCTCGGCCTGCTGCATGGCCAGGCGGCGGTCGTGCGCGGCGCCAACTGCGTCGGGCACGCAGCCTGCGAAGCGGCCTGCCCGAGCGGGGCGATCGTGGTCAGCCTGGGCAATCTGGCCCAGCGCGATGACGTCCCGGTGCTCGGGCCGACCGGCGAGGCCCTGGGGCAGCCGGGCGTTTTCGTGGCCGGGGAGGCCAGCGCCAAGGCGTTGATCCAGCCGGCCCTGGAGCAGGGGGCGGCCGTGGCGGCCGAGGTCGCGGCGCGGCGCGGGTCCGGGCGCCTGCCGCGGGCGCCGATCGACCTGCTGGTGGTCGGGGCGGGGCCGGCGGGCCTCGCGGCGATGCTGGAGGCGCGGCGGCTCAACCTGGCCGTGCGCTGGATCGACCGCGAGCCCGAGCCGGGGGGCACCGTGGCGCGCTACCCGCGCCGCAAGCTGGTGCTGACGCGGCCCCTCGAGCTGCCGGGCTATGCGCGCTCGAGCGCCACGGAATACACCAAGGAACAGCTGGTGGCGCTCTGGGAGCGCGTGGTGCGCGAGCGCGGGCTGCCCTTCGAAGGCCAGGTCGAGCTGCATGGCCTGGAGCGCATCGAACACGGAGCGCTGCGCGCCGACACCAGCGCCGGCGCGATCGAAGCCGCAGCGGTCTGCCTGGCGGTCGGGCGGCGTGGCACCCCCCGGCGCCTGGGTGTGCCCGGCGAAGGGCTGCCCAAGGTGGCCTACCGCCTCGAAGACGCCGAGGCCTATCGCGGCCGCGAGATCCTGGTGGTCGGCGGCGGCGACTCGGCCGTCGAAGCGGCGCTGGCTTTGTGCGAGCACAACCGCGTGGCGCTCTCCTATCGGCGCGCGGGCTTCTTCCGCCTGCGCAGCCGCAATCAGGCGCGCCTGGAAGCGGCGCGGGCCGCAGGACGGCTCGAGCTGCTGCTCGGCAGCGAGCTGTTGGCGATCGAGCCCGAGCGCGTCTTGCTGCGCCTGTCCGGCGCCGGGGAACCGGCCTGGCGCCCCAATCAGGAGCTGTTCCTGTTCCTGGGCGGCAGCGCGCCCAAGCAGCTGCTCGAGCGCTGCTTGGTGCCCTTCGATGGCCGGCTGCGCCCGCCCGAGCTGCGCGCGAACACTGCTGCGCTGCCCCTCTCGCGCTCGCTGTTCCTGGTCTGCCTGGGCAGCGTCGCGGCGGGCCTGTTCGCCCTCGGCCAGCGCGGCTACTACGGCCTGCCCCTGGGCCATCGACCGGGGCACCCGGACCACGACTGGCTGCGCCCCGGCGCCGGCCTGGGGCTTGGGCTTGGAATCCTGTCGGCCGCGCTGATCGCCGCCAACCTGGCTTACCTCTGGCGGCGCTCCCGCGGACCGCGGCAGCGCCTCTCCGGCCTGCGCCTCGGCAGCCTGCAGGGCTGGCTCTCGGCGCACGTGGCCACGGGGCTGCTGGCGCTGCAGTGCGCCCTGCTGCACGCCGCGCTGGCGCCGCGGGCGACCGTCGGCGGCGACGCGCTCTGGCTGCTGCTGGGCCTGTGCCTGACCGGGGCGATCGGCCGCGCGGCCTACGCGCGCGTGCCGCGCGCCGCCAACGGGCGCGAGCTGGCCCTGGGCGAACTGGAGGGCGAGCTGGAGCGCTGCCTCGGCGACCTGGGCGCCGAGGCCGGCCCCTTCGCCCAGCGCACGCGCCAGCGCTTCGACCAGCTCGTGGATGCCTGCCGCTGGGGTGCCCCGCGGGCGGGCGATCGGCGCGGCCCGTCGGCCCCCTGGGCGCTGCTGCGCTCGTGGTGGCAACAGCGCGCGCACACGCGCCGGGCCCTGGCGGAACTGTCCGCGGAAGCGCGCGCGGCCGGGCTGGCCAGCGAGCCGCGGCGCCGGACCCTGGAGCTGTTCGCGCGGGCGGCCGAGCTCTCGGGCCAGGCCCGCGATCTCGAGCGCTGGCGCGCGTTGCTCGGGCTGTGGCGCTACCTGCACCGCTGGAGCGCCCTGCTGCTGGTGCTGCTGCTGCTGGCCCACGTGGTCTCGGCCCTGCGCTTCGGGATCCGCTTCGAAGGCGCCCGCACGCTCGAGGACCTGAGCGGGCCGCCCGCGGCCCAGGCCAGCCCCTAGGGTCCGGCCAGGGCAGCGCCACGGCCCAGGACTGGCGGGGCGGCGGGGCGTCGGCGGGGCGGCGCTGGAGCGCGGTGCAAGACGTGCGGCCGGGCCCCTTGACCGCGAATTCGGCGGCCGCTGGCTGCAGGGTGCCCCGACCGGGACCGGAAGGTGCGCCCGCTCGGGCCGGTGCGGTCCGGCCGAATGCGGGCAGTGTCGCCCGCAGCACCGCTCGGCCCCCAGCTCCCTGCGCGTTCGGTCGCGCCCGGGCCCAGCCCCCCGCGGCGGGCCGGCGGCCGCGCCCCCCCCCGCCGCTAGACTCTCGAGTCGCACACGCACTGGCCCCGGGCCCGCCCGCCCCGGACCCGCGCCGCGAGGACCGCAACCCCGCTCTGCTCCCCAGCCCCGCGCCCCCCCCAGTCCCCCCACGCTCGCCCGGGATGCCCCGGCTCGAGCCACCCATCCGCGCATGCGTCACCGTGAAGAACTGGCCCGAGGCGGCATCGAGGCCTGGCTCGAGGAGTACGGCAAGCAGGAGCTGCTGCGCATCCTGACCTGCGGCTCGGTCGACGACGGCAAGTCGACCCTGATCGGGCGCCTGCTCCACGACGGGGCCGGCGTCTTCGAGGACCAGCTCGCGGCGCTGCGCAAGGACACGACCCGCTATGGCACGACCGGCGAGGAGATCGACTTCGCCCTGCTGATGGATGGCCTGCAGGCCGAGCGCGAGCAGGGCATCACCATCGATGTCGCCTACCGCTACTTTTCGACGCCCAAGCGCAAGTTCATCATCGCCGACACGCCCGGCCATGAGCAGTACACGCGCAACATGGCCACCGGGGCCTCGACCTCGGACCTGGCGATCATCCTGATCGATGCGCGCAAAGGCGTGCTGCCCCAGACCCGCAGGCACGCCTTCATCTGCTCGCTGCTCGGCATCCGCCACGTGGTCATCGCGGTCAACAAGATGGACCTGGTCGACTACTCGGAAGAGGTTTTCGAGTCGATCAAGGGCGACTGCGTCGAATTCCTGGCGAAGCTGCAGCTCGGGGACGTGCACTTCATGCCGCTCAGCGCGCGCCGGGGCGAGAACGTGGTCGCCGGGTCCGCGAACATGCCCTGGTACTCGGGCGGGCCGCTGCTGGCCTACCTGGAGACGGTGCACATCGCCAGCGACCGCAACCTGATCGACCTGCGCTTGCCGGTGCAGCTCGTGCTGCGCCCGAACCTCGATTTCCGCGGTTTCGCCGGAACGATCGCCTCGGGCATGCTGCGCGTGGGCGAAGAGGTGGTGGCGCTGCCCTCGGGCCGCAAGAGCCGGGTCAAGTCGATCCTGCGCTCGGGGGCCCCGGTCCAGGAGGCCAACGCGCCGATGGCGGTGATCGTGACCCTGGAGGACGAGATCGACATCAGCCGCGGGGACGTGCTGGCGCGGCCGAACAACGTGCCCACGCTGACCAATTCGATCGAGTCGATGGTCGTGTGGATGAACGAGACGCCGCTGGTGCCGGGGCGCTCGTACCTGCTCAAGACGGCCAGCGCGATGGCGCCGGTGACGGTCACGGATCTGCGCTACCGGATGAACATCGAGAGCCTGCGCTCGGAGCCGGCCAGCGAGCTCAAGCTCAACGAGATCGGCCGCGTGCGGCTCGAGTCGGCGCGCTCGTTCGCGATCGACGCCTACGCCAAGAACCGCCAGATGGGCGGCTTCATCCTGATCGACCGGCTCAGCAACGCCACCCTGGCGGGCGGCATGGCGCTCGAGCGCGCCTCGGTCGAGGACAGCCTCGAGCGCGGACGGGTGGCCCACGATGCCGGGCAGAACCTGTCCAGTCCGCGCTCCAAGATCGAGCCGGCGGCGCGCGCCCAGCGCCTGGGCCAAAAGCCCTTCACCCTGTGGCTGACCGGGCTGCCGCGCTCGGGCAAGAGCTCGCTGGCCTTCGAACTCGAACGGCGCTTCTTCGATCTCGGGCGCCCCGTGGTGGCCCTGGATGGCGAGGTGTTGCGCCAGGGGCTGTGCTCGGACCTGGGCTTTTCGGGGCCGGACCGGGACGAGAACCTGCGCCGCGCCGCCGAGCTCGCGCGGCTGCTCAACGACCAGGGCCTGATCGTGATCGCGGCCTTCGTGTCGGCGGCGCGGGCGGCGCGCGAACGGGTGCGGCGCATCGTGGGGCCGGAACGCTTCCTGGAGGCCTGGTGCCAGGCGCCCCTCGAAGTGGTCGAGGCGCGCGACAAGACCGGGCTCTATGCCCGCGCCCGCGCCGGGGAGATCGCCAACGTGACCGGCATCGACCACCCCTTCGAGGCCCCCAGCGCGGCGGACTTCGTGCTCGATACGGCGGCCCTCACGGTCGACCAGAACGTGGAGCGGCTGCTGGCCGGCCTGCGCCAGCGCGGGCTGCTGCCGGGGTCCTGATG
>ERZ1066133.176-NODE-176-length-35114-cov-11.576856_pt1 | contig 35114 bp, 23 predicted proteins | sample MGYA00382780_ERZ1066133 | MGnify/ENA primary metagenome ERZ1066133 (study PRJEB33369, sample SAMEA5778363) | biofilm metagenome | biome: Industrial cooling water; feature: Water cooling tower basin; material: Biofilm | place: United Arab Emirates | collected... | reverse complement strand
GGCGGCCCAAAGGCATCCGACGGGTTGGTGTTGCGGCTCGGGCGCAGCCCGCGTCGCTACAGATTCAACCCGTCTCAGCGCCCTTGCGGCGGCGCGGCGCGCAGGCGGAAGCTCGGCGAGCGCACGATGGCGATCAAGAGCTCGTCCAAGCGCGCGTTGCCGCCGGCCTCCATCAAGCGGCCCAGGAGGGGCCGGTCGGCGGGGGTCAGCGGCCGCGCCAGGGCGTAGGTCAGCAGGCGCTCGCACAGCCCGCGCGCGAAGCCCGGCTCGAGCGGGCTGCGGCGGTCCGCGGCCAGGTCGTCGATCAGTTCGAGCGCTCCGGAAAGGCGCCGCCCGTCCTGCAGTTCGACCTGGGTGTCGATCGGCCGGCCCTGTTCGCTGTCCCGGGCCCGCCCGAGCGCATCGAAGCCCTCCAGGGCCAGGCCCAGGGGATCGAGGGCCGCGTGGCAGGCGGCGCAATCGCGACGCCGGCGGTGTTGCTCGAGGCGCGCCCGCAGGCCGAGACCGCTCGCTTGCGGACCGATCTCGTCCAGGCTGCCGACGCCGGGCGGTGGGGGCGGTGGCGGCGAGCCCAGCAGGGTCTCCAGCACCCACTTGCCGCGCTTGACCGGGGTGGTGCGCGCCGGATCGCTGGTCAGGGTCAGGATCGCCGCCTGGGTCAGCAGCCCACGGCGCGGGCTGTGGGCCAAGGAGACGCGCTCGAAGCCTGCTCCGGCGGGGGCGGGCAAGCCATACCAGTCCGCCAGATTGCGGTCGACGAAAGTGAAGCGCGCGGCCAGCAGATCGCGGATCGGACGGCCTTCGCGCAGCACCGCCTCGAGCAAGAGCAGAGGCTCGCTCGCCATCGAGGCCAGCAGGGTTTCGGGCGCCTCCGGGAAGAGGGTGCGGTCGATGCGGCGCTGCTCCAGGGCGCGCAGACCGAGCCATTGCTCGCCGAACGCGCGCACAAAGCGCGAGGCGCGCGGATCCCTCAGCATTTCCACCGCCAGGGCCTCGACCGCATCCGGGTCGAGGGCCAGGCCCGGGCGGGCGCGGGCGAGCAGCTCCGCGTCGGGCGGAGCATCGAACAGCAGCAGCGCGAGGCGGGTGACCAGGGCGGCGCCGGCGAGCGGGCTCGACGGGCCGCCCTGCGGCTCGAGGCGCTCCAATTCGAGGGCGAAGTGCGGGCTGGCGAGCAGCGCGATCAGCAGCTCCCGCAGCGCGCCGCGTCCGCGGCTTTCCTGGGCCAGGGCCTCGATCTCGCGGCGTTCGGCGGGCCGGCCCGCGCCGCGCCAGAGGCGCTGGATGAAGTCCTCGCGGACGGAGGCCGGCAGGCGTTCCGGCCAGGGGCCGAGGCCCCGCAGGGGCAGGCCCTGCTCGACGGCCAAGGTGCGCTCGAGGGCGCTGGGCGGGAGCTCGTCGAGGGGCCCTTCGAGCGCCAGCCGAGCCAGGCCCAGGTTGCGGTCCTGGGCGCGGCCGTCGGGGGACTTATCCGCCGGCAGCCAGAAGTCGTTGACGAAGGCCACCGCCACCTCGAGCGGTCCGCCCGCCTGCGCTTCGAAGACCCACTCGATCGGCTCCCCGGGGGCGGCGCTCGCCGCCACGTCGAAGCTCGGCCCGCGGCGCTGGTCGGCCCACAGCTCGGCCCGGGCCAGCTCCGGGCCGGCCTGGTCCGCGAACACCTGGGCCCGCAGGCGATAGCGCCCGGCGCGCGGCAGGTCGACTTCGAGCCGCAGCTTGCCCTGGCTGGTGAGCAGGCGCGAGTCGCCGCGGGGGTGGCCCCCGGACAGGTCGCGGCCGGGGACCTCCCGGGGTCCGGGCAGCTCGTCCAGGCCGAGGGGCAGGGCCAGGTGGGCCACCTCCTCGGCGAACTCGAGCTGGCGCTCCAGGGCGCGCTCATCCAGGCTGAGGGACTCGGGCAGGTGGTCGAACCCGTGGGCCAGGGGATCCGCGGGCCAGCGCCTCTGGCCCGCGGGATCGACGCCGAGCAGGTCGATGGCCCCATGGCGCAGCTGGGAGCGGGTCAGGCGCCGCAGCCCGGGGGCCGCGGTCGCCTCGGGTCCCGATGCGCTGTAGGCGGCCTCGAGCCGCCCGCGCAGCAGGCCAGCCAGCGCTTCGAGCTGCTGCGGCTCCGGCCGAGGGGCGGAGCGCGGCGGCATCTCCCCGCGTTCCAGGCGGCGCAGGGCGCGCAGCCAGAGGGCCTCATCCTGTTCGAGCGGCTGCTGCGCGGCGCGCAGCAGGTCCACGGAGGCCTCGGCCTCTGGACCGGCGTGGCAGTCGAGGCACCAGCGCTGCACGAAGCGGCCCACCTCCGCGTCCGCTCCGGCCGGCGCTTGCGCCCAGACCGGCGCGCCCGCCCAGGCCAGGGCCAGGCCGGCGCCCGTGAGCCAGCGGCGCCCGGGGGCCGCCGGCCTCCCGGCCCCATGCAAGGCCGGGAGATTCACCGTCGAGGCCGCAGCGTTGCCGGCGGCGGGGTCCATCGGGAAGGCCCCTGTGGGCCCGGGCCGACCGAGGCCGATCCCGCCTGGAGCCGGTGCCCACCGATCTGACCGGGGCGGACCCGGGCCCTCGGTGTGCACACTTCGAGCGCCGGTTCGAAGCCCTGCTTCGAGCCATAGCGGATCTCGCGGAGTCGGACGGCGGACATGGCGTGGCTGGATTCGGGGCTGGAAAACTCGGCGGCGGCGCCGGTCGCTGCGTCCACTTTACTGCCGCGCTCGCGCAGGGGGGGACCAGCCCACCAGCGCTCGCCCATGGGGCGCTCCGCGCCGCGGGAATTCGGCCGCGGTCTGGCCGCTGAGGCGGCGGACCTCCGAGGCCGAATTTTTTGGCGCTGGACTGGATTTCGTGGCGCCGTTCGCTACACCTATGGCATGGCCAAGAAAGCAGCAGCCGTCCGTCAGCGTCGCTCCGCCGAGGAGCGTATCCAGGACCTCCAAGCCAAGATCGAAGCCCTCAAGAATCGCGCCAAAGCGAAGGAATTGAAGGCCTCGGGCGCCAACAAGATGTGCCTGGCCGCCGTGCGCATCCTGGACAAGGCGATGAACGCCGCCCGGGACGAGAACAACACCCACCTGCAGCACGCCCTGGCGGATTCCCGCACGCCGCTCGAGGCCTACCTGTCGAACCAGGGCATCTCCCTGCCCAAGGCGCGCCGCCCCCGGGGACCGCGCCCGAAGTGACCCAGGGGCCGAGCTCCCGCAGCCGCGGCCAAACCCTGCGAGCAGCGTTGGATCAGCCCCGTCGCCAGCGATTCGCCACCGACGCCGACCCCGGGATCGGGCTCGAATCCGGCCTGCGCTGGCCCAAAGCGGCCTCCCCGGCGCAGGCGCTGCGGACGCGAGCGCGCTCTCGAGGCCGGTGCCCGAGATCCGGGCGCCCGAACTAGGCGCCCGAATCTAACCCCCGACTCTGACCCCCAACTCTGGCGCCCGACTCTGGCGCCCGACTTGTGGGCCCAGGCCAGCGCGCCGGCCGTGGCCGTCCCAGGCCCCCTCCTTCTCCTCCTTTCCGGGGCGTGCCCAGCGGGCCCGCCCCGGCTTGTTTTCTGCTCGGATTTGTTCCGAGGGGCGCTGTGGGTCGCTCGGCGGTCGCGGCAGCGGAGCGCGCGGAGGGCCAGACCTGAACTGGGGCCGGTGGCCGACCGCAATCCTCCCGCCACGGGGCGGCGTCACTCCGGCCGCGGGCGGGATTTGGCTCGCCTCCGGGCGGGGACCTGATCGCCTCCGGCGCTCCCCGGATCTCTAGCCTGGCCGCGCTGGGTTCCACCGGGCGTTCGGAGCAGGTCTCCCGGCCGCCCGCGGGAGCGGAACCAAGCCCCCGTGGCCCCCTCGAGAGCGGTGGGTTTGCCGCTGCGCCGCGGACCCGGAGGGGCGTCGAAGCGGCCGCTTTGGGCAGCGGTCATCGGCCCGCGGCCAGGCCTGGCAGGGGGCCGGCCGCGGGCGGTCGGCCGATGCGCAGGCCCGCGCCCAGTTCCGCCGCCAGCCGCTGTTCGAGCGCGCTGGGGTCCGGCCCAGCGGAGCCGGTCTGGGGCTCCATCAGGGCCAGGTGCACCAGGGCGTCCCCGGGGCCCACCGCGGGCTGGGCGCAAAGTCCCAGCACCAAGCCATCCTCGGGCGCATGCAGGCGTTCCTGCTCGCGTCCGAGCGCGCTGGTCGCCCCCAGCAGCAGGCGTCCCTTGGCCACCCGTTCCCCCAAGCCCACGTGGTACTCGAGCAGGCCGCCCCGGCGCGCCCGTAGCCAGCGCGTGCGTCGGATCAGCATCCCGGGGGCGGCCGGGGGCTCGCTCTGTTCGAGGAGCCCGACCCCGGCCAGGGTCCGCTTCAGCCCGGCCAGCAGCCACTCGATCAGGGCGGGCTCGCCGCGCCCCGCGCCGCCGGCCTCGACCACCAAGCTGGGACGCCCGCTGGCCTGCGCCGCCCGGCGCAGGCTGCCCGGGGCCCCCCGGTGGTGCACGATCAACCGGGCGCCGAAGGTCTGGGCCAGGGCCAGGGAACCTGGGTGCTGCGCGTCCACGCGCAGGTGCGGGTGGTTGAGGCGCGGCGCGGCGGCGCTGTGCAGGTCGATGCAGCAATCCGCGCGCGCGACCACCTCGCGGTACAGCAGCCGCGCCAGGCGCGCGCTGGGGCTGCCCTGGGAGCGGCCCGGGAAGCAGCGGTTGAGATCGCGGCGATCGGGCGAGTAGCGGGAGCCGCGTTCGAAGGCCAGCAGGTTGGCCACCGGCACGACCAGCAGGGTGCCCCGGGAGAGCTCGAAGGGGCGTTCCCGCAGCAGGGTCCTGAGGGCCAGGATGCCGGCGACTTCGTCCCCGTGAACCCCGGCGAAAACCGCCACGCAGGGCCCTTCGAAGGGCCCGCGCCAGACGCCGAGGGGCAGCCGCGGCGCGGCTGCCAGGGCGCCGGATGGCGCGGCCAGGGAGAGCTCCGCAAGCTCTCCGAGTCCGACTTGCCGGCGTCCGAAGCGGCTGGGATCCTTGCGCGGCAGGGGGGATTGCATGGTTCAGGTGGCGCGCGTCAGGGGGGTCGGCGCGGGTCGCAGGCTTTCGAGTTCGCGCACCACCGCGGCGGCCACGTCCCGCCCCGAGGCGGTCTCGATACCTTCGAGCCCGGGGGACGAGTTGACCTCGTTGATCAGAGGGCCATCCGGGCCCTCGAGCAGATCCACTCCGGCCACCCCCAGACCGAGCACCTGGGCGGCGCGTTCGGCCAGCTGGCGCTGCCGCGGGTCCAGCTCCAGGGGTCGCGCCGCGGCGCCGCGGTGGATGTTGCTGCGGAACTCATCCGCTTTGGCCTCGCGGCGCATGGCGGCGAACAGGCGGCCCCCGATCACGAAGGCGCGGATGTCCCGGCCGCGGCTGTGGTGGATGAAGCGCTGCACCAGCACCGCCTGGCGGGCCTGGTGCAGCGCCTCCACGGTCGCCTCGGCGGCGGCCAGGCTTTCCGCCAAAATCACGCCGACCCCCTGGGTGCCCTCGAGCAGCTTGAGGATCACCGGCGGGCCCCCCAGGCGTTCGATCGTCGGGCGCAGCTGCTCGCGCTCGCGCACGAAGGCGGTCTCCGGGACCGGCAGCCCAGCGGCGCACAGTTTCTGCAGCGCGCGCAGCTTGTCGCGCGAGCTCGCGATGGCCTCCGAACCGTTGATGCAGGGGACGCCCGCGGCCTCGAAGTGGCGCACCGCCGCCAGCCCATAGCGGCTGATCGAGGGGCCGATGCGCGGCAGCAGGGCATCGAACTCCGGGCAGGGCAGGCCCCGGTAACGCAGGCCGATCCGGGCCCCGACCTCCAGCTCGATGCGCAGGGTGTCCAAGATGTAGGGCTCGTGCCCCAGGGAACGGGCCGCTTCGGCCAGGCGGCGGGTGCTGTAGCTGTCGGCGGCGGTGGAGAGGAGGCCCAGGCGCATGGGGGCCGGATTCTGACCGACCCGATTGCGCTGGCAAGGGGCCACCCCGGTCGGGCGTTTGCCGTCCTGGGGCAAGGCCGTTTCGGGGCGGGGACAGCGCCCGGCCCCCCCAGAGCCCGCCGGCCGCTGCGCCCGGGCGGCATGGGCTTTGCAATGGTCTTTGCAATGGGCTTTGCAAATGGGGGGCGGTGTCCCAGACTCCTGAATCCCGATACGCCATGCGTCTTCACTTCTCCCTGGGCCTGATCCTGCTGACCGCGGCCTGCGCCACCCGGACCGAGCTGCGTTCGGTTCCCGAGCCGCTGGTGCTGACCACCAGCGCCTACGAGTTGGCGGGCAGCCTGCCCCTGCCCGAGCAGGAGCCGCTCGAGCTGCCCGGGCTGCACAACGTGTTCTGGCTGAGCGAGCGCATCCTCTCCGGCAGCGAGCCCCATGGGGAGCAGGCCTACGAGGAGCTGCGGCGCCTGGGCATCCGCACGGTGCTGACCGTGGACGGCAAGGTGCCGGACGCAGAGACCGCCGCCCGCTACGGGCTGCGCTACGTGCACATCCCGATCCGCTACAGCGGGATCACGCCGGAGGAGCGCGTGGCCATCGCCAAGACCTTCCGCGAGCTGGAGGGGCCGTTCTACGTGCACTGCTACCACGGCCAGCACCGCGGGCCGGCCGCCGCCGCCCTGGGCCGTTTGGTGCTGGACCAAGCCGGCCGGGAGCAGGCCGTGGCGGAGATGCGGCAATACTGCGGAACCTCCAAGAAGTACGAGGGCCTGTATCGGGACATCGCCGCCGGCGATCTGCCCGATGCGGCCACGACGGCCGCCAGCGACTTCGACTTCGCGCCCGCCTTCCGGTTCGACGGCGAGCGCGGGGCGATGGTCGAGATGGCCCGCTCCTACGACACCCTGAAGGACTTGGCCGAACGGGATTGGCAGGTCAATCCGGAGCATCCCGACGCCACCGCCCACGGGGAAGCCCGTCGCCTGTACCAGGCCCTGATGCAGGTCCACGAGCTGCCCGCCACCGCCTTCAAGCCCGGCGAGTATCGCGAACTGCTGGAGCGGTCCGTCGCTGATTCGAAGCAGCTGCTCGAGGCGCTCGAGAGCCCCGACCGCGCGGCCGAGGAGCATGCAGCCCGGGCCAAGGATCTGGTCAGCCGGGTGGGCAAGAGCTGCGAAGCCTGCCACGCTCTGTATCGCAATCAGTGATCGGCAGCCCGCTGTGGGCCTGGGCTCGGCCCCGGCGGCACAGCGGCCATCGCTGACCCGCGCGCTCGGGAGGCGCTTCGAGCCGGGTCGCCGGCGGCGGCTGCGCGGCGGAGTCTGGCTGCGCCCAACCCCAGGCGGCCCCCCCAAGGGGGAGCCCGCTGTCCTGCGGGAGGCCTCGGCCCTGCGGGAGGCCTCGCTCCTGCGGGAGGCCTCGCCCCTGCGGGAGGCCTCGCCCCTGCGGGTTGTTTCGCGCCCAGCGCCGCCGCGGCGCGGGCTGCAACCGATCGCGTCGCCGATCGTTAACCGGCGGGCGGCGCCGGATCGAGCTGCGCAGCGCATGCGGAGCGCGGCGCAGGTCTGCCGCTCGGCCCGCGGGCATGGTGCACGTCACCCCGGCGCAGCCCGGCGCTTGGATCGGCTTCAGCGCCCCCGCCCGCGGCGGATCAGGTGGCTCCCCGAGTAGGGCTCGAACCTACAACATTCCGATTAACAGTCGGATGCTCTACCATTGAGCTATCGGGGATCCGAAGGCCCACAAAGATAGCCGGCCCGGCCTGCCAGTCAAGCCAAGTCTTTGGTTGCCACCCCGGAGAGCGGGGGAGCCACGACGCTGTGCAGCGGGACCCGGCTCCAGTCCCACTCCGGGAGCCATTCCGCCGGGGTCCGCAGCGGGGGGGGGCCGGGGTCGCGCCAGAGCCCCAGGGTTTGCGCACACCAGCCCACCAGCTCGCGGGGGTCCCGGCCGGCCTGGCGCCAGTCGGCCAGGGACTCGGCGCCGCCGCGCTTGCTCAGGCGGCGGCCCTGGGCGTCGAGCACCAGGGGCAGGTGGTACCAGGCGGGGACCGCCAGCCCGAGGGCTGCGTACAGACGCTCCTGGCGCACGGCGGAGGGCAGCAGATCGTCGCCGCGCACGACCTGGTCGACCCCCTGTCGGGCATCGTCGACGACCACCGCCAGCTGGTAGGAGATCATGCCGTCGCGGCGCAGGAGCAGGAAGTCGCCGCACTCCTGCTCCGGGCAAAAGCTCACCGGACCGCGCAGGCGATCGACGCTGGTCAGCGCGCCGGAGGGCAGCGCCAGCCTGAGCCCCGCCGCGATCCCCGTGAGCCGCTCGGCCTCCCTGCGATCGCGGTAGCGTCCCCGGCAGGTGCCGGGATAACGCAGCTCATCCCCCGCGGCATGGGGCGCATCGAGGGCCTCCAGGATCTGGCGCCGCGTGCAGGTGCAGGCGTAGGCGTGCCCGGCCGCTTCGAGCCGGTCCAGCGCGGCATGGTAGGGCGCGAGGTCGTCGCTCTGGCGCAGGAGATCCCCGTCCCAGTCGAGCCCCAGCCAGGCCAGGTCGCCGAGCAGCTGCTGCTCGTACTCGCGGCGACAGCGGGTCGCATCCAGGTCCTCGCTGCGCAGCACGATCCGGGAGCCCGCCGCGCGCGCGCTCCACCAGGCGGCCAGAAACGAGCGCGCGTGGCCCAGATGCAGGGGGCCCGTCGGACTCGGGGCCAGTCGTCCGCAGCCGGCGCGGTTCACTTTCCAAAGCGCAGTTCGACGCGCCGTGCCGGCCCTTCGCCGGAGCCCGGCAGCACCAGCAGCACCAGCCGGTCGTGTTCCTCCTCGGGCAGCAGCGCGCCGAAGCGCGCGTCGGCGCTGAGCCCCTCGAGCGGAGCCCCGAGCAGGGCTGCGAGGGCTGGAACGGTGTTCGAATGACCCACGGAGAGCGCCAGGGATCCCGGCGGCAGGCTCCGCAGGGCGCGGGCGTGGGCGGCGAGGTCGCGGGGGTCGTAGTCGAGGAGCTCGAGCCCCAAGCGCTGGCGCAGCGGTTCGGCTGTGGCCCGCGCGCGGCGGGTCGGGCTGGCGAAGAGGTGGGTCACGCCGCTGCCTCCCAGCAGGCGCGCCAGCTCGGCGGCGCGCTCCAGCCCCGCGGCGCTGAGCTCCGGGTCCCCGCTGGGGGCCGCCTTTTCCGCATGGCGCACCAGGGCCACCAACACGGGCGGGGCCTGGGCGGACCCGTCGGCAGGCTGGGCCTGCGGCGGCTGCTGCGCTGCGAGCGCGCTGGCCGGGGGGGCCTCGGCGGCTCGCCCGGCCGAGCGGGGGGACCCCGCGAACAACAGCGGCAAGAGCGCCAACAGCAGGGGGGCGGCGGACAGCGCCAGGCGCCCGGGCGCGGTGGGTTTCAGCATTCCGGGCAGACTACCAACCCCTGGCGGGGCGGCGCTCGGGACGCGGCCGGCCGCGCCCAGCGCGGGCCAGCCGGGAGCGGCCGCCGCGGCGGGAGTGCGCGGGCGGTCACCCGCCGCGGCCGGTCCGCTCCCCTGGATGCCGGGGCCCCGCAGGCATCCCCGGAGCGCGGCGGCTCAAACGCGCCAGGCCCGCTCTCCGGCGGACCGGAGGGCGGGCCTGGATGCGACCGCGCGGTTCGGGCGACGCCGAGGGCCGGCGCCGCCCGAGCCGCGTCGAGCGATCAATAGCGGTAGTGGTTCGGCTTGTAGGGTCCGGCCACGGGCACGCCCAGGTAGTCGGCCTGGGACTTCGAGAGCTTGGTCAGGCGCACGCCGAGCTTCTCGAGGTGCAGCCGGGCGACCTTCTCGTCCAGGTGCTTGGGCAGCACGTAGACCGCCTTGTCGTAGTTCTTGTGGTTGCTGAACAGTTCGACCTGGGCCATCACCTGGTTGGTGAAGGAGTTCGACATCACGAAGCTCGGGTGCCCCGTGGCGCAGCCCAGGTTGAGCAGGCGGCCTTCGGCCAGCACGATCACGGAGTGCCCGTCCGGGAAGGTCCAGGAGTCGACCTGGTTCTGGTGCTCGCGGGGATTCTTGATGTTGACCTTCTTGATGCCCTTGACCTTGGCCAGGCCGGCCATGTCGATCTCGTTGTCGAAGTGGCCGATGTTGCCCACGATGGCGTTGTGCTTCATCTTGGCCATGTCAGCGGCCGTGATGATGTCCTTGTTGCCGGTCGCGGTGATGAAGATGTCGGCCGTCGAGATCACGTCTTCGAGCAGGGCCACCTGGTAGCCCTCCATGGCCGCCTGCAGGGCGCAGATCGGGTCGATCTCGGTCACGATCACGCGCGCACCCTGGCCGCGCATCGACTGGGCGCAGCCCTTGCCGACGTCGCCGTAGCCGCAGATCACCGCCACCTTGCCGGACAGCATCACGTCCGTGGCGCGCATGATCCCGTCCACGAGGCTGTGGCGGCAGCCGTACAGGTTGTCGAACTTGCTCTTGGTGACCGAGTCGTTGACGTTGATCGCCGGGAAGAGCAGGGTGCCCTTCTCGTGCATCTGGTACAGGCGGTGCACCCCGGTGGTGGTCTCCTCGGTGACGCCCAGGATGCCGGCGGCGATGTTGGTCCACTTGTCCTTGGACTCCTTGAGGCTCTTCTTGAGCAGCGCCACGATGTGGTGCCACTCCTCGGGGTCGTCGGCGGTCGCGGCCGGGACCTTGCCGGCGAGCTCGTACTCGCGGCCCTTGTGGACCAGCAGCGTGGCGTCGCCGCCGTCGTCCAGGAGCATGTTCGGCCCCTTGCCGTCGGGCCAGGTCAGGGCCTGTTCCGTGCACCACCAGTACTCTTCCAGGGTTTCGCCCTTCCAGGCGAAGCAGGCGATGCCCTTGGGGCTCTTGACGCTGCCCTTGGGGCCGACCACGACCGCCGCGGCGGCGTGGTCCTGGGTCGAGAAGATGTTGCAGGAGGCCCAGCGCACTTCGGCGCCCAGGTCGACCAGGGTCTCGATCAGGACCGCGGTCTGGATGGTCATGTGCAGGGAGCCGGTGATGCGCGCGCCCTTGAGCGGCTTCTTGCCCGCGTATTCGCTGCGCAGCGCCATCAGGCCGGGCATTTCCACCTCGGCCATCTGGATCTCTTTGCGGCCGAAGTCGGCCTGGTTGATGTCGCGGACTTTGTAGTCGAGCGCGATCTTGGTGGTCGTCGGCATCGGATGCTCGCGAGGAGTCTCGGGGGTTGGGAAAGGAGGGAGGGGGTCGCAGGACAGGCCGCGGGGCGACCTGTTGGGCTGGCTGGGCTTGGGATGCTGGCGCTCGGGGCGGGCTGCGGTCGAGGGGGGACCCGGCGCTCAGGCGCTCGATTCCGCCGCGCGGGGCGCGGCGGGCTTGCTGCCGCGCACGGTGTAGAGGGCCAGGGCGACGGTGCGGCCTTCGGGATGCGCGGGGCGGTAGCGATCCTGGGCCGCATCGAGGCGCAGCTCGACGAAGCCAGCGCGGCGGAAGGCCGCCAGCACGTCCTGGGGTTCGAGGCCCAGATGCCGGTCGCCGAGCTCGCGCCGCATCCACTCTTCACCATGGGGATGCAGCTCGAGGGCCACCAGCGTGCCGCCCGGCTTGAGGGCGCGGAAGCACTCCGCCAGGGGCCGGTCCAGCTCGGCCAGGTGGTGCAGCACCAGCCCGCACAGCAGCCCATCGACCTCGCCGTCCTCGAGCGGCAGCGCTTCGGTGCTGCCGCGGCGGAACTCGAGCTGCCCGTGGGCGTGGGCCAAGCGCGCGCGGGCGCGGGCCAGCATCGGCTCGGAACGGTCGATCAAGATCAGCCGCCCGCGGTGGCCGGCCAAGGCCTCCGCCATGTAGCCGGTGCCGCAGCCCACGTCCGCCAGGCACAGCTCGGCGGGCAGCAGCTGGGCGGCGGCGCGCTGCCGCGCCAGGCCGGTTTCGAAATCGCCGGCGCGCTTGTCGTACTCACCGGCCAGCTCGTCGAAGAAGTCCGGGCCGCCGTCGCGCTCGCGCAGCACGAAGCTGAGGCGCGCCAGATCGGCGGCGTGCTCCGGCAGGTCGTCCAGGTTGGCCCGCAGGGTGCTCCACAGGCGGCCCGGGAGCGAGCGTTCCTTGATCCCCGGCTCCTCGCCCTGACCCGGGGCCAGGCTGGGGGCCAGGCGCAGGTGGGTGCTGGTGCCGGCGTGGCGTTCGCTGAGCAGACCCGCCTCGCGCAGCAGGCGCAGGTGGTTGCTGACCCGGCTCTGGGCCAGGCCCAGGGAGCGGGACAGCTCGCCCACGGTCAGCTCCTCGCGCTCGAGCAGGCCCAGGATGCGCAGGCGCGTGCCGTCGGCGAGCAGCCGCAGGCAGGCGGGCAGGTCCAGGTCCGCGGTCAACACGTCTCCATCATAGCATCATGACGCGCTGATCCAAGTCTCTCCCCGGGCGGAGGGGGCGTTTTCGGGATCGGGCCGAGGGCTTGGGCGGGCCTGCCCCGGGAGCCCTGGGGGTCGGGGCCCCCCCCCGGGGCCCCGATGCGACCCCGGTGCGACCTGTTGGGGGGGGCCCGGGCGGGTGGGGGGCCGGCCGCGGCCCCGGGGAAGGCCGCGGCGGAGCGAACCCGGCCGGGGGGGGCGCGGTCCGCCCGGCGACCCGGGGCCTGAACGCAGCCGGTCCGGCCCCGGGCGACTTCGGTGCGGGCGCAGAGCCGGGCGGGCCCAGGGTCGATGGGGAGCCCCCTGGGCCAGGCCCCGCCGGGTGCCCCGAAGCCCTCGAGGCCGCCGGTGGCGGGGCCCGGATCGACCCCGGCCCGCGGTCGGCCGCGGGCTCGCGAGCGATGCCCCGGGGAGCGGCGCGGGCGGCCGGCGCCGCGCCGCTCGAAGCAGGCCCCGGCGGCCCGCTTCGATTTCAAGGCGCCGCGGCGCCTCCGAGCCCGCTGCTCCCGGAGCGTGCTTTGGTGCCCGCCGAGGCCGCGGCGATCGACGGCGCAGGGCGAGGTTCCTGCGCCGCGCTTCAAGTCTGGCCCCGCTGGGGCTACGCTCGACCGAATGTCCATGCAGCTTCGGGGTCTGGGCATCCGCCTCGGCCGCGCCACGATCCTGGAAGGCGTCTCCTTCGATGTCCCCGATGGGGCCGTCACCGGCTTCCTGGGCCACAACGGCTCCGGCAAGACGACCTCCATGCGCACGCTCCTCGGCCTCTTGCCGGGCGGCACCGGGGCGGTGCGGGTCGATGGATTCGATGCGCGCGAGCACCCCGAGGAGGGCCGCTCCCGGATCGGCGCGTTGATCGAGCACTGCGCCTTCTATCCGGGCTGGAACGGGCGCAGGAACCTCTACGCCCTGGGCATCGCCCAGGGCTTGCCGCCGGCCCGAGCTCGGGCCGAGGCGGCCGAGCATTTCGAGGCCGTCGGCCTGGGCCACGCCGGCGATCGCCCCGTGCGCACCTACAGCCAGGGCATGCGCCAGCGGCTCGGGATCGCCCAAGCCCTGCTGGGCGGCCCCACCAACCTGATCCTCGACGAGCCCACCAACGGGCTCGATCCCGAGGGCATCGCCGAGATGCGCCGGCTGCTGTCGAAGCTGGCCAAGGAGAAGGGCCTGGCGATCCTGCTGTCGAGCCACCAGCTGCACGAGCTGCAGGGCTTGACCGACCGGGTCGTGGTGCTCAAGAAGGGGCGCATCATCGCCGAGGGCGAGACGCGCGTGCTGCTCGGGGACCCGCGCGGTCGCTTCGCCATCGATGCGCCCGAGCGCGCCCGCCTGGCCGAGGCGCTTTCGGCCCGCGGGCTGACGTTTGCACCGGCCAGCGACGGGCTCGGTTTCGACGTGGAGCTGGCCGGCCGGCCGGCCGGCGAGCTGCTGGGCGGGCTGGTGCGCGACGGCCTGGGGATCGAGCGCTTCGCGCCGCGGCGCCTGGATCTGGTCGACTTCTACCTGCAGGCGGGGGATCAACCCACGCCGAACCCGCAGGCGTTGCCTGCGCCGGTCCAACCCGCGCAGCGCCGCGCTCCGCCGCGCGCCTGGCTGCGGGTGCTGGCCTTCGAGCGCCTGCGCCTGGCCGGCATCCTGCCCTGGCTGGCCCTGCCCGCGGTCGCCGGCGCCGTGCGCATCTGGGCCCAGGCGCGCGGACTCGAGCAGCAGCTCGGGGATGTGGCCAGCGCGCAGCAGTTCAGCGCCACCGACGTGACCGCCTTCGCTGCCGTCCTGCGCGCCCTCGAGACCGGGCTGCCGCTGCTGGCCCTGCTGGGGGCCGGGCTCGCCAGCCAGACCCTGGCCGGGGAGTTCGGCCGGGGGACCCTGCGCAACCTGGCCCAGCGGGGCCTGTCGCGCCTGTCGATCGGCCTGGGCAAGCTCTTGGCGATGTGGCTGGCCGTGCTGCTCGGCTACGGGCTGCTGCTGGGCGTTTCCGCCGCGGTCGCCGGCCAGGTGTTCCGATTCGGCGACCTGACCGAGCTGTTGCCCAACGGCGAGCGCTTCCCGATCCTGGCCGCCGCGGACGTTTGGCCGGAATACCGGGCTGCCTTGATCGCACCGCTCTTGCCGCTGCTGGGCTTCGCCAGCCTGGGCTTCCTGATCGGGGCCCTGCTGCGCACGGGCGCCACCGCCCTGGGCGTGACCATCGGCGCGCTGTTGGCCCTGGACCTCGGCCGGGGGCTGCTGCCCAAGGCCGCCCAGGCCTTCAGCCTGTCGAGCTACCTGCCGACCCCGCTCGGCGACCGCTCCCAGGTGCACGCCGCCCGCCTTTATTCCGAAGGCGCCACGAACGCCATCTTCCAGTTCGCCGAAACGCGCTGGTCGGGTCCGCTGGTCTGGCTGCTGCTGGCGGCCGGGCTCGGGCTGCTGATCCTGCGCTGGCGGCGCATTCCCTGACCCCTCCCCATGCGTCTGCGATCCCGAAGCGCGGGCCTGGCCCTGCTGGCCTTGGCCGCCTGCCACAGCGCGCCGCCGGAGCAGTCCCCGGCCTTGCTCGATGTCGAGGAGCCCCTCGACCTGTTTGCGGAGCCGGCCGACGAGCCGGCCCGCCAGGCGCTGCCGGCGGGCTGCTTCAGCGGCATCGAACTGGCCGAGGCGCCGACCAGCCTGGACAGCGCCTTCGGAGGCCAGGCCGCCCCCGGGCTCGAAGTCGTGCGCGTGGTCGAGAACTCTCCCGCCGCCCGGGCGCGGCTCGAGGTCGGCGACCTGCTCTTGGAGGCGACCCTGCCGGACGGCAGCCGCACGGAGCTCCTCTGGCCGTCCCAGTGGCGCGCCCTGGAGCTCGAGCAGGCGCCGGGCACGCGGCTCGGGCTGCTGTTGGACCGGGCCGGCCGCGAGGCCAGCACGGAATTGGTGCTCGAAGCGCGCAGCGCTGCGCCGGAGCGGACCGCCAGCGTGCGCTACCGGGAGGAACAGCGCGCCGGCCTGGTGCTGCGCACCGCGACCGAGGTCGAGGCGCGCGCCTGCGGCCTGGCGCCGGGCGCGGGCGTGGTCGTGGTCGGCCTCTCGCGGCGCAGCCCGTGGCGGCCCGCGGGGCTGCGCTTCGGGGACCTCGTTTCGGCGGTCGATGGCCTGCCCGTGGACGATCCCCAGGTGCTGCTCGAGCGCCTGCGCATGGCCGAGGACGATGCGCGCCTGTCGATCCGCTACCACCGGCCCCTGGCCGAGGCCGGCCAGGGCTTCGAAGCGCCGCGCGAAGCGTTGGTGCGAGCCAGCGAGCGGCGCCAGGCCCTGCGCGACCTGCACGTCCCGCTGCTGCTGCGCTACACCCGCAAAGGGCCCGGCCGCTACCGCTGGTCGACGCTGCTTGGCCTGCTGAGCTACGAGCGCACCCCGGCGGCATGGAGCCTGGGATTCCTGTGGTTCGGCGGGGTCTCCGGCGGCGACACGGAATCCCTGGTGGAGGTGGAGCGGTGAGCCTGGGCGCGCTTGGGGCGCTGTTGGCCTGGGCTACCCTGGGCTGGCTTGCGGCCGACCCGGCCCAGGCCCAGGGAGCCAAGCGCAGCGAACTGGTGCGCGTGCGCTCGGTGCCGCTGCCCAGCGAGGAGCGCGCCCTGGACGCCGCCTGGCGCGACCTGGACGGGGACGGACTGACGGACCTGGTCTTGGCCTTGGCGCCCAAAGGGACCCCGGGGCGGCGCTTCCTGGCCGTGCATCTGGGCGCCGCGCAGGGCCTGGCGCAGGTGCCGTCGATGCGCTTCGAGTTGCCCGCCGACGTGGTCGCCTTCGCGATCGCCGAGCTCGATCCGGCCTCCGGGCGCGAGTTCGCCCTGCTGACCCCGCGCGGCGCGTACGTGCTGCGGCCTGCGGCCCCCGAGGCCGAGCGCTTCCTGCGCCTGGCGGAGCTCGATTGCCTCTGGCAGCTGCCCGATCCCGAACAGCTCGTGCACTGGTCCAGGGCCGTGGCGGACCTGGATGGGGACGGGAACGACGACCTGCTGGTGCCCGGCTCCAGCGGCTACCACCTGCTGCTGCAGCGCCGCGCCGAAGGGCAGAGCCGCTACGAGACCCGTTTTCTTCCGCTGCTGCCGCCCCTGCCCCTGGATGAGGGCCGCGCCGCCCTGCGGGTCACCAGCGCCAGCGCCAACTCCGGGCTGGAGATCAGCTTGAGCGAGGCCCTCGGAGTGACCACGCTGGTCAGCGTCGACGACCAGGTCCCAGCTCCGTTCTTGCTCGATGCGGACGGCGACCGGCGCCTCGAGGTCCTGGCCCAGGACGAGTCCCAGCTGCAGTGGTTCCCCGGGTCCCCGACGGGGCCCGAGGTCCAGGCCCGCTCCCTCGCATCGCCGGTGGTGGTCGACGAGCGCCGCGCCCTGGACGTGTCCTTCGCCAGCCTGTTCGGCGACGTCAGCGGCGACGGACGGCTGGATTGGGTCTTGATCGCGGGGGATCAGCGCGCCTCCAAGGCGCGCACCCAGATCCTGATCCACCACCAGCGCCAGCCGACGCCCGAGCGCCCCGAGCGCTTCGTCTCGACCCCCGATGCCGTGCTGGTGATCGACGGTTTCGCCGGCGACCCCCGGCTCTACGACCTCAACGGCGACGGCCGCATCGACCTGAGCCTGGCGGCCCTGCGTCCGGACCTGCTGCAGGCCCTGACCCAGGGCTCCCTCGACCGCTACGAACTCGAGCAGTACATCTACCTCAACGAGGGCGGCAAGCTGTCCCGGCGCCCGGTGCTGGCCGAGCGCCTTTCGTTCCGCAGCGAAGACTCCCTGCCGACCCTCGAATTCGTGCGCGACCGCAGCGGCGACAAGGTCTCCGACCTGCTCTGGCGCCCGGAGGCCGGCAAGCTGCGCCTGTCGATGGTCGCCACCCGCGGCGAGCGTTGGTCCCTGAATCCGACGCCCCTGTTCGAGCTGGGCATCGATCCCCGCGCGCGCATCCTGGCCGACTCGGTGGTCGGCCGGGGCGCCATGGCACCGCCCCTCGAACACCTGCTGGTGGTCGGGCCCCGCGACGTTTCGGTGTTGGAGTTCTGATGCTGGTCCCGATCCTTCCCTTCGCGCTGTCCCTGGCGGGCCTGCAGTCCGCGCAGGCTCCCACTCCGGCCGCCGAAGCGACGCCGAACTCGGGCGTTTTCCCGGTGGCCGCCCAGGCCCTGATCCGCTGCACGCTCGGCGATCGGCTCGTGCTGGTCAGCGCCGACGGCCTGGTCCAGACCCTGGGCGGAGCGATCGGACCCGAGGGGCAGCGTTTCGAGCGCTTCGAGGCCCTGCCCGTGGGCGAGCTCGTGCTGGCGGATCCGGCGCGCTCCCTGCTGGCCCTGGGCAGTTATGCCTTCCAGGCCTCCGAGGCCGGCGCGGTTCTGGCGCCCGACGCGCGCCGGCGTTGCGAGCTGCTGTTCGTGTGCGGGCCCGGGGGCCTGGAGGCCTTCCCGCTGCAGGAGGACGGCAGTTTCGGGCGCGATGGGCGCCGCCTGGCGCGGCGCGCGAGCTTCGGCCTGCGGGTCGGATCGCCGCGCTTCGCTCCGCTCGTTCAGGATGTCAACGCCGATGGACGCAGCGACGTGCTGGTCCCCGCGGCCAGCCATGTGGGGCTGTGGCTGCAGCGCGGCGAGCCGGGCCAGGAGCCGGTCTTCGAGCTGGCCGGGGAAGTCGCGGTCGAGGTCGGCGAGGGGGCCGGCTTCGCCGGCCAGGACCTCTCCGATCGCCTGTCGCTGTCGTTCACGATCCCGGGCCTCGAGACCGAGGACATGAACGGGGACGGCCAGCCGGACCTGCTCGTGCGCCAGGGACAGCGCCGGGGCTTCCACCTGCAGCGACCGGACGGCAGCTACGCCAAGGAGCCGGACCTCAGCGTGGACCTGTCGATCTTCAAGGATCCGGAATCGTCCGAGAGCGAGATCCGGCCCGGCGGGGCGCTGACCTTGGGCGAGGAGGCCGACCTGACCCGCTCCGACCTCGACGGGGATGGCATCCCCGACCACGTGGTCAGCCAGGGCAAGAAGCTGTGGGTTTTCCCGGGCCGCAAGAGCGGGCCGCAGTTCACCGAGCCCTCCACGGTGCTCAAGAGCGCCGAGGCGATCACCGGGGTCGTGGTGGCGCGCCTCGACGACGATCCGCTGCGCGATCTGCTCTTGATGCGGGTCGAAGTGCCGACCATCCCGACCCTGATGCTCGGTCTGTTCTCGAGCTGGGACATCTCGGTGCGCGCCAGCGCCTACCGCAACCTGGGCGCCGCCCGCTTCGAGACCAAGCCCTTCAAGAGCACAGAGCTCAAGCTGCGCCTGCCCCCGATCCTCGAACTCGTGCGCGATCCCTATAGCTTGGTCGAGCGCTTCCGCAGCGCCGGCTCGCGCTTCCGCGAGCGCACCGGTGGCGATTTCGATGGCGATGGGCAGTCGGACATCCTGTTGCTGTCTCCGGAGCGCGACCGGGCCGAGCTGTTCCGCGGGCGCGGGATCTCGGCGGGCCGCTTCACCCTGGACGATTTCGAGCGCACCCTGCGCCGCGAGCTGTTCGAGGCGGGCACCACCGTCTGGGACATCGAACGGTTGCTCGGTTTCTTGGGCGGTCTCGCGGCGGAGCAGGAGCGCCGCTTGACCGAAGGCCAGGCTCCGGCGGCGACCCTGGCCCTCGACCCCAAGGCCTATGGGGTCGAAGCGGGCAGCCAGCTGATCGAGGTGCTGGCCCTGGACCTCAACGGCGACGGCCGCGACAGCCCGGTCGCGGTGTGGGCGGTGGCCGGCGACGGCGCACGGCGCCGCTACACCGTGATCGACATACCGTGAGCGGGCGGCCCTGATCCGTCCCGGCTGGGGGCAGGCCGGGGCTCGGGGATGCAGACAGCGGCTGGTGCGGATCGCGCGCGGGGGCGGCGGTTCAGAGCCGGCCTCCGGGGACGCGCCCGGCGTCCAGGGGCGCTCTAGGGACCGCGGGGGCCCGGCGCGATCCGGACCCGGGCCGGGGGGGCACGGCTCAACTGGGACCGCTGCGGAGCCGCTGCGCGACCGTGCCAGGGGGGCGCTCCGGGGGCCACCACGGCGCGGTCTGCCCACAGCGCAACAGCAGGCTTGATATGCACCCGAGGTGCGATCCACACCGGCCGCGCCGTCGAACGGGAAGCCGCTGAGTTTCTCGTTTCCGGGTCGCCGGGGGGCCTGCCGACAGCCCCTTGCGGGATTCGGGCCTTACCCCGAGATTCGGAATCAGCCCGCCGCTTTTCTTCCGCGGCCCCGGCGCTGAGCGATCCCTGGCCAGCTTGAGACTTGCCCGGCGGGGACCCTCGGCGCCGATCCCGTGGCCTTCCCCGCGTATTCGCCAGAAACCATGAATCGAGCCCTGATCGCTTGCCTGTCCCTGGCGCCAGCCGCCGCTGGCCAGACCCCCTGCACGCAGTCCGCGCTGTACGAGAGCTTCGGCGCCGGCAGCGCGGGCAGCACCGGGGTGCCCGAGGTCGTGAACCAGGGCGTGCCCCTGGTCGGCCTGCCCTTCGCCTTGATGGTCGAAGGGGCGCTGCCGGGTTCGGCCGGGTTGGCCGCCCTGTCCGCCCTCGAAGGGGTGCTGCCCCTGCCCGGCTTCGCCGCGACCCTGTACCTCGACCTCAGCGCGCCCCTGCTGACCCAGGGACTGGCGGTGGGGCCGGACGGCTCGGCCCCGAACCTGTTCGCGGTGCCGAGCCTGCCCGCGAGCGCCTGTGGGAAGCAGCTCGCGGCCCAGGCCTTGATCTTCGACCCCCTGGCCTTCGGCGGGCTGGCCTTCACGCCCGGCTATCGCGTGCGCATCGGCGCGGCCCCGACCGGCCCGCTGCTGCCCGGCGCGCACGTGCAGGCCGGCAGCGCGTTCATCAGCGGGAGCAGCGCGGATCTGAACGGCGATGGCCTGGATGACCTGCTGGTGCTCGATCAGTTCCCTCCGCAGCTGCTGGTCCGCCTGGGCCAGGGCGACATCGCGTTCGGCCCGATCCAGTCGTTCCCGCTGCCCCAGCTCGGCGTGCAGCTCGAGGTCGCGGACTTTGACCTCGATGGAATCCTGGACGCCGCCGTCCTGTTGCAGGGACCGTTTCCCCAGGGACCGTCCCTGGGGGTCGGAGTGCTGCGCGGCGACGGGACGGGCGGGTTCTTGGCCCTCCAGACCTTTCTTGTCGGGGCTGGGCCGGTTTCCATGACCAGCGGGGACCTCGACCTCGATGGACTACCCGATCTGGTCTTTGCCAGGTTGCAGCCCGGCGCGGCCCTGATCATGCGCAACCTCGGCGCAGGCACCTTCGCTGCGCCGCTGGCGGTGCCCCTGGGCACGCAACTGACCGGCGTGGCCCTGGGCGACCTGGATGGCAACGGGCGGCTCGACCTGGTCGGCAGCGGCAGTATCTCGTCCCAGGCGAGGGTGATCGTGTCGCTCCAGGATGGGGCCGGCCAGTTCGGCCCGGGGATCCCGACTCCCCTGGTCAATTTCCCCAGCGCTGCGCCGCTGCTCACGGACTTCAATTCCGATGGTCGCCTGGACATGGCCCTGGTCGAATCGGCATTCGGGGTGGTACGCGTGCGCCTCGGCGACGGCGCCGGCGGGTTCCTGGCGCCCCAGGAGGTCGCCAGCGGAGCCCCCGTGCGGGCAGCCCAGCTCGAGGATCTAGACCTCGACGGCCGGCAGGATCTGGTGGTGTCACGGGAACCCGGGTTCAACACCTCCGGGGACGTGCGCCTGCTGCGGTCCCTGGGGGATGGCAACTTTGCCGAGCTGCAACCGATCGTGATCGGCCGCGAAGCTCGCCGCTGCTTCCTGGGACGGTTCGGTCCTGACGCGAAGCCGGACCTCCTGGTGGCCTGCGACGACAACAACGCGGTCCTGCGGGCCTTCCCCGGCCACGGTCCCGGTCAGTTCTCCGCGCCGAAGCGGGTGGGAGGCTTGACCACACCGTGGGCGCTCGAGATCGCCGACCTGGATGACGACGGTCTTCCGGACCTGGTTGCCCTCGACCTGGGCCAAGTGGCGCAGCCGGGATTCGCGGCGGGGATCTCGATCGCCACGGCCGCCGGCGGACTCACCCTGGCATCCCAACCCGTGATCCAGTTCCCGGGCACTCCGGACCCCGCGTTCGCCCTGGGCGATTTCGATGCCGATGGCCGCGAGGACCTCGCGGTCGCGGGCGGCTCGCTGCTGCAGATCCTGCGCGGCTTGCCCGGGGCTGCCTTCGCCCCCGGCCAAAGCCAGCCCCTGTTCGATCCCACCCTGGTGCTGCGCGTCGGGGACGTGGATCAGGACGGGGACTTGGACCTGGTTCGGCTGCGGGCCCAGTGCTGCCCGCTGGATACGAGGGTGAACGTGTTCCTCGGCGACGGGACCGGTGCATTCCAGCCCGGGCCCAGCAACTCTGTCCGCGGTCCTCGGGACATCGCCGTCGCCGACCTGGATGGCGACGGGAAGCCCGAGTTGATCGGCGCGCTGCAGTCCACTTCGTCGATCGCCATCTGGAACTTCGGCCCCGGTGGAAGCTTGCTGCTCGGGGTGGAATTGCCGTGCCCCCAGATTCCCAGCTTCTTGACGGTCGATGATGCGGATGGAGATGGCGATCTCGATCTGCTGGCGTTGAGCTACAAGCTGCAAGGGTCCAGCTCCGTGTTCGAGAACCTCGGGGGACTCAGCTTCGCCGCTGCGGTCGACTACGCCGTCGGCCCCTACCCCGTGGCGGCCCGACTGATCGACCTGGACCAGGACGGCCTAAAAGATCTGGTGTCCATCGATTCGGCCTTCGTCAGCGACGGATTCGAGCGCCTCACGCTGCGCCGGGGCCAGCCCGGGGGTGGTTTTGCTCCGGCGCTCTCCTTCGGCCTCGGGCGGGCTCCTTCCGCCCTGGCGATCGAAGACATGGATGGCGACTCCCTGCCGGACCTGGTCGTGGCCAATAGCCTGTCCCGGGACATCTGGTTGCTCCCGAACCTGCTGCTGCGCTGAAGCGCGCGGTTGTGGGGAGCGCTGGCCCCCACGCGCGGCGTGGGGGCCTTCAGGGAAGCCCCGGGCCCGCCGAGGTCCCGGGGCGCTGAACCGGGCCCCCGTCGGTCAGCGACCGGCGGGAACCGGGCTGCCCAGGGGCAGCACGTCGACCTCGAGCACCTCGATCTCCTGCTCGCCCTGGGGCAGGCGCAGCAGGGCGCGCTCGCCTTCCTTCTTGCCGAGCATGCCCTGGGCCACCGGCGAGCGGTAGGAGATGTCGTGGTCGCCCTCGCTGTCCCAGGGGCCGAGGATGCGCACGAAGTTTTCCTCGCCGCTGGAGAGCACGCGGTAGCGGGCCGAGGTGCCGGGGGCCACGGTCTTGGCCGGGATGGCTGCGTTTTCGATCAACTGGGCCTTGCGCAGCTCCTCTTCGATCTCCATGGCGCGCGCGGTCAGATTGCGCTGCTCCTCGATCGCGGCCTCCCACTCGGAGTTTTCCGAGAGGTCCCCGTAGGAGGCGGCCCGCCCGATCGCTTCGGAGTTGGCCGGGATCTTGACCTCGCGCAGCTCGCGCAGCTCGTTCTCGCGGCGCGCCAAACCCACGCGGCTGGTCCAGATGGCGTCCTCTTCCCAGAAGGGCCGGGCCTCGTCGCGATAGATGTTCGGGTACAGGCTCACGGCGACGTGCGTGAAGGCCCGGTCGATGGGCCCGTCGACGCCTTTGCCGACCAGGGGCATCAAGGCGCGCACCTCGGCCCGCTTGGCGCCGGCCAGCAGCGTGCGCAGCAGGTTCGGGTCGCCGCCGGAGAGCAGCTGGGTCAGGCGCACCTGGGTGCGCTGGCGCTGCGGGTCGGCGCCCTCGGCTTCGAACAGGTGGTTGGCCAGCAGCAGGAACGAATGCAGGCGCTGCAAGGGGCCCGGATAGCTGCCCTGGATGCGCCCGGATTCGGCCAGCTCGGCGATCGCCACCAGCAGGTGCGGGTTGCGCAGCGGGCGGATCAGCAGGGTCTGGTAGTACTCCGCCAGCACCGCCTGCCGCCCGGCCTGCATCAGGGCCTCCACCAGCCCGCGGGTCATGCCCGGCGCGGCGTGCATCAGATTCCTGGAGACCTCGTCGAGCCAGTTTTCCCCAAAGATCTCGGGCAGCAGGGCGATCGCCAGCTCCTGGTCGCGGGACCCGCCCAGCCGCTCGAACAGGGCCCACAGCAGGGGCGCCTGGCCGGGGTCCTGGGGCGGGGGCTGCTGTTTGGCCAGCTCGAGGCGCTGGGCCAGGGCCGGCGGGGTCACGCCGCGCTCGCCGCGCAGGAACAGCCAGGTGGCCATGCGCTGCACATCCTCGGAGTCGCCCGCTCCGACCATCTCTTCGAGCGTCTGCAGGGCGGCCTCGCGCAGCTCGGGGTCGAGCTTCTTGCCGGCGAACAGGTCGCGCACGCGGGTCAGCGCGGCGCCCAGGTCGCGGCTCATGCGCAGCTGGTGGCGCATCGACTGGGCCGGGTCGACCGCCGCATCGAGCAGCCGCACCTGGGTGTTGACCCCGGTGCCGGTGACCTCGACCGTCGAGCTGGTCTCGGCCACCTTGCGCGCCTTGCGCCACCAGGAGGTGAAGGCCGCCTGATCCAGGCCGACCTGGGCCATGGCGCTCTTGAGCACGTTCTGCTTGAGCTTGCCGCCGTAGCGCTTGGTGACCCCGATCAACACCTCGAGGGGCGCTTCCTTGAGCAGGCGCTCGAGCTTGGCCCGGTCCTTGACCAGCAGGCCGCGGATGTCGTCGGCTTCGAGCACGTCGCAGGTGTCGATCACCGTCTTGAGCGGGAACCAGTCCCGGCGGCCCGAGGCGAAGCGGATCTGCACCTCGAGCTTGGGCAGGTCCAGCTCCAGCACCTCGCCGACGCCCCAGCCGGAGCGGTGGAACACGGCGCTGCCCTTGCCCAGACCGATCAGGCTGCGCAGGCTGCGCCAGGCCTTGCGCACGTCCGAGGTGCTCTCATGGAACTGGACCAGCCGGGTGTAATCGGCCCAGTAGCTCTCCTGACCCCAGCCGGCGAGCGCACAGCGGAACAGCCGCGTCGACAGTTCCCCCGGAGGCCCCCCGAGCAGCAGGGCCTTGCCCAGCAGCTCGGCGGCATCGCGGAAGCGTCCCCCGGCCTCGAGCAGTTCGGCGTGCTCGCGCACGAAGGGCAGCATGCGCGTGAGGTGTTTGGTCTCCGCGGCCGCATCCAGGGCCGCGAGCACCTCTTCGATGGGGGCCTCCGAGGCCATCAGCTCGGCCCAGGCGGAATCGACCTTGGACCAATCGTTGGCGCGGATCAAGCTGGCCAGAGTCATGGCGGGTGGGGAGGCGTGGAGCGGGCCTGCGCGGGCCGCCTGGGGCTTGCGGCGATCCGCGCAGGGCGGGTTTTGAAACAACCGCGCGCACCGGGTCGGCCCGGCGCGCGCGGTTTGAGCTTCCGATCAGTGTGCCGCGGGGCAGCCCCGGACTCAACCGCCGAAACCGGCCCTCGGCCGAGCGGTCCGGCCGGGAGGACCGGCGCAGCGCAGCCGCGGAGCGCGCCGGCGGGGTCCCCTGCGCCTGCTCGGCCCCGTCCAGCCCGCAGGGCGGGGCCGGGCGTGGGCGCCAGGCGCCGCGCTCAGTCGACCGCCAGCCAAGCTCCCTTGAGATAGCGGGAGCGGGCGAAATCGGGGCGCTGGGGGTGATCCGGGCCGGCGCCGAGGGTTTCGAGCAGGCGCACGTCCCGCTCGGCCCGCCGGGCCGCGTGGAACACGGTCCCGAGGAACCCCTGCAGGTCCACGGCCCCCGAGCAGGAGAAGGTGTACAGGAATCCGCCCGGACGGACCGCCCCGAGGGCCAGGGTGTTGAGGTCCAGGTACTTGCGCAGGGCTGCCTCCACGCCGGCCTTGCCGGTGGCCAGCTTGGGCGGGTCGAGGATCACCAGATCGGCCCGGCGGGAGGGGTCCTGGTGGTCCCGCAGCCAGTCGAAGGCATCGGCATGGGTCCACTCCACGGCCAGGGCGTTGGCCCGGGCGGCCTCCTGGGCCAGGCCCAGGGCGACCTCGTCCAGGTCCACCGCCCGCACCCCCCGGGCCCCGCCCCGGGCAGCATGGATCGAGAATCCGCCGCTGTTGCAGCACAGGTCGTAGACCAGCCGCCCGTTGGCGGCCGCTCCGACCCGCACCCGGTTGTCGCGCTGGTCGCAGAAAAAGCCGGTCTTGTGGCCCTGGCCGGGCCGCACCGGGAAGCGCAGGCCGTGCTCCTCCACGAAGCCGGCGGGGGCCGGGGGCTCGCGGTCGAGGGCTTCGAGCAGCTCCCCGGGGAAGGCTTCCAACTTGGCGGCCTGGTTCGGCACCCGGTGCACGCGCCCGAGCTCCGGATAGAGCTGGCCCAGGGCCCAATCCAGCTCGGCCCGCAGGCGGAAGAAGCCCAGGGCGTGGTGTTCGACCACCAGGCTCGTCCCCAGCCGGTCGACCACCAGGCCGGGCAGGTCGTCGCCCTCCCCGTGGACCACCCGGTAGGCGTCGGTGACCTCCGGCAGCCGCAGGGCCCGGCGGCGCAGGTCGTCGGCCGCCTTGAGGCGCCGCAGCAGGAACTCCCGCGGGCGTTGCAGATCGCTGCGCCGGCCCCGGGAGAGCCAGCGCACGGCCACATCGCTGGAGCCGTTCCAGAGCCCATGCCCCACGAACCGGCCCGAGGCGTCGAGCACTTCGACCAGGGCCCCATCCACAGGGGTTGCGCCCTCTGGGTCGACCTGCCGGGCGTAGGTCCAAGGACCCCGGGTCAGGCTGTCGTCATGGAGTCGCACCCGCGGGAGTTCCTGGCCGGACATGGGCGCAGGATAGCGGCCGGGACCGCTCGCGGCGCGGCGAACCGTGGAGCCAAGCGCGCGCCAGCGCCCGCCGGCCCGCGCAGAAGTGGGACGGAAAACGCGCTCCGCAGCCGCAATCCGCACCAAAAATCTGCTCGATCTGCCTGCGACAGGTCGTCCCGTGTTCGGGCCGAGATCTGATCCTCGACGGACCTGGCGGTCCGACACCGGAGGCCTGCTGTCCAGGCCCGAACCTCCGCAAATGACACCCGCTGCCGGGGACCTGCGGCGCATCGTCGCGCTTTGCGGAGTCGCTGGACGGGTGCGCGCAGGCGCACTGCGGCAGTTTGTCGGCGTCGACCCGCGACGATCGCCGGGCACGACGCTGCGCCCATGAATCCATGTGGTTCCCGAGCGCTTGCGGGCCGCCTAGGATCGCGACGAAAGCTCTGCATCAACTCCACGGAGCCTCGCGCCCCCCATGACAGCCGCACCCGCCTCCTCGCCCCAGCCGCTGCTCGATTCCTTCAAATACGACGACGCGATCTCGCGGAAATTCGTGATCGCGACCGTGCTGTGGGGCCTGGTGGGCACCCTGGTGGGGCTGATCATCGCCCTGCAGCTGGTGCTGCCGGGCCTGAACCTGAATCTGCCCTGGCTGTCCTTCGGTCGCCTGCGCCCGCTGCACACCAACGCGGTGATCTTCGCCTTCGCGGGCAATGCGGTCTTCGCCGCGATCTACTACTCGAGCCAGCGCCTGCTCAAGGCGCGCATGTTCAGCGACCTGCTCAGCAACCTGCACTTCTGGGGTTGGCAGCTGATCATCGTCTCCGCTGCGGTGACCCTGCCCCTGGGGATCACCCAGTCCAAGGAGTATGCCGAGCTCGAGTGGCCGATCGACCTGGCGGTCGTGCTGGTCTGGGTGGTCTTTGCGATCAACTTCATCGGCACCCTGATCAAGCGCCGCGAGCGCCACATCTACGTGGCGATCTGGTTCTACATCGCCACGATCGTCGCCATCGCGGTGCTCTACATCCTGAACAACCTGGCGCTCCCGGTCGGGCCCACCAAGAGCTACTCGGTCTACGCCGGGGTCCAGGACGCCTTCATGCAGTGGTGGTACGGCCACAACGCGGTGGCCTTCTTCCTGACCACCCCGTTCCTCGGGCTGATGTACTACTTCCTGCCCAAGGCAGCGGGTAAACCGGTCTACAGCTACAAGCTCTCGATCCTGCACTTCTGGTCGATCGTGTTCGTCTACATCTGGGCCGGCCCGCACCACCTGCACTACACGTCGGTGCCGGCCTGGATGTCGACCCTGGGGATGCTGTTCTCGTTGATGCTGTGGATGCCCAGCTGGGGCGGCATGATCAACGGCCTCTTGACCCTGCGCGGGGCCTGGAACAAGGTGGCCGAGGACCCGATCCTCAAGTTCTTCGTGGTCGGCATCACCTTCTACGGCATGAGCACCTTCGAGGGGCCCATGCTGTCGATCAAGAGCCTCAACGCCCTTAGCCACTACACCGACTGGACCATCGCCCACGTGCACGCCGGGGCCCTGGGCTGGAACGGTTTCATGACCTTCGGGATGGTCTACTGGCTGCTGCCGCGCCTGTTCCAGGCGCCGCTCCACAGCCAGAAGCTGGCCACCAACCACTTCTGGATCGGCACCATCGGGATCCTGCTCTATGTGGTCCCGATCTATGCGGCCGGTTTGACCCAGGGCCTCATGTGGCGCGCCTTCGACGCCAGCGGGGCGCTGATGTACGGCGACTTCCTGGATACGGTGCTGCGCCTGGCACCGCTGTACTGGGCCCGTGCCGCCGGTGGCCTGCTGTACATCCTCGGCATGGTGCTGATGGCCTACAACCTGCTGATGACCTGGCTGGCGGCCCCCAAGGTCTATGCCGAGCCCATCGTCCAGGCCGCGCCCCTGTCCAAGCACTATGTGCCGGCGCCCCGACCGGACAATGTGCCGGAAGGCTTGAGCCACCTGGGCAAGCGCCTGTATCGCCTGTTCGACGCCGGCTGGCACCGCGCCTGGGAAGGCAAGCCGATGGTCTTCACGCTGTGGGTGGCGATCGCGGTCATCAGCGCTTCGCTGTTCGAGATCGTGCCCACCTTCGCGATCAAGTCCAACGTTCCCACGATCGCCTCGGTCACGCCCTACACGCCGCTCGAGCTGCTCGGCCGCGACATCTATGTGGCCGAGGGCTGCTACAACTGCCACAGCCAGCAGATCCGGCCCATGCGCCACGAGACCGAGCGCTACGGCGAGTACAGCAAGGCCGGCGAGTTCATCTACGACCGCCCGTTCCAGTGGGGCAGCCGCCGCATCGGGCCCGACCTGGCCCGCGAGGGCACCAAGATCACCTCGGTCCTGTGGCACGTGCGCCATATGGAGAACCCGAGCTGGTCGGCGCCGGGATCCCTGATGCCGCCCTACCCCTGGCTGCTCGATTACGACACGGACTATGCCTCGCTGCCGGCCAAGATCGACGGGCTGGTGGCCCTGGGCACGCCCTACGGAAGGGAGCGGCAGGACTCGATCGAGATGGCCAAGGCCCAGGCGCTCGAGCTCAAGCAGCGGCTGATCGGCGAGGATCCGAGCTACGCGAGCAGCGCCATCGAGCACAAGCAGATCATCGCCCTGACGGCCTACCTGCTGCGGCTCGGGGTCGACATCACCAAGCCGGCCCCGGGCGGGGAAGGCCAAGCCGACGCCGGTCGAGCCGGGGGAGAGCGCGGTGCCTTGTGATCCGCTGCTGAGCCTGCTGCTCGCGTCCGAGGGCCGGATCTGCCTGGCCTTCGGGATCAACTCGGCCAAGGGCCTGGCCCTGGTCTTCTTCTTCGCCTTCTTTCTCGTGCTCCTGGTGCGGCTGCTGCTGGGGTCGAAGGACTCCTTCGCGCGCCGCGCCGAGATTCCGCTGCACGACCATCAGGTCGTCGAACCCCGGGAGATGAACCGCCATGACTGACCACGGTCCCGCGCATCCGGCCCACCCGACCCATTCCGCCGGTGGGGGCCTCGAACCCGGCCAGATCCCGGTGGGCATGCGGCCCAGCAGCGATCCGCTCCTGGACCACGAATACGATGGCATCCGCGAGTACGACAACCCCCTGCCCGGCTGGTGGGTGGCGCTGTTGTGGGCCACGGTGATCTTCAGCGTGGTCTACATCTTCTATTACCACTCCGGCGTGGAGGGGCGCTCGATCGAGGACGACTATCAGGGCGAGGTGGCCGCCTTCGCGCAGAAGCTGATCGCGCGCTACGGCGAACTCGCCGCCGACCAGGACACGATCCTGCGCTATGCCCAGGACCCCCTGGCCATGGCCGGCATGGGCAGCCAATTCAAGGCGCGCTGCGCCCAGTGCCACGCTGTCGACGGGGGCGGCAACATCGGCCCGAACCTGCTCGACGACCACTACATCCACGTCAAGGAAGTGGCCGACCTGTACCGCGTGATCAAGGACGGCGTGGTCGCCAAGGGCATGCCCGCCTGGGGCCAGCAGCTCAGCGAGACCCAGCTGGTGTTGATGGCCGCTTACGTGGCCCAGCTGCGCGGCCAAGGACCGGGCAGCAAGGCGCCCGAAACCGGGAGCAGCGCGATCGCCCCTTGGCCCAGCGCGCCCTCCGCAGCGCCGGAGGCGGGCACCCGCTAGGCCCGGGCCCGCCCGGGGGACCCGGGCGGCCTCGAGGGCCGTGCCACAGCGCCCCAAGGCACCCCGCTTCGACCGCCATGCCAGCGGTGGCAGCGCCGGAAGCCGCCCCGCCGCGGGAACCGCCGCGCCGCTTCCGCCTCGAAGCGAGTGTCCCCGCGCCTCGCCACCCCGCAACCCTGCGCCCCAGACGCCCATGCCGAGCCTCGACCCGGACCCCACGACGAGCACCGAGATCCCGGGGCGTCGCAGCGTCGCAGGCCCGCAGAAGCGCGTCCTGGCCACGCTCAACGAGGACGGCTCGCGCCGCTGGCTGCGGCCGCGCCTCTCCACCGGCGCCTGGTGGACCAAGCGGCGCCTGGTCGCTTATGGGCTGATGGCCCTGTTCACCGTCACGCCGTTCCTGCGCGTCGGCGGCAAGCCCCTGTTCCAGTTCGACGTGATGAACCGCGAGTTCATCTTCTTGGGGGTTACGTTCTTCGCCACGGAGACCCTGCTGTTGGCGCTGCTGCTGCTCTCCATCTTCCTCGGGATTTTCCTGATCACGGCCCTGTTCGGCCGGGCCTGGTGCGGCTGGGCCTGCCCGCAGACCGTGTACATGGAGTTCCTCTACCGGCCGATCGAACGTCTGGCCCAGGGCAAGCACTACAGCAAGGGGGGCGGCGATCTGCCCGGCTGGCGCCGGCTGCTGCAGTACGGCCTGTACCTGCTGGTGTCGCTGCTGCTGGCCAACACCTTCCTGGCCTGGTTCGTGGGCACCGACCGGCTGCTCGAATGGATGCAACAGTCCCCGCTGCAGCATCCGAAGTCGTTCTTGCTGGTGGCCGGTGTGACCCTGGCGATGATGGTCGATTTCTGCTTTTTTCGCGAGCAGATGTGCACCATCGCCTGCCCCTACGGCAGGCTGCAGTCGGTGTTGCTCGATCGAGATTCCTTGATCGTGGGCTACGACCGCCTGCGCGGCGAGCCGCGCGGAAAGCTGGCGCGCCTCGCTTCCGGTGAAGCCACCCGCGGCGACTGCGTCGATTGCGGATTGTGCGTGCAGACCTGCCCGACCGGGATCGACATCCGCGATGGCCTGCAGATGGAGTGCGTCCACTGCACGCAGTGCATCGACGCCTGCGATCAGGTCATGGAGAAGATCGGCAAGCCCAAGGGGCTGATCCGCTACGGCTCGCAAAACGGGTTCGAGCGCCAGCCGCTGCAACGGCTGCGGCCCCGGGTGGTCGTCTACCCGCTGCTGCTCCTGGCCCTGCTCGGGACCCTGGGCTGGCGTCTGGCCGCCCGCCGGCCGGCCGAGCTGACCTTCCTGCGCATGCACAGCGCTCCATACACCCTGCTGGCCGACGGCCGGGTGAGCTGTCAGGTGCACCTGCGCGTCCAGAACAAGGGCCGCGAGCCCTTCGAGGCCGACCTGAGCCTGTCCGGCCCAGGGGAGCTGATCAAGCCGACCTTCCCGGTGCGCCTGGAACCGAAGGCCATGGCGGAATCGAGCGTCTTCGTGGTCCTGCCGCGCGAAGCCTTCGTGCGCGGGATCACCGAGATCGAGCTCTCGCTCTGGCAGCTGCCCGGCCTCGACGCGGCCGGGCTCGGACGCGGGCCCGCGGAGCCCCTCGCCCGCGGCCGGCGCACCCTGCTCGGTCCCCAGGGGCCTGCGCCCGCCCCCGGCCCCGATGCGACCCCGGCCGTCGAAACGGCCCAGTGAGTCCTCCCACCGCCATGAATCCCAAGGTCTTCTGGATCGGTCTGGTGTTCGGCCTGCTCGGCCTCTCGGTCTCGATCCAGGCGGTCGGCCTGGTGCTGGCCAGCTCGGAGCCCTCGATGGCGATCGAGAAGGACTACGAGCGCAAGGCCAGGGACTGGGACCTCCACCGCGCGCAGCTCGCCGCCAACGAGCGGCTCGGCTGGCAGGTCGAAAAGCGTTTCGAGCCCGCGGGCCATGGCCGTCTGGCCGCCTGCCTGACCCTGACCGATCGCGATGGGCAGCCGCTCAGCGGCCTGGCGCTCGAGGGCAGCACTTTCCACAACGCCCGCGCCGCCCAGAGGGAGCCGCTGCGCTTCACGGAAACGGCCCCGGGCCAGTACCGCGGCGAGTTCCGCATCAGCCGCGGCGGGCTGTGGATCTTCGAACTCGAAGCCGAGCAGGCCGAGCGCCGCTTCACCGCTTCCTGGCGCTCCAGCTTGGAGCCGCCCCAGGGCTAAAGCCCGCTCCTCGATCATGTGCCCCATGGTGCCCATCCCCGATCTCCTGCCCCTGGCCGGGGCCGTGGTGTCGGCGAGCCTGCTCGGTTCGCTGCACTGCGTAGGCATGTGCGGGCCCCTGCTGGCGCTCGCCGGGGGCCCCCAGGGCGGTTTGCGGCGCGGGCGCTCCCTGGGCCTTTATCACCTGGGCCGGCTGCTGGCCTACGCCTGCTTGGGGGCCCTGGCGGGTGCGCTCGGGGCGGCGCTGGATCTATCCGGGCAGGCCTTCGGCCTGCAGCGGATCGCCCTGGGATTGACCGGCGTGGGCATGCTCCTGTTCGGCCTGTTCCAGCTGGCCTCGGCATTCGGCCTGCTGGCGCGCCCGGGCGGTCTGCTCCCGTCCGGCTGGCGCCAGCGCGCCCGCGGAGCCTTCGCGCTGCTGGCGCCGCGGCTCAGCCGCTTGCCCCGGGCCCTGCGACCCCTGGGCCTCGGGCTGCTCAGCGCCTGGCTGCCCTGCGGCTGGCTGTACGCCTTCGTGGCCCTGGCCGCCGGTCAGGGAACGCCCCGGGCCGGGGCTTTGGTGATGGCCGCCTTCTGGCTGGGGGGGCTTCCGGCCCTGGGCCTGTTCGGGCTGGCTGTCGGGCGCCTGTTCGCCGCGCGACGGCGCTGGGTCCCGCTGATCAGCGCCCTGGCGCTGATCCTGGTGGGGGCCCTGGCCCTGGTGGGCCGCGGGCGGGTCGGGCCCCTGGACCTGGGGGCACGCCAGATCGCCCCCGCCCTGGCCCTCGAGGCGCTCGGCGAGGAGCCGGAGTGCTGCCGCCGGAGCGCAGGCGGTGGCTGATCAACCCGCGGCGCCGGCGAGCGCCTGCCGCCATTGCCAGACGCCCTTGGACGGCGCTCGGGTGGGGGATTTCTGCTGTTCGGGCTGCGCCGCGGTCCACGCGGCCATCAGCGCCTTGGACCTCGGGGAGTTCTACGCCCAAGCGCGGCCCCAGGGCGCTCCGGCCCAGGTCAGCGGCCGGGGCTTCGAGGAGTTCGACGACCCGAGCTTCCTGGCCCTCTACGGGCGCGGCCTGGCCGGGGGCCTGGTCGAACTCGAGCTGGTGCTGGAGGGCGTCCACTGCGCCAGCTGCGTGTGGCTGGTCGAGCGCCTGCCGCGGGCGGTGCCCGGGCTGGCCTCGATCGAGCTGGATCTGCGCCGGCGCCGGGCCCGCGCGCGCTTCGACCCGCGCGTCCTGGCGCCTTCCGGGCTGGCCCGGGCCCTCGATCGACTGGGCTACGCGCCCCATCCGTTCCGCTCCGCCGAGCGCGCCGCCCTGCGCCAGCGCGAAGAGCGCCGCCAGTGGATCCGCCTGGGCCTGGCCGGAGCCCTGTTCGGCAACGCGATGCTGATCGCCTTCGCCCTCTACGGCGGCGCTTTCGCGGGCATGGAGCCGGCCCAGCAGGATTTGCTGCGCTGGTTCGGCTCGGGCTTGACCCTGGCGGCGGTCTTCGGTCCGGGCTGGTTGTTCCACCGCGGCGCGCTATCCGCCTTGCGGCTGCGCAGCGTGCACATGGATGTGCCGGTGTCCTTGGCGCTCACGGTCGGCAGCCTGTGGGGCCTTTACAACACCGCCACGGGCCGCGGCGAGGTGTACTTCGAGTCGCTGACCGCGGTGGTGTTCTTGCTGCTGGTGGGGCGCACCGTCCAGGCGCGCCACGAACGCCAGGCCGCGGACCAGGTCGAACTGCTGTTCTCCCTGGCGCCGCAGCGCGCGCGGCGCGTCGAACCGGGGGGCGAGCGCGAGGTGCCGGTGAGCGCCCTGGTCCCCGGCGATCGCGTGGCCCTGCGGGCCGGCGACGTGCTGCCCGTGGACGGCCGCGTGGAGCGCGGCAGCGGACGCCTGGACCTGTCGCTCCTGACCGGGGAATCCCGGCCGATCGAGGTCGGGCCCGGTTCGGAGGTCAGCGCCGGGACGACCCTGCTCGACGCGCCCCTCGAGGTGCTGGCGACCGCGGTCGGGGCCGGGACGCGGCTGTCGAAGCTGGTCGCGCGCATCGCCGACGGGGCAGCGGAGCGCCCGCGGCTGGTGCGCCTGGCGGACCGCGTCGCGCGCCGCTTCGTGGGCGCGATCCTGGTGCTGGCGGGGGCGACCCTGCTGCTGTGGTGGCCCGCGGGAGCGGATCGGGCCCTCGAGAATGCGATCGCGCTGCTGATCGTGACCTGCCCCTGCGCCCTGGGCTTGGCCACGCCGCTGGCGATCCAGGCCGCCATCGGGCGGGCCGCCCGCGCGGGGCTGCTGATCAAGAGCGGCGAGGTGTTCGAGCGCCTCAGCGGGCCCGCGGGCACGGCCCTGTTCGACAAGACGGGCACCCTGACCGAGGCCCAGGCCTCCCTGGCCACGCGCCTCGGCGATGCGGGCACCCAGAGCCGGGCCGCGCGCCTGGAAGCTTGCTCGGGCCATGTCCTGGCGCGGGCCGTGGCCGAGGGGATCGGATTCGATGCGGGCCTGCCGCGGGCGCGGTCCGTGCGCGAGCTGCCCGGACGAGGCTTGATCGGGGAGGTCGATGGACGCCGTTTGGCGGTCGGCAGCCGGGCCCTGGCCGAGGCCGAAGGGGCGGAGATCGGCGCGGACTGGCTCGAACAGGAGCGGCTGCTGATCGCGCGGGGGGAGACCCCCGTGTGGATGCTCGAGGACCGGCGCGTGGGCGCCTTGGTCGGGCTTGCACAGCGTCTGCGCCCGGAGGCCCGCGGGGTGCTGGCGGAGCTGACGGCCCTCGGCTGGCGGGTCGAAATCCTCTCCGGCGACCGGGCGGGACTGGTGCGCCGCACGGCGGAAGAACTCGGGCTCGATCCGGATCGGGCGCGCGGTGAACTGACGCCGGAGCAGAAGCTGGAGGCGATCCGCGCGGCTCGGCAACGCGGCCCCGTTCTGATGGTCGGCGACGGGGTCAACGACGCCGCGGCCCTGGCCCACGCCGACGTGGGCGTGGCCCTCTCCGGCGCCGCGGAAGCGAGCCTGGAAGCTGCGGATGTCTACCTGTCGGGCATCGGACTCGCGGGCCTGCCGGCCCTGGTGCGCGGCGCTCGCGCCACCCTGGCGGCGCTGCGCCGCAACGTGTTCGCTTCCCTGGCCTACAACCTGGTCGCGGGCGGGCTGGCCATCGCCGGGCAGATCCATCCGGTGATCGCCGCGGTGCTGATGCCCCTGTCCTCGCTGACCGTGATCACCCTCTCCTGGCGGGCGCGGACCTTCGACGGCCCGGCGTCCCCGGCCGCGCACGGCAATCCGGGCCGCGGCCAGCCCGATGGGGCCGCCGTGGCGCCGCGCCGCGCCGCGCCGCGCGTGGCGGCCGTCGGTCGCGGGGC
>ERZ1066133.175-NODE-175-length-35114-cov-11.822984_pt1 | contig 35114 bp, 22 predicted proteins | sample MGYA00382780_ERZ1066133 | MGnify/ENA primary metagenome ERZ1066133 (study PRJEB33369, sample SAMEA5778363) | biofilm metagenome | biome: Industrial cooling water; feature: Water cooling tower basin; material: Biofilm | place: United Arab Emirates | collected... | reverse complement strand
CGAGGGGACCGGTCGAGGGGACCGGTCGAGGGGACCGGTCGAGGGGACCGGTCGAGGGGACCGGTCGAAAAACCCCGATGGACTTAGGCTAGCTGAAGTCCGTGTCCGTGTGGTGTAAGCGTTTTGTAAGTGATCCGCAGCTCAGCTCGCCACCCGAGGGCCCCGGGCCAACCCGGAGCCGAATCCCCCAGGGATCTAGCCCAAATCTTGCGGTCCGCGACTGAGCCCCAGGGACCTCCGGCGGGGGGGCTGCAGCTCGGGGGCAGCGCTCGCCGAGTCACGTCCCGGTCCGTCAGGGCGTGCGCAGGAACTCGAATTCGAGGCCGCCGCTGCCGTCTTGGTGTTCGAGGCGCACGCTGAGGTCCGGGCCGCGGCGCGAGTAGATCAGGCGGGAGTGGTCCGGGTCGACCGGCTGGCCGGGGGCCGCGGGGGCGCGCTCGAACACGGCCTGCTGGGCGTCGACGGCGACCAGCCGATAGGTCTGCGGGCCTTGGTTCTCGGACTTCCACGGCACCAGGCCGGCGCTGAAGTGGCGCAGGTAGAGGAACACGCCCTCGGGCCGCGCTTCGATGCTGATCAGCTCGTGGAGCTTGGGCTCGCCGGCTTCGACTTCGATGTAGCTGCCTTGCAGCACGCTGCCGAGGATCGGGCCGTAGCTTTCGAGGCGCTGGCGCGGCACGCCGCCGCGGCCCTGGTCGTGGGCTTCCCAGCGGCCTTCGAGCCAGGCCAGGGGCGCGAGCGCGGGATGCGCGGGCGGGCGCGCGGCCAGGGTGCGCTGGGCGGGGTCGCGCGCGGGCTGCGGCGCGGCGGCGGCGCTCGAGGCGCCCGCCTGGGCGGCTTGGGTGCTGGCCAGGGAAGCCGCCGGATCGGTCAGGGCCGCGTTCGAGTTCGCGGAGCCCGAGCTGGTCTGGCCTGCCCCCGCGCTCGGTTCGGCCGCGGCTGCGCCCGTCCCGGATGCAGCGGCCGCCGCCGCGCCCGCTGCGGACGGCTTCGCCGCTGGATTGTTCGTCGCGGGATTGTTCGCCGCCGTGGCGCCGGCCGCGCCGGCCTTCGTCGCCGGCGGATCGCTGGGGGTCTGGTGGCTCTTGCCGGGCACGCTGATCTGCGGCGGGCCGCCGCCCGGGGGCGGGAAGGTCACGGCGCAGGCGCACAGAACCAGCGCGGGGGCGACGGCCAGCAGCGATCGGAGCGGGCGGGGCAGGTTCATGGCGATCCGGGGCGTTGGAACAGCAGGAATTGGAAGCGGCCGCGGCGCGACTCGAGGCCCGGCAGGCGCTCCAGGGAGCGCAGACCCCGGGCCAGGGCCAAGGCGCCGGCCCGCAGCCTGGGCGGGAAGTTGCGCGTGCGGAAGTCGAGCTCCTCGGGCTGCGGCAGGGCCTGGGTGCCGTAGCGCGCGGCCAGGCCCAGCCCGTGGCGCTCGAGCGCCGGCACCAGGGCCTCCGCATCGAGGGCCGCGAAGGGGCCGATGCTCGGGTCCGGAGACAGGACGTACTCGACGCCCTTGGGCCCGCCGCGGCGGCGGCGCAGGCGCTCGGTCCAATCGTGGAAGGAGCGCTTCGAGACCAGGCCCAGCAGCAGCCGGCCGCCGGGCTTGACCCAGCGCGCCAGGCGTTCGAGCAGCGCCGTGCGCTCGGCGGGCGCCAGCCCTTCGAGGCGGAACAGGCACGAAACCACGTCGTAGGCCTGCTCCGGGGGCGCCGTTCGGCCGGGGTAGTCGGCGCTCTCTGGCCACAGGAAGGCCTGGCCCCGCGGGCGCACCCGCGCCAGGCACCAATCGGCGACCTCGGGCGTGCGCTCGACCACGTCGAATCGATGCCGCGGGCGCAGGCTCGCCAGGCGCTCCGCCACGATGCCCGTGCAGGGCAGCACGTCCAGCCAGCGGCGGCTCGGTGCTTCGCCTTCCGGCAGGGGCTGCTCGTGGCCGGGCAGCAGCTTGGCCAGGGCGCTCTCCAGGGCGCGCACCTCCCAGGGGCGCGGCTTGTTGTGGCGCAGGCCGTTCAGCACCCGCGCGCGCTGGTAGATCGCCAGGTCCTCGGGATGCCAATCGCTGGGATCGGCCGACGAGGGGATCGCCCGTCCGCCGTAGTGGTTCCAGTGGGTCACCGCCGACAGCGGGCGGCGCTTCGGGCCCTGCTTGGGCACGAGCTTCGGATAACCGACGGCCAGCACCGCGATCACCAAGCGGTCGTAGGGCAAGCCGACCAGCTCGCGGACTTTTTCGCGATCGCCGGTCTGGGTGATCCAGAAGGTGCCCAGGCCCAGGACCTGCGCCGCCAGGGACATGTTCTGCACCAGGGCGCTGGCGGACTGGATGTTGGCCCAGGCCTCCTCGGAGAAGTCGCGGCCGTAGGAGACGATGATGTTGACCGGCGCGTTGCCCATCTGGCTCGAAAGCGCGGCCAGCTTGCGGTTGAGCTCGGGATCGTCCACGGCGACCAGATCCCACATCTGGTAGTTGCAGGAGCTCGGCGCCCAGATGCCGGCGTGCATCAGCTGCTCGATCAGCTCGCGCGGCACCGGATCCATGCGGAACTTGCGGATCGAGCGGCGCGAGTAGAGCGCGTCCCAGAAGTCCACATGGGGCGTGGGTCCCACCGGCACGCCGATGTCGAAGTCCTTGGGTCCGCGGCCCGTGGGCGGGCGGCCCGGGGGCCGCGGTTCGATACCGACGGGCTGTGCCGCGGGCCCGAGGGCGGGCTCCGGCTCTTGGCCGGCCGCGGCCTGGGCGGCGCCCTGGGGCTCCGGCTCGCGCGGGCACTGCTCTGACTCGGGGTCGGCGGGCATGGACCGCAAAAGGCTAACGCCCGCGGCGGCCGGGCTCGGCGCGGAGTCCGGACCGGGCCCGGGCCGGCCGGCGGCCGTCTGCGCCCGGCGGGGCGCGGCCCGGAGCACCCGGTCCCGCCGCATCCGGCCCCAGGCGCGCCGGGCTGGGGCCTGCCTGGGCGGGCTCAGTACGGCTTGCGCCCCGGATTGTCCTGCCAGGCTTGGAACGGTTCCGCGCCCCGCGCCGCGAGGCGCTGCACGAAGGGCACGCGGCCGGCTCCCGGCGGGGCGGCGAATTCGGTGTAGAAGGCCGCGTCGTCGAAGCCCGCCGCTGCGGCCGCATGGCGATCGGCGGCGAATTCGACGCGCGCGATGCGCGCCCACAGGATCGCCCCGCGGCACATCGGGCAGGGTTCGCAGGAGGAGTACAGCACGGCCCCGGACAGGTCGTGGCTGCCGAGGGCGCGGGCGGCGGCGCGCAGGGCGACCACCTCCGCATGGGCGGTCGGATCCCGGTCGAGCGTGACGCGGTTGTGGCCCCGGCCGAGCACGCGCCCGTCGCGCACGACCACGGCGCCGAAGGGCCCGCCGCCCTCCCGGGCGGAACGGCGGGCAAGTTCCAGGGCTTCGAGCAGCGGGTCGGGCGCGGCGTCCATCGGGCTTCATCCCACCGAATCCAGCGGCCGGCGCAAACCCGGGAGCGGTCCGGGGCGTCCCGGACTCGCGGCGCCGGGCGGCGCGGCGTAGCCTCAGCAGCTCCCTCGATCGCCATGAACCGAGCCCGCCCGACCCCGACCCGTCCGCAGCGTGCGCCGCGCCCCGGCCCGGCCCCTGTGGCCCTGCTGGCCCTGCTGGCGACCGCCTGCGCCCCCCGCGGGCAGAGCGAAGCGCCCGCGATCCAGCCCGCCGGCCAGGCCCCCGCGGCGGCCCCCAAGCCGGCCGCGCCGGCGGCGCCGGTGGCGCGCTTCGGGCTCGAGATCGTGCGCAGCTATCCCCACGATCCGCGCGCCTTCACCCAGGGGCTGTTGTTCCGCGATGGGCAGCTGTTCGAGAGCGCCGGCCAGCGCGGCGAATCGAGCCTGCGGCGCGTGGACCTCGAGAGCGGCACGGTCCTGCAAACGGTCGATTTTGCGAGCTCCCCGGCCCTGGGCCCCGACGGGCTGCGCTTCTTTGCCGAGGGGCTCGAATGCCTCGGGGACGTGCTCTACCAGCTCACCTGGCAGGAGCAGACCTGCCTGGTCTGGGATCGGCACTCCTTCGAGCTGATCGGGAGATTCTCCTATTCCGGCGAGGGCTGGGGCCTGTGCACGGACGGCCAGCGCCTGATCCTGTCCGACGGCCGCTTTCCCGAGCTGCGCTTCTTCGAGCGCAGCGGCCCGGGCCCGCTCGACTTCCGCGAGCAGCCCAAGCGCCTGCGCGTGACCTACGAGGGGCGCGATGTCGACCGCATCAACGAGCTCGAGTGGATCGATGGGCAGGTCTGGGCCAACCGCTGGCAGTCGAACGAGATCCTGCGCATCGATCCGGTCAGCGGGCGCGTGGTCGGGCTGATCGACTGCCGGCTGCTGGAGCAGCAGCTGGCGCTCGAGCCGGAGGTGCCCGTGCCGGGTTTCGGCGCCCAGAACGTGCTCAACGGCATCGCCTGGGATCCGATCGGTCGGCGCCTGTTCCTGACCGGCAAGCACTGGCCCAAGCTGTTCGAGGTCCGGGTGGTCCCGCGCTGATCGCGCCGGATGGCGCGGGCCGCGGCGCCGTGCCGCAGGCGGCGGCCGGAATCGGCCAGCGGGGCGGGCGGTGCGGCCATCGGGCCGGCCGGAGCCGGGGCCTCCCCGGGGACTGTGGCCCTTCAGAATTCATCCGATCCCGTCCCGCGGGGGCGGGCGGCGCCGTGGCGGCCCCGGGCCGCGCTCGGCCCCGAGAGCGTTAAAATTCGGTTGGCTGTGTCCGGGAACGGGAGGTTGCGAAGCCGTAATTTCGGGTAGGCGATGCCCGCCGGGGAACCTAGCTGCCGATTCCCCAGGGCGGCGGGCCTGGCTCGACCCGGCGCGGGGGATTCCTTTCAGCCCCGGCCGGGGGCCTCCCGACAATCCCAAGAATCGTTCCTCCGCGCCCGCAGGCACCCGCCTCCGAGAGCCGCCGAGCTGCCGCCCTGCCCCCCCTCCGCCGATGACCGCCGAACACGACGCCCACCCGGAGTCCCACCCGAACAGCCTGGCCTCCTACGCCCTGCCCCTCGGCATCGGCCTGGGCCTGGCCACCCTGCTGGGCGCGGTCGCCCAACAGGAAGGCAACGTGGCCAGCCTGTTCGGCATCCCCGTGGCCTACATGCTGTTCCTGGTGACCCTGCTGGGGGTGGCGGTGTTCCACGCCCACGCGCTGCAGGTCGCCCTGGCCGGTGCGGGCACGCTGGTGGCCTTCTCGCTGTGGCAGAGCGCGGAGTTCAGCTTCGTGCACCACATCCAGCACGAATGGGTGGTGCTCAGCAACCTGTTCGGCCTGCTGGTGGGCTTTGGCCTGCTGGCCAACCACTTCGAGCATTCGGGGGTGCCTGAGCGCCTGCCGCGGGTCCTGCCCGGGGGCTGGAAGGGCTGCTTCGCCCTGCTGGCGATCGTGTGGGTCATGTCGGGTTTCCTCGACAACATCGCCGCGGCCATGATCGGCGGCGGCGTGGCCGCCACCGTGTTCCGCGGCCGGGTGCACGTGGGCTACCTGGCGGGCATCGTGGCCGCCTCCAACGCCGGCGGCGCCGGCTCGGTGCTGGGCGATACGACCACCACCATGATGTGGATCGGCGGGGTCAGCCCCCTGGATGTGCTGCATGGTTATGTGGGCGCCTTCGTGGCGCTGTTGGTCAGCGGCCTGGTCGCATCGATCCTGCAGGACAGCTACCAGAAGCTCGAGGTTTCCGGCGCTGAGGCCCCGCCGCTCGACAAGGGGCGGATCTACGTCGTGGCCGGGATCCTGGGCACGGCGGTGACCGCCAACATCCTCCAGAACACCGTGTTCCACGGCATCGAGGAGCACGCGCCGGTGCTGGCGCTCTCGATCTGGGCCGCGATCTTGGTTTTGGCCTTCTATCGCAAGCCGGCGTGGAACGTGGTGCCCTCGATCGCGCGCGGCTCCCTGTTCCTGCTGAGCCTGGTGCTGTGCGCCTCGCTGTTGCCGCTCGACAAACTGCCCCAACCGAGCCCCTACTCGACCTTGGGACTCGGCTTCCTGTCCTCGATCTTCGACAACATCCCCCTGACCGCCCTGGCCCTGCGCCAGCAGGGCTACGACTGGGGGCTGCTCGCTTACGCGGTGGGCTTCGGCGGATCGATCCTGTGGTTCGGCTCCTCGGCCGGCGTGGCCCTCTCGGCCCGCTTCCCGGCGGCGCGCTCCACGGGCGACTGGCTGCGCTACGGCTGGCACGTGCCGGTGGCCTACGTGGCCGGCTTCTTCGCCATGTACCTGACCATGGGCTGGCATCCCCACCCGATTAAGGGTCAGGAGCTGCCCCAGCACGGCCAGGAGTCGGCCCCGGCCCAGGAAGTGCACGCCTCGGAAGGCGCCCAGCTCGAGCGCCCCGGGGCGATCTCCGAGCCCCTGGCGGCCGAGCTCGAGGCTCTGCGGGTGCACGAGTGATTCCCTGGCCGCGGCGCGCGGCACGGCTATGCTCACGGGCCGGTCGGCAGGCAGCCGGCCGGCCCGCGCCGTTGCCGCGCCGCCCGCGATGACCGAAGCCCGCAGTCCGGATTCCAACCCGCCGCCCGGGCAGCCCTGGCGCCTGCCGCCGATCCACCGCGATCCGGGCAGCGAGCCGAGCGCGGCCGCGGGCGCGCGCCGGCGGGCGGAGCTCGGCGCCGCGACCGGCGTCCACCTGCCGCATCTGGCCGGGGAGCCGGTGCCGGCCGAGAGCGCGCGCGGCAAGGTCGAAAACTGGATCGGATATGCCCAGGTCCCGGTGGGGCTGGCGGGCCCGCTCGGGGTGCGCGGCGAGGCCGGCGATTACGAGGTCTACGTGCCCCTGGCGACCACGGAGGGCGCGCTGGTGGCCTCCTATTCGCGCGGGATGGCCGTGCTGCGCGAGGCCGGCGGCGTCTGGGCGCGGGTCGTCGACGAGGGCCTGAGCCAGCACCCCCTGCTCGTCTACGGCAGCGCGGCGGAGGCCCTGGCGGCCCGCGAGGTGGCCCGGGAGGCCTTCGCGGAGTGCGCCGACCTGGTGGCGGGCCTGTCGCGGCACGGGCGGCTGATCGGGCTCGAGCCCAGCCCGATCGGGCGGCGCCTGCTGGTGCGGCTGCTGTTCTTCACGGGGGACGCGATCGGGATCAACATGGCGGCCCAGGCCAGCGACCGGATCCTGGAGCTGCTGGCCAAGCGCACCGGAGCGCGCGAGGCCTACGTGCATGGCCAGGACGTGGAGAAGCGCGCCAACGCCCGGGCCCTGGTGGAGGGCCGCGGGCGCCCGACGATCGCCGAGGCGCGCCTGCCGGCCGAGCTGGTGCGGCGCCGGCTGCGCACCGAGCCGGCCGCCCTGGAGGCGATCTGGAGGAGCTACCAGGTGGGCTTCAGCCAGCTCGGGACCACCAACTGGGGCATCCAGACCGCCAACGGGCTGGCGGCCCTGTTCCTGGCCTGTGGTCAGGATGTGGCCTACGTCACCGAGAGCGCCACGGGCTGGCTCGAGCTGGCGGTCGAACCGGACGGCGGCCTGTACGCGGGCCTGCACCTGCCCAACCTGATCCTCGGCACCGTGGGCGGCGGCAGCCAGCAGGGCAGCGCCGCCGAGTGCCTGTCGATCCTGGGCTGCCTGGGCGCCGGGCGGGCCCGGCGCTTCGCCGAGGTGGCCGCCGCCACCTGCCTGGCCGGGGACCTGTCGCTGATGGCGAGCTTCGTGGCCGGCGACTTCGTGGCCGCCCACGAGCGCCTCGGCCGCAACCGGCCCGGAGCGCCGCCGGGGCCCGCCCGGGGCCCGGCCTGAACCGCGCCGGGCCGGGGCGATTGACCGGCGGGCCCGGGACAGTAATCTGTTTGGCCCTCCGGGGCCTCGCGGCCCCATCCGGCCGCCGGGAACCCTCCCGGACGCCGGCAGCCTCGTCCCCGCGCCCCGCGCACGACTCCCCCGGCCCCCCAGGGTCCAACCTCCGGCCCCAGCGGGCCAGCTCCCACGGTCCAACCGGACCGGCCGCAGACACGCCTCCCATGGACGCCAAGCGCCTCGTCAAGCACCGGAACATCGGCATCATGGCCCACATCGACGCGGGCAAGACGACGGTGACCGAACGGATCCTGTTCATCACCAACAAGATCCACAAGATCGGCGAGGTGCACGACGGCGCCGCCACGATGGACTTCCTCGAGGAGGAGCAGAAGCGCGGCATCACGATCCAATCCGCCGCCACCTCGGTGGAGTGGGAAGGCCACTCGATCAACATCATCGACACCCCCGGCCACGTGGACTTCACCGCCGAGGTCGAGCGCAGCCTGCGCGTGCTCGACGGCGCCATCGCCGTGTTCGACGGCGTGCAGGGCGTCGAGGCCCAGTCGGAAACGGTCTGGCGCCAGGCCGACCGCTACCGCGTGCCGCGGATCTGCTTCATCAACAAGCTCGACCGCACCGGGGCCGACTTCGACTACTGCGTCAAGACGATCGTCGATCGCCTGGGCGCGCGCCCGGTCAAGCTGCAGTGGCCGATCGGCCGCGAGAAGAACTTCAAGGGCATCATCGACCTGGTCGACTGGAAGTACTACGAGTTCGAGGAAGACTCGAAGGGCAAGGTCTTCAAGGAAGCTCCGATCCCCGCCGAGCACCTGGAAGAGGCCAAGCTGCGCCGCAGCGAGATGTGCGAGGTCGCGGCCGAGTTCGACGAACAGCTGCTCGACCTGTTCGTGGAGGACAAGGAGCTGCCCAACGACAAGGTCAAGGCGGCCCTGCGCAAGGGCTGCGTGGCCATGGAGATCACGCCGGTGCTGTGCGGCGCGGCCCTCAAGGACAAGGGCGTGGCCTTCCTGCTGGACGGCGTGATCGACTACCTGCCGAGCCCGCTGGACCTGCCGCCGGTCGAGGGCGATGTCCCCGGGACGGACAAGCGCACCAGCCGCAAGTGCGACGAGGCCGAGCCGATGTGCGCCATGGCCTTCAAGACCATCGCCCAGCAGACCGGCGACCTGACCTTCGTGCGCGTCTACTCGGGCATCATGGACAAGGGCGTTTCGGTGCTGAATCCGCGCACCGGCAAGCGCGAGCGCATCGGGCGCCTGGTGCGCGTGCACGCCAACAAGCAGGAGCCGATCGATGCCTTCGGCGCCGGCGACATCGCCGCGGTGGTCGGCCTCAAGAACACCGTCACAGGCGACACCCTGTGCTCCGAGGACCACCCGATCGCCCTGTCGAAGATCCAGTTCCCCGACAGCGTGATCGCGATGTCGATCGAGCCCAAGAACTCGCAGGACCGCGACAAGCTGGGCGAGGTCATCGGCCGCATGATGCGCGAGGACCCGACCTTCCGGGCCCAGACCAACGAGGAGACCGGCGAGCTGGTGATCTCCGGCATGGGCGAGCTGCACCTCGAGGTGATCGTCAACCGGATCCAGAACGACCACAAGTGCGAGGTCGTGACCGGCAAGCCCAAGGTGGCCTACAAGCAGCGCCTGGGCCGCTCGGTCGAGACCGAGGCGCGTTTCGTCAAGCAGTCCGGTGGCCGCGGCAAGTTCGCCGTGGTGACCGTGCGCTTCGAGCCCACCGACGACCCGACCAAGACCTACGAGTTCGTGGACGGGGTGCGCGGCGGCAACGTGCCCAAGGAGTTCATCCCCTCGGTGGGCTTCGGCATCGAACAGGCGGTGGGCGGCGGCGGCCGGCAGGGCTTCCCCTACGTGGGGGTCAAGGCCACCCTGATCGACGGCAAGTACCACGACGTGGACTCCGACCAGCTCTCGTTCGAGCAGGCCGGCATCCTGGCGTTCCGTCAAGCGGCCGAGAACAACACCGTGCTGCTCGAGCCGATCATGAAGGTCGAGGTGCGCGTGCCCGAGGAGTACCTGGGCGGCGTGGTGGGGGACCTCAACTCCCGCCGCGGCGAGATCACCGAGGTCGACGCCCAGGGCGACCTGCGCGTCGTGCGCGGCGTGGTCCCGATCGCCGAGATGTTCGCCTACTCCTCGGCCCTGCGCGGCGCGACCCAAGGCCGGGGCTCCTACGCGATGGAGCTCCAGGAGTACCGCGACGTGCCGCGCAACATCGCCGAGAAGATCTGGAGGGGCGAGAACTGATTCTCGTTCCGGCCCGGGTCAAGGCCTGAGGCGGCCGATCGCCCCCGCGATCGGCCGCGGCAGCGCCTGCGGCTCCGCGGCCCCTCGACCAGCCCGGGCCGCTGCTCCAAGCGCCCGCGATCCCCACCGCCATACCCATGTCGTCCCGCATCGCCCGCCGCCGCTGGACCCGCGAGATCGAGCTCGAGATCGATGGCGTGCACCTGGGCCCGACCGGGGCGGTGATCGTGCATGGCTACGAGGACCCGGCGGGGGGCAAGTGGCACGATTCGGTCATCCCGGCCAAGATCGGCGCTTTCGACCGCCAGAGCGGCGAGCGCCGCTGGTTCGCGCCCTGCGAGGTGGGCTACGGGCGCGGCTTCGGAGCCGGCTTCGCAGCGGAAAACCAGCTGCTCGTGCTCGGACCGAGCGCCTCCGGCCACCGCGCGGCGCGCCTAGCGGCGGACTCCGGCGAGCTCGAAGGATTGGCTGCGGTGGGGGAGTTCGACGAGGCCCACGTCGGCTCCGCCCTGTGCGTGTGCGTCGCGCCGGGGGAAGTTTTCGCCCTGTCGACCGCGGATCTGGCTCCGGTCTGGCGACTCTCCGCGGGCGGGCGCCGCTTCCACCGCTCCGCCCGCGGCGCCAGCCAGCTGTTCGTGGCCTTTTCGGACAAAGGCTCGCGGCTCCAAGGGGTCGGTTCGATCGACCTGGAGAGCGGGCGTCGGTTCGTCCCGCTGGTCGCCGCCAACCAGCCGGCCCTGCTCGGGCTGGCGGCCCAGGGGGAGCGCCTGGCGGTGCTCGGGGAGGACCTGGAGCAGTTGCTGCCCGAGGAGCGCCGCCGCGACCTGCAGCTCGAGCGCTTGATGGCCGAGGAGGAGCACGGCGAGTACGAAGCGGCTGAGGGCATCGCTCCCGGGCGCGGGCAGGGCGGGCTGGCGGTCTACGAAGTGCGCGGCTCCGAGGCGCGCCTGGCCTGGTACCGCGACCTGCCGGCCAAGGGTGAAGACCTGGAGGCGGCCAGCTTGGCCATGGATTCAGGGAAGCTTTATCTGGCCAGCGGCGCCAATCTGGTCATCCTCGACGCCCAATCCGGGCGCGAGTTGGGCCGCGTCGTCGTGCCGGGCCTCGATGAACACGTTTCCTGGACGGTGCGGGAAGGCGCCTTCCTGCTCGCCGAAGAAAACCGACTGACCCTGTTCGAGATCCCAGATTGACCGCTTGAGCCCGGGTCGGCTCGGGCTGGGCCCGGCCCTCGCCACCGACCGGCCTCCGGGCCCGCGGGCCGCCGACGGCGCTCCCGAGGCCTGCCGCCCCCCTGGGGCTGGCGGGGCCCCCGCGGCCAGAAGGGGCCCCCCCGGGGCGGACCCGCGGGCCGCCCGGCCCTGCGCCGCGCAGAACAATTCCAGTCTCCTGCCCGTCCAGCGACCCGTGCGTCCCACCCAGCGGTGGTGCCTGCGGGACGCCTAGACCCCCGGGAAATCAACCCCTCTCCCCGTCCCCATCAGCCGCAGCGCGGATCGACCCGCGCGACCGGCTCCGGCACCGGGCTCCGCCCGTTGCCAGGCTCCCACGCCGCGAGAATCCCCGTGACCGCCCCCGCCCTGTACGAAGTCCTGGCCAAGGAGTTTTCGGCGCCCGTCGCCTCGATCGAGGCGGCCCTGGGCCTGGTGGCCAGGGGTTACGCGCCCGAGGTCATCGGCCGCTTCCACCGCGCGGAGACCGGTGCGCTCTCGGAGAGCATGGTGCGCCGCATCGCCCAGCGGGCCACGGAGCTCGGCGAGCTCGACCGCCGCCGCAAAAACGTGCTCCAGAACCTGGAAGCGGCCGGCGACATCCCGCCGCAGTGGCTCGAGCGGGCGCGCCACACCACGGAGCGGGTCGAGCTCGACGACCTGCTGCTGCCCCTGAGGCGCGCGGAGGTCGAGGTCGAGCTGGCCATTGCCCGCGGCCTGGGCGCCCTGGCGGACCGCTTCACCGAGCCGGTCAAGCGCGCCCACGCCGCCGCGGGGGAACCCAGCGCGGAAGCCGCCCAGGATCCCGCCCTCGCGGGCGCCGGCGGCGAAGGCGCTGCGCTGGCGGCGACGGTCGAGGTCGGCGCAGCGGTGAACCTGGCCACGGTCCACGAGGGTCTGGCCGGGGTGGAAAGCCTGTCCGCCCCCGAGGAGTCCCATGCGGCGGAAGCCGAGGCACAGCAGGCCGATCTCGAGGCCCTCTCCCAGGAAGCGGGAGCCTCCGAATCCCCCGCCGCGGGGACCGAGGCCGGCGAGGGCGCGGAGCCGGCTGCGGCCAACGAAGCCGCGGGCGGCAAGCGCGAGGAGCGCCACGACCAGGGCGTGGTGCTGACCGCTGAATTGGCCCGGGTGTGCGCTGAGTACGTGCTGCCCGACCGCGAGATCCACACCGAGGCCCAGGCCCTCGACGGCGCCATGCGCGTCCTGTCCGATCGTCTGGGCCGCAATCCCGGCCTGCGCGCCCAGCTGCGCAACCTGCTGCGCAAGCAGGGCCGCGTCAACGTCTCGCCGGGCAACAACGAGGAACGCCAGGGCCGCTACAAGGCCTACTTCAAGGCGCCCTTGCCGCTGCGGACCCTCTCCGGCCCCCGGCTGATCGCCCTGCGCGCCGGGCAGCGCGACCGCGCCGTGGGCCTGAGCTTCGAGCTCGAGCCCAGCGCCGCCCTGGCCCGGGTGCGCGAGCGCCTCGGGCGCCACACGGAGCCGGCCTTCGAGCCGGTGCTCAGCGAAGTCGCCAGCCGGGCCTACTTCCGGCGCCTGTTGCCGGCCCTGGGGGAGGAGCTGCGCACCGAACTCAAGCACCGCGCCGAGGAGGAGGCCGAGCGCTTCCTGGTGGGCGCCCTGCGGCAGGCCCTGCTCGCCCCCTGCCTCGGTCCCAAGGCCGCCGCGGGCGTCGACGTGGATGCCAAGGGCAACTGGACCTTGGCGGCGGTCGACGAGCAGGGGCGCCCGCTGGACAGCGAGGTGCGCATCGAAGCCAGCACCCTGGACGCCTTCGCCCTGGCCGAGGCCCTGGGCAATGCGCTGCGCGCCCACAACGTGCAGTGGATCGCGTTCGCCAACGAGAAGGGCACCCGACCCGCCCTGCTGGCGGCGCGCCGCGCGGTGGCGACCCTCAACGCCGGCGTGGCCGTCACCGTGGTCAACGCCGCCGGGCTCTCGGCCTACGCCAACGGCGAGCTGGGCCGCAGCGAGTTCGAGGGCCGCAGCATGCAGGCCCGCGCCGCGATCAGCTTGGCTCGCCGCCTGCAGGACCCGCTCTCCGAGCTGGTCAAGGTCGAGCCGCGTCTGCTGGTCGGCGGCCTCGAGCAGAGCTTGATCGGCAAGGCCGAGCTGCGCCGCCTGCTCGAGGAGACCCTGCGTTCCGTGGTGGCCCAGGTGGGCTGTTGGTTCGAGTCCGCTTCGGCTCGGCTGCTCTCGCACGTGCCCGGCCTGGACGTCGAACTGGCCGAACGCCTGGTCAGCGCGCGGGCCGAGGGCCGCATCACCGACCGCGAGAGCCTGCGCCAGAGCGGCATCCTGGACGACGTGCGCTACCACAACGCGGTCGCCTTCCTGCGCTTCTCGTCGGGGCCGGAGCCCCTCGACCGCTCCGCGATCCACCCGCACCTCTACCCCCTGGCGCGGCGCATCCTGGAAGCGACCGGCATGCCCTTCCACCAGGTCTACGGTCGCTTCGGAGCCACCAAGGGCCTGCGCCGCGTCGATTTCGAGGTCGACGAGTACACCTGGCGCGATCTGCAGCGCGAGTTCTCGCACCCCGGCCGCGATCCGCGCTCGCGCCTGCACCTGCCCCTGCTGCTCGCGGCGGACGCCAAGGCCGAGGAACTCGACAAGGAGGCCGTCTACGAAGGCATCGTCACCTCGGTCGCCAACTACGGGGCCTTCATCGACCTGGGCCTCGAGCGCGAGGCCCTGCTGCACGTCTCCGAAATCGGCGAGCGTTATGTGCGCGACGCCCGCGAGCACCTGGCCGTGGGGCAGATCCTGCGGCTCAAGCTCAGCGAGGCCAAGGGACCGCGCCTGCTGGTCACCGCCAAGGGCGTCCCCGAGCGCGAACGCCCGGGCCGGGACGAGCGCGGCTTCCAGCGCCGCGGGCCCCGTCCCCAGGAGGGCGAAGGCGGCGAAGGCCGGCCCGAGCGCGGTTCCGGCGACCAGGCTGGAGGCGAGGGCATGGCCGCCTCCGAGGGTCAGCGGGGCGGCTTCCGCGGCCGCCGCGGGGGGCCCCGGGGACCCCGTCAGGACGGCGGGCCCCAGCAGGCCTGGCCCGAGCCCAAGCGGCTCGAGCGCGTGGCCAACACGCGCCGCGACGGCATGCCGGGCAGCGACGAAGGCGGCGGACGCCGGCCGCGGCGCGGCGGGCCGGGGGGCCCCGGCGGCCCCGGAGACGGCGGTCGCGGCCCCGGCCGTGGAGGCTTCGGCGGACGCCCGCGCGGCGATCGCCGCGGTCCGGGCGAGGACGAGGACCTGCGCGCTTACCGCCAGGCCGACAAGCCCAAGGAAGCGCCGGCCAACAATCCCTTCGCCAGCTTCTTCAAGAACAAGGGCGACGCCAAGTGACGCCCGTGCCCGGCCGGCGCCGGGAGCGAGCCTGATGCGGCGCGGCCCGCCCGGAGTCGTTCCGGGCGGGCCGCGCGCTTGTGGAGGGCTTCAGCCCGCCGTCGGACGGGGCGCGCGCGCCCTGGCCGCCGACCGGCCCTGTCCCGGCAGGGCCGCCTGGGGACCGTCCAGGGGCAGCTGCGGGGCCTCCTCCGGGCTGGCCCCGGCCAGCTCCGGATGGCTCGGCTCCTCGATGCCATCCAGGAATCCCAGGCTCTGCACGCGGTGGAAGCCGGTCTGAGCCAGGGCGGCGGCATCATCGGGCTGCAGCAGGGGTGCGCTGCCGAATGCGCTGCGGCCCTGGGCCTTGGAGGCCGCGGGAGGCGCGCCCCAGCCATCCCTGTCCGCGCCGTCGGCGGGCGAGTACTCCTGTTCCCCAGCGCCCAGTTCGAGCGGATCGAAGAGCGGCTCCTCCAGCTCCGCCACGCGCGTCGGCAGGGCCGGCCCGGCCGTCTCGAGCAGGCTGGGGTCGATCTCGATGCTTTCGACGCGCGGCAGCTCTTCGAAGTGGATCGGACTGCCGGGCGACCGGTTGCCCTCGGGCCAGACCGGGCTCGGCGCTGCGCCGGATCCAGCCGGCGCCTGCAGGTCCTGCTCCAGGCTGTCGCCCAAAGCTTCGCGCTCGCGGCTGAGCCAGCGGGCCAGGGTCTCGCTGGCGGACAGCAGTTCGCTGGAGAGGTTGCGCTCGAGCTGAGCGAGGCCCGCATCCAGGCGACCTTCGAGATCCGCCAGACCCTGCTGCAGCCGGCGCTCGAGCTGGGACCAGCGCTCGTGTTCCTTGGCGTTCTCCGGCCGCGGCTTGTGCAGCTCCTGCCGCAGCCCGTCGACGAGCGCGCGCAGGTGCTCCAGACTGCCGCGCTGCGCTTCCAGCCGCCCGTCGGTGAGCGCCTGGGACTGAGCCTGCTGTTCGAGCAGGGAGCGCTCGATGCCCAGGGCGCTGACGTGCAGGTGCTGGATTTGGTCGGCCTGGCTTTCCAGCGTGCCGCGCAATTCGAGCTCGAAGCTTCCGTCCGGGACGGTCGCACGGTGGTGGCGAGCAAGCGCGGACAAGCAGCGCGACATCGCCCCCAGGACCAGGCCCGAAAGCAGCAGGTTGCCGGGGGCCAGGCCGGCCGCGCTCAGGCCGGCGCTCAGCGATCCGAGCCAGGGCAGCGGCGGCAGTAGACCCAGGCCCAGGGCCCCCTGGGTCAGGGCCAAGCCCGCGCAGGCCAGCGCGGTGGATGCACACACCCGGCCCGACCACTCGCCCGGCGGCCGAGGCGCCTCGATCCCGTCTTCCAGGGCCGCCGCCGAAAGCTCCGACTCCGAATTGCGCACCAGATTCCCCCCGTGCCGGACCGCCGGCAGCTGACCACATTCCGGGCTCGCCCCCAGTGGGCGCGCTCAGGCAGGTGGCTCTTTCGCCACCGGGCCGGCGCCGGCTTGAGCCCGGCCCCGTCGGAAAATCCGCGCGGGTCGGCCGAGGGGTGCTGGGCGCCGGGGCCGACTCCGGGGGCGGCGACGGTCCGGGCTCCCTGCGCCCGGGCCTGGCTCGGTTCTCCCCGGCCGCGGCGCCGCCGCCGGGCCGAGCGGGCTTTCGCCGCGCGGGTGCTGGCGGCGGCCGCCCCCCTTTATCCCCCGGAGAACCCCGCGCAGGCCGGGCCGCGAGCCAGCATCACGGCTGCCCGGGGGGGGCGTCCCCGGGTTGCCGGGGGGCCTGCGAGGTCGGCGGGGGCGCCCGGGATCCGCGCCGCGGCGCGCCCCGGCGCCTGTCCTCGCAGGCATCGCAGGCACCGCGGGCTGGTCCCGGGCGGCCCGGGCTGGGCCAGGGAGCACCGCGGCCTGGGGGCTTGGGGCCCTTGAGGGCCCGCCCGCTCCCGGACGTTTGCGGCGCGCCCCGGGAGGGCGGGTACCCCGGCGTTCCGGCGTCCCGGCCGCATCCCCAACCGCGGGGATGACGGAGCGGTCATCTGGGAATGCAGCGTCGCCGGTCGAGGGCTGAGGTGCCGGCGGCGTCCCGCGCCCGGCGCGGGTGTGTTGCCGCGCGGGGCAGCGGATGGTGCGGGGCCGCCAGGCCCGCGCCCGCTAACCTGCTGGCCGGCATGCCGCACTCGCGCTCGATCAAGGGCACCCCGATCTCGACGGGCCTGGCCCACGGACCCCTGCATGTGGTGCGCGGCGACGCCCCCGAGGTGCCGACCTGGGTCGTCCCGGCGAGCGACGTGCCGGCCGAGATCGGGAGATTGGCGGCGGCGCTGCAATCGGCGGGGGAGGAACTCGAGCGCCAGCGCCGTGCGGTGGCGGCCAGCAGCGGCGACAAGGACGCCGAGATCTTCGCCGTGCACCGCATGATCCTCCAGGATCCCTCGGCGCTGGGCGAGGTCGAGAAGGCCATCGCCGAGGAGCGCATCAACGCCGAGGCCGCCGTCGGGCGCCTGATCGAGCGCTTCCACCGCACCCTTACGGCCCTCGACGGGGCCAGCGTGCGCGGATTCGCGGCCGACGTCAGCGATCCCTGGCAGCGCGTGCTCGACACCCTGCTCGAGCGCGACCGGCGCGAGCTCGATTCCTCGCAGGAAAAGGTCGTGCTGGCGGCCCCCGAGCTGACCCCGCGGGTGTGCGCCTGGCTGCCGCGCGAGCGCGTCCTGGCGATCGTGTGCGAGTCGGGCGGGCGCTTCTCCCACGGCGCGGTCCTGGCGCGTTCGATGGGCCTGCCCTGCGTGGTCGGGCTGCCCGGTCTCCTGGCGCGCCTCGAGCAGGGCATGCACATCACCGTCGACGGCGATCGCGGACAGGTGCAGCTCAAGCCCTCGCCCGAAGACCTGGCCGATTTCGAGCGCCGGGTCGGCGAGCGTCAGCGGCGCCGGCGCGACGTGGAGCGCTTCGCCCCCCTGCCGGCCCGGGCCGCCTGTGGCCACCGGCTCGAGACCCAGGTCAACATCGAGAGCCTGCTGGACCTGCCGCACTTCGAGCCCGAGCACACCGATGGCGTCGGTCTGCTGCGCACCGAGTTCCTGTACATGGAGCGCAGCAGCTTCCCCTCGGAGGAAGAGCAGTACCGGCTCTACCGCCGGGTGGTCGAGCACATGCGCGGCCGGCCGGTGACGATCCGCACCCTGGACATCGGCGCCGACAAGCAGCTGCCCTACTTCCAGACGCCCAAGGAGCGCAACCCGGCCCTGGGCTGGCGCGGGCTGCGGATTTCGCTCCAATGGCCCGACCTGATCCAGGTGCAACTGCGCGCGGCGCTGCGCGCCAGCGCCCACGGACCCCTGCGCCTGCTGCTGCCGATGGTCGGTTCCCTGGAGCAGATCGACCAGATGCGGCGCATCTTCGACGGGGTGCGCGCCAGCCTGACCGAGCAGGGCTACGAATGCGCCGAGGACCTGCCGGTGGGGGCCATGATCGAGGTGCCCTCGGCGCTCCTCAGCCTGCACCAGATCATCGCCCACGTGGACTTCGTCAGCGTCGGAACCAACGACCTGGTGCAGTACCTGCTGGCGGTCGACCGCGACAACGCCTTCGTGGCCGGGCTCTACGATCCGCTCCATCCGGCCGTGCTGAGCGCCCTGCAGCGCGTGGCCGAGGTCTCGCGCCGCGCGGGCAAGGCCTGTTCGGTGTGCGGCGACATCGCCTCCGACCCAGCCTTCGCCGTGCTGCTGATGGGGCTTGGATTCGATGCGGTCTCGACCGCGCCCCACTTCGTGCCCGAGATCAAGTACGGTCTCTCGCGGGTCAGCTTGGCCCAGGCCCAGGAGCTGGTGCGCGCGGTGCTCGCCGCCGAGCGCAGCCAGGAGGTCCGGCAGCTGCTTAAGGACTGGCAGGCGGAACTCTCCACCAGCGCGGGACGCTAGCTTCGATCCGTCCCGGCCCCGGTGTTTGGGCGACCGGCACCGCTGCCGCGCGCGCCCCTTCGGCCGTGGGCCCGCCCCGCGCGGGCGCCCTGTGCGCGCAGGCGGCGAGGCCCCGAGCCCGCCGCAGCCTGCGCTGCGCAGCGGGCTGGGCCTCGAGCCCAGCGCGCCCGCTATCCCGATGCTCGCGCGGCACACGAGCGCCGATCGCCCGCGAGTCGGGCGGCCTGCGCCGTGCGCCTCCACCTGCTCCCGGGAGCGGCCCCGGGTTGCGGAATCCTTGATTCCCGTGTGCGTCCACGGTTACAGAAGCGTGGACAGGAAAACAGCGCAACCTGCCAGCGCTGCCGGGTTTCCGACCGACCAGCCCGTCCGTCGCCAGCCCGATTCCGACCCCACCGCACACGATGCAGCCGCACCGAGCATCCGCGCCGGCCACCGCTCAGCCTCTTGACGCGGCCCCTGCGAACAAGGTTCCCGATCCGGCGTCGGCCTGGGGCCGCGCTCGCCTCCGTCCGGAGAGCCGGCGATGACCGCGAGCGAACGCTCCTCCCCGGCGGGCGCCGGTCGGCCCGAGTTCGCCGGGCAACCCGCCGATCCCGCAGCGGCGGATCCGCTCGCGCCGGGCCGCGGGCCGGCTCCGGCCGGCCCGGCTCCGGCCGCCCCGGAAGAGTTCGGGGATCGCCTGCGGGACGTGAACCGAGCCTCCGCGCTGTTCGCCCCCTCCGGGTCGCCCCCCCCGCCCGCGTCGATACCCCCCCGCGTCGCCGGCCCGGGTCCTGAGCGCTCGGATCCCACCCCGGCGCCGGATTCCTCCGGTTCCGCCCCCCCCGGTCCGTTCGAGGCCGATCCCGTGCCCGCCCTGTGGGGCCAGGACCGCTTGCCGCTCAGCCGCGCCCAGGTGCTCGAGTTCCGGCGGCTGTACGGCACCCACACGGACGCTGAACTCTGCCAGCGCTTCGGCCTGCCCGCCGAGCAAATCCAAGCCTTGGCGCGGCGTTTCGCCCTGGCCAAGGACAAGGCCTTCAACCGGCGTTTGCCCGGGGCCGAGCCCACGGCGATGCCGCGCTGGACGCGCGCCGAGCTCGAGCTGTTGGTCCAGCTCTACCCCGGCACCGCCAACCTGGAGATCGCCCGGCGCCTCCAGCGCACGATCAAGTCGGTCGTCTCCAAGGCCCACCACCTGGGCCTCAAAAAGACCCAGAGCCGCCTGGCCGAGATGGGCCGCGAGAACGTGGCCCTGCGCTATGGCGAGTTCGCCCCGGGGCGCTCCGGTGAACTGTTGCCGCAGCCCAGCCGCCGCACCCGCAACCGGCCCAGCCCGCGCGTCCGCGCCCGGCGCGGGGGCGGCTGAGAGCCCCCGCGGGCGTCACTTCCCTGCGCCCGAACCCGTGCCCGCAGCGCCGGCCGCGGCTTTCTCCGCGGCCCGGGCGATCCCCGCGCGCCGCCGCAGGTAGAGCGCTTCGTCCTCGCGGCGGTAGAGTTCCGGGAACTCGTCGAAAGGCACCCACATCACGCGGGTCTCGTTCCGGTGGGGCGGATACGGGGGCCGAATATTCTTGTAGGGATAAGCATCATATTCGGGGCCGTAGTCCTGCTTGGGTTCGATCCAGTCATCACTTCGCATTTCGAAGCCCTTGCCATCCTCGAAGAACTTGACCGGGATCAGGACCTCTTCGTAGTGGCCCAGCTGCTGACGTTCGCAGCCGATTTCGAAGGCCTCGGAGGTGCACTCCCTCAGCATCTGGCTCCACAATTTGTCCAGCTCCTTGGCGCTCAGACTCTCCGGGTATTTCGCGGAGAACTCGCTGTCCGGGGTGCGCAGGCGCGGCGTCGGCCCGAGCGTTTTCCACATCCAGGGCTGGATCGGCTGGCCCTGGCTCGCATCGAGGCGCGGATACGGGGAGGGCAGGGCGGTGTCGATCGGCAGTCCCGAGTCGCTGGCCGGCGCTGGGTCGGGCTCCGCCGCGGGCGCGCCCTTGAGGATCTGCCGACCCGCATCCGCAGGCGCCTCGGGCAGGGCCGCGACCGTCGCTGGCGCGAGCGCTGCCGATCGCGGCGCCTCCTGGGCCGCTCCGCCCGGCGACCTGCCCAGCAGCAACCACATGCCCGCGGCTCCAAGCCCGATCCCGATCCCGAGCAGGGCCGCATTGGAAAAGCGCTCCAGGCCCATCGCCTCACCCTCCCTGCGGCTGACAGGAGAGACACGAGACCACGCCGGTCCAGAACTTCCCCGGCCCGTAGCCAGTAGGGCAGGGCACGATGATGCGCCCCTCGGTGGTGCACTGGATCGGCTCGTGTTCCGGTCCTGGATCCTGCGAGCTGGCCTGGACGATCTTGCCGATGGTCATGCTCCCGCACTTGACGGCGCCGCTCAGCAGCCAGTGGCAGCTCTGTTCGCAGGGTTCTGCGTCCCGGCACTCGAACTGCAGATATTCCCAAACGCAGGCTGCGGTACAACTATTCCAGTAGTGTGGAATCTTCGAGCACTCGCACTCGTTGGCCGTCGAGGTGCTGGCTGGTTCCCAGGCCTTCGCGTCGAGGCTCTGGAAGAACAGGGAGGGGACGGCCCAGGCGAGCAGGGCAAGGACGAACTTCATCGGCTTTTTGGCGAGACGCTGCTGGCTTCTGCGGTCCGGAGCTGCGAGGCCCAGGAACGCAGGGTACGCCGGAAGCCGGCTTCCCGAAATCCAAAGTACGCGGGGGGGGGACTGTCAAGGCCCCTTTTGGGGGCGATTTCCACAGCTCGCGGGGGCGCTGTGGTCTCGCTATCGAGGGCTCCCGCGGAGGTTACGTCCATCGAGGACCGGCGCTGGGCGGCTTCGGGATCGGCCCCAAGGTGTCTGGCAGTTTGGTACCGCGGCTCGGGCGCAGCCCGAGTCGATTCTTCTCAACCTGTCAACGCAGCAGATCGGCGTGCAGGCTGACGGCGCCGGATTTTTCTTCGACGCGGCCGCGGGCGTAGAAGGGGCCGCGCTGGGTCAGGCGTTGGCCGTGGCGCGCGTAGGCGTCGGCGAAGAGCACGACCTCGGCCAGGCCGGATTCGTCCTCGAAGGTCAAAAAGCGCATCCAGCGGCCATCCTTGGTCTGGACGCGGCGCGAGGCCGCCAGCCAGCCGAGCACGACGGCCCGCTGGCCGACGTGGCGGTCCAGTTCCGCGCAGGGGAGGCGCTCCCGCTCCAGGGCCGCCAGCTCGCGCGGCGGCAGGTCGCTGCGCGGGAACAGGCGCGTGGGGTGCAGGCGCAGGGTCAGGCCCAGGAGCTCGAGCTCCTCCAGGGCCTGCTCGTCCGCGCTGGCGTCGGGCAGGCGCGGCAGGGCCAGGGCCGGCGTGGGCGGGTCGGCGAACAGGCGCCGGCTGGCGCCGGGCGCCAGCGGGCTGTGCCCCAATCCGAGGCCGCTCTGTCCCCAGCCGCCGGTGCTGCCGCCGCCGCCAGCGCCGCTCGTGCCGCTGTTGCTGTTGTTGTTGTTGCTGTTGCTGTTGCTGTTGCTGGCGCTGCTGCCGCCAACGCTGGCGCTGCTGCTGAAGCTGCCGTTGCCGCCGCCGTTGCTGCGGGACCCGCCGCCGCCATTCGCCGGCCCAACGCGGGCGGCGAGCGCGCGCTCGGCCGCGGCGCTGTCCGTCGCGCTGCCTGCCGCGCGCGAAGGCGGCCCCTCGGCGACCAAAAACGCCTCCCGCGGCGCGGGCGGCGGCAGCGGCAGCAGCCCCGCTCGGCTGCGGGGAGTGGCCTGGCAAGCGGCCAGCAGAGCGCCGTCGAGGCGTGCTTCGCGGGCCAGGTCCGCCGGCAGCCGGCGCGGTTTGGAATGCAGCAGGTGCAGGCGCCAGAGCAGCTCGGGGCGCGTGCGGTCGAAGGCATCGAGGGCCCCGACGCGGATCAGATGCTCGGCCTCGTCGCGCTCGGGGCCGACGCGCTCCAAAAAATCCGGCAGGGACAGGAAAGCGCCGCCGCGCATGCGCGCGCCCAGCAGGCGCTCGAGGGTGCGCTCGCACAGCCCCTTGACCTGCAGCAATCCGAGCCGCAGCCCATCGCGGCCGTCGGCCAGGCGCTCGAGGGAGAAGTCCGCCTCGCTGCGGTTGATGTCGGGGCCCAGGATCGCGACGCCCAAGCGGCGCGCTTCTTCGACGTACACGCGCGGCTCGTAGTAGCCGGTGTGGCTGGCCAGGAAAGCGGCCAGGTAGGGGCCGGGGAAATGGGTCTTGAGGAACACCGTGCGCCAGGCGAGCTGGCCGTAGGTGACCGCGTGGGCCTTGCAGAAGCTGAAGGACACGAAATTGGCGATCTGCTCCCAGGTGGCCCGGGCCGCGGCCGGGTCGACCCCGCGGGCGGCGCAGCCGGCCAGGAAACGCTGCTGGAGCTCGCGCGGGGCGGTGGCGCGGTCCTTGATGCCGCGGCGCAGCTCATCGGCCTGGGCCAGGTCGAGGCCCGCCAGGCACACGGCCACCTGCATCACGTCCTCCTGGTAGAGCATCACCCCGTGGGTCTCGGCCAGCACCTCGTCCAGGCGCGGGTGCGGGGCCTGCGCGGGCTCGAGGCCGCGCGCCCGGGCGATGAAGCTGTCCTTCATGCCGCAGCCCGCCGGCCCGGGGCGGATCAGCGCCACCGCCTGGATCACCTGGTCCATGCAGCGCGCGCCGATCTGCTGCAGCAGGTGGCGCATGCCCGGGGACTCGACCTGGAAGCAGGCCAGGGTGCGGCCGCGGGCCAGGGCCGCGGCCGTGCGCGGCTCGTCCTCGGGCTGGGCGCGCAGGTCGAGCGCCAGCCCGCGCTCGCGCAAGATCGCCAGGCAATCGTCGATCACGGTCAGCGCGCGGTTGCCGAGCAGGTCCATCTTGACCAGCCCGATGGCTTCCACGGCGTCCTTGTCGAACTGGGTCACGACCACGCCCTTTTGGGCCCGCTGGCAGGGCACCAGGTCGGTGATCGCCGCGGGCGCCACGACCACGCCGCCCGGGTGCAGGCCGAAGTGCCGCGGCAGGCCCACCAGGGCCGCGGCGCCGTCGAGCACGCGCCGCCAGAGCGGATCATCGAAGGGGAAGTCGCGGCACTCCGGGGTCGAGGCGAGGGCGTTCGCCAAGGGGTTCGGGGCCAGGGCGGCATCGTCCCGGAAGCGCTCGGCCCGGTAGGAAGCCGACGGGCTGGCGTAGGGCAAGCGCTTGCTCCAGCGCCGCACCTCGACCGGCGGGATGCCCAGCACCAGCGCCATCTCGCGGAACGCGGCGCGCAGGCCGAAGGTGTTCAGCGTCGCGATCATCGCCGTGCGCGTGGCACCGAAGGCGCCGTAGACCTCGGCCAGCACCTCGTCGCGCCGCCGCCAGCAGAAGTCCAGGTCGATGTCGGGGCGGTCGCGGCGGCGCGGGTTCAGGAAGCGCTCGAAGGGCAGGCGATAGCGCAGCGGATCGGCGTCGGTCAGGCCCAGGCAGTAGGCCACCAGGCTGTCGGCGGCCGAGCCGCGCCCGACGCAGGGGATGCCGCGCGCGCGGGCCACCTCGGCGATGCGATCGACCAGCAGGAAATAGGCGGCGAAGCCCAGGTCCTCGATGGCGGACAGTTCGCGCTGCAGCCGCTCGACGACCTCTTGGGTCAGCGGGCGGAAGCGCCGCCGCGCGCCGTCGAAGGCGCGCTCCACCAGGGCCGAGTAGGGCGTGGCCCCGGCTTCGAGTTCGACCGCGGGGAAGTGCACGCCGCCGAGCGGCGGCGTGAAGCGGCAGCGCTCGGCGATCCACAGGCTGCGCTGTAGGGGGTCGCCGCCGAGGGGCTCGCCGCGCAGCGGGCCGGGGCTGTCCTCGAGGCCGTCCAGGGCGCGCGCCAGGGCCGCGGGTTCGAGCAGGTGGAACGGTTCGGCCGCCAGCCAAGCGGAGGGCAGGTCGCACTCGAGGGCGGCGTGTTTGATCGCCACGCGCGCGCGGTGGTGGCGCGCGCTGGCCGCGTCCGCCGCGTAGACGTCGGGCGCCGCCACGCTGGCCAGGCCCAGGGCCAGGGCGACGGCGTTGAGCTCCGCGGGCGGGCAGGGCCGCGCCGGGGGCGGCGTGCGCGGCAGCTCGAGGCGCTCGCCCGCGCCGGCGGGGGCCGCTTCGCTGAGCCGCGCGCTGGGCCGCGCGCGCGCCCGGGCGCCCTGCGCCGCCGCCCCGCTGCCCGCCGGCGTCAGGGCGGCGAACAGCTGCTCGTCCCGCAGGCGCTCCTTGAGGCCATACAGCAGGCGCGGATGGTCCGCCAGGAACACCAGCCCTTCGCGGTGGCGTACGGCCGCATCGATCAGGTCGAAATGCTCCGGGCCCGGCAGGTCCGCACCGTGCGCGCCCGGGTCGGCGCCCAGGGCGGCGGCGGAGACCAGCTTGCACAGCTGGCGATACCCGGCGCCGCTCTCGACCAGGGCCACCAGCCGCCCCGGCCGACCGCCGCCGTCCGCCAGCTCGGCGCCGACGATCGGGCGCGGCGCCGCCGGCCCGCGGGCGGCCAGGTCCGCGGCGGCCTGCAGGAACTCGACCAGACCCGCCAGGTTGCCCACGTCGGTCAGCGCCAGGGCCGGGGCGCCGAGCTCGGCGGCGCGCTCGAGCAGCCGCCGGGGCCGATCGACCCCGGTCAGGAGCGAGTGCACGCCGTGCACGCGCAAGGGCGCGTAGCGGGGCGCTGCGGCCGCAGGCGAGGGGGAGGCCGGCGGCGGGGCGGGGGCGGGGCGGTGGGAGGCGGGAGGGTGGGGGCGCATGGGAGCTCCGGGGCGGAGCCTGAAGCTACCCGAACAAAACCCGAACCTCAGGGGCCGCGCTTGCGGTTGCCCCAAACCCCTGCCGAGCAACGCTTTGTGGCCGCGGCCCGGGCCGGGGCAGTTGTCCACACGGCGCTGCCGGACGCCGCTGGCGGGGCTCCGCGGGAGCGATTTCCGACCCCTGGGACGGCCTCCACGCCCGCTCCGCACCCCCGGGTTCCGAGGATCCCACTAGCCTCGCAGCACGTCCTCGCCGCACCCCCCGGCTCGCGCTCCTCTCCCCCCACGCCCTTGAGTCAACCCCGCCCGCTCCTTCCCCCGCGCCCCCTGCTGGCCGCCGCCGGATGGCTGCTCGCCGCTCCCTTCGCCCTCGGCCAGGGCGCTCCGGACTTCTTCATCTCCGGCAGCCAGGTCGTGCAGAGCATCCAGACCGGCTCGATCGCCCTGACCGCCAAGAAGTCGACCGTGGTGCGCATGTTCGTGCTCTCGAGCGGCACGGTCCCGCCCGGCACCCTGGTCGACGGCCTGATGCGCGTGTTCGTGAACGGCGTCGAGCAGCCGGGCTCGCCGATCTATTCGGACAACGGCCCCCTGCGCCCGCCCACGCTGCCCAATCCGGCCGACGAGGACAGCTCGCTCAACTTCAACTGGATCCCGCCCCAGGCGAACAACGTGACCCTGGTGCTCGAGCTCAACCCCGCCGGGCCGACCCAGGTGCCCGAGTCGAGCTTCGCCAACAACACCATCACGCTCGTGCCGCAGGCCTTCACCTGCAAGCGCATCCCCGAGATGGTCTACGTGCCGATCGACTACCGCCCCAGCGGCGGCAATATCCCCAACCTGCCCGATCCGGCCCTGATCGAGCCCGGCATCGGCGACGGCTTCATCCAGGGCATCTATCCCTCGGGCGACTGGAACTACCACCGCAGCGTGGTGCCCAGCAAGCTGTGGACCTCGTCGCTCTCCGGCAGCGGCAGCCCGCTGCTGAACGCCCTGTTCACCGACTACCAGCTGCTGAACCCCAAGCCCGACTACATCTACGGCTGGGTCCCGGGCCCGCTGCCGGGCTACAACGGCCAGGCGATCGGCATCCCCGGCGTCGCCGGCATGGGCAACACCGAGCTGATCCGCTTCCAGCGCACGGCGGCCCACGAGATCGGCCACCTGGCCGGCCTGCCCCACAACGGCACCACCAACGGCGTGGTCGGCTTCGACGTCGAGCGCCACCTGAACCTGCCGCTGGGCCTGCCGACGATCAAGGACAGCAGCCTGCGCGACATCATGTTCGCCGGCTTGTTGACCCAGGAAGCCTGGGTGGCGCCCTCGAGCTACACCCATTTCCAGAACATCGCCACCTTCAACTGCGCCACGCCGGCCACCGCCACCGCGGACGCCGGCAAGGACGCCCTGCTGCTGACCGGCGAGTGGGACCGCGACACGGGCCGCTTCGAGCGCCGCGACCTGCTGGCGATCGCCGGGGCCAAACCCACGCCCTTCGTCGATTGGCTGGCCGCGGATCTGTGGCTCGAAGCCCGCGGCGGCGGCCAGCTGCTGGGCCGCTTCGGCCTGAGCCTGCGCTCGAGCCTCGACTGCCCCCTGTGCCGCGGCGAGCATGGCGCGGACTGCGGCGACGAGGCTGCCGACCATGGCTGCTGCGCCGGCCACGGCAGCGGCGACGATCCCAGCGCGCGCCTCAGCCTCGAACCGCTGGCGGTGGTGCTGCCGACCTGGCTCGCGCCCCAGTCGATCGAGCAGCTCGAGCTGATCGAGCCGGCCACCGGGCGCCGCCTGTGGCGCGAGCAGAAGAGTACCCAAGCGCCCAGCGCCAGCTTCCTGAGCCCGCTGCCGAGCACCGTGGTCGGGGCCAGCCTGAGCGTCGCTTGGAGCGCGAGCGACGCCGACGGCGACGCCCTGTTCAGCTACCTGACCTACAGCCCCGACGGCGAGCGCCGCATCCCGCTGCTCACCCGCGCCGCGGCCACCAGCGCCACGCTCGACTTCGCTGCGCTGCCGCGTCCCAAGCCGGGCCAGGCCTTCCTCGAGCTCTCGGTCAGCGACGGCCTGCGCACCACGCGCGTCCAGACCGAGGGCCTGGGCCAAGCGGGCTTGGCCCTGGGCAGCGCCGGCAACCCGCCCTTCATCGGCATCTACACGCCGGACACGGGCTTCCGCTATCCGAGGGGCGCCACGGTGCTGCTGCACGGCAACGCCTGGGACCTCGAGGATCAGTACCTCGATGGGGCCAGCGTGACCTGGACCTCGAGCCTCGATGGCCCGATCGCCACCGGCCGCTTGACCTCGACCGCGGCGCTGTCCGTGGGCACGCACACGATCACCATGCGCGCCACCGACTCCTCGGGAGCCCAGAGCTCGCGCTCGGTGGTCGTGGTGATCTCGCCGCGCACCCTGCCCGGCCAGCCGCCGGTGGTCTGCCAGCAGAACCTGGCCTTCGCCGGCCCCGGCAACGCCAGCTTGAGCCTGTGCGGCGCGCCGCTCACGACCGGCGCCAGCGCCACCCTGGCGATCGCCGACGGGGCGCCCTCGGCCCCCCTGTGGATCGCGGTCTCGAGCGCCTTCAACCCGGTCCCGGCCCTGGGCGGAACCCTGGTCACGGTCCCGGCTTTGGCGGTGCTGACCGGAACCACGAACGGCGCGGGGGCCTTCTCCCAGACCGTGACCAAGTCGGCCCCGGGTGCGGCGACCTTCTTCCTGCAGGCCGCGGTGCTCGACCTGGCCCAGCCGGCGGGGGTGGAGATCACCAACGCCCTGCAGGTCCAGTTCCTGCCTTGACCCCACCCGGGAGGCCCCGCGGGCCCGTGGCCTGCGGGGCTCGAGCGGCCCGCCGCAGCCCTGCGGCGGGCCGCTGTTCTTGGGTCTGCGGGCGCCCGTGTGCGGGGGTGCCCGCGGGCCGCCGCCGCGGCGGCTGAACGGCTCAGCCCCCGGCTCTGGACCTCCCGAGCCTCGGCGGGACCTCCGGGCGGGTGCCCGCCCGCCTCCCCGAAACACCCTGCGGCCCGCTGCCCGTGCCCAGCTCCCCAGCGCCCGTGCTTTCCGGCGGGATCCCGGTCGCCGTGGAGCCTGGGCGCGGGCCCGGGCGCGGAACGGCCGGGAGGACCCTGAAGCAAGGCCAGGGCCCCTGCGTACGCTCACCGGACCCCAACCGGAGCCCCCCATGAGCCTGCAGGACCCCCACGCCCCCCGGAAATCGATCCCCGAACGCAGCCTGCGCGCCAGCAACGGCTGGCCGATGCTGGGCCTTTGGTTCGCCGTGCTGTTCATGACCGGGGTCTGGTTCGCGGCCACGAACTACTACCTCAAACCCTTCGGCCTTCTCGGCATCCTGGCCCTGTTCCTGGCCCTGCCGGGCTTCTTCGTGGTGCAGCCGAACCAGGCCCGCGTGCTGGTGCTGTTCGGCGACTACCTCGGTTCCGTGCGCCAGAACGGCTTCTATTGGGCCAACCCCTTCGCCGCCAAGAAGGTCGTGTCCCTGCGCGCCCACAACCACGACGGCGGCACGATCAAGGTCAACGACAAGCTCGGAAATCCGATCGAGATCTCGGCGGTCGTGGTCTGGCGCGTGCTCGACACCGCCAAGGCGACCTTCGACGTGGAGGACTACAAGCACTACGTCGAGGTGCAGAGCGAAGCGGCCCTGCGCTCGATGGCCACGGCGCATCCCTACGACGACCTCGAGTCCGAGGGCGGCGAGGTGACCCTGCGCGGCAGCCAGGAGGAGGTCGCCGACGAGCTCCAGCGCCAGCTGACCGCGCGCCTCTCGGCGGCCGGCATCGAGGTGCTCGAGGCGCGCCTCAACCACCTGGCCTACGCCCCGGAGATCGCCTCGGCGATGCTGCAGCGCCAGCAGGCCAAGGCGATCATCGCCGCGCGGCGCCAGATCGTCGACGGGGCCGTGGGCATGGTCGAGCTGGCTCTGCAGCGCCTGCACGAAAAAGACACCGTGCAGCTCGACGCCGAGAAGAAGGCCCAGCTGGTCGGCAACCTGCTGGTGGTGCTGTGCGGGCAGACCGCGCCGACCCCGGTGCTCTCGGCGGGTCAGGGCTGAAGCGGGCCCGCGGCCCTGGCGGGCCCCCCCGGCCAGCGCTGCGGCCGCGTTCGCGGGTCGCTGCACCGGCTTGGGGCACCCGGAACGCCGCCGCCGGGAAAATGGTGCCTTGCAGGGCTCATCCCGCGGGCCCTGTGCGTCGAAAGGGATCGGGATCCCGAACCCGCAGGGCCCATCCTCCATGCACCACCCGCGCCTTCCGCTGCCGCTGCTGTCGGTCCTGATCGCGCTCCTCGGCGCCTGCGGCGGCCCGGTCGTGGAGACCCCGGCGGCCCCCGAGCGCATCGCCGAACCCGAGCAGGGCTTGAGCCTGGTGCCTCCGGCGGGATTCCGACGCATCCTGACCCGCCTGCGCGGGCAGAGTTATCCGGCCTTCGTGGCCGAGGACCGCGACGGCAACGCGCCGAGCCTGACCGTGATCCTCGATCCGACCCCGCTCACCTCCGGCGAGACCCTGGAGGCCTTCGTCGAGCGCAACCGCAGCGCCCTCGAGGGGCACCTCAAGGGCTACGTCGAGGTCTCGAAGACCGCCCTGACGACCCGGGCGGGCGAGCCGGCCTGGAAGCTCGTCACGCGCTCGGTCGAGTTCGGCCAGCCCTTCGTGCGCAACTACTACTTCCTGCTGGGCCCCCGCGGCGGCTACGTGATCAACACGACCCAGTCCCTGCAGGACCCGCGCGAACTGGAGGCCGAGCTGGATGCGTGCGTGGCCTCGATCGAGTTCCTCCCGCCCCCGTCCGCGCCCGCCCCTGAGGCGCAGGCGCCCAGCGCCCCGCCAGGGGCGCCGGCCCTGGGGGTCAATTCCCCCCGGCAGGTGCCGGAGCACGCCAGCCAGCCGGTGGAGTCGGCGGCCGTCGGCCGCCTGCCCGCGGAGCTCGGCAGCCAGTGACCAGCCGATGAGCGCTGGTGGCGCCGCTCGCCCTGGCGCTGGTTCGCCCGGTGCGTTCGCCGGCCGCGCCACGGGTCGGGCAGCGCCAGCCGCCCTCAGAGCCGGCGCAGATCGGCCGGGGTCTCGAGCCAATGATCCGGCTGCTGCGCGAGCAACTCGCTGCGCGGGAAGGGGCCCCAGGCGACCGCGGCGGTGCGCGCGCCCGCGGCGCGGCCGCTGGCCAGGTCGTGGGGCGAATCGCCGATCATGATCGTGTGCTGCGGATCGCGGCCGAGCAGCGCCGCCGCGCGCAGCACGGGCTCCGGGTGGGGTTTGTGCTGCTGCACGTCGTCGGCGCCCACCAGCGCGCCGAACCAGTCGGGTTCGAAGCCGCACAGGCCCAGCCCGCGCAGGGCTCCCGCGCGCTGCTTGCTGGTCACCAGACCCAGAGGGCGGCCGCCGCGGGCCAGTTCGGCGATGGTCTCGGTCAGGCCCGGGAAGGGCCGCACGCGGCGGTCGTGGTGCTCCTGGTTGAAGCGCCGGTAGGTGCCCACCAGGGCCTCGATCTCGGCCGGGTCGGCGGTCCAGCGCCCGAACATCCAGCGCAGCGGCCGGCCCAGGCCCTCCAGGAACTCCGTTTCGTCGTGGGGGCGTCCGAAATGCTCGGCCAGGGTGTGGGCGTAGCTCGCGCGGATCAGATCGATCGAATCGATCAGGGTGCCGTCCAGGTCGAACAGCAGCGCGGGTCGCGGGTCGTCCACGGTCGGCAGGGGAGCGGGGGGCAGGGGATCGGCGCGGCGCATCAGGAGCCGTTCGTGAGCCGGCGCAGCTTGGTCACCCGACCGGCGGAGACCCAATCCATCACGTACAGGTCGCCCCTCGGGTCGAAGGCCGCGAAGTGGGGCGCCACGAAGACGCCGTCGCGCCACTGCTCCGGGGGCACGCCGTTGTTGGCCCACTGGGCCGGGTCCGGGTTCTCGCCGAGGTGCGCCAGCAGGCGCCCATCGGCGCTGAGCAGGCTGATGCGCCCGGCCAGGTCGGCCACCACGCGCTGATCGCCGTGGCGCATCACGCTGCACGGGCGGCGCAGGTCCGCTTCGACCACGCGCAGGAAGCGGCCCTCCAGGTCGAACACCTGCAGGCGGTGGTTCTCGCGGTCCGCGATCCACAATTCCGGCCGCTGGCCGGAGGTGTCGATCGACATGCCGTGGCAGGTCTGGAACAGCCCGGGCTCCACGCCCGGTCCGCCGAAGGAGGCCACGTAGCTGCCGTCGGCGCGGAAGCGGTGCAGCCACGAGCTGCCGTAGCCATCGGCCACGTACAGGTCGCCACCGGGGGCCACGGCGATCGCCGTGGGGTGGAACTGGCTCGCCTCCGCGTATAGGCCGGGGGCTTCGAGCGGAGCGCCGCGGCTCCACAGGAGGTGCCCGGCCAGGTCCAGCTTCAAGATCGCGTGCTGGGCGTGGTGCACGGCGTAGATCACCTCCTGGCCCTGCTCCTCGACCAGCACCATGCCGTGCAGACCGCCCGCGAAGGCGCTGCCGAAGGAGCGCCGATAGCCGCCGTCCGGCCCGAAGACCAGGATCGCGCGCTCGGTGTCGGTGTTGACGTAGACCTGCCCGGCGCGGTCGAAGGCGATGCCGCCGTGGGTGTTGCCCAGGCTCATGCCCTCAGGCAGCTGAAACCAGCCCGGCAGCCACTCGAAGGCGAGCTCGCCCTGGCCCAGCACGGGCCCGCCGGGGGACGCCGGCTCCGCAGCGGCCTCGGCGGCGTGCGGGGCAGCGTCCGCCGCGCCGGCGGCGGGCCGTTTGGGAGCGCCGCCGCAGGCGGGCAGCAGGCACAGGAGCAGGGCCAGGGACGGCGGGCGCAGGAGCATGGGGGGCTTGGGGGGGGAGGCGCTTGCCCGCGGCAGACCGCGGGGGCTGGCGTCCGAGCGGAGGAGGGGGGGCGGATTCGTGAGCGCGGCCTGCGATCGTACGCGCCCGCCGCCGCATGCGCTGGCCGCGGGGCGGTCGCCCTGCGTCGCAGGCGCCGAGCCGCTGCGCGGCGGCGGGGACCCTGCGCCCGAAGCCGGGCTTCGAGCGCGCCCGCCGGCGTCGCTCCGCGGGCCGCTTCAGCCGCCGCTGGCCTTGGTGATCAGCTTGAGCAGCGCCCGGCCGGGCGCGCTGCGCACGTGGGTGAAGGGGTTGCTGAGGTACGAGCCGAGCTTGTCCAGGTGGTAGTCGACGATCGCGTCGTCGAGGGCCTCCGCCAGGGGATAGGCGCCCTGGCCAGCGGCGATCCGGCGCAGGAAGGTCAGGAAGCCCACGCGCTTGCCACCGTCCATCCAGGCCGAAAGGCTGTCGCCGCCTTGGGGCGGCCCGATCAGGCTCTGTTCGGCGGCGTCCAGTTCGCGCCGCGCGTCCCCGGCGCGGAAGGCGATCGCCTGCTCCCCGCGGCGCTCGACCGTGGCCAGGATCTGGCCCGTGGCGCGGCCGCGCGCGTCGGTCAGCACGCCCCGGCTGCCAATCCAGACCGTGCGGCCCACGCCGTAGTCGCGCGGCTCGAGGAACGTGGCCCCCACGCCGCCCGCGAGGCGCAGCTCGCGCTGGGCGTATTCGCCGGCCAGGCGCCGGCGCGAGCCGCGCAGCACGCGCCGCCCGCTGAGGCGTTTGGCCAGGGCCACGCCGTGGTAGGCGAAGGCGCTCTGGATGAACACCAGCTGCCGGAGCTCGCCGATCAGGCCCGCCCGGATCGCGGTCTCGATCGGCTCGATCCAGGGCAGCGTGGCGTTGTCCTCGCTGACCCATACCTGGCGCCAGCCCTTCAGCAAGGACAGGTGACCGAGGTGCTTGAAGAGCAGCACCGGTGTCTCGATCAAGAGATCGGTGCGGCTGCGATCGAGGCGCGACAGGCGCGCCAGAACCGAAGGCACGGCCTTCTTGGCCACGCACAGGTAGACCAGCTCGGCCTCGGACAGGCGCCGCTGATCGAGAGCCTCCAGGCTTTCGACGGGGAAGCGCTGCCCCCCATGCTCGAGGTCTTTGGGGGTGCGCGAGAACAGCCCCGCCAGGCGCCAGCGCTCCGGTGCGGCCAGGAAACAGGGCAGGGCGGTTTCGAGCACGCGTTTGCCCGAGCCGATCAAGAGGGCGTTCTTCACGGGGCGGGGGGGCGGGCGTCGCTGGGGCGCAGGCCGAGCAGGTGCTCGGCCAGGCGCAGGGACAGGGCCACGATGGTGTAGGTGGGGTTGGCGCAGCCGCTCGTCGGGAACACCGAGCCGCCGGCCGCGTACAGGCCGCGCACGCCATGGACCTCGAGCTCCGGGCCGACCACGGAGCTGCGTGGGTCGCGGCCCATGCGCGTCGTGCCCAGGTGGTGCGAGGCGTCCTGGTCGATCGGCCAGGGGCTCTCCGGGGCCTCGTGCTCGGGCCCGAGCGGCCGCTCGATGCGGCCGAGCCCCAGGCGCTCGAGCTCCTCGGCCAGGGCGCTCTGCACCGCGACCATCGAGCGCCGGTCGCGGAGCGTGACGCGCGCCTCGACCCGCGGCAGCGGCAGCCCATGGGCATCGCGGGTTTCCGCCAGGACCACCCGATTCTCGGGATCGGGCTCCATTTCCATGAAATTGCGCAGGCGCACGCGCTGGATCCGCGGCGCGCGCCGCGCCACGGCCCGGAACCAGGCGTACTGGAGCACGCTGGGCAGGTGCCGGAGCACCAGCCAGAGCCAGGCGAACAGTTTGCCGGGGCCGCCGCCGGCGTTCTGCAGATCCGAATCGTCGCCGGTCTCCGAATAATCGCGCAATTCGACCAGCTTGCCGCGCTGGGCCTTCTTCCAGCTCTGGAGCAGGAAGCTGGCGCGCTTCGCCAGGGCCACCAGGGACTCCACGCCGCGGTTGTCGGACCAGGGGAACAGGGGCTCGAGGCGCACGTAGCTGTTGAGCAGTCCGCGGCGGCGCTGCTCGGCCTCGCTGAGGCGCAGGCCGCCGTAGCCGGCGAAGCCGTCCGCCAGGAACCCGAAGAAAAAGGGCGCGCTTTCGATCGGCCGCGCGAGGCGCAGCACCCCGTGGTAGTTCTTGGGGTGATTCATGAAGTAGCGCCCGACCTGGTCGTGCCGGTTGCCCAGGGAGCCGCCGCGTGGATCCGGGGAATTGAGCAACAGCCGCGCGTTTTCGATGCCGCCGCAGGCCAGCACCACCCGCCGCGCGCGCAGCAGCCGCGCCGGACCGGCGGCGGGCGCCAGGTGCACCCCGACGATGGCCGCCTCGCCCGCCGCGTCGAGCTCGGCCTCGAGCCGGACGGCATGGGCGCCGAGCAGCACGCGCAGCTCGGGCGATTCGAAGCGCGCGCGCAGGCGCTGGCCGAAGCGCTGGGGCGGGTCGGCGGCCAGGAAGACCTTTTCCTCCAGGGCGCGCCAGGTCGGGGTCAGCTGCCCGCGGGCGCGGGTCTCCGCCAGGGCCCCGGGGGCGAAGCGCTCGAGGGGCGCGAAGCCGTGCAGCCGTGAGGCGCGCTCGTAGTAGGGCCACAGGGCCTCGCGCCCGACGGGCCAGTGGGAGCCCGGGCACAGGCCCGCGCGCGGCTCGAAGTCGCAGGGGTCGAGCGGCGCCGACAGCCCGGCCCAGGTGCTGGACGTGCCGCCCAGCAGGCGCTCGCGCGAATACTCCTTGATCGACAGGCCGCGGCTCTCGACCGCGCGCAGGGCGCTGGCGCGCCGCGTCGCCGTGCGCGCGCCGCTCTCGACCAGGACCACCTTCGGCGGCGTCAGGCCGCGCTCCGCGCACAGCCGCAGCAGCTCGTCGGCCAGGGTCGCCCCGGCCGGGCCGCTGCCCACGATGCACAGATCGGCGACCGCATCGAGGTCGGTGTGGGCGTCGAAGGTCTCCAGCATCAGAGGCCCCCAGGCTAACCCCGGAAGGGATCCATCCCGCCCCCAAGGCGCCCTCTCGCCGGCCCGGCGAGCCCGCGACCCTGCCGCCCGACGGCCCTGGCTTCGGGCTGCCCGCGCGCCCGCGCGGCGCTGCCGCGCCCGCCCCGCGCACCCGTCAGGGCCCGGCCCGGGGAGCCCATTGCGCG
>ERZ1066133.173-NODE-173-length-35346-cov-8.902383_pt1 | contig 35346 bp, 23 predicted proteins | sample MGYA00382780_ERZ1066133 | MGnify/ENA primary metagenome ERZ1066133 (study PRJEB33369, sample SAMEA5778363) | biofilm metagenome | biome: Industrial cooling water; feature: Water cooling tower basin; material: Biofilm | place: United Arab Emirates | collected... | reverse complement strand
GAGCAGGGGGATCGAGATCAGCCCTTCCCCCTGCCCCTTCCCTCCCCCCACCTTGGGAAGGGGAGGACGCGTTGGATTCGTCGGATGATGCCGCGTTGAACGTGGCGTCTGGAACCCACCCCCCGGCCCCCTCCCTCTGGGAGGGGGAGTGTGTGCGCAGTGATTCCTTCGGGCGCGGGGTGATTGTGAGCGGGGTGATTGGGAGGGCCGACATGGTGGGGAGTTTCCCACGAGTCGGGTGGATGATTCAAGAGGTGGAAGAGACGGAGAGACAGAGAGACGAAGAGACGGAGTGGAAGGGGTTGTGCGGCCTGGGGTTGGGGAGAGGAAATCTCTATCTGGTGGTTGGTGTTGCGACGCATCTGTGCGCCGAGCGTCAGCGTTGTGCGCGGCAGGGGTTGGGATCGGGAGGTCGGAGGCACTGACCTTCAGCGCAAGGTCAGTGGCACGAGGTTGATGCCACCCCGACTAAAGTGCGGAAAAGCGAGAGCGAGGAGTCAGACCGAAGGGCCCCGATGGCAATGATCGTTAGCGAAACATGGGCGCTGACGAAGAGCATTCGAACAAGGCGAAGAGGACCGACGGCGGTCAAGGGGCGTCGCGCCAATCCAATGGAGTGGACTTTGTGCCGCCAGATCAACGAGAGGTTTTTCTACAAGCACTTGCGTCTCGACGCCGGTCGATAAATCGTCGAGCAAAGGTTTCATTGCGGGAGCATTTGCAGCCGTCAAAATATTGCAGTGTGTGTTTTGGTTATTTCAACAAACACTTACTTGTTGTTGACGTGTCCATTGATCTGCATGTTGAAGGACGACTTATACGAAACAAGTCGCCATTGCGAGGCAAGGTGTTGGCGGATATTGCAGCCTGCGACATTGCTGCTGCAAATATTGTCACTAAAATTGAAGCATTGTTGCTGGAAATGCACAGCATCAGCAGTATTCCGCTGACTGATGGAGTTCGCAATGGACTCATGGACGCCTGGATTGGCGATGACGTCGCGACTTGTCGCATGACGTTTAGAGATTGACTATCAACGAGTCATGCGATTGTACTTGACACGGTCGGATCAGTTGTAGTCGAGGCCGAAAACACGGCCGGACCCGATTGCCCGCTCAGAGCAGCGGGCCGTCGTGGCACATCACTCTTGGTCGGGGAATCGAACGACCGGTCTCGAATAGAGCCCGGCCAACTAGTCGCTCATTCATGTCGATCGTTCGGCACAGCTCGCAAAAGCAGAACGATGATGCTCGGGACCAACGCGTAGCCAAGAAGTGGTGCGATGATGACCGATGCCAGAGCATAGGTCATGGCATACGCGAGACCATCTGTGCTGCCATGCACGCCGTGCAGAAGAGCGAAGTAAAGAACGCGAAGAGCACCACGAGGCACACCGCGGTAAACGTCGCGACGCGGATGGAAACCACGGAACGCTGCAGAAGGAGAATCGATAGCACGGCAACCGGGATGGGCAGAATGCAGACCAACCCGAAGATCAGCACACCGGGATCAAACCACGCCAGCACTCCCATCGCTACGAGCATGGAGAGGACGCATGCGGCGATCGCAACCAGTCCTTTTTCCGCGTGTTCGCTCGCAATCCTCTTCAGGCGGTCGGCCTTGCTCGCTCCGCACTCAGGGCAGATCTCGGCGGAGGTCGAGTAGCCACAGCACACGCAGTTCTGTTGCTTTGCCGAGGTTCGATCACGGCGAAATCCCAGGTAAAGCGCGATCGCAACGCTCCAAGGCGCAAAGCCCCCAAACCAAGCGAAAATCAGAAGATTCTCCATGGCTAAAGGCTCGTCGGAACGATCTTTCCCCTGCACTCGCCAAATCCAACTTTCCTCCACCCTTCGCGTTCGCACGCTCCCTTGAAGATCACCGTGTCGCCGTCGGCGAGGAAGGTGCGGGTTTCGCCGGTCGGCAACTGGATCGGCTTGCGGGGCTTGGGTTTGCCGTCGGAGTTGGTGCCGTCCCATGTCAACTCGAGGAGGCAGCCGCGGCTTTCGGGGGTTGGGCCGCTGACGGTGCCGCTGGCGATGAGGTCGCCGGGCTGGAGGTTGCAGCCGTTACTCGCGTGATGCGTCAGCATCTGGGCGAAGGTCCAATACATGTCTTTGAAGCTGCCCTTGCTGAGGCGGTGTGGGGGGAGGCCTTTGGCTTCCATCTGCTCGGTGAGGAGGAAGGCTTCGAGGGTGATGTCGAATCCGCCGTGGGATTGGTCGTCGGGGTCGGAGAGGTAGGGCAGGGGCTTGGGGTCGCCGGAGGGACGTTCCATCGCGCTGCGGCGGAAGGGGCGGAGGGCGTCCATCGTGACGATGAAGGGCGAGATGCTGGTGGCGAAGTTTTTGGCGAGGAAGGGGCCGAGGGGTTGGTACTCCCACTTCTGCATATCGCGCGCCGACCAGTCGTTGACGAGGCAGAGGCCGAGGAGGTGGTCGTGGGCGAGGGCGATGGGGACGGGGTCGCCGAGTTCGTTGCCGCGGGCGATGTAGGCGCCGACTTCGAGTTCGTAGTCGAGGAGTCTGCAGGGGCCGAAGGTGGGGCCGGCGCTCGGGTCGTTGTCGGGCGGTGATTGCTGGCCTTTGGGGCGAGTGATGGGTGTGCCGCTGATGACGATGGAGGAGGCGCGGCCGTGGTAGCCGATGGGGACGTGCTTGTAGTTGGGGAGGAGCGGGTTGTCGGGGCGGAACATGCTGCCGACGGTGGTGGCGTGATGGACCGAGGCGTAGAAGTCGGTGTAGTTGGCGATTGGTAGTGGCGGGAGGAATGTGGTCTCGGCGATTGGTCGAAGGGCCTTGTCGCGGAGGCGGCGGACTTGCTGGCCGCCGCCGGAGCCTGCGGCGAGGAATCGTTGCAGGACGACGCGGAGATCGTGAACGAGCCGCGGCGATTCGGCGATGCCGACCCAGTCGAAAAGGTCGACGGCGTCGATGAGGTCATCGGGGGCTTCGCGGTCGAACCAGCCGGCTTCGAGTAGCAAGCCGATGTCGAGAATCTGATCGCCGATCGCGACGCCGGGGTGAGGGTGGGAGTGGCGCTCGTCGCCCTCGCCGTGGGTCGCCCTGAAGATGCAGAGCGGCAGATTCTGGATGGGGAAGTCGGAGGCGGGGTCGTTGGCGGATTCGACCCAGGACTTGAGATCGGGGTTGTGGGTGTCGTCGGGCTTGAAGTACATGGTTCCTCGCTGGTCGCAGTGTACAAGGCATTTCACCACGGAGGCACAGAGACACGGAGAGAGACATTTGGGTCAAGGCAGGTTTTTGCAGGACACCAGCCAAGGCGCGGCGGAAGTCGGTCGTGGTGTTCGTTCGGTTGCGGCGTGCAGGTACCCGCAATCCCCTCACCTGACTTGAGGCTGTGCCTCAAGTCGTCCTCTCCCCGCAGGCGGGGAGAGGAAGCGCGGCGGGTTGTATCGCGGGTGCGGGCCTTTGGCGCTCAGAGCAGGCCGAGGCGTTTGAGGTCTTCGATGGGTTCGTCGAAGGAGCAGCTGCCGAAGGTGAGGGCGAAGGCTTCGCGGGCGCGGGCGATTTCGGTGATGTCGAGGACGTGGTTGCGCCAGGTGAGGCCTTGATCGGTGCAGATGAAGGCCTTGGGGTCGGTGTCGGAGAGGACTTGGGCGGCGTCTTCGGCGCGGATGCCTTTGCAGAAGACGAAGCAGCCGGCGACGAAGACGTTGAGGAAGCCGTGCATGGTGCAGGAGGGGCTGTCCTTCTCGTACGTGAGGCGGAAGTCGCCGCGGACGGGGTGGTGGAGGCCGGCGGTGGCTTTGAATGGGACTTCGCAGTTGCGGCAGGCGACCATGAACTCCCCCACTGCGAGCGGGGTGGGGAATGCGGTGGCGGCGATGCCGCCGGTGCGGATCTTGGCGCCGCAGTTGTTGCCGGCGAGTGCCGCGAGGAAGCCGCGGGGGTCGCCGCCGGGGAGCTGGTCGGCGGGCGGGACTTCGAAGAAGGGGAAGATGTCTTCGGGGATCTCGTCGAGCATGGTGTCGACGTCGTCGGCCTTGGCGACTTTGACTTCGACGACATCGACGACGGCCTGGCCGGCGTCTTCACGGGCGTGGGCTTCGTTGAAGCGGTGGATGAGTTCGAGGTCTTCGGGCTTCTCAACGAGGGCGGAGATGCGCCAGGGTTCGCCGATGGAGGCTTGTTCGCGGTAGCCGCTAGTGGCGTTGGTGCCGGGCATCATGCTGGCGGCGGCGGAGCCGAGTTCGGCGAGGCGGGCGGCGGGGCAGACGAAGCGGGAGAGGAGCCACTCGTGCTCGCCGCGGATGGCCCGGGCGTAGGCCTCGGCGGCGGGCGCCATGTCGAGTTTGGCGGGGGGGAAGAGACCGGCGTAGTCGATGAGGCCACCGACGAGGGTGCGGAGGCTGCGGGATTCCATAGGGACAGGATACCGCGCTGGTGAAGGGCGGGTGATGCGTGGGCACCGCAACTGCGAAACGGTTGCGATCGAGGTGGTTGCGGGATGGCGGGTCACGTCGACCGGGGGTCGCGGCCTGGTGCTGGGGCGTCGATCGCGGAATCCGAATGAGCCGGGGTGGGACCTTTGGCGCACGGATGGCAAGGCCGTCAGGTAGCCGCAGTCCCCTCACCTGCTTCGCCGATGGCGAAGCGGTCCTCTCCCCGCGCGCGGGGAGAGGAGGCGCGGAGGCGAGTGCAATGGCGGTCGCTTACTCCTCGACGATTTCGAGGCGGCGGGGGACGACGCTGGAGACCATGCGGATGGTGGGCGCGGCGAGGTCGGTGTGGAGGTCGGTGTTGGCGGTGGTCGCGGGTTCGACGGTGAAGTCGACGGTGGCGCGCTTGAGGCGGGGGCCGATGTCGTACTCGAGGACGAACCTGGCGTCCTTGACGCCCTGGAGGAGCGGAGTCTGCTGGGTGTCGGTGAGCGTGCCGTTGACGAAGGTCTTGAGGACGTAGTAGAGGGTGTGCGGGCCCTGCTCGCTGGAGAGAGCGTCGCGTTTCTCGATGCGGGTGATCCGGCGGGTGGCGGTGACGTCGTCCACGAAGGAAACGAACTCGACGTAGTCGCTGGTGATTGGGTTCTGCGCGGAGTCGTAGACGTCGGCGGGGTAGGGGCCGAACTCGTCGCCGGTGCGGACCATGGTCAGCACGCGGTGCATGACGATGCGGGAGACGATGTGGTTGGAGGCGGAGTCGGTGGTGAACTTGTAGGCGCGGAAGGAGGCGTGGAGGGCGCTGAGGGTGGCGGCGAGGAGGGTGCCGGTGATCGTGAGCGCGATGAGCATCTCGATCAGGCTGAAGCCGCGGGTGCGACGTGGCGTGTTGGTACTCAAGGCTTGCCCTCCCGGTAGGTGAGCGCTTTGGGCGTGAACGAGAGCGGGAGCATGATGCCGTCGGGCAGTGTCATGGTGGGGTTGAGGCGGAGCTGGATGCGGCCGTAGCCGTTAAAGGGGATGGAGACGGCGCCGGCGGCGAGCTGGGCGGGCGTCGGGGTCTGGGTGGGAAGCAGATCGGGGAGGCCGTCGGCGTTGAGGTCCCAGCCGACGCTGGGCTGGCCGTTGATGATCGGAAGGGTGGCGGGGTCGAGACCTTCGATGTCGCCGTTGGCGGCGCCGAAGTAGCCGATGGAGAGATTGAAGTCGGCGGGGTTTCCGACGGGGTTGCCGCCGACGTCGATCATGGGCGCGACGCCGGGCTGGGGGCTGAAGGTCATGAGGAGCGCGCCGTCGACGGTGACGTTGCCGCGGATGTCCATGAGACCGGCGATGATGGCGCCGTTGAGCTGGATGTTCTGATCGGGCGGGGCGTTGAAGGTGCCGACGTCGACGGAGTAGCCGGGGAGCATCATGCTGCTCTTGTTGATCTCGGCCATGTCCTCGGAGGAGGGGTTGTAGTCGGGGTCGTCGGGGTAGGTGGGGTGTTTGTTGCTGAACTTGGTCTTGCCGGTGAACTGGATCTTGTTGCGGACGTTGGTGAAGACGGCGGGGTTGTCGCTGACGACGGAGCCGACGATGGTGCAGTCGTGGAAGCGGATGTTGTTGGACATCGGCTTGGTGTCGGTGATGCGGAGGCCGCCGACGATGAGGGGGTTGGGCAGGGCGCTGTAGCCGGTGGTGAGGGAGACCTGGTTGGCGGGGATGTCGGCCTTGTCGAGGGGCGTGGTGGCCATGAGGATCATGCGTGCGGGCGGGATGGCGGTGTTGGGGAGCATGGTGGGGTAGCTGGTCTCGCCGATGTTGTCGCCGTAGACGGTGCGGGGCACGGCGGGTCCGGGGAAGCCGTCGGCCTGGATGGTCTGCTTGCCGAACTCGGACCAGAGGACGTGGGTGTTGTCGGCGGTGGTCCGGACGTAGGTGACGCCGATGAAGGTGCAGTTGAGGAAGAGGGCGTTGGTGCCGACGGGGATCTGGACGTTTTTGAAGGTCATGTTCTGGTAGACGGGGCGGTAGTAGCAGTCGGTGTAGGAGGGTGCGTTGAAGGGCATCTTCTCCCAGTAGGCGGTGAGGTAGTTGTCGGGGCGGCCGTCGTTGTTGTTGTCGGGGTCGACGCGTTCGAATCGGGGGAGCGTGGAGGTCTTGAGCTTGGTTTCGATATAGGTGGGGAGCGCGGCGGTGGAGACGCCGAGCTGGGCGGCGACCTGGGCGTTGAAGGCGTTGCCGTCGGCGAGCGTGGCGAGGGTGGACTGCTGCCCGCTGAACATGCTGTTGTTGACGTCGGGGAGCACGAGGTCGTTGACGCCGAAGTTCTGGGCGCTCTTGCCGGTGCCGGGCAGGATGCCGCCCTGGACGCGGTCGGAGATGGCACCGAGGTTGGAGACCCAGTTGGACTGGGTGGCCTTGAAGAGGAGGCGACCGGAGACTTTGCCGTAGCGGTCCTTGCGATCGATCCAGCCGTCGCGCCAGCCGAGGGTGCGGTCGTCCTCGTCGGCGATGACTTCGCCGTCGTCCCAGCGGCCGTTGAGATTGGAGTCGTTGTATCCGTAGATGTTGTTCTTGTTGCGATCGGGGTTAGCGCCGTCGATGAGGAGCGCGAGATTGTCGTCGGCGGTGAACTCGGCGGTCTCGCCCTCGGCGGGGGTGCCTTCGCGGAGGGCGTTGGAGAGAGCGACCCTGCCGTCGCCGTTCTTGTCGTAGTGGCGGATGAAGATCGAGAAGTCGTCGATGTAGCCGTTGTCGTTGGGATCGGTGAAGGCGTTGTCGGCGGCGCCGCTGGCGTCGTAGTCGAGGGTGTTCGATGGGACGCCGAGGGACTCGAGGGGGTGGTTGAGGCGGAGGCGGTTGTCGCCGTCGGCGTCGTAGAGCTTGACGCCGGCGTAGAAGTCGGCGAGCTTGAGGTCGAGGACGGGGTCGATGCCGCGGAAGTCGCTGCGCATGACCAGGGGCTCGGCGTGGGGCTTGTCGAGCTGGTTGTAGCGCATGCCCATGTCGCCCTGGACGAGCACGTTTTTGCCGAGGAGAACGCGTGAGGGGCTGACGATGGCCTGCTTGACCTTCTTGCCGAGCTCGAAGTCCTGCATGATGGTGCGGCTGACGGGCTGGCCGGCGCGGGTGTAGCCGAAGTCGAAGCCGGTGACGATGGCGCGGATGGTCTTGCCGTCGGCGAGCGGGGCGTAGGTGACGCTGTAGCCGACGCTGGGCTCACCGTTGCTGCCGGAATCGATTCCGACGACGGGGGTGTAGAGCCAGCCGGAGGCGGCGTACTCGGTGAGGTCGACGCCGCTGATGGCGTTGCCGATGGTGGGCTGGGAGACGCCCTTTCCGGTGATGACGTTCTGGTCGGCGGCGTGTCGGTTGGCGACGGCCTGGGCGAGACCGGAGGGCGTGGAGGACTCGGGGTAGGAGCTCAGGGGCGCGCGCACCTGGACGGTGCCGGCGCCGGACAGGTTGCCGTTCCAGATCTGCGAGGCGAGCGTGCCGGTGATGTCGCTCTTGCTGATGACGAAGCGCTGGGCGGCTTCCTGCAGGCGGGCGTTGGCGATCTGGAGGCCGGTCTCGGCGGCGCCGAGGGCGCGGACGACGTGGACGTGGGTGGAGGCTGTGCGGATGTTGCCGCGGCTGCTGATGGCCATTGCGGCGGCGAGCGAACCGAAGAGGATGAGGAACATCATCGCGAGGATGGAGGCGACGCCGCGCTGGCGGGCGCCGGTGGTGCGGCCGGCGGACAGTCGCAGGCGGGCGGGACGCGAGAAGTTGTTCATCCGGAGGTTCATGGTTCACTCGCTGCTGGCGGTCACTGGAATCGCGTGTTGCTGCCCGCCGGTTGATCAGGGCACGACCCAGACGAGTCGGGTGACTTCGGTGGGCTGGGTGTCGTACGGCCCCTGGTACGTGACGATGACGGAGACGCGGAGGGGGAACTGGTCGATGGGGATGCCGGGGTCGGTGCCGGAGGGGGCGACGAAGTAGCCGTCGGCGCGGACGGTGGCGAGGTTGAGCGGGTCGACCTTTTCGACGGTGACGCTCTGCTGCCAGCCTTCGAGGGCCTTGGGCTCGCCGTCGTCGTCGAGCTGTACAACGCCGTCGGCGTCGGTCATGGGGACGACGGTGCCGGCGGCGGCGACGGGACCGGGCATGTTTCCGTCGCGGCCGAAGATCTTGCCGTCGAAGTCGGTGAGGCAGTTGAAGTCGCGGACGACGACCTTTTCGGCGCCGGCGCCCCAGCCGATGACGGTCTGGCCGTTGAGCGAGAGGCCGATGACGGGGTCGTACTTGGGGAGGCGACGGGTGAGCTCGCGCACCTCGTTGGCGAGGAGGGCGCCGGTGGCGGCGCGGCTGGACCAGTTGTTCTGCTCGATGAAGGCGCGTTGTGCATCGACGAAGGCGAGGACGCCGACGCCGATGATGACGAGCGCGAGGCTGGTCTCAAGCAGCGTGAAGCCGCGGCGACCGTGCGAGCGTCGGACGAAACGGGAACGGACAGACGTTGCGAGGCGCATAGCGGCGACTCCCCTCGCCGCCGCACGCGCGCCGTGCGTGCGGCATCCAGCACCAAGTATCGGATATCTATTTGACGATCTGGCTCATCTTGAAGATTGGGAGGATGATCGCCATGGCGATGAAGCCGACGATGACGCCCATGACGAGGATCATGATGGGTTCGATAAGGCTGGTGACGGCCTTGATGTGGTCCTTGAGCGCCTTCTGGTAGTAGGCGCTGATCTCGTCGAGGACCTCGCCGAGCTTACCGGACTCTTCGCCGGCGGCGATCATCTGGCTGACGGCCTTGGGCAGCAGCGGCTCCTTGGTGAGGGTGCCGGTGATCTTTTTGCCTTGCTTGACGTTGGAGTAGACCTTCTTCCACATGGCGTGGTAAAGCTGGTTGCCGCTGATCTCGCCGGTGATGGCGAGGGTGTCGAGCATGGGGACGCCGGCGTTGATGAGCTGGCCCATGGTCTGGAGTGAGCGGCTGATGTAGAGGGAGCGGAACATGGTGCGGACGATGGGGATGGTGAGCTTGAGCTTGTCCATCCAGAAGGCGCCGATCTCGGTTTTGGCGAAGGCGAAGAATCCGCCGCCGCCGAGGGCGAGGCCGCCCATGAGGTAGGGCCAGTTGGCGACCATGAACTTAGAGACGTTCATGAGGAAGGTGGTGGCCCAGGGGAGGACGTCTTCCTTGCCTTCGAAGACGGCGTAGAACTTGGGCAGGACGAAGGTGAGCAGGAAGACGGTAACGGCGACGGCGAGGGTGCCGATGACGCCGGGGTAGATGGCGGCACCGACGACCATCTTCTTGGTCTCGATCTGCTGGGCGATGTAGCCGGCGATGCGGTCGAGCATCTTGGCGAAAGAGCCGGACATTTCCGAGGCCCGGGTCATGTTGACGTAGAGGGGCCCGAAGAGCTTGGGGTGCTTGGAAATGGCCTCGGAGAACTGCTTGCCGCTCTCGACGTCGTTCTTGAGCTGGACGATGACGCGTTTGAACCCCGCGTGCTCGGTCTGCTCGGCGATGCCATCGAGTGCGGCGCGGAGGTTGATGCCGGCGCGGATCATGACCGCGAGCTGGGTGGTGAAGTCGAGAACGTGCTTCTGGGTGGGGTTGCCGGCGTTGAGTTCCTTGAACCGGGCAAGGAAGCCGCCGCTGGATTCGCCGCCCATGGCGAGCGAGATGCTGAGCACCTGCGAGCCCTGGTTGCGGAGGATGGCGGCGGCGCTGGTGGCGGAGTCGGCGGCGACCACACCGGTGGTGGTCTGTCCGGCGCTGGTACGAACTTGGTAGCGGTAGTTGGGCATAGGAAAGAGACGGAGAGACGGAGAGACGGAGAGACGAAGTCTTCAGGCTCGCTTCCGTTCACGCTCTCGCATCCGCACCTCCGTATCTGGTCCACTTCGTCTCTTCGTCACGACGGCACTTTGTCTCTGGGCTTGACTTACGCCGCCAGCTGGCGATCGAGCTTGTCGGGGTAGGCGGCCTGCGCGATGGCGTCGTCGCGGCTGATCATGCCGTTGAAGTAGAGCGACGCGATGGCGGTGTCGAGGCTGCACATGCCGATGGCGCGGTTGGTCTCGATGACGTTCGGGATCTCGAACGTACGAGCCTCGCGGATCAGGTTGCGCACGGCGGGCGTGCAGAGCAACACTTCGACGGCGGGCACCATGCCAGGGGCGTCGGTCCGGCTGAAGAGAGTCTGGCAGACGACCGCCTGCAGCGTGTTCGCCAGCATCGAGCGGATCTGGTTCTGCTGACCGGCGGGGTACATGTCGATGATGCGTTCCACGGTCTGCGACGCGTTGACGGTGTGCAGGGTGGAGAGGACCAGGTGGCCGGTCTCGGCGGCGGAGATCGCGAGCGAGGTGGTCTCGAGGTCGCGCATTTCGCCGACGAGGATGATGTCGGGGTCCTGACGCAGGGCGTGCTTGAGGCCGCTGGCGAAGCTGGGCATGTCCTGTCCGAGTTCACGCTGCTCGAGGACGCACTGCTTGCTCTCGAACATGTACTCGACTGGGTCTTCGAGCGTGATGATGTGCTTCTTGTAGCGCTGGTTCATCGCCTCGATCATGGCGGCGAGCGTGGTGGACTTACCCGAGCCGGTGTCGCCGGTGACGAGCACGAGGCCGCGGGGCAGGTAGGTGAGGCGGGCGATGACTTCGGGGAGGTTGAGCTTGGCGAGCGGCGGGACCTTGGTCTTGATGCCGCGCATCGCGAGGCCGATCTGGCCGCGCTGGCTGTGGGCGTTGACGCGGTAGCGGCTAAGACCCTCGACGTAGTAGGAGAAGTCGGCGTCCTTCTGGCGGTCGAAGGTGGCCTGGGTCTCCTTGGGGGCCATCTGCTCGAAGAACTTCCGGGCCATCTCCGGGGTGATGACGGGGAAGTCCATGCGGGTCATGACCTGATGGATGCGGCACATCGGGGGCTGGCCAGCGATGAGGTGCACGTCGGAGGCGTCCGCCTCGAAGGCCGTCTTCAGAATGGTGTTCAGATCCACGGTGCCGCTCCTGGAGTGCCTGCGCGATCCCGCGACAAGGCGTGTGGTGGATCGACTGTCCTCCGCCCTCGCTTCGCCCGGGGTGGCCGACCGGATACCCGATGCCGACGCCGTGACCCACCCAGGCGGCGGAGACGGAATAAACGGACCGCCACGGGTTGGCGTGCGTGGGCCGGGGGCCCGGCGTGACGAGGGGTTTGGCCGCGCGACGCCGGGTTGCGTCAGTCTCCGAGGACGCTTTGGACGGCCTGCCGCAGCACGTCGGCAAGCACCCGCTGGCCTTCGGCGTTGGGGTGAATGTCGTCTTGAAACAGCGCCTCACCCGAGGCGATCCGAGGACGGAAGGCGGCCGCTGTGTCGGTCGGCGTTGTTCCCGCATCGGTGATCACGTTCCAGAGCCGCTCGCGCCCGCTTGTGAGTGGCTGGCGGGGGTCCGGCGTGTCGAGCAGTTCGCCGCGGGTCGAGTGCATCACGACGCCGGTGGGGATCCCGCGCTCCTTCAGGAACGTGAGCAGGGCGGAGGCGGACCCGCAGGCGGCGTCGAGATCGGCGGTTGTGACAGCGGGGGGCGGCGTGCCGCGGCGCAGTCGAGGGAGGGCGTAGCGCACGACGAGCTCGCCGGATGCGAGGAGGGGTCGCCTCTGCGGCTGGTCCGCGCGGAGCTCATCGAATCGCGGGACATCCCATGCGTCGTGGCTGCTCCAGACGACGACGGCGATGTCGGCGTCGAAGGTGCCGAACTTGTGCAGGTAGGCGAGTTGATTCTGCGGACCCCAACTGCCGGCGGCGACGCTCAGCACGCGTACGGGCCTTGCGAGCTGCTCGCGGAGGGACCGCTCCAGCAGCCAAGCGGCGATCTGTTCGTCGTCGAGGAGGGCCCCGCCGATGACGACGCTGTCGCCGATCACGAGGACGCGCAGCTCGTTGGGATCGGTTTTCTTGGCGTCGATCTCCGGCGAGCGCTGCGACCAGCGGTTGATGTGGATGGTGTGGCCGAAGCGGTGGTACGTCCCGGGCTTGAGGATGTACTCGATCGCGTCGTCCTTCTGAAACAGCGGCGGGTCACCGAGGCCCAAACCGAAGCGGGCGACAAGCTCGGCGGCGGCGAGTGTCACCACGGCGCCGAACAAGGCGACGCGAAGACCGCGTCGGCGAGCTCGGTTGCGTCGGGCTGGAATCATGAGGCGATCTCTTCTGTCTGACGAAACAGACGCGTTGCCGCTGATTCCGGGTGCGTCGCGAGAGGTGCGGCGTGAAGCCGGACCCGCCACAATCCTACTCGCCGCGAACGATGGCCTCGCGAGCGGCGACGGCGAGCTGGTCGCAGCGCTCGTTCTCGGGATGCTCGTTGTGTCCGCGGATCCAGTGGAAGCGCAGGGTGTGCTTGCTCTTGAGGGCGTCGAGTTCTTCCCATAGCTCGCGGTTCTTGACGGGCTTCTTGTCGGCGGTGCGCCAGCCGCGCTTCTTCCAGGATTCCATCCATTCCTTCAGGCCGTTGAGCACGTACTGGGAATCGCTGAAGATATCGACCTCCGCGGGCTCCTTGAGGGCTTCGAGCCCGCGGATGACGGCGATGAGTTCCATGCGGTTGTTGGTGGTTTCGATCTCGGCGCCAGCCTGTTCGCGTTCCTTGCCGCTGGCGGGGTGGCGCAGGATGTACGCCCAGCCTCCGGGGCCGGGGTTGCCGGAGCAGGCTCCGTCGGTGTAGAGCTCGACGTGGACTTGTCGTGCGGCGGTGCTCACGAACCCGCACCCACGATGCCGGTGAGGCCGCCGACCCCGCCGGCGAAGAAGCGCTCGACGGCCTTGTCGTGCGCCTCGTGGTAGGCGGGGCCGAGGTGCGACCAGTCGAAGTCCCAGGAGCGACGATCGACGGCGTTGCGGAGGGCGATGCGTTCGCGGCGGTCCATGCGGCAGAAGTCCAGGAGCTTGGCGGTGAGATCGGCCGCGGCGTCGTACATGCTTCGTCCGCGGCGGCGCAGGACCGTGAGGCCCCACTCGTCGTGGCCGAGGTGGTGCTCGGCGACGTAGCGACCGAAGCCGGCGAGATCGCTGGTCACGCTGGGGACACCCATGGCGATACATTCGAGCGGCGTGTATCCCCAGGGCTCGTAGCTGCCGGGGAAGAGGCCCATGTGGCAGCCGCGGACGAACTGGTCGTACTCGATGCCCCAGAGCGGATTCGCGGGGTTGATGAACTCCGGGTGATAGACGACCTTCACCGGGTCTTCGGGGCGGTTGATGAGGTTGAGGTAGCGGAGCTGCGCGAGCACCGGGTCGTCGGCGTCGTTCTCGAGGATGTGGGTCACGACCATGGGGAGGCAGTGCTGCTTCATGGCCTGCTGGGTGCGCCGGTAGCGCAGGGTCCAGTACTCGTCGAGCAGGTCGTCGAGTCGCAGCTTCTCGCCGGCGGCGGCCCGCTTGTAGAGCTTGCCGGCGACGCCTTCGGTGATGTTCTCGCAGACGCGGCGCAGCTCGTTCATGACGCCGCGTTTCTCGAGCGCCAGGGGGTTGAGGCTTCGCGTCGCCTTGCTGGTGACGATGAAGAAGACGACGGTCTTGTCGACGCGGTTGGCCTTCAGCTCGAGGTTGAGCCTCGCCATCGATTCGAGGCAGACGTCAAAGCCCTTGTTGCGTGGCTCGAAGCGGCCGGAGGTGAAGAAGTAGAGCGTCTTGTCGAGATCGAAGGAGTAGCTGGGGAAGAAGTGGCCCATCACGAACTGATGGATGCGTTCCTTGTGGGACGCGTGTGCCTGCTGCTGTTCGTGGGCGAGGTTGTAGTGGCCGACGTTGAGGCCGTTGGGCGTGACGACATCCACGGGGCGGCCGAGCAGGGCGGCGCACTCTTCGGCCGTGACGGACGACACGGTCGTGAAGATGTGCGAGCCGTGGGCGCACGCCCGCTCCATCTTGTGCTGGGTGACGATGTTGAACTTCTTGGCCCACTCGGCGTCGTTCCAGTCGTACAGGCGGTCGTAGAAGTTGTCGAGCGCGGAGGCCATGTAGCGGCCGAGCAGCGTCGCGTGGGTGGTGAAGACGGTCGCTACCGGCAGGTTCTGCCGGCGGAGCATGGGGATGGCGAGCCCGCCCATCCATTCGTGGAAGTGGGCGATGAGCACGCGTGGCGCGGTGCGGATGCCTGTGGAGGTGCCGCCGGAGGAGCCGCGGTGTTCGCAGAGGGCCTCCATCAGGCGGCGCGTGGCGTCGGCGAAGGTCACGACGCCGTCGATGAGCCAGTCGGTGCCCGGGGTTTCGATGCCGTGGTGTTCCCACAGGCCGTACTTGATCTCGCCGAGCTTCCACGGGGGCACCCAGTGCTCGACGAGCAGCACGCGCGGACGGCCGGGCACGAGCCAGCGCCCGTGATGGACCTTGAGACCCTGCTGAGCGAGCTGCTCGATCGCACGCCCGATCCAGCCGGCGGGGCGTGTCTCTTCGAACTCCACGCTCGCCTTGGCCTCGTTGTAGGGCCCGATGAGCGTGTAGCGGTCGCCCCAGCGCTCCATCATCAGGGGAAGTTTGGAGCGGATGACCTGGTAGATGCCGCCGAGCTGGTTGCAGACTTCCCACGCGACCTCGAAGAGATGAGCGCCCTCGCTCCGTGAGGAATCGTCGAGTTCGATCTTGGGAGAAGCGTCGGCCATGGCGCGAGTGTACCGGCGATGGATGGTACGGGTCGGGGGCGTGCGAGTCGCGTCGGGTCTGGTTTCACTCGGACGGAAGAAGGGATGAACCACACGAGGCACAGAGACACAGAGACGGGATCAACTTGGAAGAGAGTTGAGAAGGGGCTTCGGCCGGCGATGCTCTGGCTTGGTACAGAAGGATCTTCCGATCTTTGAGTCCTTGTGAGGCCCTTGCGTTGAACCGTTAATTCATGCTTGTCTGTGCCTCTGTGCCTCTTGTGGTTCGTCCTTCTTCCTACACTGGGCCCGTGAGCACGACTCCCTCCGCCGCTGGGACCGCCCGCACGCCGATCGAGGTGCATCACGCGCAAAATCAACCGGATGAGTCGGTTCGCGTGCACCGCGTCGAGGTGCGTCCGCGTGCGGAGTCGCTGGACGCCCGCGGGCACAGCGTCACGAAGAGCGCCAAGGGGCTGGGGCTTGGCGTTGCCGGTGTGCGCTCGGCCCGGGTGTATCTCATCGAGGCGTCGCTTTCGGCGGCGGAACTCGAACGGGTGGCCCGCTCACTGCTGGCCGATCCGGTGACCGAGATCGCGACCGTGGGAGCTTCGGGGGTTGGAAATGGTGCGGCACTGGTGGAGGTGCATCCGCTCCCGGGCGTGATGGATCCGGCGGCGCAGTCGGTTGAGCTGGGTATTCGTGATCTGCTCCGGTGGCCGAAGGACCGTCCGCTCGTGGTTTCCACCGGCAGCCGCTACGACCTTGCGGGCTGCGGCAAGGCCGAGGCGGAGGTTCTCGCGCGGCGGCTGCTGTTCAACCCGGCGATCCAGGCGGCACACTTTGCGCCGTTCCACCCGGCGAATCTGCCGAAGGGGCATGCGTACACGCCGAAGCTGCGGCACATCGCGATCCGGGATCTGAACGACGAGCAGCTCATGAAGATGTCGCGCGAGGCGCATCTGTTCCTGAGTCTGGACGAGATGCGAGCGGTGCGGGACGAGTACCGCACGCTGGGCCGCGACCCGACGGATATCGAGCTCGAGACCATCGCGCAGACGTGGTCGGAGCATTGTGTGCATAAGACGTTGAAGAGTCGGATTCGGTATCGGAGTGGAGCAGGGGAGCAGGGGGGCAGGGGAGCAGGGAAAGGCACGACTGCTGCCCCACCGCCCCACTCCCCCACTGCACCACTGGATCCTCTTTCGTTCCACGCACGTCCTGGGCACATCATTCTGCCGGATGGCACGGTCGAGATCGACAATCTGCTGAAGTCCACGGTCGCGGCGGCGACGCATGAGTTGATTGCGGAGGGGATCGATTGGACGCTCTCGGTGTTCAAGGACAACTCGGGCGTCATCGCGTTTGACGATCAGTACGGCGTGTGCATCAAGGTGGAGACGCACAACCATCCGTCGGCGATCGAGCCGTATGGCGGAAGTGCGACGGGTATCGGCGGGTGCATCCGCGATGTGATCGGGACGGGGCTGGGCGCGAAGCCGATCGCGAGCACGGATGTGTTTTGTGTGGCGAGGCCGGAGGGATGGGGTGATGAGAGGGGAGCAGGGGAGATGGGCAGCAGCGGAGCAGGGAACATGAGCTCTGCTTTCATCCCTGCACCCCCGCACCCCTCCGCCCCTGCTCCCCTTCCTCCGGGCTGCCTTCCGCCGCGGCAGACGCTCACGGAAGTGGTCCGCGGCATCCGTGACTACGGCAACCGGATGGGGATCCCCACCGTCTCGGGCGCGGTGTACTTCGATGATCGGCACATCGGTAACCCGCTGGTCTTCGCGGGCTGCGTGGGGCTGATTCCGCGGGCGTTTGTCAAGGGTGCGGCACAGCCGGGCGATCGGATCATCGCGCTGGGCGGGCGCACCGGGCGCGACGGGATTCACGGCGCGACGTTCTCGAGCGCGGAGATGGAGCACACCCACGCCGACGAGTTCAGCCACGCGGTGCAGATCGGGAATGCGATCGAGGAGAAGCGGACGCTGGATGCGATCCTGCGGGCTCGCGATGCGGCGGGCGGGCCGCTGTATCACGGGATGACGGACTGCGGGGCGGGTGGGTTCTCGTCGGCGGTGGGCGAGATGGGCGGGAAGATCGGGGCGAGCGTGCAGCTCGATCGGGCGCCGCTGAAGTACGCGGGGCTTTCGTATACGGAGATCTGGATCAGCGAGGCGCAAGAGCGGATGGTGCTGGCGGTGCCGCCGAAGAACTTGGCGGCGCTCAAGAAGATCTGCGACGAGGAGTCGGTCGAGCTTGCCGACCTGGGCGAGTTCGGCACGCCGGGCGCGGATCTTGTCCTCCGCTATCACGACCTTGAGGTCGGGCGGCTGCCGATGGCGTTTTTGCATGATGGGATTCCCACGCCGACTCGCGAGGCTGTTTGGGAACAAAGGGGAGCAGCGGAGCAGGGGCGCAGCGGAGCAGGGAAAGGCTTCTCAACATCAAGCCCTGCACCCCTGCACCCCTCCACCCCTTCTCACCTTCTGCTGGCCCTCCTTTCCCACCCCAACATCGCCTCGAAGCACTGGATCATCCGGCAGTACGACCACGAAGTGCAGGGCAACACGGTCGTGAAGCCGCTGGGCGGGCCGCTGGCGCGTGGGCCGATGGATGCCGCGGTGCTGCAGCCCATTCCGACGCACACCCGCGGCATCGCGATCTCGAGCGGGCTGCAGACGGGCATGGGGCATCCGGACAACGGCGGCGACCCGTACCTGATGACGCTCGCGGCGATCGATGAGTGCGTGCGGAACTTGGTCTGCCTGGGCGCGGATCCGTCGCGGATCGCGATTCTCGACAACTTCTGCTGGCCGAGCTGCGCGGAGCCACGCAACCTGGCATCGCTGGTGCGGGCGGCGGAGGCGTGCTACGACGGGGCCAAGGCGTACCGCACGCCGTTTGTCAGCGGCAAGGACTCGCTGAACAACCAGCTTCGGTACACCGACGAACAGGGCAACCAGCGCGTCATCGAGATCCCGCCGACGCTGCTCATCACAGGTCTTGCGATCGTGGGCGATGTCACGAAGTGCGTCACGATGGATGCCAAGCAGGCCGGAAACGTGCTGCTGATCGTCGGACGCACCACCAGCGAGATGGGCGGCAGCCACTACCAGCAGATCGCGGGCTCGGACGCGGCGCTCGATGGCACGATTCCGCGTACCGATTTGCACCTGGGGCCGAAGACGGCGCACGCGGTGGCGAAGCTGATTCACTCGGGCATCGTGCGTTCGGCGCACGACGTGTCCGACGGCGGGCTGCTGTGCGCGGTCGCGGAGATGCTGATCGCCGGCAGCACGCCCACGGATCCCATCGGCGCGTCGCTGGACTTGTCGCAGGTCCACACGGACGTTGCCGCGGCGGCGTTCGGCGAGAGCCCGAGCCGGTATGTGCTTGAAGTCGCGGCGGCGGATGCGGCGCGGGTCATCGGCGGGCTTGCCGCGGACGGGATCTGGTGCAGCCGCATCGGCACGCTGGATGCGACGGGGACTCTGCGTGCATCGTCACTGGAACTGCGGATGAACGTGGAGGAACTGGCCCAGGCGTGGCTCAAGCCTCTGGACTGGTAGACGGGGTGCTGGTCGGGACGCGGGGGGAGGCGGGCCTGCTCGAGAGGACAATCGCCGCAGGTTCCGGACGCCGTGTACGCTTTCTGTCTCATAGCGGCATTCAATTGAACAAGGAAACACACCAATGAAGACCAATCGCACGCTCGCTGTCCTCACGCTCGCCTCGGTCTCGCTGTTCGGCTTCGCCGGCTGCTCGACGACGCCGGCCGGCAACGGCACCGCCGAGATTTCGTGGAACCGCATCACCGGGCGTCTGTCGACGACGGTCGACGGCAACCTGGACAAGGCGTACAACGCCGCCGTCGCGGCTTCGGGCGATATGCAGTACACGATCATCGAGCAGTCCAAGGACGTGCTGAAGGGCATCGTGAAGACCAAGTCGGCGGACAAGTCGGGCATCAACGTGGTGCTGGACAAGCGCACGGACAACTCGACCGATGTGACGGTGGATGTCGGACCGGCGGGCAGCGAGACCGCGGCCCGTACGTTCCTCGACAAGATCCGCGCCCGGCTGTGATCCCCGCGGGGAGCGCTCGGCGTTCCGTGTTTTCAGGCACTTCTTCTTGTGCACCGCGGTCCGTGCCGCGGTGTTTTTCTTGCGCCGGTCGCTACAGTTCGTCATGGCCAACGTCTATCCGTTCCGCGCGGTTCAGTACACCAACAGCGTCGATCTCTCCCATCTGATCGCGCCGCCCTATGACGTGCTTGACCTTCAGAGCAAGGAGCGGCTGCTCCACCGTCATGCGGGCAACATCGTCGCGATCGATCTGCCGCACGTGCCGGCCAAGGAGCTGGGACCGCCCGAGACCTATGAGGCCGCGGGCAACCAGTACCGCAAGTGGCTGGGGGACGGCACGCTGCAGCGGCGCGGGACGCCGGCGATGTTTGCGTATCGCCAGACGTTCGAGTTCAACGTCGCTGGTGCGCAGCAGACTGTGCAACGGTGCGGCATGGCGATCACGACCGATGCGGTGCCGTTTGGACCGCGAGCCGGCGGCGGCGTGCTGCCGCACGAGGAAACCTTCAGCGGGCCGAAGGAGGACCGGTTCGCGCTGATGAAGGCGACGCGGGCACAGCTCTCGCCGGTCTTCGGGCTGCACGCCGACGAATCCGGCGCGGCCACCCGCATCGTCCGCGAGATCATGGCGCGGCGGGCACCGGATCGCACCGCGACGACGCCGATGGACAATGTGCGCCACGAGCTCTGGACGGTGGATGATGCCGCGACGATCGACGCGTACCAAAGGGCACTCGCGGGCGAGGACATTTTCATCGCGGACGGGCACCACCGGTATACCACCGGACTGAATTACATTAAGCATCTCGAAGCGTCGTGTGCCGTGCCGGCGGATCATCCGGCCCGGCGGAGCATGATGGTGCTGGTGGGGATGAGCGATCCGGGGCTGGTCATCGGCCCGACCCACCGGGTGCTTGGGGGCATGAAGGACTATTCGCTTGAGGCGTTCATGAAGGCCGCGGCGTCCACGCTGATCTTCGAGCCGGTGGCGGGCGATGCCCACCAGCTCGAGAAGGCGCTGCACCAGCGCGATTCGATGGGCGACAATCGCATGGGCCTGTACGACTTTGCGAGCAAGCGGGGATTCATCATCAAGCCGGGGACCGCGGACCCGCTGGCGGCGCGGTTTGGCAGCAAGCCTCTCGCGTGGCGCACGCTCGATGTGGCGATCATCCAGTATCTGATCGTCGAGGAGATCTGCCAGCCCAAGCTCAACGCGGGTCAGAGCGTGAAGTGGGCGTTCCCGCACACCGTGAGCGAGGTGCTTGAGATCGGTGCGGGGCACGAGACCGGCGCCGGTGGCGGGAAGGGATTCGTGCCGCAGATGGCCGTCATTGTGCGACCGACCCCGCTCGGCGCTGTGAAGGCTGTCAGCCGCGCAAACGAGCTGATGCCGCAGAAGAGCACGTTCTTCTACCCCAAGCTGGCGACGGGGCTGTTTGTGAATCCGTTGGAGTAGAGACGGAGAGACGGAGAGACGAAGAGACGGAGTGCGGGACGCGCCGGGGATGGCCGCGGATTGCGCACTTCGTCGCTACGTCGCTACGTCGCTTCGTTGCTTCGTCGCCCTGCCTCATCCCCTCAAGGGCAGATCAACTCGTTATACCCGTCCGCGAAGAGGACGAAATCGATGTCGTCGGTGACGCCGTCGCCGCTGATGTCGCCGCCGAAGGTGACGAATTGGTCATAGTAGCCGGCGAAGATGACGAAGTCGGCATCGTCGACGCTGTTGTCGTTATTGAGATCGGCGGGACAGGGCCCGGGCACGACGGTGAACGTGTAGGAACTCGTGCCGCCGTCCTGGCCGTTGCCGCTGGGCAGCGCCGAGGGAACGTTTGCGGCGATCTCGCCGTCGAGCGCCTTGGCCGTGGCGGTGCTGGTCGGAGCGCCGGTGACCTGAACCGTGTACGCGGCGTGGCTGAGGCGGGAGTCGAAGCCGAGCGTTGCGGTGAGGGTGGAGGGATTCCACACGTAGGAGAAGGCGATCGGCGCGCCGTTGCGGAGGACCTGGAAGTTCGAGGCCGCGAGGTTCATGCTCTCGCTGAAGGTGACTGCGACGGCGCTGGGGGCGGTGCGGAATTCGGTGCTGGCGCCGGGGAGCGGCAGGGCGTCCAGCACGACGGGCGGGCCCTGGAGGTACGACTCGGCGGTCTTGCCGTAGTTGAGAATCCAGTTGTTCGGGTCGAGCGTGAAGCTGGTGGCGGGCGCCGGGATCGAACGGACAAACCAGCTTGTGGCCGCGAGCGGCTGCACCCGGTTCGTTACGGTGCCGGCGCTGGTGCCGATCGCGACGTCGATCGGTGTCGTGAACACCTGGTACGTGGGGACAGAGGACTGGCGGATGTGGAAGCGGGCATAGTTCCGGCCGTTGACGGAGAAGGTCTGTGCACCGCTGACGTAGGTCGGGGCGCCGCCGTTGTAGACCCACTCGTTGAAGAAACTGGTGAGATCGCGGCCGCTCACGGATTCGCACAGGGCGATGACCTCGGCGGTGGTGATCGCGGAGTCGGCGTACTGCGTGCGGATCGCCGCGAGGATGTTCCAGAAGGTCGCATCGCCGACCTGGCCGCGGAGCATGTGCCAGACCCATCCGGCCTTGTCGTACGTGAGGTTGCCGTCGAAAAGGCGGTTGACGTTGTTGGTGGCGTAGTTGTACACGGTGCCGCCGACCGAGGCCGACGTGGGCTTGCGAACGTTCATCGCGGCCTGGAGCGCCGCGGCGCCCGACGAGCCCGGCTTGCGTTCCTCCCAAATTGCCTCGGAGTACGACGCCAGGCCTTCATTGAACCAGATGTCGTTCCAGTAGCGGCACGTCACGTGATCGCCCCACCATTGGTGGCCGAGTTCGTGAGCGGTGATGGAGGTGATGAAGACACCCTGACCGGTCATGGTCTGGTGCTCCATGCCGCCGCTGAACGGGAACTGGTACATCCCGTAGCCCTCGCTGGCGAAGGGATAGGCGCCGAACAGGGGCTGGAACGCGTCCAGCATCGGCAGCACCTGCAGCCAGTTGTTCCGGTTCGCGAGCGTATCGCTCGCGGGGTAGAGATACATCTTGAAGTCGAAGCTGACCGGTGTTCCGCCGCCGGGGGGCGTCCACGAGTACGGCGTGGTGTACTGGTTGTAGTTGGTCGCGCTGAAGCAGGCGAGGTAGGTCGCCATCTGGAGGTTGCTCTGATACCGCCACTTCTTGCGTCCGTCGGGGAGGGTGTCCACGCCCTGGAAGACGCCGTTGGACACGCCCACGAGGTTGCTGGGCGTGGTCAGAGCGAAGGTCCAGGTCGCCTTGTCGATGTTGTCGCCGGGCTGCTGGACGTTGCCGTCCTTGCAGGGCCACCAGGTCGCTGCGTAGTAGGGCTGGCTGAGCGTGCTCACGACGGGCACGCCGTTCTGCGTTGTGAAGGTGATCGACCCGAGACCGACGTTCACCGCGGTGCCCGCATAGGTGATCTTGATGGTCAGGGTTTCTCCGGCGAGATAAGTGCGGTTGAGGGTGATCGTCCGCGCGTAATTGCCCGCGGGCGGGCTGGGCGGAATGGCGACGCTCACGCCGTTCACGAGCACGCTGCTCACGGTGTAGTTGTTCCGCAGCATGAACGTGAACTGGCTGATGCTGTTCACGGCGCGCAGGGTGATGGTGTTGCTGCCGCTGATGTTGCTGGTCGCCGGGTCGATGGCGATATCGAGGTTGTTGTTGAGGACGTCGGTGTCACCCAGCGCTTCGCGATCTTCGAAGACGTTCTCGTCGGGGTTCCAGCCGGGGCCATCACCGGTCGGGCTTGCCCCCTGGAGGAACCGCCGGCGCAGCATCTCGGCCTTGCCGCAGCCCTTGTGGGTGATGCCGTCGCAGCCGGTCTCGGCGTGGACACGCACCGGCTCGGCGGCGCGGGCGAGCGAGAGACCGACAGCGAGCCCGGCGGCGGCGGGGAGCGCGAGAACGAAGCGTGGCATCAGCACAATCCTCCTCGAAAGACCATACCGCACACGGGAAGGCGCGGCCGCACGAATTTGGTTCTCGGAACCGAAATGTCGCGATTCTCGGCGAGATTGACTCGCCGGATCCGCGGATCCCCCGGGCGGGTCCATCACCCGGACCGCATGCGGGCCAACCGTCGGATCGCCTCGTCCACGGTCGCGGCCTTCTTGCAGTAGGCGAAGCGGACCAACGACCGCCCGTGCTCCTGGTTCTCGTAGAACACGCTGGGCGGAATGGCCGCGACGCCGTAGCGCTCGATCATCGCCGTGCACATCGCCCGGTCGCCCGAGAGCCCAAGCCGGCGGCTGACTTCGGTGTGATCCGCCATGATGAAGTACGTTCCTTCGGCGTCGAACACGCGGAAGCCGAGCTCGCGAAGGGCATCCGCGAGGACGTCGCGATTGCGACGGAAGAGCTCGACGTACTCCCGAACCACAGGGCCAGGGTTCGCGATGATCGCCGCCGCACCGTGCTGCAGCGGCGTCGCGGTCGCGAAGGTCAGAAACTGGTGCGCGGCGCGAACCCCGGCCGTGAGCGCCGGCGGAGCGATCGCCCATCCGATCTTCCATCCGGTCAGGCTGAAACTTTTGCCAACGCTCGACAGCGTCACCGTGCGCTCGAACATGCCGGGAAGCGATGCCAGTGATACGTGCTCGCGGCCGTACGTCAGATGCTCGTACACCTCGTCGGTGATCGCGATGACATTCCGATCGCGGCACAGCCCGGCGATCAGATCCAGTTCCGCCCGCGTGAACACCTTGCCGGTCGGGTTGTGCGGCGTGTTCACCAGAATGGCCCGCGTCTTGTCGGAGAACGCTCGCCTCAGTTCCTCCGGGTCAAACCCAAATCCGCCCACCCCCACCCCGACTCCCACTCCCACTCCCACTCCCACTCCCACTCCCGCCCCCGGCCCCGGGCGAAGGGTGACAAAGCGCGGCGTCGCTCCGGCCATCGCGACGCAAGCCCGGTAGCTGTCGTAGAAGGGTTCAAACAGGATGACCTCGTCCCCGGGATTGATGAGCCCCAGGAAGGTCGCGGCGATCGCCTCGGTGCAGCCGCTGGTGATGGTCACATGGGCATCGGGGTCCACCGGCAATCCGGTCCGGTCGGAGAAGGCTCGCGCGACCGCGAGATTCAACCTGGGAACGCCGGACATGCGGGCGTACTGAGCCTCGCCGGCGTCGATGGCGGCCTTGGCGGCGGCCTTGGCGGCTTCCGGGCCGTCAAAATCCGGAAAGCCCTGAGCCAGGTTGACCGCCCCGTGCTTGTTGGCAAGGGCCGTCATTTCCGTGAAGATGGTGGTTCCAAAGGGCTGCAGCCGGGCGGCGACTTGGGTCATGGCGACACTGTACCGGTGCGGCCGTGGGGACCGCCCAACCGACAGGAACCGACATCTCCGGGGGTTTGGACGCGGCGCCCCCGTGGAATCTGCCGATGGCGGGCCCAATCTGCGGGAAATCCCGGCAATCCACCGATAATGTTGCGCCCCATCGTGACGGGATCGTGGCCTCTCGCCGTGGCCGCGGGCTTTCGGAACGAAGCGGCCTTGCACACGAGTAGTCGCGTCCGGTTCGCCGGGCGCACAACGGATTTCGGTTACTCATTTAGGGAGCATCGGACATGGAAGGGTTCTTCTCGTTTAAGCGCGTTCTGACCGCGGGCATCCTCGCCGCCAGCCTGGCCCTCAGCGTGGGCATGGGCGGGTGCAACAACAACAAGCAGGCCGCGGCCGACGCCGAGCAGGAGTCCGCCGAGCTTCGCCAGAAGAACGCGCAGCTCGAGCAGTCGCTCCGCGAGCGTGACGCGACCATCGCCGAGCTGCAGCGCCAGCAGACGCAGCAGGTGCAGCAGGCTCCGGCCAATGACTTCGCGGCCGGCGGCTCGCCGCGCGGCGCCCGTGCCGGTGACTTCGGCAGCGACGTCGGCGTGGACCAGACCCGCGAGGGCACGCGCCTGACCATCGCCGGCGATGTTCTCTTCGCTTCGGGCCAGGCGACGCTGAAGGACAGCGCGCGGAAGACGCTCGACAAGGTCGCCAGTGAACTCAAGAGCAGCCGCTACAACCAGTACAGCATCCGCGTGGACGGCTATACCGACAGCGATCCGATCCGCAAGAGCAAGTGGGCGAGCAACGAGGCTCTGTCCGAGGCCCGCGCGACCACCGTCGAGAAGTACCTCGCCTCCAAGGGCGTGAGCTCGTCGCGCATCACCGCGATCGGGCGCGGCTCGGCAAATCCCAAGTCCACCAAGGCGGCCAGCCGTCGCGTCGAGATCTTCATTCTCGATCGCTGAAGCAACCGCATGACATTCTGAGATTTGAGACAAGGCCCGTGGAAACACGGGCCTTGTTCTTTTGCGCTTGTTCGCAGCGCCGGCCCCCGGCGGGCCCTGAAGGGGTCCGAGCGAGCGCCTCGCTGATGTCTTGAACGCCGGCCGGAGACCGGTCTCACCGGGGTCTCGAAATTTTCTCGCTGGGCACCGAATCTGTCGCGGCGTCGCCATCGGACTCTCTGCACCTCCGCCGCCGGTGATTCGGGATGGGCGTGTGGGGGATTCACGCACATCGCGGCGGATGCCCGCGGCTTGTCGCCGCTGTGCTGTCGCTGCGCCCACGGAGTCTTGCATGAAACGCTTCACTGTTCCCGCCCTCGTTCTCACGTCCATCGCCGGCCTTGCCTTCGCTGGAGACTGCGGGAAGCAGTCTTCGTGCACCGACGGGTACAAGTCGGAGAGCAACGTCAAGATCACCAAGGCCGCGTACAAGGGCGACAAGGACAAGGCTGCCAAGCAGGACATCGTTGATACTGCCGTGGGTGTCGGCAACTTCAAGACCCTCGCCGCCGCGCTGCAGGCCGCGGGTCTTGTCGAGACCCTGAAGGGCAAGGGTCCCTTCACGGTCTTCGCCCCGACGGACGCGGCATTCGAGAAGCTGGGCACCGCGACGATCAACGAACTGCTCAAGCCGGAGAACAAGGCCAAGCTCACGTCCATTCTGACCTACCACGTCGTTCCCGGGCGCGTGCTCGCCAAGGACGTGAGCACCACCTCGGTCGCGACGGCCAATGGCCAGCGGGTCGAGCTCGTCGTCAAGGACGGCAAGGTCACGATCGACAACGCGAACGTCACCGCCACGGATGTTCTCGCCAGCAACGGCGTCATCCACGTGATTGACAGCGTGATCCTCCCCAGCGATCAGACCATCGTCGGCACCGCCGTCGCCAATGGCAAGTTCACCACGCTCGCGAAGCTGCTCCAGGCGGCCGACCTCGTGGACACGCTGAACGGCAGCGGGCCCTTCACGGTCTTTGCCCCGACCGATGAGGCCTTCGCCAAGCTCGACAAGGCCACCGTCGAAAGCCTGCTCAAGCCGGAGAACAAGGCCAAGCTGCAGGAAGTGCTCAAGTATCACGTCGTCAGCGGCCGCGTGTTCAGCGATGCGGCGCTGAAGGCTGGTCACGCCAAGACGCTGCAGGGCGAGTCCGTGAAGATCAAGGTCGAGCAGGGCAGCGCGAAGGTTGACAACGCGAAGCTCATCGCGACCGACATCGATGCGACCAATGGCGTGATTCACGTGATCGACACGGTGCTGTTGCCCAACTGATTGTCCCTCCTCACCCCGCGTCTCTCGCTTTCGATGCGATCCCGCGACCAGGGCGAGAGAAGCAATGGCCACGCCGCTCCTTCCGGAGCGGCGTGGTCTTTTTCGCACGGTCACGAATCGCGGCTGCCGGAGCCGTGACAGACAGAGTGTGCCCTGTCGCTAAGCAGCCGATCTGCAACCGCATCGAACGGGGAATGGCTCTGACGTACTGTGGAGCGATCCCGGGGGACCGCGAGGCGTGGAGCGGACGCCGCGGCTTTCGGGCACATCGCGTTACGGGCACATCAATTCGTTGTACGCGTCGGCGAAGAGCACGAAGTCGGCGTCATCGGTCAGCCCATCGCCGTTGAAGTCCGCGGCCATCGTCAGCAACTCGTTGTACGCACCGGCGAACAACACGAAGTCGGCATCGTCGACATGCGCGTCGCCGTTGAGATCGGCCGGACAGCTCCCGGGCTCAACGGTGAACCTCAGCAACGGGGCGGGGGAACTCGACAGGCCGGGCGTGCCGTTCCCGCTCGGGAAGCTCGACGCCGACGCCGGATCGGCGACATCGCCGTCGAGCGGCTGGCCCGAAAGCGCCGAAAGCGGCGGCGTGACCAGACTGACGGTGTACTCGCTCGGGCTCAGCTTGGAGTCGAAGGTGAGCGTGCCGATTTGGGTGGCGGCGGCGTACGCAAACGTGAACGGGACGGGATCGCCATTGGAGCGCGTGACGGCAAAGTTCATGCCCGACGCACTCATCGCCTCGCTGAAGGTGAGTTGCACGGCGCTCGGCGATGTCGCGAAGACCGACAGTTCGCCGGCGGCGGGCACGGTCTCCAGGACGACGGGCGGCCCCGCCAACGGGGCCTCGCCGGCGACGCCGTAGTTCAGCACCCAGCCATCCGGATCGATCAGGAAATCGGTCGCTGTTGCCGAACCGGAGTTACGGACGAAGAAGCTGGTGCGGGCCGCGGGGGTCACGGTGTGATCAACGTTCCCGGACGGCGTCAACAGCCGAATCTTGAGCGGCGTCGTGAAGGTCGGCCAAGCAGCATCCTGGGTCTGGCGGACGTGAAACCGCGTCCAGTTCTTGCCGTTCAGGGTGAAGCTCTGCAGTCCCTTCGCGTAGCTTGGCGCCCCCGGGCCGTAGACACACTGGGCGAAGAAGTCGTGCAAATCGCGTCCGGACACCTGCTCTGCGACGGCGCGGAACTGTTCCGTGGTGCTCGTCGCCCCGGCGTACTGCGCTCGCCATTGGCGCAGGATGTCGTAGAAGACCGCGTCGCCGACCATGCCGCGGAGCATGTGAAAGACCCAGGCGCCTTTGCGGTAACGCAGGTCATAGTTGAAGAGCTCCGGGTCGTTGGCTGTGTCGAAGGCGTAGACGGTTCCGAAGACGGCGTTCGGGCGCGGCTTGAGCTGGCCCTGCATGTAGCCGCGGAGCGTCGCCGGACCCGAGGACCCGGGACGCAGTTCGTAGTAGATCGCTTCGCAGTACGACGCAAGGCCCTCGTTCAACCACAGATCGTTCCACGTGCGACAGGTGAGCTCATCGCCCCACCACATGTGAGCGAGTTCATGGGCGGTGACAACATCCCAGAATGTCCCCTGCCCGGACATGGTCTGGTGCTCCATCCCACCCGCGAACGGGAACTGGTAGATGCCGTAGCCCTCATCCGGAAACGGATACTCCCCGAAGAGGGGCCGGAAGATATCGAGCATCGTCGAGACCTTTTCCCACTCTGCCCGTCGGGCGGGGGTGTCCCATGACGAATAGATGTAGTACCGGAGCGGGAACGAGACGGTCCCGCCATTGATTCCGGGCCGGGTGTACATCTGGTTCCAGTTCGTGTACTGCGCGACGCTGAAGCACGCGAGGTACGTCGACATCGGGTAGTTGCTCACCCAGCGGGTCACGCTCTTGCCGTTGCCCGCCGGTGTGACGGACTGGAGCGTGCCGTTAGAGACGCCTGTCAGGGCCTCGTCGTGGGTGATCTCGATCTCCCACGTCGCCTTGTCGCTGTTGTCGCCGGGCGCCCCGAAGTCGCCGTCCTTGCAGGGCCACCAGGTCGCGGCGAAGTAGGGTTGACTCAACGAGCTGATGACCGGAAGTCCGCCCTGCGTGTCCCAGAACACCGAACCGAATCCCAAGGAGCTGTGTGCGGAGCCGGAGTAGGGAATAGTCACCGTGAAGGTCTCGCCGGCGTTGTACGCGCGATCGAGCGTGACCTGCTTGGCCCACGTCCCGACGCTGGCCGGCGCCGCCACGGTGTTTCCGCTGACGAGCACGGGACCGATCGCGAAGGTGTTGTTGAGCACGAACGTGAACGTGCTCAGGCCATCGACGAGACTCTTGACGGTGATCGTGCTCGTGCCGGAGATCGACTGCGCGGCAGGGAAGGCCTCCAGCTGCACCTTGTTGTGAAGGACGTCGGTGTCCGACAGGGCCGACCGATCGCCGAAGGCCGCGAGCGGCGGAAAGGACGCCACCGGCGGCAGGCCCATCGCGTGGCGCATGCGGGCGAGCTGCGACTTGCCGCAGCCTTCGTGGCATTCGAGCCCGTGGGCGGCGGCGTGTTCGGGCAACGCCGATGAGGCGACGGCCACGGAACTTGCGAGTCCCGCGGTCGCGACCAGCCGGAAGAGACCGAACCACCCTGCCACGCGTACCTCTCGCCTCCTCGAAGCGTTGCGCCGAGCTGACCCCACCAAGTCGGCGTTCCCCTCTGCGAATCCTTCGCCCGTCGAGTCAGATGTGGTGCACAAACGCTCGGATTGCACACGCATTCCGACCGAGGACCGGAAATCCGCAGGGAAATGTTCTTGGGCAGAGGGCCCCGGCGCTCGCGATCCCCCAACACACGCCGCACAAATCCACCCGTGGCGGTCGGCATTCCGGCGCGTCTCGCCGCGGCTACTGTTGCGGGCACTCAGGCGGGTGTAGCTCAGTGGTAGAGCGTCAGCCTTCCAAGCTGAATGTCGAGGGTTCAAATCCCTTCGCCCGCTTTCGGGACGCCTTGGGCTCCGTCGCGTGGCTTCGGGGCAACTGTCGCGAAAACGCCACGATCGCTCAATCCGGCGTGGCGGCGGCTCGATGTTGCGTTTCATGAACGCACCTGACCCGATCCCGCCCTACCACCGCCATCCCGAAGCGAACGATGGGCCGCAGCCGCTGCCGCGGAGCATCACGCGTGTCGACAGCGGACCGGTCCAGATCGACCGCGTTGCGGCGCTGGTGCACGAACTCGACAACCTGCTCGATGGGTCGCTGCGATGCGTGAGCCTCGCGGTGCGGACCCTCAACGCGCAGACCGGCCAGGTCGGACTTGGAGAGATCGATTCGGTGCGGCACCAGCTCGAAACGGCGGCGAAGGCGCTTGAGCGCATGGCCGGGCTCGTGCACGCCGCGATGCGAGGGCGCAGCTTCAGCATCGGCAGCCTGACCACCGAGAACGCGCCGGCCGTGACGCTGCGCGACGCCATCGAGCATGCCGCGGACGTGATGCGGCTGTCGGCGCAGCAGCATCACACCGCGGTACACGTGGACATCGACAACATGATCGAGGACTGCCCGGCGGGACCGATCTACTCGGCGCTGCTCAACGGGATCAAGAACGCGGTGGAGTCCGTCGCCGCCGCGGGCGGTCGCGGAACCGTCAATGTGACGTGTCGCGTGGAAGCGACATCGACAAGCCGCGCCCGTACACCCGGCAGCGCCCGGCGCTGGGTGCGCATCAACATCATCGATGACGGGGCGGGGCTGGCGCGTGGTGTTCCCGCATCGAAGCTCTTCGACGCCGGTTTCACGACCAAGGCCGACGGCCACGGCATCGGTCTGGCCCTCACCCGCAGCATCCTTGAACGCATGGGCGGGCACGCCGAGTTGTCCCCCCGCGACGACACGAGTTCGCGTCGTCCCGGAGCGGTGCTGACGCTGCGCTTCCCGATGAACGACGAACCCGCCTCGGAACGAAAGGTGGGCTGACCCATGGCATCCTCACCAGACACCAACAAGCCGCCGGCGGCCGGGCGAGCACCGGGACCCCGGGTGCTGATCGTCGATGACGACACGATCGTCGCCGAATCACTCGCCGAGTTTCTGAACCGTGAGGGTTACGCGGCGGCAACCTGCCTGAGCGCACCGGAGGCGCTCGCGACGCTTGAGAAAGCCGATGAATCGGAGGCCGGTCCGTTCGCCCTTGCGCTCCTCGACGTGACGCTGCAGGGCATGTCGGGCATTGAGCTGCTCCGCGAGATCGGCAAGCGCCGACTCGGCGTCGCCTGCGTCATGCTCACGGGCTATGGCACCATCGAATCCGCGGTCGAGGCGCTCCGACTGGGGGCGTGCGACTATCTGATCAAGCCCGTCGTTGATAAGGAGCTGCGGCTCAGCCTTGAGCGGGCGATCCGTCAGCGTGCGCTGCTGCAGGAGAACAAGACGCTCCGCAAACAGCTCGACGGCAGGCGCGGACTGGAGACCATCGTCGGTTCCGATCATCGGATGCGGAAGATCTACGAGCTCATCGAGGCCGTGGCTCCCAGCCGGACCACGGTGCTCATGACCGGCGAATCGGGCACGGGCAAGAGCCTGATCGCGCACGCGATTCACAAAGCCAGCCCGCGGGCGGCGCGGCCGTTCATCGAGCTCTCGTGCGGCAGCATCCCGGAGACCCTGCTGGAATCCGAGCTCTTCGGCCATGTGAAGGGCGCGTTCACTGGCGCCCACGCGGACAAGGTTGGTCGCTTCCAGGCCGCCGACGGCGGGACGATCTTCCTCGACGAGATCAACAGCGCCAGCCCGGCGATGCAGCTCAAGCTGCTGCGCGTGCTGCAGGAACGCAAGTTCGAGCCCGTCGGCTCGACGCAGACGGTCGAGGTGGATGCGCGGGTGATCCTCGCGAGCAATCAGCCGCTCGAGAACCTCGTCGCCGAAGGTCGCTTCCGCCAGGACCTGTACTACCGCATCAACGTCGTGAAGATCGAACTGCCGCCGCTTCGCGATCGCGTGAGCGACATTCCGTCGCTTGCGGCCCACTTCCTTCAGAAGCACGCCGCGGAGCTCGGCAAGCAGGTGATCGGCTTCTCGCCGGAGGCGATTGCGGCTCTGCAGCGTTATGCGTTCCCGGGCAACGTGCGCGAGCTGGCGAACATTGTCGAGCGTGCGGCGGTGCTGTCGCGCAAGCCGACGATCGAGCTCGATGACCTTCCGCCGCAGATCAGCGGCGGCGAGGCTCCGAAGCTCACGATCGCGGCAACAGCAGAAGACGAGGCGTGGACGCCGATGTCGCTCGAGGACGCGCTGAAGGAACCGGAGCGCAGGATCATTCAGAAGGCTCTTCGAGCCAACAACTTCAACCGTCAGAAGACGGCGGAGCAGCTGGGGATCAACCGCACCACGCTGTACAAGCGCATGAAGGTGCTCGGGATGCAGCCCGAGGACGAGCGGGCGGCGTGAGCGTCAGTCGAATCCGCCCTTGCGGTTTTTCTTGATCTGCGACCGGATCTTCTTTCCGGCGATGCGGCGTTCCTTCGAGCCGCGGCTGGGCTTGGTCGCCTTGCGCACCTTGGGTCGCTTCTGGGCGAGGATCAGGATCTCGCGGAGCTTCTCGAAGCAGGCGTCGCGGTTGCGTCCCTGCGAGCGGTTGTCGTCGGCCTCGATGAGCACATCACCCGACGGCGTGATCAGGTGCGGGGCGATGTGCTGCAGGCGCTGAACCGCCTCGGGGTGCATCGGAAGATCGGCGAGGGCGATGCGAAGCTGGCAGCGGGTCGCTCGCTTGTTGACGTTCTGGCCGCCGGGGCCGGAACTGCTCGAGAAGGTCACCTCGACCAGCCCGGGGGACACCCGCACGCCGGGGGCGAGTTCGAGTCCGGAGGGCGTTGGCGAATCGTGGGCATCGGGCATGGCGGCACTCGGGCGTGGCTGGCATGGTATCGGGTCGCTCCCCGGCCTGTTCCGCAGCCGATTTCGGACCGCAGGATCGCGCTCCGCCGATAGTGACGGCATGCCGCCGTCTTCTGCCGCTACGACCTCACCTGCACCGGACACCGCTTTTTCGGAGCGGATGGCCAAGCCGCGGTCTCCGGAGGTTCCGGTCACCGAAGCGATGCGGCAGCGGATCCTCGCTCGTACGGCCGCGTGGCTCGGGGCGTCGGGTGTCACCCAGATCGCATTGTTCGGCGCCGGTCGCCACAGCCGCCCGATCATCCGCCAGCCGTGGCTCGCGCATGGCATCCGCGTGGCGCTGGTATTGGACGACAATCCGCGTCTGCCGTCGATCGGGGGCGTGCCGGTGGTGCGTCCCGGCGATGCCCCGCTGCCCGCCGGCATCGGCGCGATCGTCATCAGCTCCGAGTGCTACGAGGCGCAGCTCTTTGAACGGGCGTCGCGGCTGTTCGGCGGCGCGGGCATCCCGATCGTGCGGCTGTATACCAGCGACGATGCGGCGTACGAGGCCAGCGCGACGCTCGATAGGCTGCGGACGATCGAGGGGCTCAGCGACGCCGACGCCCGCTGGCTGGTGGACAATCGCGGCGAGCGCCACGACGCCACGCTCCCGATGCTGCCGCCGGCCCGCACCGAGCTGCACCTTCGCCGCTACGAGCTCGCGGCCGACATCATGGCCCGCATCGGGGCGAAGGTGGCCGCGGATCTTGCCTGCGGCACGGGGTACGGAGCGTCACTGCTGTCGCCGCCGCACACTCCGCGTCGCTACGTGGGCGTAGATATCGACGCCCGCACGGTCGACTACGCCCGCACGCGGCACGCGGGCCCGGATCGCACGTTCCACTGCTGCTCCGCGGTGGCAACGCCGATCGAGCCCGGTTCGGTGGATCTGGTTGCGAGCTTCGAGACGATCGAGCACATCGACGCGACGTCGGCGCTGGTGGATGAATACGCCCGGGTCCTCAAGCCCCGCGGCGTGCTCGTGGTCAGCACGCCCAACAAGCTCGGGCCGACGCCGTACCATGTGCACGACTTCGGCTCGATCGAGTTTCTCGCGGCGCTCGAAGACCGCTTCGAGGTGGTTGAGGTGCTCGGGCAACTGCCGCTGGATGAGGTCTACGACGCCGACCTCCCGCCGGGCGTGTGGAGGATCGACCTCGCCGCAGCGCGGAGCGGGATCAACCTTGGACCCGCGGCCGCGCCGGCAACCGAGCCGGATTTTCTCATCGCGGTCGCTCGCAAACGCGGCGGGGGCACGCAGCCGATTCTCGTGCCTGCGGCGCCGGACGAGGTGATCGTCGAAACCCGCCACGGGCACATCCGATTCTTCTGCCCCAACGAGGCGACACGGTGGCGAGCCCGCACGCTCCTGACCAAAGAGCCGGAGACGCTCGATTGGATCGATCGTTTCGAGTCCGGCGATGTGTTCTGGGATGTCGGCGCCAGCACCGGGCCGTACATGCTGTACGCAGCGGCGGCCGGCGTGGCGAGCAAGACCATCGCCTTCGATCCTTCGCCCTGGAACTGGTGGGTGCTGGCGGAACAGATCCGGCGCGCCGGGCTTGGCGATCGCGTGCTGGCGTATCCGCTGGCGGTCGCCGATCGCGCGGTCGCTGCCCCACTGCACATGCGGCACACGCTCTGCGGCGGCGCGGGATCGAGCTTCGGCGAGCCCATCGGCGAGTTCGGGGAACGGTTCGCACCGGTCTTCCAGCAAGCGGCGGTCGGTGTGCCGATCGATGAGTTGGTTGAGCGATTCGGGCTGCCCTTCCCGAATCGGCTCAAGATCGATGTCGATGGTGCCGAGGAACGGGTTATCGGAGGTGCGACGCGGACGCTCCGCGACCCGCGGCTTCGCTCCGTGGTGATTGAGCTCGACAGTGCCCGACCGGACCTGATCGAGCGTGTCACCAGGGTTATGACCGATGCCGGGCTTCGCTTTGTCGCGAAGCGCCACGCGGAGTTCGTGGATTCCACCGAGAACGCCAGCATCTTCAACTTCGAGTTCAGCCGCTGAAGGACACCCATGAGCACGACCATCGCGCCCGCCGCCAGTGTCGAGAGCAAGCCCCAGGCTTCGTTCAACGAGATTCCGACGGTGCACGCCGAGTACGCGCTGCGCAACGCCAAGGTGAACACCTGGCCGTTCCGCCACGCGGTGGTGCGACCGATCTTCCCGGCCTGGTACTACCAGGATCTCACGTCGCTCTTTCCGGCGGACGACGCGTTTGTGCCGCTGAACAAGTACCACCCCGATCGTGGCGCGGTCTTTCTGACCGACCGCGGCGACGGCACGGATGATCTTGGCCGTCTGCCGGAACCGCAGCGGGCGTTCTGGGCCGACTTCGCCCGCTCGTTCGGTTCCGATCGTTTCCGGGCCGCGCTGCTCGATCGGATCGGCGGCGAGTCGTATGTCGATCGCTATCTCAGCCGCAGCCGGGCGTTGATTCACCTCTCGTTGGATCGCTGTGGCTACCAAATCGCTCCGCACACGGATGTGGCCAAGAAGATCGTGACCGCGGTGTTCTATCTGCCCGATGTCGGCGACTTCACCAATGAGCCGTACGGCACGAGCGTGCTGGTGCAGAAGCCCGGCGCCGAGCAGATGAACCCGCAGGATTGGAACCGGTATGACATCGCGTACACGGCGCCATTCATCGCGAACTCACTGTTCACATTCGCGGTGGGCACGAACTCGTGGCACGCGGTGAAGCCGGTTGATAAACCGACG